>ERZ773043.381-NODE-381-length-25924-cov-14.476439_pt1 | contig 25924 bp, 26 predicted proteins | sample MGYA00580636_ERZ773043 | MGnify/ENA primary metagenome ERZ773043 (study PRJEB29015, sample SAMEA2737992) | human oral metagenome | biome: human oral; feature: human-associated habitat; material: dental | place: China | collected 2065 ...
ACGCCGGAAAGAAATGGGTCAGCGTGGTGGGCGGGCACGAACCGGTCGTCGTCGGTGACGACGGCGTCGTAGAACTATCCGTGAGCGACGGAGGCCTGAGCGTGTACGTGCCCGAAGCGGCCAAGCCAATGCTCGACGGCGCCGAGGAATACCGGCTGCGTGTGGGAAGCGGGGATTGATCGCGCCGCGGCATCCGTTGCCTGGATCGCAGCCGCGCTGTCCGCGCAGCTCATTCTGCGACCGTCGATTCCGACAGCCTACGAGGTTGACCACCTCGGCGCTGTCCGTGCCCTGGCTCCCGAGTGCATGGTGCTTCTGCGCTCCGACGGCGCCTTTCCCCTGGCGCAACCGAGCGAGATCGCCCTGTTCGGCTCCGGCGCCCGCACGTGGCCGGAGGCGATCAGGGCCGGCTCCTCCCGCCAGAAGGCAGTCGCCGCCCTGGTGCAGGTCATGCCCAGCATCGGCAGCCCCTACGCCATGTCCGGCCTGGTCCTCGTGGCCCGCTACGACGAGAACGCCTCCCCGGAGGCCTGCCACTGAGAATCAGGTCCATGTGGGCCGGCATCCCCCCACGGTTGTTGCGGTTGCGGGGTGAGTGTCAATCGGCGAGGTGAGTCTTGCGTAGGACGGCGATGCGCCTGGTGAGGTCGTCGGGATCCGCGCCGAGTCTGGGGGCGTTGTGAGCGGTTGACGGGTCGATGTGTGCGCCAAGACGACCGAGCTCGATCAGCAGCGGCACCGTCGCCAGGCCTTGCTCGGTCAGTGAGTACCTCCCCTGCTTGCCGCGGGTTACCTCGTTCTTGGCGAGGAAGCCCGCCTCAACCAGGTCGGTCAGTCGGCGGGACAGCACGGGGGCGCTGATGCCCTCCTCGCTGCCGGTGAGCAGCTCGCGGAAGGAGCGTCGGTCGTGCAGGACGATGTCTCGCAGAATCAGCAGGCTCCATCGGTCGCCGAGCATCTCGAGGCTCCGGTTGATCGGGCAGTTCGAGCGAGGCTGGGGGATCATCCTGCTCTCCTTCCGAGTAGTTGCATTCTGTTACTGGATAGCATATCGTTCAATCCAAGTAGTAACACAATGCAACTAGATATCTGGTGCTGCGGCACAGGAAGGACACCACATGAAGGCCTTCGTCCTGAAGAAGTACGGCCACCCTCTGAGCGCCGTCGACATGCCCGTTCCCGAGCCCGGGCCGCGCCAGGTCCTGGTGCGGATGGTCGCCTCCGGCGTCAACCACGCCGACGAGCGCACCCGTGCCGGCGGGTTCAAGGCCGTCTTCCGGCTCGACCTGCCCAAGGTGATGGGAGGAGAGCTGAGCGGCGAGGTGGTCGCCGTCGGCTCTCAGGTCACAGAGCTCGCCGTTGGCGATCGGGTCTACGGCTACACCGGCGTGGTGGCCATGGGAACCTGGGCCGAGTTCGTCGTGGTCGACGCCGACGCCCTCGCCCCCGCGCCCCGGAGTGTCTCCTTGGCTCAGGCGGCCTCCCTGCCGGTCGTCGCTCTGACCGCGTGGCAGTCGCTTGTGACGATCGGCCGCCTCCAGCCGGGCCAGACGGTCCTGGTTCATGGCGGCGCCGGCGGAGTGGGCTCTGCCGTCATCCAGCTCGCCAAGCACCTGGGGGCCACTGTCGCCACCACGGCCTCAGCCTCCAGTGCCGAGACCGTCCGGCGCCTCGGCGCGGACGTCGTCATCGACTACCGCAGCGAAGACTTCGTTCAGCGCCTGGCCGAGACCCCCGTGGACATCGTCGTCGACACTCAAGGCGGCGAGATCACCTCACGGTCATTCCAGGTCCTGCGTCCCGGCGGGATCGTGGTGGGCATCGCCGGCACCCCCGATCCGGCGCTGGCCGATCAGGCCGGCGCCGGCCTGATGGTCAAGACCGCTCTGTCCGCCCTCAGCTTCAAGGTGCGCCGCCAGGCCAGCAAGCTCGGCGTGCGCTACCGGTTCCTGTTCATCGAACCGGACGGAGAGGCCTTGCGAACCATTGCCGGACTCGTGGACGACGGCGTCATCCAGCCCGTGGTCGATCGGATCCTGCCCTTCGATCAGGCCCTCGCAGCGCTCGACCAGCTGCTGGCCGGCGGGACTCGGGGCAAGGTCCTCGTCACCACCAGCGAGCAGGAGGTCACCGCTCATGCCTGAGGTTAACAGCACCGCCATGATCGCCGGGCCCGTCACCCGGTGGACCTCCGCTCCCACCCGGCGCCTGCGGGTGAAAGGAGAGTCCTTCGCGTACCGGGACCTCGGGGTCGAGGGCGGAACACCTATTGTCCTGCTCGCGCACCTCGGAGCCACTCTCGACGAGTGGGACCCCCGCGTCGTCGAGGCGCTCGCCGAGGGCCGCCGCGTCATTGCGGTCGACCTGCCGGGTATTGGCTCCTCCACCGGAAACGTCCCGCGAACCATCAAGGGGATGGCCGGTGCTGCACGGGCCTTCATCTCCGAACTCGGTCTGACCCGGATCGACCTCATGGGCTTCTCCCTGGGAGGCTTCGTGGCCCAGCAGGTCACTCTCGACGCCCCGAACCTGGTCCGACGGCTCGTCCTAGCCGGAACCGGTCCCGCAGGAGGCGAGGGGATCGACCGGCCAACCGGAGCCGCCTACGTCTACCTCGACATACTGCGCGGAGCGCTTGCCCGCACCGACGCCAAGGAGTTCCTCTTCTTCCCGCGCACCCCCGACGGCAAGGCCGCAGCGCGCGACTACCTCGCCCGGATTCACGAACGAGTCATGGATCGAGACTCCCCGATCACCTTGAAGGCCTTCCGCACTCAGATCGCCGCCATCAAGGCCTGGGGTCGCCAGCAGCCACACGACCTGTCCAGGATCACGGCCCCCACACTGATCGCCAACGGGGACCACGACCGTATGGTCCCGACCCCGTTGTCCGAGGACATGCACCGGCGAATCCCCGGCAGCACCCTGGTCATCTACCCCGAGGCAGGACACGGCGGTGTCTTCCAGTACTACCGAGAGTTCATCCCCACGCTGCTGGACCACCTCGACTCGTGAGGTCAGAGACCCCGATTCGGCAGTGAGGCCCAGCGGCCCGTTTACGATGGCCGCCAGGCCGGTTCTCGTTGCCGGCCCCAGGCAGCAAGGAGAGCATGCGACGACGACGCAGCCCTAACTCTCACGGCAGGTCACCCTCACCGTCCAGGGGCGAAGGGCCGGAGGATTGGCCTACATCCTGCGCACGGCGCCGCCGGCCCCCCGGCCTCTGGTCATCTGCCGTCACGGCATGGAGGGCTCCCACACCCGACGCGCCGCCTTCCGCACGCCGGCGGCCGTGCCTGAGGAGTTCGACTGGGCGGGCACCCGCCTGGGGCGCCTATGCCGTCGACGGCTGGAATCTGGAGGTCGGGGCCGAGCTGGCCACCTATCGCCGCCTTGTTCTCATCGTCCACGGGGACCAGGATCGCGCCGTGCCCATCGAGGTCTCCCGGGCCGCCGTGAAAGCCCTGCCCGACGCCGAGTTCGTCACCATCCCCGATGCCGCCCACGGCTTTGGCGACGCCAATCGGGAGGAAGGCCATGCGCCGTATCATTGGCTTTCTGGCCTGGAACGGGGTCCTCGAAGGAGGACTGAACCGCGCGGCGGACAGCGACAACGGGCGGCGCAGCCCGTTTTCTGACGGCGCTGGTTCCCGAGTCGTCGGCCTCGCAGAATTGGCCGCATGGGCGCATACGAGACTGTGGGCCTGACCAGGGTCGGCAAGACGATGCTGCTGACCCTCCACGCCAGGGCGTAGCACACGCTCTCCGACCGGCCGCGCTTCACGGACCCAGCCGCCGTCAAGCTCGTTTCCCGGCTCGACTACGACTTCACCTTGGCGGGGCAGGACCTGCTCATGGCCGACGGCGTCGAACGTCTCCGGCCGCACAGAAATGTCCCCGCCCGGAGGCGCGCGCCCCGGCTGCGTGGAATGTCCCCGGCCGTCGCTGCGAAGCGGCTCCAAACGGCCGGTTGGAATGACGCCAAATGTCGGATTAGAGCTGAATCCCTTTGGGAGGAGCGCTGGATAATGGCGGCTCAAAAGAACTATCTGCCAAGAGTCGCAGACCTGATGGTTGAAGAAGCTTTCAGCCCGACTTGGATACAAAATGGCGGCACAGTCGCGCTCGCGGCGTGAGTGGTTCAAATAGGAGGTCGTTGGTTTATGCCCTTGCCAGACATCATCCGCCGCTCAGGGACTCGGATGGTCACCCTCATTCGTGAACCGGGTCCAACCGAGCAGCGCTCCGAAGTAGAAGCCTCGATCCTGAACGACCAAGGGACCGACAAGGCCTACGTGGCGACGGAAACTCCTGTCTACGAAGGAGACATCATCGAGTTGCCCGATCCTCGCGGCGGCACGATGCGGTTCTTCGCTAAGAAGGTCGTTATCAACGATCTACCCAACGGACCCTTTGCCGACATGGCCTTCACCGAAGTTCACCTCAGCAAGGATTTGCCGCCACGCACGGCTCCAGTAAGGCGACTTAGTTTTGAGGGGCTGCATCCTGCGGTGGCAGAGGCAAGCGCGGACTTGTTCGCTGACGGCCACTTCAGTCGGGCTGTGAGCGAAGCTTTCAAGTCAATCGAGGTTCGGGTTCGTGACCTCCTAGGTTCAGAAACTTCAGGCACCAAGTTGATGGATGAAGCCTTCGGTGGCAAAGCACCGCGATTGAACGTTTCGCTTCATGAGGGTCGGTCAGGACAGGATGAGCAGGCCGGTTTTCATGCCATCTTCAGGGGCGCGATGCTTGGCATTCGTAATCCCGGAGCACATGAACTGGCTGTCGACCAAGATGCCCAGGAGGCGCTGGAATACTTGGCGCTCGCCAGCCTGCTTCATCGCAGATTGGACAGCTCAACGGCTGAGTAGTGACTCCGCTATTTGCCGATCAGCTGCTGACGGGAGCTACCGTCCCGAAAGGTGAATGTGATGGTGCCGTCGGTGGTGATGTCGGCGTGGTCGACGAGGGTGTGCCATAGGTATGGGGTGAACTCGATGCTGGCCAGGTCGAGGGTGGCGAGTTGTTCCTTGTAGTAGCGGTAGGCGGCTTGCCGGTTCTCCAGGTCACTGATCTGAACCAGGAGTTTGTCGTAGTCGGCGAGTAGCCGGACATGCTCGGTGTTGAGTTTGTCGAAGCGGCGCTGGTATTCGCCCTGGTCTTGGGCGACGCAGGCGTTGCGGGCGATGAGCGCGTCGATCGCTTCGGCGGCGGCACCGACTTGGGCGAAGAGTTGGTCGGCTTCGATGTGCAGGTCGGTGGTGTCGAGTTCGGCGGCCACCGCGCGGTCGATCACATCATCCACCTGGTTGCGGCTGGCGAGCAGGGTGTGGACGGCGTCGAGGAACGCGGTCGTGATCTGCTCGTCACTGACGTGCGGGGTAGCGCATGGGGTGTGGCCTGCGTATTTGTGGTTGCAGCGCCAGATACGTTTCTCGTATTTCGAGCCGGCATGCCAGGTTTTCGACCCGTACCAAGCGCCGCACTGGGCGCACCGGATTTTTCCGGAGAAGGTGCGCTGCCTGGAGGTGGAGCGGCGGCCTGTGGTCGGGGCGGCGAGTTCTGCTTGTACGAAGTCCCACACGGCTGGGGCGATGATCGGCTCGTGGTTGCCGATGACGTAGTACTGGGGTACTTCGCCTTCGTTCTTGACCTGCTTCTTGGTGAGGAAGTCGGTGATGTAGGACTTTTGCAGCAGTGCGTCGCCTTTGTATTTCTCGTTGGTGAGGATGCTGCGCACTTGGGGGGCTGACCAGTTCGGGTTCCCGGATGCGGTGAGATGTCCTTCGGCTTGGAGCCTGCGGACGATGCCGGTCAGGGAGCCGCCGTCGAGGTAGAGGGTGTAGATGTAGCGCACGAGCTTGGCTTGCTCCTGGTTGATGACGAGGTTGCCGTCCTCACCCCGGTCGTAGCCGAGAAACCGGCTGAACGGGACGGTCACTTTCCCGTCCGCGAACCGTTTCCGGTGTCCCCAGGTGACGTTCTCAGATATGGAGCGGGCTTCCTCCTGCGCCAGGCTGGACATGATCGTGATGAGCAGCTCGCCTTTGGCGTCGAACGTCCAGATGTTCTCCTTTTCGAAGTACACCTCCACCCCGGCGTCCTTCAACTGGCGCACGGTGGTCAGGGAGTCTACGGTGTTGCGGGCGAACCGCGACACGGACTTGGTGATGATCAGGTCGATCTTGCCCGCCAGTGCGTCGGCGACCATCGCTTGGAATCCGGCGCGGTGTTTGGTGGAGGTGCCGGTGATGCCTTCGTCGGTGTAGATTCCGGCGAGCTGCCAGCCGGCGTGGTCGGTGATGTAGCGGGTGTAGTAGTCGACCTGCGCCTCATACGAGGTGACCTGATCTTCATGGCCGGTGGAGACTCGGGCGTAGCCTGCGACCTTGCGAATACTCGGCTGGTCGAGGGCTTGGCCGGTGTAGCGGCGTTTGGTGGCCGGGATCGCGGTGATGGTGCGCGCCATCTAGCGTTCACCCCGCTCAGCGCGGAGCCTTTCCGCTTCGGCTTTGGCGACGGCCCGGTATTTCGCGAGGGCTTCGGGCGGTGCTGGTGCGCTGCGGCCGTCGAGACCGTGGGCGCGGGCGTACTCCCAGCGGGCTTTGACCAACTCCGCCCACGCGGCTTTCTTCGCCGGGGTCCAGGAGGACTTCTTCAGGTTTGGCCGCCACGTGTGACTACTGGTGGTGCCATCGGTGTAGTGGAACGTGTAGTGGTCTTTCCCGGTCACGTCGATGTGGTCGATGCGCGCAGTGAACACGTCGTCGTCGAACTCGTCGATACCGAGGATGCTGGCGATGAAGGTCTTGAGGGCGGTGTCGGAGATTTCGCTGGTGCCGCAACTGGTGGTGCGGCCTTTCTTGCGTTCGGTGCAGATCCAATGCCCGGTGGCGATCGCGTTCCGGGTGCGGGTCTTGCCCTCGTCGTACTCGTGCGTCTTGGACTGGGTGTAGCCCTGCTCAGCAAACTTTGCGTAGAGGAACCAGCGGCCGGACTGATGGAACTGCACCTGCTCCTCGCGCAGAATCTGGTTGAGCTTCTTCGCCGACAGTCCGTAGTCTTTGGCGATCTCAGTGGTGGTGATCAGCGATGGCGACGCCAACACCACGTCGTAGTACGACACCTTCGGTGCGGCCTCCAGCAAGGCTTGTTCGGCGGCGAGACGCTTGGCACGCTCAGCCCGGATCGTTGCGATCGCTCGCTCCAAGAACTCGTCGTTAGACAGCAGCTCGTCGATGACGTACATGCCGTGGCGGCGGATGGACGGGAGTACTTCGTCGAACACCCACGCCTCGAACTGCTGGGCGGCGGGCAGCTTGGATGAGACGATCAGCCGGTACAGGTCGCCCTCGCTGATGAACCTGACCTGCTGGATGCCGCCAGGCGTTTCAAGGGGGTAACGAAACGGAACCCCCTTGCAGTGATCCTGGAGTGCCTTGCTCGGGTTGGTGTAGCCGAGGGCGGTGGCCACGTCCTTGCCGCAGAACAGGATCTGCCCGCCGGAGGTGATGGTTCGGATCGTGCCGAACTCGTGGTTGGTGAACGCTTGTAGCGCGGTAGCCATGACCGGCTCCTTTTCTGAGAGCCGGGTAGACAATCGCGGGCGCGGGATGCGCCAGGCTCTCACCTGTCAGGCACGGCAGGACCCAAAACCGGACACGGTGTGAGGAAGGCTCTCGCCCATACGCCCCCGAGGGCCGGCGAATCCGGACGGGTCAGAGGGCACACTGGTGTGTGAACGTACCGATGGCTCCGTGCCCCGTGCTCTTGCTTCGGCGTCATCAATCAGGTAGCCTTGTAGTCAACATGACCGGTTCCGCTGCCCGCCTCGGTGGGAGTCCAGGGCCGGTCTTCGTTTTTCGTATCAAACAGGGGTGCGCGTGGAGCAGGTGAAGCAGTTCAAGACCTACGGTGAACAGGTCGAATTGCTTCGGCAGCGTGGGATGCGAGTGAATGATCCCGAGCATGCCGAGACGCTGCTGGCGCGATTGAACTACTACCGCTTGTCCGGATACTGGTACCCGATGCGCCGTTTCTCCCAAGGCGACGGCACTGCCCGAGATGAATTCGTTGACGGAGCATCGTTTGACCTGGTGGTAGCCCTCTATGGGTTTGACGAACAATTGCGCCACAGCGTGTTCATCGAGCTTGATCGCGTGGAGCTGGCTATTCGAACCAAGCTCGGTCACGAACTGGGCCGCCTTGACCCGCTGATCTATTTGGATCCTCAACGTTTGAGCGCCCGGGCACGGCAGCGAAACAAAGACGGGCGTAGCGTGCATGAGGTGTGGCTGAGAAAGTACCAGTCGGCATTGAAAGCGTCGAAGGAGGACTTCGTCGCCCATCACAAATCCAAATATCGCGGGACTCTACCCATCTGGGCGGCCGTCGAAATCATGGATTGGGGAATGCTGTCATACCTGTACGGCATGTCGCCCAATATCGTGCGCAAACGGATTGCCCAACCCTGCGGCCTAACCGGTCCTCAGCACGAATCGTGGCTGAAATCCTTGAATATTCTGCGCAACTACGCAGCTCATCATGCGAGGATGTTCAACCGCGTTTACGACATCAAACCGAAACTGAACAATGACGTCAGGCTGGCTCCGGTAGCTGAAGGAATGAATCGCGTATTCGGGCAGCTCTCCCTTATCCAATACTTGCACCGCCAACTGGACTTGTCTCCAGCCGACCGGCTACCGAAGCTGTTCGACACTTACCCGCACAATCCCATCGTGCCGTTTTCTCGCACAGGCGCACCTGACAACTGGCGCGAGTTGCCTCTCTGGCGCGTCTAATCCTTGCGGTAGTAGTCGCATTCGTAGCCGTCGGCGTCGAGTGGGAGCCCTGCTGCCCAGTCGGGCGGTGTCGTCATGAGCTGGCAGGCATCGGCGATGGTGAAGTCGGAGTCCTCGGGTTCGTCGATGACGATTTCGTCGTGGACGTGCATGACAATCTTGTGCCCAGCCTGAGCGACGAGTCCTATGCCGTGGACGAGTAGGTCACGAGCGACTGCTTGGACGATGTTCTCGACGAGCTTGCCGCCGTAGGTTTCCAGCCGCCCCCACTTGCGTCCGGTCGTGACACCGCTGTAGGTGATGGAGGTGCCGCCCCACCGGTTCTCACCAAGCTGGGGCTTCACGTAGGCCAGCCGTCTGCCTGACGGCAGGGTGATGAACAGGATGCCGGACTCGGCGGTGAAGCCGAGGTTGCGCAGCCGAACAGCCTGGCGGGTGGTGATGGCGTCGAGTGCGGCCTGCTCGACGTTCGCCCAGAGTTGCACGATGTTGGGGTTGGCTGCCCGCCAGGCGTCGACGATGGGTTTGAGTTCGTGCTCGGCCAGCCCCATCCGTAGGGCACCCATCGCCTTGAGCGCTCCGACGGAGCCGTTGTAACCGCAGGCCAGCGTGGCGATCTTCCCCTTCTGGCGCAGCTCAGCGTTGATGCCGTGTTTTTCGACGGGGACGCCGAACATGCGCGACGCGGTCTCGCAGTACAGATCCTTGCCTTGTTCGAACGCTGCCAGGGTGGATGCTTCTCCGGCGAGCCAGGCGATGACACGGGCTTCAATCGCGGAGTAGTCAGCGACGATGAATCGGCATCCGGCGCTGGGGATGAACGCGGTACGGATCAACTGCGAGAGCGTGTCGGGCACCGAGTCGTAAAGCAGTTCAAGGGCGTCGAGGTTGCCTTGTCGGGTGAGGGTTCGGGCAGCATCGAGGTCGGGCAGGTAGTTTCGGGGCAGGTTTTGGACTTGGACGAGGCGTCCGGCGAATCGGCCGGTGCGTCCCGCGCCGTAGAACTGGATGAGGCCGCGTGCTCTACCGTCCGCGCCTGCGACGTTATGCATCGCCTGATACTTCTTCACCGAGGATTTCGCCAGGTCACCGCGCAGCTCCAGCACTTCTTTGACCTTGCCCGTGGCGGAGTCGAGGGCGTCCTCAACCTCGGTCTTCGCCAAGGACGACATCTCGCAGCCATGGGTGGTGAGCCAGTCCTTCAACTGGATCGGTGAGTTCGGGTTCTCCAAACCGGTCAACCCCCGCGCCCGCGCCAACGTCACGCTACGGTGCTGGTCGTCGAGGGCGACGGCAGCATCTGCGAGGGTGCGGTCGAGCAGGATTCCGGTGTCATTGATGCGTTGATCCAGGGCGTAGGCGTCCCACTCGGCTTCGGGCATCGGGAACAAGGAGAGCCGGTCGTGGATCGCGAGCTCAACCTCGACATCGCGCCGGTTGTACTCCACAAACGCCTGCCAACCAGCGGGGTCACTGCCAGGCAGGTTCCTGGTGCCGCCACCGTTCAACACGCTGGGGGTGGCGGGCGTACAGAACTGTTTGATCAGCCGCGTACCCGCCGTGTCCTTCTGAACGTCGAGGTCAAGAGCCGCACCGACCGCATTCAGGCTCATCGGCAGACCGAGGTAAGCCGACCACACCATCGTGCAGCGCCACTGGCTCGGGTCAAGAAACCCGGCCGCCAACAGCTCGGGGCGATGACGCTGCAGCCATGAGGAGAGCGCGACTCTCTCAAACGCCGCATTATGCGCCCACTTGACCACGCCCGGGTCCACCAATGCTGCGAGCACCTCGTCGGGCAGCCCACCACCGCTGGCGAGATCGACGACCTCCACCGGGCCGCCGTCGATCGAGTAGCCGAAGATGAGGAGGCGGAAGTCGGGTTGTTCGGCATACGGGTAGACGCCGGTTTTCGCTAGGGGTGCTGGGCTGAAGGTTTCAATATCGATAGCGATCTGGCGCATCAGGGCTCCTGGACAGTCGGGTAGGCGAAGGTGAGGGAGCCAACCGGTGTTTGGTGGCTCCCTCACTGCTGGGGTGTTACTTCGGGCCGAGGTTGTAGGTGGCGTTCATCCTGTCGAGCTCGGCCTTCTCCTTGGCAATCAGCTCATCGATGCGCTGACGTTCGCGGCGTTGGGCCCGCTTGTCCTTAATCCAGTAGTAGCCCCAGACCATCCAGAACGGGATCAGGACGTAGACCCACACAGCGAGGGTGATGGCGTTGAAACAGTCACTCATGATTCAGCCTCCTTAGTTGAGGAAGTCGTCGGCCGGTGCGCCGAAGTCGGACTCAGCGGAGATGCGGCCTGCGCCGAGGGGTTCGCCGTCGCGGATCTTCTGGATGTTGCCCAGCCCGCACGCCACACCCTTGTTCCCGTTCGTGTTGAACGCGTAGAACGACAGGGAGACGCGGGCGTAGCAACCCGAGTACACCTCGGAGCGGTCGAGGATCGGGGCGACGTTCTCGTCCACAACCTGCGGCGGAGTGAGGCTGTTGGCGTTGACGAAGAAGCTGTTTGCGTAGGCTTCGTCGTCACGCTCGGTGTCACCGTCACGCAGCGGCAGCTTCAGGGCCGCCTTGTTGGGGCGCTTGCCGCCGAACTTGGCTGTACCGGCGTCGATCGCCGCGTCGATGGCCTTCTCGATGGCGGTGATGGTGGCGGTGTCGGTCTTCGGGATGATCAGAGACACGGAGTACTTGGGTTTGCCGCCCTGGATCGAGTTCGGCTCCCACACGTGCGCATAGGAGAGGCGGACTTCGCCGGTGACGACGCGGGTGGGGTTGTTGGTTGACATGGTTGTTACCTGCTTTCTGTTTTCGTGAATTCGGTTTGTGCGCTGTGGATGTCCAGCGCGGGTCGTTTGTCGGTGTCGGGAACGAGCGTCGGCTTACCCACGGGCTTGACCACGAGGTCGCCGAGCACCTCGTTGAAGGTCTTCTTGCCCATGAGGCGCTCCATCGCGGTGAGCGTGATGAGTCTGCGGTCGTAGATGTCGGCGTAGCCGGCAGCCTCAGCTGCTTCGGCGACAGCGGTTTCGTCGGTGTATTTGCGGATCGACCGGCCGGCGACGAGCTTGAACCCGTCCCAGTGCTTGCCCTGGTTGACCGCTTGTGCGAGGGCGTAGGCCTCTACATCGGATGCCCACGACTTCAACAACGGCAACCGGGTCAGCACGTCGGCGATCTCGCTGTCGGACAGTTCGGCTGGCGGCGCAAACTCGTGTTGAGCGAGCGCCAGGTTGGCTTCGGCGCGTGCCCGGCACGTCGGTGCGATGCGACAGAACTGGCACCACGAGCCGGGGCAGAACTCGCCCCTACCCGCCGCAGCCAGTTCGGCTTTCGGATTGACCTCGGTCTCGGCCCACGCTTCGAGTTCGGCGACGGAGGTTTCCCAGGTGTCGACGTTGCCCCGGCGGGGCTGATAGATCGTTACCGCCACCTGCTCGATGTCATACAGGTCACCGAAGGTGCGCAGCGCACCCAGCGCGTACAACATGAGCTGCGGGTTGCGCTCGGCTTCAACGAGGACGCCTTGCCCATACTTCAGGTCGATGATTTGCAGCTTGGGTTCGGCGATGATCAGGCAATCGCCGGTGCCGAAACCTCCCGGCACGACGTGGGAGAAGTCGAGGCGCTGCTCGATCAGCACCTGCGGATCACCACAGGCCTCCCGCGCTAGCGAGATGTGTTCCTGGACGAAGGCGACGTAGTCGTCGGTCAGGTCCTCCATCTCGGGGTCGATCCAGTCGGACTTGGGCTTGAAGGTCGGCGCGGCGTGGAGGGCATGCCGCAGCTTCCACTCGGCCAGGGCGTGTGCGACGGCGCCCTGCTCGGCCGCCGCCGACGTCGAGTCCGGCTCAAGAGATTCGAGTACTGCGCTGGGTGGGCAGCTCAGCCACCGGTGCGCACCCGACGCCGAGAGCAGCGCATGCTGGTCAGGCATCGGACAGCTCCTTCGCCTTGGCGAGCAGCCACCCGAACTTCGTCGGGTTAACCGCCGACAGCTTGTCCGCGCCGGTGGACACGATCAGCTCACGCACCTGCTCGGTCAGGCCTTGGCTGGAGAGCCCGGCGAGCACTCCACGCACCTGCGCCAGCGACACCGGCTCCGGCTCAGGTGTCGGTTCGGGTGCCTGTCGGTGGGTGGCCTCGTACTCAGCGGCGGCCTGCTCTAGGTCGGGTTGTGCGAGCTGGGCGGCGGCGATCGGACGAGCGCCGGGCATCCCAGCGTGATCCTCGAACCCCTCCCACGCGGTCTCCTCAATTGCGGCGGCGAGCATGGTGACGCCCTCGGCGATCCGGTTCAGCGCGCCAATGAACCTGTTCGCGTCACTTACCGGGATCATCGGTTATCACCGCCCTCACGGGTAGTGGCTCCGACCGCGTCGGCCAACGCCATCAGGTCGTCGTCGGTGTCGGCTACACGCACCTCGACGGTGGAGGCTTCGGAGCCAGGCAGGAGCACGGCCATGCGGTGCTGGGGTCGGCTGGTGCCGAAGATGGCGCGCAGCATCCGCCTGCTGGGGCGGATTTCTTTTGCAGCGAGTGCGGCGGCTGGGCTGGGATGCTTGGCGATCTTGATCTTGAGCTTGGTGGGCATCCGGGTTTCCTTCCATATGGGTGGTGGTGCGCCCCATCACCGGGCCGGTGAAGGGAGTGCCTTGCATCTGTCAGGCATGGGGCGCACCGAAACCGGACGGCCTACGACTCGGTGAGTGTTTTGCGCAGTTGGGCCAGGCCGCGCGAGACGGCTTTCCGCACGGCATCGGCACTGGTCGGCTGGCCTGCGCCGGTCTTGTCGGCGGCGATCTCGGTGAACCGGTCGCCGTGGAGCACATGCAGCTCGATGTACTCGCGCTGCGTCGCGGTCAGCGGACTCAGCAGTTCGACCACTGCGAGGTTGGCCTCGACCTGCTCGGTGAAGTCCGGATCGTCCGAGGCGAAGTAATCCGCGCCCAGCCCGCCACGCTCGTCGTTATCACCGTGGCCGGGCTGGTCGACGGAGATGTCGGAGCGGCGGCGATTGTCTAGCTCGCGGTACTCGGCGTACACATCGTCGAGGTAGGCGCGAGCCCACTTCGGACGCGAAGCCGGGTCGCGCAGCTGGGCACGCAGTTCTTCGCTGTCGGGCAGGTCAGGGACGGGTAGGTCGATGGTGTTGCCCCTTGGGGGTCAGGTACGGGACGGTGAATTGGTTGTTGAATGCCACGTGAGGGCTTCCCTTCTTGCGAAGGGAGACCCCGTTGAGGGCATCCGACGAGAGACCGTGGTGTTGAGCGGAAACAGTGACGGGCACCAACCCGACCCGGGGTAAACCCGGATACAGGTGGTGCCCGTCAAGCGCTCAACGGAGGTCTCCCGAATACGGTTGAAAAACGCATGCGGGTGTAGGAGGAAGGCGGCCGGCCGGTGACCGGTACGGCTTTGACCGCCACAGCGGTTGGGCTGTCCTGCCGGATGACGTCTGGCCAGCAGGACAGCCGTGAGGGCTACTTGCCCTTACGCGGCTTGGCCTGAGCCAGCGCCGAGGCTGCGACCGACTTCGTCTTGGCCGAGGTGCGACCGTCGCGCAGCAGTGCGGACGCCTTCTTGGCGACCGGTCGAGACGTCTGCTTCGTGTTTCGCGTACCCATGTCCCTATTCACCTCCTGCCTCAGTTCGCTCCGACACGGTTACGCGTTCGTGAAGATGAACGCGACAAGAGTGAAGCGGCCTTGTAAGATCGAAGGAACATAGGTTCGCTGCTCGCCCTTGTGGTTCTAGGTTCCCCGATGACGGTTTTCTGATCGGCTGGGAAGCGATGGGCAGCGATGGGTCGCGATGGAGAGGCGGTGCGGTGGATTACAAGTCGAGCTTCCACGCCGTCTTGGCGACGGTGCGCCCGCTGATGAAAGGCACCCGTAACCTTGGCGAGTTCACCGCAGGTCTCATCGACATGGGACTCGTGCCTCGCGGAACTGTCGACGGCGAGAAGACCGCGCTTGAGATGCGCAAGTCGGCGACGTGGAAGGGGTACGCCAACGGGTCTGACCAGCTGCCTACTGTGTTAGCGAGCGAGCTGGCTGGGCGATGGGATCAGTTTCGGTTCGCCGGCAACGTCTCCCAGGCATACGAGGAGTCGGCACTCAATGACCTAGCCGACCGGCTCCACGACCTTGACGAGTCGATCAACAAGGGTAATGTCACCGAAGGTCTAGGCCAGCTGTTCTACAAGGTGTTCACCGAAGCTGCCGGTGAGACCGCTGCCGTAACGGAGCCCTTGACTTTGGCAGACAAGGCCGACCGATCTGGCATCCCGTACATTGACGAGAAGACGAATCGCCTCAGGCTTGGCGACCGCTCGGTCGCGTTACCGCCGAAGCATCCCACACCGGACACAGTTCAGCCTGCTGAGCTGGTGTATGTTTCGGCGCTCCTGGCCGCGTATTGCGAAGACAAAGCCCGTACCAGCGTTGAGGTGGAGCTGGACGACATCCCGTCGCGTCTGGTTCAACACTTCCAAGAACAGCGCAAAGCGTTCTACCGTGCCGAATGGGTACGAGAAACATCGTGGAACTGCATCCACGATGGGCGGCCATTGTTTGACGAGTTCCTGGAAACGATGCACGCGGGAGTCTCCGACACCAACTTGCGTCAGTACCCCAACGGACTCGAACGCCTCCTCGCGACACTGGCTCAAGCAGCCGCAGTCCAACTCGACGGTGTCCGGCTCGACCAGATCATTGACCTGATCGACGTGTGGAGCCGGAAAGGTTCCTGCCACGAACTCGTCGCCCGGAACCGGCTGGGATGGGTAGATTGATGCGCGCCACGTCCCTAGACACAAGTTTCGAAGCCGAACTGCGCGGGCTCATCTTGCTGTTCCTACTCGGAGATGCAGCGGATGCCGACTACCTGGGTGCCCTAGACACCATCACCGTCAACGCCCACACCTTCGGGGTCGGGGCAGCAAATCTCAACGGCACCCACCGACTGGCCAGCGGGGAACTCCACACGCGCACAGTCCTGATGACCCAAGCTCTCCAGCATTTGGCGATCCAAGGATTCGTGAAACTACAGCCAGATCGTTCTCCGGCGGCCTTCACGATTACCGCCGAGGGTGAATCAGTCGTCAACCATTTCCGCTCCCGATACGCCGGTCAGTTGTTCGACACCGCGTTGGAGACGATCGAGCGGGTTGGCGACCTGAGCACGAGCGAGCTGGCTCAGATCATCAGGTCAGCGACCCCGGAAGGAGAAACGCGATGACACCAGGCTTCTGGATCAGCAGCATCACCGTGGCCGGGCACCCCACTCGGCGGGACTCCAGCGTCGGTTTCGAATCTGGACTCAACGTCATCTACGGACCGTCTAACTCCGGCAAGTCCTGGGTGCTTCAGTGCATCGACTACGTGTTCGGGCTGAAAGCCGACGAGTTCGTCCTCGACGAAAACTCCGGCTACACCGAGGTGCGTATGGGGGTGCGCACCGCGCAGGGCTCACTCACGTTATCGCGCCCCATCGGTGAGGGAGCCAATAACATCGAGGTCTCCAGCACAGACCCACGAATTGAGTCTGGAACCTACAAACGTCAATCGTCTGGCCGTTCCCCGCTACTCAGCTCGGTGTGGCTCAAACTCATCGGCTACGACGCCCCTGAAAACCTGAAAATCATCAAGAACCAAAACCTTGAAACCCAGGCGTTGACGTGGCGCACCTTCTGGCATGCGCTGTACGCGGATGAAGACCGGATCAGCACCAAGAAACCAATCCTTCTCCCTCTTCAGACCACCGCACAGCCCGCGTTCAAATGCGCCCTAGCGTCACTGATCACCGGCAAGGACTATGCCGCCTACGCTCGTGATGAGTCTGTCGAAACGAGGAAATTGCGTAACAACGCGATCATCGACTACCTCGAGCCGCTACCCAAACAGCTTGAAGAACGAGTCGAGTTGATCGACAAAGCACTCGGTAGCAGCGACCCAGCAGAGATCCAGCAGCGCATCGATGAGCTGACCGCAGAACTGGAACGTGTCCAGCAACGCATCACACACGCCACCGTGCAGGGGCAAGACGTCGTCGCACGCCTCCAACAGGTGCGTGACTCGCTGGCGGAATCCCGCAGTCTGCGGAACCGGTACGAGGAACTTGCCGCCTCCTACCGTGCCCGCATCGAGCGGTTCGATTTCGTCGAGGAAGGCCACGCCCTCACCGCACACAGGGAACCGGCAACAACCTGCCCCGTATGCACGCAGGCACTACCACCGGAAGCGCGATCCGCAGTTCCAGAGCCCGATCCGCGTGAACGCCACGACCTAGCTGCCCGACTCAAAGATCTTCGTCAAACGATCCATCAGATGGATCTTGAACAGGCACCACTGCAAGAACAAGGGCAGGATCTCGCCGCAGAAGCCGAGCGCATCGCCCGGTGCATCAGCGGCGAGTTAGAGCCGCAACTGCAAGCCCTCTCGACTTCGCTTGCCAGCCACAACGCGATCATCGCCATGCAGGCAGAAAGAGAACAGCACCTCGAACGCAAACAAGCCATCGAAGACGAACTCGAAGAACGCAAGAATCGCACATTCCCCAAGGGCAACTTCAATCCGCTCGACGAATACCCGAAAACGTTCTGGCCGCAGATGGGCACCAACCTGCTCGACATCCTTGGAGCCTGCGCGTTCCCCAGAATCAAAGATGCCCGATTCTCGCGTGAACTGTTCGATGCTGTCATCAACGGCAAAACCAAAGCGAAGGAAGGGCAGGGTTACCGGTCGTTCGTCAACACCGCTGTCATGCTCGCCCTCCGGGAATACCTCGCCTCCGAGGACGCCACACACAACCCCGGCCTGCTCATCATCGACACCCCACTACTGGGGCTCGACGATCCACAGCTCGACCCCGAGCTTCAAGAAGCCCGTGAAACCATCCCCGCTGCCCTCTACGACTACCTCGCCCTCGAACAAGACGGCGGTCAGATAATCATCGCTGACAACACCAAGTTCATGCCCGACATAGAACCACTAAAGGACCGATGCAAACTCATCGTATTCACGAAACGCGAAGGAGAAGGACGCTACGGCTTCCTGCTCGATGCCCAGGACGAAGACCTAATCGATCTGGAGGAAACAGATGACAACTAACCGCGCCTTCAGCTACAAGCCCCTCTGGAAACTCCTCATCGACCGCGACATGAACAAAACCCAACTTCAAGAACGTGCAAGCATCAGTCCAGCCACCCTGTCCAAACTCGGACGCGGCGGCAACGTCACCACCGACGTCCTTGCCCGCATCTGCGAAGCACTCGACTGCGACATTGCCGACATCTGCGAGGTCGTCCCCACTGACACGAAGGGAGAAACCGACTAGATGACCGCTCAACGCCTGCAGCTCACCTGGTACAACAAGGACAAGGCTCTCATCCCCACTGAGACCGGGAAGTACGGCTACACGTGGGTTGACCCCTCTGATCCGCGCTACTGCGAAACCCACACCCTCGTGCTGGACGACTACGTGCAAGGTGCGCAGACACCAAAGTCTGATGATTTTGCCTACTCCGAACGAGCCGACCTTGAGCCCCAGGACGACAACTTGCTCATTTTGGGCGAATCCGGCGATGTGCTCGAAGCCCTCACTAGAGTGCCCGAACTAGCCAAGAAGTATGTGGGTCAGGTGAAGCTGATCTACATTGATCCGCCGTTTAACACCGCGCAAACATTCGCCAGTTACGAGGACAACCTAGAGCACTCCATCTGGCTGACCATGATGCGCGACCGGCTGCTCCACATGAAGAAGCTGCTTGCGAAAGATGGATCAATCTGGGTGCACCTGGATGATGTGGAGGCGCACCGTATGCGCCTCCTCATGGACGAGGTGTTTGGTGCGGAGAATTTTCAAGCAGAAATTGTTTGGCAAAAGGCTGACTCCCCTCGGCGTGGTTTGGGTTTCTCGGTGGACCAGGATTTCATTATCGTTTACCGCCGTAGCGAGGCCTTCGAGCCAAACAAGGCTCTTCGCACAGCAGCCGACAACGCCCGCTTCTCTAATCCGGACAATGACCCCCTCGGACCTTGGTGGGACGATAACCCATCGGGTAATCATGGCGACGGCTCGGGAGGCATGTGCTATGCGATCCAGAACCCCCTGACAGGGGAAATGATGCGCCCTCCTAAAGGTGCCAGTTGGCGATATTCGCAACAGCGCATTCTTGACGGCTTGCAGGGGTGGGTTCCGTATCGGCTGGAGAATCTTCATGACGCTGATTGGCGTGCCAGCAATGAGGGAGTACCTAGAGATAAGGCGTCCGATGATGTGTGTGCGCTAGTTTTGGATGTTCCACTCGATGAAGCACGTAAGCGGGTGGCCGCACGACGCATTTCAGGCGATCCGCTCCCGGAGATTCTGATCCGTTCGACGGGAGGAATCGGACGTAAGGCGTATATTCCCACCGAGGGAAACAATCCTCGCACATGGTGGGAAAACAAGGATGTCGGCCACAATCGCGCTGCCAAGTCCGAGCTGAAAGCTCTGTTTCCAGCATTGACGCCATTTGACACTCCGAAGCCGGAGCGTCTTCTGGAGCGGATTCTTCACACCGGCTCCAGTCCTGGCGACATCGTCCTTGATGTGTTCGGCGGCTCTGGCACCACCGCCGCAGTTGCTCAGAAGATGGGTCGGCGTTGGGTCACGTGCGAATTGCTGGAGTCGACGTTCACCACGTTCACGCGTCCCCGTCTGGAGAAGGTCGTCAACGACGAAGACCCAGGCGGAATTACGCGGACGAAGGGCGAACGGGTCGACGCGACGGAAGACGGACTTCCTGATGGAGTCTCGCCGGAGGACGCCGCGAAATTCACGAGCGTACTCAACAAGCTGATCAAGGACGACCCGGAACTAAAGAAGAGCGTCGAGGTGAAGACACTGAAGGCTGCCTCGAAGACCAGACGCACGAAGGAAGTGGTCAACTGGCGTGGTGGCGGCGGCTTCCAGGTGGCGCATCTGTCGCCTGCGTGTTTCGACTACACCCCTGAACTGGACCGGGTGATGCTGACAGCGGCTGCGACCGGCGAGACCTTGATCGAGTCGGTGGCTGCGAATCTCGGCTTCACGCTGCTGCACCCGGACGATGACTATGTGTTCGACGCTCGACGCGGTAACGCGTTGTTGAAGGTCGTGGAGGGTGTCGCCACGACCGAAATCGTCGACTGGCTGGCCTCCCAAGTTCAACCCGGAGAGACGATCGTGCTAGCAGCAACCACCGCGATGGACGGGGTCCGCCAGCATCTACGCCGTGCGGTGAAGGGGTCGCGGGTGGTTGCCTTGCCGGATGATGTGTTCCGTTACAGCGAGGGTGGTGACCAGTGATGAGGCTCAACATCAGTTTTGATTCGGACATGCTGGAGTCGATCAGTGCCGAGTTCGACCTGCGTGCTCCTAACAAGGAAGCGCTGCGCCAGCTGGTCTTCACTCTGGACGGCGACTATGACCCGGACGTGATGCAGGTGCTCAACCTAGCCACCGGTGTGGGCAAGACGTATCTGATGGCCGCCTTCGTGGAGTATCTGCGTCGCCAAGGGGTCGGCAACGTCGTCATCGTCACCCCGGGCAAGACGGTGCAGGCCAAGACCGTGCAGAATTTCACGCCCGGCACGCCCCGCTACATCACGGGATCGGCTGTGCCACCTGAAGTGGTGACCCCACAGGACTACTCTGCTTGGGTGGCCCGTCAAAACGGCCCGGCTCGACTCGCGTTCGGCCGTGAAGTGCCAATGCTGGCGTTTATCTTCAACATTCAGCAGCTCATCGCGCCGAAAGAGGCCGAGGGTGACACCCACGGCGCTACGCAGGATGCGATGCGCCGTAAGCCCCGCCGGTTCGATGAGAACGCCGGCGTGCTCTTCGACTACCTCAAGGGTCTCGATGATCTGGTTGTGATCGCCGACGAATCCCACCTGTACGGGGCCAGTGCGGTCGCGTTCAATGCAGCGTTGAAGGAACTCGATCCAGCAGCGGCGATCGGTTTGACCGCGTCGGTGGACAAGGCCACCGATCACGTCATTTACGAGTACCCGCTCTACCGCGCCATCCAGGACAAGTACGTCAAGGCCCCGGTGTTGGCGTTCCGCAAGACTGGATATGGCACCGATGAAGCCTCCGAAGAGCAACAGTTGCGTGACGCGCTGCAGCTACGTGCGCTCAAGCAGGCCTACTACGACTCGTACGCGGCTTCCCAGAACCGCGATCATGTGAACGCGGTCGCTTTCGTCGTCTGCTCCGATGTTGAGCATGCCACCCAGGTCGCCGACCTTCTGCGCACCCCGGAGTACCTCGGCCGGGAATCGGCTGTGCTGCAGGTGGACTCCAAGCACGAGGATGAGTTGACCCAGCGTCGCCTCGACGAATTGGACCGACCCGAATCGCCTGTGCTGGCAGTGGTCAGTGTCAACAAACTCAAGGAAGGCTGGGATGTCAAAAACATCGCGGTCGTCGTGACACTACGGGCGATGGCCTCCGAAGTGCTTACCCAGCAGACCATGGGAAGGGGCCTCAGACTGTCGTTCGGCAGATACACCGGCGTGTGGCAGATCGACCAACTCGACATCATCGCTCACCAATCCTTCACCGAATTGTTGAACGCGGAGAACGTGCTGCAGCAGTTCGGATTGGACGATGCCGTCCCCGAACCCGACAAAGCCAAGGTTGAGGAGGCGATCCGCAAAGCCGCCGAACAATCCAACACGGATACAGGCACAGACACGACCGGCGGTCAACCATCGACTACGACTATGCCGGGGCCCGGTGCTGGCACCGGTGGCGTAGAACCGCAGCCGAGCACCGTTCCCGGCAACGGTGGTGACGAAGGTCTGGGTTTGCCTGGTGTGGGAGTTCGTACCATCACCGAGCAGGAGGATCAGCCCACCTGGGAGTTCGTTTCGATCGGACGGAACCCGAGCTTTGCTGACGTGTCCTACCGATTCCCGGTGACGACGATGACTGTGCAGCAGCCGCCCATTGACCTGTCAGAAATCAGTGACGCCGAGATTGAGCAAGCGGCGCGTCGGGTCACCTCTGCCGGGGACGTGCTGCTGCGCAAAGAGATCATCGCCGCCCTAGGCAAGAAACTCCGGGCAGAGGATCGAGAAAGCGCCGAAGTCGACTCCGTCCACGTCGACGACGCCGACGCCGAGGAGGCGCTGGTCAAACTAGTGATCAACATGTCGCTGGTGCCCAAAACCGAACAGACCGCCCGCTACGTCGCCACGTTCCTGGTGCCGAAGTTCATGCGCGCCGTGACGTTCACCGGCTGGACCGTCAAATCCCTCGACTCCGCCCGCGCCGAACTCCTAGCGCTGATCAAGAACTACACAACCGAGACACTGCGAGCCACCCGCGAGGTGCCGACCATACACCCCAAGTCGATGCCAGGCACCGGCTACACGCTCCCGTTGGGTGAGAAGGTGCATGACCAGATCGAGAGTCGTGACCAGTTCGTGCGAGGCCGGGTCTACGGCGGCTGGTTCAAGTCGCTATTCGCAGAGGAATCCTTCGACTCCTTCACCGGCGAATACCAGCTTGCTCGCCTGCTCAACACGTCGCCGGGGATCGTGTGGTGGCATCGCCTGCATCCGCAAGACCAGGCGTTCGTGTACTACAACGCGAAAGACCGCTACTTCCCCGACTTCGTAGCCTTGGACACCAACGGGGTGCATTGGATCATCGAGGGCAAGGACGAGCGCGGCCGCGATGACGCCAGGGTGCAGGCCAAGCGTAAGGCTGCCGAGGCGTTGGTGCGCCGGTTGGTTGCTCAGGATGCCTACGCCGGTCAGCACTGGGGCTATCTGATCGCCTACGAGCAAGACACCGCCCGTGCCGACTCGTGGGAAGACCTGAAAGCCTTCGCCAGCCCGGTCAGCAACGCCCTGTAGCTGCGAGTTCGCCTGGGCGCATCACGGGACTCCAGCGTTGCGGGAGGTCGAGGGTGACGGCCTCGCCGGTGATGAACACGAAGCCGAGCCTGCCGTCGGTGAGCATGCACCCGCCCTCCGGCACGGCAAGGAAATCCGGGATGTGGAGCGCAAGCTGCGTCGGCGATTCGGTCAGGAGCTTGTCGATCGCCGTGCGGAGCGTCGATGGGCGTCGCCGCACACCCGTTGACTGCAGGCTGTCCACGGCCTGGTCGACCGCCGCGCGGTTCCGCTCAGCGAGCACCTGCAACGCTTCAGCCATTTTCACTAGCAGCACTTCCTAGTAGAGGTGGCTGGTGGCGCAGGTGCCGCGCTTGATGTAATTCGTGGGACACTCCCACACGTCGACGCGGTTCGAGGTGCCGGAGTGCCAGGTCTTGTGGCCGAACGTCCGTCCGCAGTCGCCGCAGACGATCTTGCGAGACATGCGCCGACCGAAAGAATTGTGGCCGCGCGGGTCGACGCGAGTGGCGAGCCAAGGCAACTCGCGGTCTGCGATGCCGAGGGTCTCGGCGACGTGGCGTTGGGCACGGAATGCGTCCATCCACTCGACGGTGTGCCCGGTGGCGAGGTTTTCGAGGAGGAAGCTGGTCAGCCGGTAGGTCAGGCGAACTTGTACTGTTGCGAGTTCGGGGTAGTGCATGGTGGTGGCTCCTGTCATTGCGTCACGTAAATACACGCTCTGATCAGGGCTAATAGCAAGTCGTAACCGGCACTACCTTTTGGCGCTTGCCACACCTTTTAGCGCTCCACTGTCAGCCACACCCGTCGTGGTTCACGTCGCCCGGCTCCACCTCCCGATCGCACCAGATACCGAAGCCGCACTGTCCAAATATGCGGCTCGACGGTCAACACCACGGCTCGTTTTGCCTAGTGGCGAGCGGGTTTTGCCCCATCTGCGTCAACCGCATCTCGTATGGCGTTGTATCCACTTCGACACGGTTTGCGAGCCTCTCGGCTATTCGGGCGGTGTTCTTCTCGAGGGTGTTCGGGCGTGCGGCAAGACGATGACCGGACGTCGGCATGCGTCCTCGGAGGTGGCGCTCGATTCCGGGCTGCCCCAGCTGCGTGCGGCCTTGGACGTCGATCCTTCCCTGGTTCTGGCGGGTGAGGCGCCGCGCCTCATCGATGGAAGTACGCACCGACAGCGCGGTTCAGGAAACTGTGAGGCCTTCCGCTTGGATGATCCCGCGCGAAACATCCAACCGTTGTGCTGTGGAGCCCGCATCCGTCGTCTTCCGGTAGCCCATCTTCCGGTCGATGTTCGTCAATGATCGCTCTTCCGGCTTCAGTTCGGCAATGGCTTGGAGAGACTCGCGCTCGCGGGCGGGGCCATACAGGGCTCGGGTACTTCGGAAGCGTGTATGGAAAGCGAGACGCCGGAGACTGCCACGGCCTCGACTCGGTGGAGAAGCTCGCCGATCCTTTTCTCCCGAGCTGACGCGAGCCCCGCTATGGAGGAGACAGCTCTGGGAGCGCGGAGGCGACTCTTTTGACCGGATCCGTGCCCTGGAAACGTTGTCGGAACCGGGGCTGAAAGGCGAGTCGAGCGGAATTTTCTCGATGATGAGTTTATCGCCATGAGGAAGGGCTGATGAGTTTATCGGCGACAGGCGAACCAGTGCCGCCCGGTCGGGAAGCATGGGTCTCGTTCCCCGTGTGGCGTTGCCTTCGCGCAATAACTGCGTCGAGTGAAGGATTTCCGCTCGTTCCGACGCCATTGCGGGGCTTTCGGCCACGTTTTGCTCTGGTCAAACGGGCAGGAGCATCCTAGAATGAAAATACCCAATCAAAGAATAGCCCGTCGCTGAGGCGGTGCGCGCACGGCCTACGCTAAGGTGAACGGGAAGCCTATGAAAGTGGTATTTCGCCAGCATGGATCTGACTACTGCGGATGACGCATACCGCCACTTGAAGGAAGTGGCGGCAAGGTTGATCGAGTCGTTGTCGTTAGGCAGGGAAGAATTTCTCGTCTGCGAGCGCCTCCTCATGCGGGGAAACGGGATTGAGCAGGTGCTGCTCCGTCTGAAGCAGAACGTCAATTTGGCAAACGACATGATCCGAGAGCTGGAGCCCTTCGCGAGCCTCGAGTCGATTTCCCGCGCGCAGACCACGCTCAAGCTTTACTGCCAAGGGAACATGAACCTCCTGCGGTTCCTTCCCGACTACAAAGAGGATCTGTCCAGCAGTCTGGCGATCTTGGGACTCCTTCTCTTGTACAGCAAAGACAGCTCGAGTTCTCTCGCCAACGCCAAAGGATATGTCCGCGCCATCTCGCGGGCGTGTTCCGAAGGATTCGTTCCCGAGGAAAAGTGGAAAAGCGCGGAAGCCGTTGCCCGCGGCAGCAACATGGCCGAGGTCGCCCGAAAAGAGGGCGTTTCCCGCGAGACTGTTCGTTACCGTTTGTCCGGTCTCTACCCATTGGTCACGATTCGCAAAGTGAAGGAGGCGTGGCGAATTTTGAAGATGACCCAAGACGACGGCGATTTAGGCGAGGGAAACGACAGCCAAACCGAGGCCGCGGGCCCGGGCAACGGGATTTCGGGTGAAACAGACGGAACTGTGGGAAGGGAAGGAAGCTCCGGCCTGAAGAGCAAAGGCAACGGAGACGCGGCGCGCGAGAGCGATAAGACGCCGCGCGAAAACGATGCGACGGCGGGCAAAGGGACGGCGCGTGCCAGCGTTGAAACGCGGCGCAAAGGCAAGAAGCCGTCGCGCGAAGGCGACGAGACTTCGAGCTATGCGCAGGGGCGGGGCTCGGTCGCCCGCGACCCGATTGCGATGTCCCTGGCCGTCCGCCGGGCCAATGACGATTTCAGCGCAAGAGAGGCAAAACGCGACGAACTGTGGGACCTTGCCCTGCGCACGGCAAACTCCGAGGGCGGCCTCGTGCCCGAAACCGATCGGCAGAACGCAGCCAAAGGGAAGCCGTCTGAAGCGTCGCAGGAAGCGCGGAAGAAAGGCTCGCCCACGGACTCGTCGCCTGTACAGGAAAGGAAAGTTGCGCAGAGGGTCGGAGGGCGGACCTTCAGCGACGAAGACTGCTGGGCCGCCGTCGTGGAATACATGTCGCTGGACGACCGCACCCATTCGGGCGGGGACTACGCTCGATATTCGCGAGAGATCGACGGCATGCCGGCATTGATAACCGTGAAAGGGCGGTTGGGCCTCCACTGGGCCGA
>ERZ773043.382-NODE-382-length-25907-cov-8.438535_pt1 | contig 25907 bp, 30 predicted proteins | sample MGYA00580636_ERZ773043 | MGnify/ENA primary metagenome ERZ773043 (study PRJEB29015, sample SAMEA2737992) | human oral metagenome | biome: human oral; feature: human-associated habitat; material: dental | place: China | collected 2065 ...
CAATAGGAAATCCAGTTTCTTTACGGAATTGTTCGGCGTCCTCAAAGTCAACAAGATAGCTAAATCCTAAAAGTTGAAAAGCCACAGTATAAAAAATCTCAGGAGTCAGGTCACAATCTGACTGAAAGAAGGTAAGGAGATCAGTCTCCTTGTCTGCAGCTAAGACAGACAAAGGATAGTCGGTATTTTTATAAGTGAAAAAACTCCAGCGGACAAATTGTTCAAGTTGTTTTTTTGATGCTTGTTCTGGTGCCAACCTCAAACCAAGCTGGGATAACTCGCGTAAAACTTGCGAATGAGAAACGTGAAGATAGCTGAATTGATTAAAACGCATGGCGCTCTCCTTTGGAAATATTCTAAATTTAGTATATCAAAAATAAGGTAAAAAAGATATTGTTGACCTGTGATGAAGTCACTTTAAAAGGAATGGTCTTCTACCTTTTCATTCTAGTTTTTAAAATGGTATAATAGTAGTAATTTAAAGTGGGAGTTAGATTTTTTGATTTTAAAAGGATTGAAGAATTAAGAAATTGTATTTTTTAAGAAACTAACCAAAAACTAACCAAGAAATGTATATTTTTAGTCAATGAATATAGAATAAAGTGGATCAGGAAACTGGTCTATTTTATTTTGTATTTATAGATATAAAAAGTTGAATCGTCTATCTAAAAGTGATACAATAGATATACAAGATAAAAAAAGGAGAATTGCTATGTCACAAATTGCTGTAAGAGTAGATGATAAATTAAAAAAAGAAGCGACTGAAGTTTTTAGTGAATTGGGTTTGGATATGACAACTGCTGTGAAGTTATTTTTGAAGCAAAGTGTGTTGACTAAAAGTATACCTTTTAAGCTTGGTCTGTATGAAAGAGAGTATAGTCAAGAAGAAGTAGAACAGGCAAAAAAAGATATTCAAAGATTAGTGAAAGAAAAGTCAAAACTGGTTAAACTTGATTTTAGTAAACAAGAGGATATTGATAAATTCTTTGATGAATAATGATTAGATATTAGGAGGAAGAATGGAAAAAATAGAAGAATATTCAATATTGATTGCAAGAATTGAGTATGCTGATGGAACAGGTTCAAAGTCACGTCCTGCGATGGTAATTGAGTTTGATGATGAAGTTATTAAAACTTATCGCTTGACTACAAAATATGAAAATAAATCAGATAGAATTAAGTCAAAGTATTTTGAAATTATTGATTGGTTTAAAGCAGGTTTAGAAAAGCCTTCTTGGATTGATACTGTTCAAGCATATGAACTAGATAGGAAGAAAATCAAAATTCAAATTATAGGGAATTTGACAGATAGAGATATAGTTCGTTTGAAAGATTTTTTATCTAATGTTGATTAGGAGATAGAATATGGAAATTAAGGAAATAAGTTATCAGGATAGACTTCCAAAAACGATGAATTCTAAATTTAATTACTTTGTGAAAGATTTTTTGAATGAGTATTCTGATCAGTTGAATAAGTTAGATTTTAACGAAACTCTGACGATTAACAAAGAATATGAAGGAGATTTAGAAGTTTATTTTGTTGAATTCATGTTTTGTAAAAAGGGAAAAGGCGGATTTTTCTCTTTAGATAGAACAGATAATAAGTTGTTTGTGTCTTGTAATGATGAACTTTGGGGAACTGTGATTTTAGAGTAAAAAGCGAAGGAAAATCAAACATTCCTGGATATTTAATTCGCTTTTTGGGTCAAAATAGGCAACCAGGTATTTAAAATTTGTTCGGAAATAGAAAAAATAACACTATCTTAGATAATGTTATTTTTTTTGTTTTCTTTGAAAAAATTGGTGGCTATTTCTTGCACGTAGACCTCGTAAGTGCTTGGTATACCTGCGTTTTTGAGATAGTCGTGGTAGTTGAATTGTTCGTCTATCGGATATTCGCTGTTAATCAAGCTCATAAAATCAAGGATTCGTCCCTTTTCAGCTCTGGTTTCGATGCGTTGTGAGAAGGTATCGATATGAGCAAGGGAGTTATGGGAATCATCATTCAATAAATGGTGTTTTTCGTGTAGTAGTATATTGATTTTTTCTATATCTGTAGTGTCAGAACGTAGAAAGATGAAGTGTTCATTGTTTAGAAAAAGATAACGACCTTTTGTTTCTAAATAGTCTAACAAGACGACCTTGCAGTTTAGGTCTTCGATTTCTTCTATGACTTTTATCAGTTCCATACTATTTCTTATTTGCAAAGTATTCTTTTAGGAAGTCTTTGATAATCATTCTATCGTTATCTGTGATGGGTGTGCCATCATAGGCGACTGAGTTATCAATAGCTGTGTCAATGTCTGCTTCAGAAACTTTTAAGCAAGTTGGATCATCAGTAATTCCTGTCAAGTATTCAGAAGAAGTATTCAAAATTTCAGCTAATTTTTCTATTGTAGGTTGAATAGGTGTTCTATTTCCTTTTTCCCAATTTGAATATGAGTTTTGTCCTACTTGCAATTTTTCAGCTATTTGTTTTTGTGTTAGTCCAGCTTTTTTTCGTAGGTTTTTAAGTCTTTCAGGTAACATTTAATAATAACCTTTCAAAATTTTTAAAAAAAGTTAAAAAAAGTATTGACAACTTTATCTCATTGAGATATAATATAATTATCCCAATGAGATAAAGAGTTTTAGAGGGAATCTTTTATAGGAATTTAAAAATCCTGAATACAACTTAAAAGACAAATTTTAATTTTCAGTATTGAATGTTGTTTCAAGAAAGTAGAACTTGTAAATTTAAGTAGTAAGATTTTTGATTCAATATAAAAGTTAAGTGAACTTTGAAAATTTAATAAAAAACGTGTCAGACAACGACAAGCATTGACTAAACACGCATATAAAAATTTAGCAATTTAATTATACGTGAATTTTAGTAAAATGTCAAGTTGAGTCTAAACGTGGGTGTTTTGTCCTTTCGCCTTAGTAGATAAGAAAAGGGAACTGACGGCTGTGGTACAGTCAATGATACTTCTTAGAAGGTAGCTAGAGTGAGATAGTGAGGTCTATGTGTTGTATGGTCGGTATGTGAGAGTAAAAACTTGCTAATGCCTTTGGGTAAGAAAGAGGGGATATTGAGTTATCCTTAAATTTGTGACCTTGGCGAAGGTAGTAGGCTGAGAAGCTGAAAGTATGCGAAGATAGGAGCATACATTTTTATATTGCTATATTCTATTAAAAAAAACGTAAAAAAGGCTTATTTTCAAAGCCTTTTTATTTTTGCAAAAATTAACAATAACTAGATTTTTATAAGACAGGTTTTGTCCTGATAAAGATTGAAAGTATTGTTAGTTTTCACAAGAGAATATAAGAAGTATTCTTTTATGTAAACTAACAATATGAGTAGAGAATAGAAAAGAGGAAAGATGGATATTTGGATATACTTAGTAAGAGTTGGAATGCTATTGTCTATGCTTATTTTGTTGCTATTTTTGATTTATTGGATGTTTAGTCATTTGATAATTTTGTTTGTATTTGTGTTGTTTGTGGTTTTCTTTTCGATTATCACATGGAAGTAGAAGGGAAAAGGATTTATGTTGAATGTGTCGATGGCTCTTCGGTTGTATCGAGAAATGTATAATAAGTCGAAAGAGGACTTAGCGAAGTATTTAGAGGTTCAACCGAAAGCGTATGCTCGATATGAAAGTGGAGAACGTGAACCTAGTCTTGAGAAACTGTATAAATTAGCTTATCTTTATAACTGTAAAGTTGATGATTTCTTTAATGTTGAAGAAAGTTTTAGTGTTGATCGAGATGATGTTGTGTCAACTAAAGATTTAGATAATTTAGGTTGTCATCATCAGTTTTCTCATGGATTGATGGTTATGATGACTGAGGGTAAGCCGTATGAAGAAATGATTCGTTTTATAGAAAATGATAGAACGAAGTATGCACGAAAGTCTGAAGTAAAACAATTTCTACGTGAGTTAATTGAAAAGATTGGTTAGGGAGAGGTGAGTAAAATCAAAGATGTTCTTTTGAAAGGAGAAAGAGATGTAAAGACGTATTCTGAAGAATGGATACTGGGAGAATACAATAGAATTTATAGACGATTTTGTTGGAATTTGAAAATCTATGCTCATGTAAAAAATGGTGCTGATGTTTATGTCTCTTCAAAAAGATGTTGTGAAGATTTGTATAATCGTTTGTATGCTGTTGGTCAAGTTACTCGTAGCTATTGTAGTAAGATTGAATCGAAAATTGAAAAAACGTATCATCGTTTTTTAGAAGATGGAGTGATTGTTGAAGATTAAAGAGTCAGTTTTACTGGCTTTTTTATTTTTGAAAGGAGAAGAAATGGTTTTGGTTATTTTTGAAAGGTCACGTTCACCATCTAATGAATGAGATCGAAAAAGAAAAAAACATTATTTAAAATAAAAAAAGAAAAAGGAGAAAAAATTAATGTTTAAAACTAATGAATTTAAGGCTTATGGTTCAATCCGTAAAACGAAAAAGGCTGGTGTTTGTGGAGTTATCCTTGCTTTTGCTATGATGGCTATTTTTGCTCAAGGAAATGCTTCTGCTGATGAAGTGAAACCATCATCACCTGCGACTACACAAGTTGCAAAATCAGCTACTGAAGTTGTAAAACAAGAAACTCAAAAACCAGAAACTAAAGCAGAAGAAACAGTAAAACCCGTTGCGTCTCCTGACCTTGATTCTGCTGTTAAAAAAGCGCACGAAGTTGGTATTAAAACGACTGAAACTGAGAAAGTAGGTTACGATACCGAGGAACAAGCTAAAGCAGACGAAAAAGCGCAAGTTGATGAAATTGACAAGAAGATTGCTGAAAAAGAGCAAAATACCAAGGAAGTCAAAGAAGCTACTGACAAAAACAACCAAATCAAAGCAGATAATAAAACTGCTATGGAAAAAGCTGGCTTGAAACATACTGGTGATTATCCAAAGGATAAGAAATCTGTTGAAGGCTACAACGCAGGTGCCAAAAAAGAAAACGAAGTGAATGAAGCTAAGTTTAAGAAAGATAAATTGGCAGTTGAAGCAATTAAGGCTAAAAACAAAGCAATTATGGAAGCTAAAGGCTTGAAATTTACTGGTAACTATGCCCAGGACAAGAAAGCTGTTGATGAATGGAATAAAGCCAATGCAGGTAAAGTTATTTCAACTATCCAGACTGGTTTGACTGCAACGTCAAGTACCACATTTGAAGCCATTTCAGGAGCTTCTAAAGCTGTTGCTCCTGACTACACAGCAAATGTTATTCAAGGGTATGCACGGAATACTAATCTAGATGCTAACTTTAATAACGTGTTCCTTCTTGATGACAAGAGTGGAACAGCTAAAATCAAGGTAAAAAATACTTCTCATGGTGATGTTACTTTAACATTTAGCGGTATTACTCCATCAGCTGAATCAGGATTTATTCGTAGTTATGTAGCGCTTTGGGCTTCTGAAGATGGTGGTATCGGTTATGGTGTCTTTATTTCCGCTGGTGCTGGTGCAGCTAACGGCGGAGGTGGTGTTGACGGTCAAGGTGGCGGTGGCGCTTCTGGTGCTTACCGCAGTGATCGTCAAGGTTGGGTCAAAATGGTTACTGTAGGAGTAGAAACAGATGCCAGCGATGTGAGCGAAGTGACTATCAATGACGTAGATTCCAACCAAGTTATTGATGTCTCTAACTTGGATGGAGCGAAAATCACTACTGGCGCTAACATTTCGCAAAGTGGGAACTCATTTACAGCTAATGATTCTGCTCAGTCACAAAGTACATCAGGTGTCTTGGATAGTAATGGTATTGGTTGGAGCTTTGAAAAAGGACAAAAAATTAACTTTACCTTCATTCATTCAAACACTTCTGACACTTCGTATTCTATCGTAGGTGGTGTATTTGGACGTGCTTCGCAAAAAGAAGTAAAAGAAAAGCCAATCTCTATCCAAGAATACACTGAGCCAAAATACCTTCCTAAACCGTATGTTTCAATCAAGCCTTATGTTCCTGTTCCTGAAGAAAAACAGTTGGAAGTTGAATATCATAAGGCTTACGTTAAGGAAAAACCTGTAACTCCAGAAACTCCTAAAACTCCAGAATCACCAAAACCACAAGAACCTAACAAACCAACTCTTCCAAACACTGGAACCGAAGCCAGCATGCTTCCATTGGTTGGGATTGTTTCAGGCATGCTTGGTTTAGTTGGCTTGAAGCGTAAAAATGAGGCAGAATAAAATAGTTTAATGTTTTGTAAAAAGGTGGTAGAGTAACAGGAACTACTACCTTTTTATTTTTGAAAAAATTGTAAGTAGAAAAGGAAATTTTAAAAGTGAAAATTGAAAAATTTAAGTTTAATCCTGAAGCAATCGGGAAAGCAAATTATGTTCGTTCTGAAAAAGCCCCAGCCATTATTGAGGGCAAGCCATTTGATGGGACACGTCATATTGTAATGAATGCAAAACATGGTATGTTTTCTATTATTACTCCAAAGGATATGACTGTTTACAAACCGAATGAAGAAGTTGAAGCGATTGATCCTATCTTTATGGAAGATTATGTTGAAGGTACAAATTTCTCTGCTTCAACTAATGTATTGGCCAAAGGACTTAAACGTGTAGGAGGGAATAAATAATGGCTAAAAATGGACTTGAACTTGGGAATCGTGTAGAAATTTTTTCGAAAAAGTATCGTATCTTGAATGATTTGTTGCTGAATCCAAAAGAAGTGTTGGGAGCATGTAAATTTGTTAAAAATGAAGGTGCTCAATTTGTGAATGTTGATCTTGAAACTGGTGAGGGTGATTATGATGGAGTTGAAGTTCTTGTCTATTCAGAAGGACAAGAAGATACAGTATTCTTGAAGGTAACTGAACAGTCAGCAGAAGAAATTGATGCTTTGAATTTTGGCTATCAGGAAGCCATTGATTTTGATACTTTACTTATTGCTTATCATGGTATGCGCAAGGCTGACCGTAATCAAGTTGAGCCTAACAAACATCGTTTTGTTTTTGTAGTTGATAAACTCAAAAGAGTAGGTGGTCAATCTAAACAAAATCAGAAGCAAGAACAGCATCAGGAACACAAGGGATAATTTTTAAAGGAGAGAGGATATGAGTTTACTTCCTACGTATCGTGGAATTAAGATTAAGCCTTATATGGTAAGTTTAAGGTACTATATCTTTTCTTTTTTCTTTTTGTTGTTTACTCCTATACTAGTTTTTTTTGTTTATTCAAATTTTGAGAAAATCAAGAATGTAGATATTTTCTCTATTGTTGTTTCGGTAGTTTTGCTGATACTGATAATTGGTGTAAGTGTCTATTTGACTTGGTTATCACAAGAAAGAGTATTCTTCTTTCAGAAGATAGAAAGACTTGCTAAATTAGCTTTCTTTCTTAAGGAGAATGGGTATACATATACAAAAAAGGTTAAAACTGAATCAGGAACAGTTGATAAGGTTACGTTTCCAGTGGTTTATTTGAAACAGAATCGGTATGATTTGGAAGTTGCCTTTAAAATGGCTGGAAATAGATTTCAGGATAAGTTCAAGAAGATTGGTAGTGATTTAGAAACTACTTTTTTTATGGACTTTATGGAAGTTCAGGACGATATAAAGTTTAAAACTTACAAACTAGCCTATTCTGCTTTCTTGAATCGTATCAAGGTAACTGATGTCAACTATTCTGATAAAGGTATTCAACTGATGAAGAATCTTTACTGGAATCCTATTGATGATCCTCATTTGCTGGTAGTCGGTGGTACTGGTGGTGGTAAGACTGTTCTATTAAGAACATTGATTCGTGCATTGGCAAAAGAAGGTGTAGTAGATATTGGTGATCCAAAACAAGCTGACTTTGTAACAATGGCAGAACAGAAGGCTTTTGAAGGGCGAATTTCGTATAATGCAGAAGACATAGTAGCTATGATCGAAAGAGGGGTAGATATTATGTTTGCTCGTTATGCCTATATTCGTCAAAAACGAGCTGAAAATGGTGATAAGGATATGAAGAAGTATTATGAGTACGGTTTAGAGCCTTATTTCCTAGTCTGTGATGAATATAACGCCTTGTGTGCTATGCTAGACTTTCAAACTAGACAGCGCTTAGACAATGCTATGGGACAATTTCTGCTTCTAGGAAGGCAAGCTGGCTGTTTTGGAATAATAGCTATGCAGAAGCCTGCTAGAGAAGATTTGGGCTCAAAATTGCAAGCTAACATTAACTTTCGAATTTCTGTTGGGCGATTGGACGAGATCAGTTATGATTTAACTTTCGGTGAAGTCAATAGAAATAAAGAATTTAAGTATGTGAAATTTGTTGGTGGTAAGCGTGTTTATGGTCGAGGTTATGCTTGTGTTTATGGAGAAGTAGCGAGGGAGTTTTATTCACCATTACTTGAAAAGAAATTCTCTTTCTATGATGAATATGAGAAGATTCAAAGACGAGAAAATCCTTTCAATCCATTAGAAAATCCTGAAGCTGTTCTTTCTGAAGAAGAAAAACAAGCATTGCAGGAAGAAATGCAAGCTAAAGAAGAGCTTGAAAAAGGATCTGTAAAAAAAGCTAGTCCTGAATTGGTTCAGGAGTTGATGGCTAATAAACGACAGAAAGGAGAAAACAATCTTGGTGATCTTGTGAAGGCGAGTGATTTCTCAAGGACTATTGGTGTTAGTTTTTCATCTGTTCAAAATTTATTGAATAAATTGGAAGAAAAAGATGTCATAACTGTTAGTCGAGAAGATGGTTTTTTGTATTTAGATAAAAGACAGATGGCCTTGGTCAAAGATTTGTTTGAGTTGAAGAAAACTAGTACTCAGAAATGGACTGAAATACTAGAAGACTATCCTTTTGAAGAATATTGATTGAGGAGAGCTATTCTCCTCTTTTTTAGATAAGAGTTGGTTGAATAGAGCTTACTAGTAGCTAGTAGCAGAAGCGAGGAAGCGAAGCGACGAGCGCCTGCGGTCACTAGCGGTCACTAGTAAGCTCTATTCAACTAATTAACCCACCTATTCTAATAGGTGGGTAACAAGAGTTACAAAATGCACTTCGCACTTACAGCCACGTGGCTTCAAGGTGTGTCTTTTTTGCAATTTCTTGTATCCCTTTTAGTAAAAATAAGGAGTTTTATAGGAGAAATGGACGGAAGAGAGTTAAAAGAGTTTAGAAAAGAACAAAAAATGACTAGGAAAGAGTTATCAATTAAGACTGGTATTCCTGTTTCAACTTTAAAGGCTTACGAGAATGGGTACAGAACTTTGAAAAAAACAGATTTTTTAGAAATAAAAAATCAATTTAGTTTGAAAAGATGTGATGCTAGTCTTACAAGATATATGGTGGATTATTTCAGATTTACACTTCATAATGAAATTGATGTTTATTTTGTTGCGAAAGAATTTTTTGGATTTGATATAATGCCTAAACCTGAAACGACCTCATTTATGAAATATGAACTGTTGTATCGGTATGGGGATATTTGGTTTTTGGGATTTAATTCTTCGTACAGTGAGAATGGAGAAGATAAAAACAGAATTACGATTCAATTAAGCGGTCAAGGTTGCAGACAGTTAGAAGTCTATCTTGAAAATGAAAATATAACTTGGATTGATTTTATAGAAAAAATTCAGAATCGTTATGGAAATGATTTTAGCGTTACTAGGATAGATATTGCAGTTGATGAAATGGTTCAGGAAGATACAAAAGATAACTTTGATTTATCATCTCTAGTAACTAGATATTATAGTCAAGAGATTGTTTCGCCATATCTAAAAAATTTTTCATTTGTTGGTGGAGGTGGATTTGATTTTGAGAATCCGTTAGAAGTAGAAAATAGGCAAGGTTTGTCGATATATCTTGGTAGTCGGCAGTCTGAAATGTATTTTAACTTTTATGAGAAGAGATATGAGATAGCAAAGAAAGAAGGGATAAGCGTATCTGATAGTGTAAGGCTGTTTGGGATATGGAATCGATATGAGGTTCGATTTTCACAAGGAAAGGCAAGGTCGTTTATTACAGAAGTTTTAGAAGGTGCTGAGATTGCTGAGTTGACAAGGTCGATATTTCAAGGTGCGATTCAGATTTATGATGGTACTGATGAACATGGTTTTAGAATGTATGATAGCAAGTGGCAAAGTCTTTTTGGAAATGACGAAGCAATTAGACTTTCAGTTAGTCCTGAGCCTTATTCTGTAGAAAGAACGATACGATGGCTTGTTGAAAGGGTTTCTAATTCGTTAGTATATGTTTCTGAGATTGATCGATTGTTCATGCAAGAGAATATGAAAAAAATAATGAGTTCAGGAGAGATTACGCCAAGACAGCGAAAAGAACTAGAATTTCTTCAAAGTCAGTTAGGGAGTCTTACATGATTGAATATAAAGATATTGAAAAGATTGTCTATTTGATTCCTGAAAGAAATTTTTATGATGGAGTAATTGATAGTAAGATTGCTAGAGAGTATCAAGCCTATATTGAGTTTCAATCACAAAAGTACAACCAAACAAAAAGAAAATGTGATTGGGATGAACTGAAACGTTTGAATACAGAATATGAAAGGTATTTAGCAAATGAGGTTGATGTAAAAAGAAAATTATTGTGGTTTGGGTTGCTAAGAAGGAGTAAAGAAGAGATGGAAGAAGAATGTTTAAAGTTGATTGAACGATTTCATTTAGAGAGGTGGTTTTAAAAATGTCAGTAAAATCAAAAGGTGGGGTTTGTGATGTATGTGGCTGCACTTTTGAGAAACCTTGCATCGATGAAATTTTTGGCTGTTGTCATTGGATGAACTTTGATAGAACTATTTGTAGTTATTGTTTTTGGAAATTAGATGAAGAAGAAAAAAGGCGCTACGATGACTATTGATGACTTGCGATAAATTTAAAGAAATGTAAGGGTTAAAACATGATAAGAATAGTAAAGACGATTGTTAAAATTGTAGGATATGTGATTATAAACTCTATTTTGGGATTGGCGTTATCTTTGTTTTTTTATGTGCTGATAGGAAATGTAAAAATCTCGATTCTATTATTTATATTGTTTTTTATAGGGAGGTTGATTTTTTGAATGAAAAGAAGAAATGCTATTTCTAGTTTATCTGCTAAAAAGGTACTAAAAGGAAAAGAAGAAAAAAAGTTGGATTTTGCTATTGATTTAATTATTGCAGGATTTCTATTCTATATTATTCGTATCATTATTGTTGGTTTAAAAAATATCTTTTAGAAAGATGGGTTTAGAATATGGAGAAATTTCATGAAAAGTTAAAAGTGTTGAGGAAGGAAAAAGGACTTACACAAAAAAGTCTTTCTAATATGTTAAACATATCTCAAGGAGCTTATGCACAGTGGGAAAACGGAAAGCGTGAGCCTAACTTTGAGAAATTAAGTATGTTAGCTTGTATATTTGATGTTTCTATTGATTTTTTGTTAAGTAAAAATTTAGAAATATCAAAAGAAACCTATTTAAAGTTAAAAGAAGAAAAAAAAGAATTTATTTTCAGTCAGACTAAAAGAATTACGTTTACAGCATGGATTTAGTCAAGAAGAATTAGCAGAAAAAATTGGTATAAAAAGAAATTCTTATAGTGATTGGGAAAATGGTAAGTGTAAACCTAACTATGAAAAATTAGAAAAAATAGCTGATTTTTTTGGTGTTTCGTTGGATTGGTTGTTTGGGAGAGAATAGATGAAAGTTAAGAAACGTTCTCCTTCTTTTTGTTAAGGGTAAGTTATAAAAAATAGAAAAATGAATGAAGAGGTAAATGAAATGGCATTACAAGGAAAAGATAAGCAAGTTATTGAATTGTCGAATGAACTTGCTAAAAAATTGAAGGAAAAAGATTTTTCGCAATCTTGGTCACTTGCAGGGGAGTTGAATGGGCTTCTTAAGAATGAAGAAGAGTTGACTTTATCTTATCAAGTAATTCAGTGTATTAAAAACGATTTGGCGAGTTATTATGATATGAATAAGGCATACAATAAAGTTGCAAATCGTGCTTTTGCGATTGGAAGCAATTTGGAGCGTAGTGCTTCAATTTAGTTAAAATGGTGAAGGAAGTCAAGTTTGGCTTCCTTTTTTATTTGGAAGGAGAAAAAAATGAGTATTAAAGTCGTCTATGATAAGTTTTCTGATGTGTGTGAGCATTACAATTTTGGAAAAAAGTTGCTTGATGAACCTGCAAAGATTATTGAACGCTTAGATGAACACTTTGACGGTGTAGAGTTTGGACAGTTTGATGGTAACAATCCTGACAATGTGTATATCAATTCGTTTACAGAAGTTGATACAAAAGAAGCGCTGATTGATTTTGCTGGTATTCTGAATCATGGAGAATATGAGCAGTTAGTCAATGAAGATCGTTTGTCTGCGTATGTAGAAGAACATGAAGAAGAAATTGCTAGTCGTTTAGGAGATTCCTATGTGTTTCTCGGTCACGAAGGCGATAGCTGGTACTTTTTGCAATAGAAAATGGCTGATACTGAATATGGCTTCAAAAGTGTTGATTAAGAATCCAAAGAATGGAAGGCAGGCTTGGTTTAGCTTGCCTTTATATTTTGGAAAGTTATCTCAAATTGGTTTGACTGGCTCTTATGATGAAACTATTGAAATTGTTGATTATGAGGGTTCAGCATTTATTGGTTACGGTCTATTTACTGTTGCCGATTTGGAACAGTTGAATAGGCAAGTAGAAAGTTGATTAAGGAGGGAGTAAAGGTTACTTTGTATCAAGATGATAGCGAATATCAGGGTTTTGAATGAAGGCAATTTCGATTATCTTTGTGAGTTAGATATTATGAAGCATAGTCAAGAGCAGATTGTTGCAAGATTGAAAGAACTTGGAATTGAAAAAAGGAATTTCTTCGTATGCGGTATTACTGATTGGGAAGTTGATAAAATCATGTCGCTGGACGAGGTTTACTTGCTGAAAAAAGCAGTCCTTGATTTGTATGATGGTGATGATTATGTTGTGAGATTTCAATTGCAGCGCTATGTGCCTGTAACTCAAATTGTGACTACATATTATAGATTTTGTTCTAAAGATGAAGCGCAAACTTTCTTTGAAGTAACAAAAGAATTAGATTATCAATCTGTTGTCAATTATATCTGTGAGACTGGAAGTTGGGTAGTAGCATTTCAGGGATTTGTGGATCAAGGAGAAATTTTAAATACTCCCCAAGGATTTTATAGAAAGGTTAATCTTTGATTTTTGAAGAAAGTAGAAAATAAGGAGCAAAGAAGAAAATTGAGGTAATTTATTTGAAATGATAAGAAAATTTAAAAAAAGAGAAAAAAATCAAGAAAGGTTAAAGAAACTTTCTGATAAGAAGGTATACACTCCTAAGAAAATCAATCAAAAAAGTGCGAATCTAATTTTTGGCTCTTTATTGATTGGTTTTGTAGTTTTTGTGGGTGTTGCTGGAGTTTTATCAATTAAGAATGTATCTAAAGTAAAGGAATTTGAAAAGAATCAGATTGCTAAGGTGGATAATAAGGAAATTGATAGACGGCTGGAGCAATTTTTAGATAGCTATGTAAGCTATTATTTTACTTATAAGGCAGGTGAGAAGGATAGTGAAGAAAACGCAAAGCGTTTGAATGAATTCTATGGAACACCGCCTAGTGTCAAAAACCAAGGGCAATCAAAACAAGATATGTCTATTGTGAGTGGTCGTTTGCTGATGGCAAAAGATGGAGTTGCAGTTTATGCAGTCACTTATGATACAAAGGTTGATAACAAGGTTCAACGTGTATCAATCGAGTTTTCAATTCCATACGTTGAAAAAGACGGTCGCTATTATGTTGATGGTTTGCCTTGGTTTGCTCCTGTTACAGATTTTAAGAGTCAGGACGTTGACAAAGAAAAGCAATTGGTTTTGACAGCAAATGATGGTCTGAGTGAAAATGACAGAAAAGATTTGGTTGCTTTTATTGAATTGTTTTTCAAGAATTATACAAGCAGTCAATCAAATCTTGACTTGATTTCAAAAAATATCAAAACAATTGGTGGAGCAACTGTTAAAAGTATTGACTATACCTATTTTGTAAAAGGTAGTGATAAGACACTAGCTTATGTGCAAGTTACTTTTGATGTTTTGGGTACAAGTCATAGTGAGAATTTTTCTTTCGAGTTAAGGAAAGATAAAGATAGTTATTTTGTAGATAAAATGGAGCATCAGATTCCATTTGATTATGCGAAGAAGGATAAAAAAGAAAATTAAGGAGAATGAGATAAATGAGTTTTTTTCAGTATTTAGTTGATAAGTTAGGTGTTCCTTTGATTGGATTGTTTGTATTTAGTAAAGCCATTCGAGCTTGGAGAGAAGGAAAGACTTGGGGGATTTTGGTATCCATTTTGACCGGTGCTTTAATTTTATGGTTCTTGTTAAGTCCAGAAACCGTATTGAAAGCTCCTGCGACTTTATTTAATAAACTTTTAGAAGTTTTCAAGTAAGCTATGGAAAAAGAAGAGAAACAATTATTTTCGTATAAGCGTGGTTTTGACCAGCCTATATTTGTAAAAGAGTTATCGGATAATTTTAGTTTGCCTTTTGCGGTTGAGATGTCAACTTTGTTATATTTTATCTTTTTTACTCCGATTTTCTTTTTTATTCTGATGTCAGTAGGTTTTCTTGAGTGGGGTTGGTGCTTAGTTATTGGTTCTGCTTTAGGCTGGCAATTGGGGAAAATTCTGACTAATAATAAAATCGATGGTAAAACGATAGTGATTTATCTACGTGATTACATTTTTTATTTTTGGCATCATGGAAGATACGGTAAAAAGTATTATATAAATAAAGGTAAACGATATGTAAAAATAGAAAGGATTTATCGTGGAAATTACGAGTAATTACTGGGATTTTGCGGACAGTTTGATATTACGTAAAAATGGTGGTGTTTTTGCAGTCTTTGAAGTTCCTAGTGAGGTTTTGGTTACGATAGACAAGAGGGGACGTGAGCGGTTTAAACAAACCGCTTTTTCAGCTTTTAGTCAAATATCGGTCTATGGTGACTTTGAATTGCATACGATTCCTATTCCAATAGATTTGTATGAGCGATTTGAACTCTTGCGCCAAGATATTGACCAAGATAGTGGTACAGCTCCTTTAGCAAATTTGATGATGGATAGTCTGCAAGAAAAGATTGAGGATGAGATAGAGTTTTTGTTTGAGTACAAGCATTATATCTCTGTTCCATTGAAATCAAATAATATCAGTCCAGACCTAGTTTCGACTTTGAAAGATAGCATGTCTTTCTACAAAAAAGAAACGTTGAAGTTGCTTGGACTGGGTGAATTACCTCCTTTAAATTGGTATGAGGATTGGCAATTAAAAAAGAATGCTTTAAAAAGTGCCTTGCATCAATTGAGAGTTCGTGAAGTTGAAAAAACGGAGTTGGAGTTTTTAGCTCGTTTGCAGTTCTTACGAGGTCAATTTTATGACAAGGAAACAGAAGTAGATGCAATTAAGAATTGTATCGATAATATCGATGATACAAATATCTATTTTGAGAATCACAAAGTGTTACGCCTGGAGAATAAAGATGATGATAATTTGGTCGCTTGTTTTCCAATTGTGGACTATCCTCAAAATGTATCTTCGATTCATTTACAAGAAGAATTGCAGTTGCTAGATTTTCCTGTAGAAAGTATCTATAAAGTTGCGTTCTCGGCAGATAAGGGTGTTTCTTCTTCTAAAAAGAAAGCAAGAAACAAACGTAAAAATTTGGGGAATGTGGTTGCTGAAATTGAGGAAGATGGCGATATTCAACGTTTAGAAGTGCTAGAAGCTCATCAAATGTTGGTTGATTATCAAGAAAAGGTTGAAAGTAAAGAAAAAATGGTTGAATTTCTTCATTTCTTGGTTGTGACTGGTGATGATGAAGATGAGATTGAGGAAAGATATGATATTTTAAGTAAGCTCATAGCTAACTTAGGAGGTTCTCTTGCAAGAGGTTATGCGGATAGATTGTATCTTTTCTATAAAGGTCGCTTTACAGAATTGTTGGATAAAAAACGTGAAAGTTATGTGCAATATACTTCTTTGGAAGGTTTCTGTCAGAATATGTTCTTTGTCACGAAAGAAGTAGGAAACAAGGTTGGCTTCCCCATTGGTCGAATAGATAATGAGATTGCGAGCTGGGGAGGTGACTTTGAGGCAGCTTTACAAGCAAGTAATCGTCTAGTCTTTTCAAACTTGCTTCAGGCGAATAAAATGGGGATTAAGGATAAGATTACTAATAATCCTCATGTTGCTATTACTGGAGCGACTGGAAATGGAAAATCGTATCTAACAAAATTGTTGTTTACCTTGAATAGTTTCTTGAAAATCAAGTCTGTTTATATTGACCCTAAAGCGGAAATGCGAAGTCAGTATATGAAGATTTTGAAGGAGTATGAGGAACAGAATATTTATGAAGAAGTTCAGGAGTATATCAAATCAATTCACTTTGTAACCTTGGATATGAAGGAAGATAGAAATATTGGAGTGTTAGATCCGTTTGCTTATATTGACGAAAAGACAACGTTGACAGAAATTGCTTCAGTTCTGATCTCAACCGTGTTAGACAAAGAGGATTCTAAGAAATTGAAATCTTACTTGTTGGAAAATATTGATAAGGTTTGGGATAGGAAACAAAATGGAGAAACGGTTGGAATGTTACATCTGTTTAAGACTTTTGAAGAAGAAAAAGACGAAGATGTAGTACGAATTGGTCGTTATTTGTCAAAAATGGGCGAAAACACCTTGTTGAAACTGTGCTTCTCTGATGGCTCTAATAAGTCTTTGCAGTCGGACAATAAGATTACGATTTTTGAAATCGCTGGCTTGGATATGCCTAAGACTTCTAAGTATGAGGATATGACAGATACTCAATTACGAAGTCTTGCGGTTATGTACGGTTTAACGTTTTTCTGTGCTGATTTTGGAGAAAGAGATAGAACACAAGAAACCTTGTTGTATGTGGACGAGGCTTGGCAAATTTTGTTGACCCCTAGCGGTCGTCAATTGCTGGCGAGAATTAAGCGTACAGGTCGTTCGTTTAATAATTTCTTAGTGTTGGTAACTCAGTCTGTAAAAGATGTTTCAACTGAAGATGATGGTACTGGTTTTGGTACAGTCTTTGCCTTTTCAGAAGATAGTGAGACTTCTTCGATTTTGGAACATCTTAAAATCAAAGAAGATGATTTGTCTAAGGCATGGGTTGAAAATCAGACGATGGGTCAATGTATCTTCTCTGACGTTTTTGGTCGAAGAGAAAGAATTACAGTGGATGGTACGATATATGATTCGATAACTCCATTGTATGCGACGGTCACAACGAATCTGAAGTCTGCAAGTTAGCAAAGGAGAAAAGATGAAGAAGAAATTAGCTCTGTTTGTTTTTTTACTCTCTATTTTCTTTCCTTTGTTGACTTTTGCGGATATAGGAACAGTTTCGCTTCCGAATGGTACGCTGTCTGAAACTCCAGCTTTTGTGAAGGATAAAACTTCTTCTTCGACAAGCTCATCTAGTTCTAGTGATGGCTTAACGCTCCCTAATAGCGGTAATACAGGTGCAAGTTCTAGTATTGTTAAGCCTAGTCCATCTGAAAATAAAGATCCTTTAGAAAAAATCGCTGATGATACATTAAGAAGAAGTTCGGATGTTGTCGGTGCGAATGCGAATCAAGGTGTTGCTGATAGTGTCAAGGAAACTCAAAGGAAGCAAGAAGAAGAAAAGAAAAAGAAGGAAGAGGAAGAAAAAGCCAATACAAAATTAAGTTATGCCAATTTCAAGACAAAAATGAAACGCTTGACCAGCTATGTCTATTTTGACAAAGGTCTATTTGGTCTTGGTGAGGTCGGAAATTATTGGATAAATAAAGTCGTTCAAGCTATTTTCTGGTTCTCTAAATTCTTGTTTGGAATCATTGTAAGTCTAGTATCTGCAGTTGAAAAAATGACGGATGTATCGCCTTTCTTGAACAAGGTTGTAGAAATGGCAAGTGCTGTTTTCTCTGTTTTGTTTGGAGCAACGACAAAATATATCGCAGGTGTTTTTATGGCTGTATATATTCTGTCTGTATGGGTCAAAGGCGGACAAGTTTTCAAAACAGCTTTGAAACTTGGCTTGGTCTTTGCGGTTGTTGGTGGTTTTTTCACTAAAATTTCAATCAATGGTAGTCCTGAGCGCTATCTTCCTATTCATCTATATAATGTCACGGATGAGATTACAAGAGAATTTCAGACGGAGATTGTAAAAAAGGTGGGGACTGTAGATGCTTCTATGGCTGAAAGCTATTTTAACTCAACGATTATTCCTGCCTATAAAAACATGAACTCTAAAAAAGATAGTGAGGGAAATTATTATCTTTCGGAGCAGGATTTTCAAGATTTGACCAACTATCAGGAAGGGAAAGGAAATTTCAAGTTATCAGATAAAGAAATCAAAGCCCTGACCAAAAAGAATGACAAAAACGAAACAGAAGATGTCAAAGGTCAAAATTTGGTTGATGAATGGTCTGATAAGTTCACTTATGCTTTTACCTCTATTTTTGATGTTGTTGTAGTCGGTATTGTGTATCTTTCAATGGGTCTAGGTCGAGTAGTGATTTTGCTTTCTTATGCCCTATTGTTGTTGATTTTACCATTTGCTTTAATTTTGAGCCTGTTCCCACAATTTAGTCATTATTTTGGTGGCATTTCTAAAAAAGGTATCTCCTTCCTGTTGATTTCGTCTGCTATCAGTCTAGCAAGTGTCATTGTTCCAATCATCTATGGGAATATGTCAAGTTACATAGAAGATTTTGGCGGAGGACCTGGTCTTGTAGCAACGTTTTTGAAATGTATTGTGATTTACTGGTTATTTAGGAATAGAGACAACCTGCTATCCTTTATGAACGGTAAGGGGAATCCTCTTTCTAGTTTGACAAGAGGTCGACTAGGTCGTCTAGGAAATGGGATGAACTTGCAAAGGGTGAAAACAATGGCGACGAAGGTTGGAGATAGAGTTCCTAACCGAGTAAAATCCTTGGCAAGAATCACCAAAAACAATGCTCAGAGATGGGTTGATGACAAAGCAAAACCCTTGAAAAATTGGAATGAAAATCGCTTGGAGAAAAGAAGCAGTCTAGCCAAAATGGAAATCCCTCAAAATGATGACTATATGGCTCGTAAGATAAAACGTGCTAAAAAAGTTGAATTGAGAAAGGCACATAGACGAGAAATGCTTGACCGAGCCAAGATGAAAGTTGAGAAATTCAAAGATTATGGAGAAAAGGATGAAAACAAACAAAGAGTAAATGAAAAAAATTACAAGACTTTACAAAATAGAGTCCGTGAAAGCATGCATAGAAAGCAGGAAATAAAGGGCTATACACCAAAGGCAAGAACATTTGAAAATGGTGTATGGAAAGCAACGGCTGATTTGCCAACTTTGAAACGCTTGGAACGCAAAGAAAGAATCCGCAAACTACAGAAGAAAAAAGGTAGACTTAGTTTGCAAGAAAGGTTAGCTACGTAGATGAAAAAGACTAGACGAACCTTTGCCCTGCTTAGCTTCTTTTTACCGATAATTTCTTTTTTGTTTTTGATGCTTCTTCTTGGTGGGCTGATTACAAGTTCTGCTGGTGGTTCATCAGGAAGTACGACTGGAAAAAGAACACGTCTAACAGCTCAGGAAGTGGCTCAGAAAGCCAATATCTCTGTCGAAAGGGCAGAAGATGTCATTAAGATTCTAAACTGGCAACTCTCTAAAGAGAAGTTCACTCTGGAAGGTTCTAGTGGTTCTCTTGCTAATGGTGAAAGAGAAAGTGGTTTTGATCCTAAACTAACGAATCCATCAGGCGGAGTGGCTGGCTATTTTCAGTGGTCTGGCTGGGACGGAAATACCATCAATGGTGATCGATGGGCGAATGCAAGTTCTCGAACGTTAGATAGTACAGTTCAACTAGAATTGATGTCCTATGAGTTGAATCACGGCTATAAGAAAGTCAAAGACTACATGCAAAAGGCAACTGATCCTTTTGAAAGTGCTAAGTATTGGTCAGAACACTATGAAGGTGTTTCATTGTCAGATGGGCAAACCAAGCTAGAAAAACTGGAAAAGGATAGCAGGAAGTGGTATGAAGTCTTTAAGGGAACGATTGAATCGGATGGCTCGTCTAGTGGGAATGCGATAGCTGGTAGCTTAGATATTGCTCCTGGAGCTGTTGCGATGGAGATACCGAACGGCTACTCCATTGACAAGGAAATCACCAAGGAAGGTTATATCACTCAATCCTATCCGTATGGTGAGTGTACGTGGTATGTCTTTAATCGAGCTAAAGAATTTGGAATACAGTTTGATCCATATATGGGAAATGGTCAAGATTGGGCGCATAAGTCAGGATATGAAGTCACGAATACTCCGACAAAGCACTCAGCGGTTAGTTTTCAAGGAAGGCAAGCTGGGGGTCATGCTACTTATGGTCACGTAGCTTTCGTCGAAGATGTCAAGGATGATGGTTCAATCCTGATTTCAGAATGTAATTTTGTCAAAAGTGGACAAGGTACTGGAATCACAGATTATCGTGTATTTAGTGCTGAAGAAGCAAGAAATTTTTATTATGTAATTGGAAAATAGAAAAGAGGAAGAAATATGAATAAGAAATTAGTAACATTGTTGTCTGTGGCTATCTTGAGTTCGGCAACGACGACTTTTGCAGATACACTTTCGCTTGGTGGTGATAGTACGGTTACAAATGATACGACAAGTATTGTAGCAACTCCGCCGATAGAAACAAAACCGACGGAGGAAAAACCAAAGGAAGACAAGTCATCAACGGTTGTGATTGGTGGTGAAAGTGAGAAGCCTATTGATGATAAAGCAGGTGGTATTGTTGTAACACCTACGGAAAAAGACAAGTCATCAGAAGCGCCTGCAGGGACACCAGCGCCTAAAGTGAATGATAATTTGGATTTGGGCGGTGATTCTGAGAAACAGCAGGAGAAGGACAATAAAGGCATTGTGGTTGATTCACCTACTCCATCAGACAAGCCGAAAGAAGAAACACCGAAAGAAGATACGAAGCCTACTGTAGAAGATACTCCTGAAATCAAGGAGCAGAAACAAAAGGCAGAAGAAAATGTTGGAGTAAAAGAAAAAGATACTCCGCAGCCATTGAATGTAACCAAAGAAGAAATTAAGGAGACTCCGATTGAAACCAATACAGGTCATAAAGTAGTTTCTACCAATCAAGGCAAGGTAGTCGTTGAAACAGAACAAGGTGATTATCAAGAAAAAGAACCTTACGAAATTGGCGCTGTAAAACAGCAAGACGGTACAATCGCTTTGAAGGATAAAGAAGGACAGTTAAAAGTTCTTCCAAATACTGGAACAGCAAGTACAGTCTTTGCGACTATTTGGGGTTTGATTGGATTCATTGCGACAGTTTTGGGTCGACGTAAATTGAATTAAGGTGGATAGTATGAAAGAGTTTTTTAGAATTTTGAAAGAATCTGATAAATTGGGATATAAACTATCTGCGATTTGTGGAATAAATTGGCTGGTTGGTCAGTTGTTTAAATGGCAACTTTTAGTTTTTGAAATGATAGCGTGTGCTGTTCTGGTTAAAAAAATATCAGCAATACTTGAGATTAGTCCAAAATATTTAGGATTTTTAATGTTTATTTTTATCCTATCTGTCCCTTTTTCAAAGTTGCGTTTTGGTGTTGATAGATTCATTTATTCATTTTTTGAAAGCATTGTGTTAGGCTTGATTTTTTCAATCGCAGTAGATTTTCCATTTCAAGAGAATGAATCTTCGTTATTGATTTTAATGGCTCTTTTTAGCGTTGGTATTTATCAGTTTATGAAGTGGTTTCAAGCAAAACTATTTCAACGATATTTATTTAAGAATGTCTTGAATAAGGAATATCTTGGTATTAAGAAGGCGACGGATCCTTTTCCTCCTGAAATCAATTTCTATGTCGATGCAGGTGAAAGTGATGCAAACCAGCGAATGGTTACGATTAATCAACGTGTAGTAAAAGAGGCTTATCAAGGAATTGTAGAGTTAAGTTTTTTGAATGTTGAAAGATTTACTGGTATTGCTTATTCTAGAGAAGCATGGAATGGTTTTGAAGCTCCTTTGAAAAAAAGATTTTCTGATGTAGATGAAATGTATCATTTAGTGTTTAGGGTATATCCTTTTGGAAAAGAATTAGATCTTTACTTCAAATTGATTCGATTAGATTTAAGTCGAAGAAAGGCTTTTACAGTGAAAGGTGTGAAAGTAAGTATAGTGAATAATTAAGGTAGGGGAAACCCTGCCTTTTTTTTGTTGCTTTATGGATAAAAAAAGAACATAAAGAAACCAGGATATGAGTTAAGATTCGGATTTGAGGCCAAAAAGCTCAACCAGGTATTCAAAATTTGTTCGGGAATAGGAGAATGAAAATGGAAAAATCATATAATAATTATCCTGATATTTGTGTATCAAAGAAGGATTTAAAAGCAAATTATTTCCCTTCGATTAGTATTAAAACAATTGAAAGGAGATTAGACGAAAGTCAAAAGACGAAAGAATTTAAAGATATATCTTTTAGGACAGGACAAAAAGTATTGATTAATGTGAGAGGATTTTATCTATTCCTTCTGCATAGAGAGAGAGTTAGATATATTTGATTGGAAAAAATGATATACTATAGTTATTGACTAGAGATATACTCATTTTTAAAAGGAGTATAAAATGTTTTTTAGAGAATTGGAGAATGGAAAATATAGATATTATGAAAAATATTTTGATTTAGAAGAAAATAAGTGGAAACAAGTTTCTATAACTTTAACTTCTAAAACAAGACAGGCACAAAAGCAAGCTAGAATGTTGCTGGAAGAAAAGATAGAAAATAAAAAGGAGAACATAGAAAAAGAGAAAACAGAAGTAAGGAAAATAACAGTTAAGGAAGCCTATGAAGAATATTTAAAAATTCGAGAATCTGAGCTGAAGAGGAGTACTTTTAAGTCTCAGAAATACACTATTATTGGTGAGATTAGAAAATTGGAAGATTATTTACTGGTGAATGTGACAAGTCGAATAGTTCAGAATATCTTGTTAGAATTGCCATGCTCTGCAGAACATAGGAAAAATAAGAAAGTTTTATTAAACTTATTTTTTAAGTATTGCTTAAATGTTGGTTATATAAGTGAGAATCCTATTGATAATGTTGTTTTGCCAAAAAGGAAGAAGAATTTAAAAAAAGTCAGGAAGAAACAGAATAAGTATCTTACTAGAGCGGAAGTAGTTCAGTATCTTAATTTTTTAGAAAAAGAAGAAAAGAATCAACGAGTACGTTTGATTGTTGAATTTATGTATTTGACCGGATTACGTTTTGGAGAAGTTTTGGCTTTGACTCTTGAGGATATTGATTTTGGAAATAAAACACTAGAAGTTAAGCATACATTGCATACGAGCGGAAGTAAAGCAGAAATATTTCTAGATAGTCCAAAAAGTTTAGCTTCTTATAGAGTCATTGGTATTAGCGATAGAGTGTTAGAAATTATAGAAGAATATCTTTTCATTGAAAAAGAAGGGCGATTTATATTTACGAAAAATGGGAATCCTTTTATGATTTTTTCTTTTAATGATTTTTTGAAGAGAAGTTTTAAAAGAAGTGGAATTCAAAAAGAAGAGGATTTTGTATTGACTACTCATGTTTTTAGGCATTCACATATTAGTTTACTTGCAGAATTGGAAGTTCCAATCAAGGCGATTATGGAACGAGTAGGTCATACGAACGAGAAAATGACTTTGGGAGTTTATACTCATGTTACGGAGCAGATGAAGTTTAATATAACTGAAAAATTGGATAAATTGGACTTGTAAAAGCTAACCAAAAAGTAACCAAGAAATGTCTAAAAATGTCTAAAATAGTCCATAATCTTTGGAGTAAGAATGTAGAAAAAAGCCTTTATGTCTATAATTGACGGTATTTGTCTAGCTTTTATTGAGGGAAATTGTTATAATAGTATTATATCTAAAGCAAGGAGGAGATGGAATGATTGCACAGCTCGACACCAAGACTGTTTATAGTTTTATGGAAAGTGTGGTTTCAATTGAAAAATACGTACAAATGGCTAAAGAATACGGCTATTCTCACCTTGCTATCATGGATGTGGATAATCTCTATGGAGCCTATTATTTTCTAGAAGCAACTCGTAAGCATGGCATTCAACCTTTAATTGGTCTAGAAATGACCTTGATTATAGACGAGAAGGAGATTTCTTTCCGTTTTCTAGCTCTATCTACTAAAGGTTACCAAGAGTTGATGAAGTTATCCACTTTAAAAATGACTGGACGAAAAAATTGGTCTGACTTCACCTCCCACCTCGAAGATGTTGCCATTATTGTTCCCTATTTTGAGGGGATCGAACACTTAGATTTAGGCTATGACTATTATATCGGTGTTAGTCCAGATACTCCTCAAGAAGTCTTTACTAGGCCCATTCTTCCACTCTATCAAGTCAATTCTTTTGAAAAAGAAGATATTCAAGTTTTACAAATCTTATCGGCAATCAAGGATAATGTCAGCCTAAGAGAAGTGAATGTGCATTCACAACAAGGAATCTTTCTACCTGCCTCAGACTTGGAAGCACGTTTTATGAATCGCTTCCCTCAGGCGCTTGCCAATCTCCAAGGTCTGATAGAGAATGTAAGCTATCAAATCGATCCAAGTTTAAAACTTCCTCGCTTTAATCCTGAAAGACCTGCAGTAGAAGAACTTAGAGAGAGAGCTGAGCAAGGTTTGAGTGACAAGGGGCTAACCTCAGCTACCTATCATGAGCGATTGAATGAAGAATTAACTGTGATTCATGATATGGGCTTTGACGACTATTTCCTTGTAGTTTGGGATTTGCTCCGTTTTGGACGTTCCCAAGGCTACTATATGGGTATGGGGCGTGGTTCTGCTGTGGGTAGCTTGGTGGCCTACTCACTTGACATCACAGGAATTGATCCGGTTGAAAAGAACCTGATTTTCGAGCGCTTTTTAAATCGTGAGCGCTACACTATGCCTGATATCGATATCGACATCCCAGACCTTTATAGGCCAGAATTCATTCGCTATGTTCGTGATCGGTATGGTAGTCAACACGTGGCACAGATTGTCACTTATTCGACCTTTGGAGCAAAACAGGCAATTCGTGATGTTTTCAAACGCTATGGCGTTCCAGAGTACGAATTAACAAATATTACGAAAAAAATCAGTTTCCGAGATACGCTAACGACAGCCTATGAAAAGAATTTACAGTTTAGGCAGGTCATAAATAGCAAAATGGAATATCAAAAAGCTTTTGAGATTGCTCGAAAGATTGAAGGGTATCCTCGTCAGACCTCTATCCATGCAGCTGGGGTCGTTATGAGTGACCAGGACCTGACAGACTATATCCCGCTCAAATACGGTGAGGATATGCTGATCACCCAGTATGATGCTCATGGTGTTGAAGCTAATGGCCTTTTAAAAATGGATTTCCTAGGTCTGCGTAACCTAACTTTTGTCCAAAAAATGCAGGAATTATTGGCTGAGTCAGAAGGTGTTCATCTGAAAATCGAAGAGATTGACTTGGAAGACAAGGCAACTCTGGCCCTCTTTGCTTCTGGGAATACTAAAGGAATTTTTCAATTTGAACAACCTGGCGCTATTCGACTTTTGAAACGAGTTCAGCCGCAAGTCTTTGAAGAGGTAGTTGCCACAACCTCACTCAACAGACCGGGGGCAAGCGATTATATTGATAACTTTGTCGCTCGGAAGCACGGCAAAGAAAAGGTGACAGTGCTAGATCCTGCCTTGGAGGATATTCTCTCATCAACTTATGGTATCATGCTCTATCAAGAGCAGGTCATGCAGGTAGCTCAGCGCTTTGGAGGTTTCAGTCTTGGTAAAGCCGATATTCTCAGACGAGCCATGGGTAAGAAAAATGCTAAAGAGATGCATTTGATGAAGGAAGATTTTATC
>ERZ773043.384-NODE-384-length-25822-cov-3.568440_pt1 | contig 25822 bp, 19 predicted proteins | sample MGYA00580636_ERZ773043 | MGnify/ENA primary metagenome ERZ773043 (study PRJEB29015, sample SAMEA2737992) | human oral metagenome | biome: human oral; feature: human-associated habitat; material: dental | place: China | collected 2065 ...
ACGACAGCCGCCGCATCGACGACCAGCTGCGCGGGCGCTCCGGCCGCCAGGGGGATCCCGGCGAGAGCCGCTTCTACCTCTCGCTCGAGGACAAGCTGCTGCGCAACTACAGCGGCGAGTACCTGGAGAGGATGTCCGAGTCCATGGAGGCCGCGGGCCTGGGCGAGGGCGAGCCTGTGGGGGACGAGGAGGTCACCCGCCTCATCAACGTGGCACAGGAGAAGGTGGAGAGCATCCACGCCGCCTCGCGCAAGCAGGTGCTCGACTACGACGACGTCATGGACAGGCAGCGCCGGGCCATCTACGCCGAGCGCAACGCCATCTTGGACGGAAAGGATGCCGAGGGGCGGCTCCACGAGCGGATGCGCGACCTCATCGATGAGGTCGTCGGTGAGACCTGCGGAGGCGCCCGCTCGAAGGATGACCGGGACATCGAGGGCCTCAACGCCTGGGTGCATGACATGACGGGCGACGTCGGCTTCGACGCGGCCGAGGTTGGCGGGGGCAAGGGCAAGCTGGGCGGCCAGGATGAATTGGCTGGCCGCATCGAGGGCCTCTTCGTCGAGCAGCTGGCCAAGAGGAAGGAGGAGGCGGGTCCCGAGTCCTTCAGCGAGCTCTGCCGTCGCGCCTTGCTGCGATCGCTCGATCTGCACTGGATCGATCACCTTGTCGACATGGACCGCCTCAAGCAGGGGATGGGGCTGCGCGGCATGGCCCAGCGCGACTCGCTCGTGGAGTACAAGCGGGAGGCCTACGATGCCTTTGACAGGCTGGTCAAGAGCATCGATGCGGACTTCCTGCGGACCATGCTGAACCTCGAGGTGGGGCAGGACGCCCAGGCTTGGGGCCACACCTGACGACCGGCTGCGTGGCGCGCGGAGGCCCTGCCGGCCCCCTGATCGCCGTCCATCTACCGCAAGCCTGACGACCCTGACCCCTACGTGGGCGTGGGTCGCAACGACCCCTGCCCCTGCGCCTATCGGAGATCAATTACTCCAACTTTCTCGACACTACCCTACGGCAGTGGCAAGAAGTTCAAGCACCGCCACGGAAAGTCCCCTAGGGAGACAAAGATATCTCAAATTGGTGATGAACTGCTTAAGGAACTAAGCTCGTATTCGTGTAACAGTGGTAGGCGGCAGACTGTTCACTTAGGCTCGTAATAATCAAGCGTGGCCCGCAGTTCCTCCTCGAGCAGCTTCAGCCGACGCCTTACGGCGTCCTTCTCGTGTGAGGTGGTGGCGTTCCTCAGGTTGCCCACCTCATTGCACACCCGATCGCGAAGCTCCTGCGCGTCCTGCCGCTCGCGCTGCGCGAGCGCACTCACGCTCCCCGCCTTCGCCGCATCCCTTTGAGCCTGGTCGGGCTTCGTCCATGTGCTCACCGCATAAACGAAGTAGCAGAATCCAATCAGGATGCCGAGCCCAGCTATCCCAGAAAAGGTTCCCATGCCATCGCTTCGCCTCGTGCATTCCTGGGTACATCCCAAGAAGAGGCCGGCAATTCCAAAGCATAAGATGACACTAAAGCACCCGCTCGCTGCCTTCCCGCCTGGTATCACTCCCGACTTCGCCTCACGGACAGCCTGCGCCGCCTTCTCTTTACGCCCTTGCGTCACATTCGCCTCGCCACTGGCATGCTCGACGACGCGATTGGCCATCTTGACCAGTCTGTCTGCGTATGACCTATCGTTCATTCACAACTCCCTGCAACCATTATGGGACTGCCTCGGGACGATGCGAGATGGTGACCCAACATGCGCTAAAACAGGGCTACTGCATCGCATCGGCCGTCCAAGGCCTTCCTCACCGTCAGTCCTCCTCGATCATTTTCAGGCATCTCCTCTGAATCCACAATGACGAAACCCTCTTCGTTCAGCTCGTTCTCGACAAGCGCCTGCCCCAGGGGATCGAGGAGGTGGTCTTGCAGCTTGTTGACAATTCCCCTGCCTCCCATGGTGAGGTCTTCGGTGACGGCCCTCTCCAGAGCTCCCGCGAAGCCGTTCGTGAGGTAGAGGGACAACGCCCTCGACCTTTGCATGCGGTGGCCGAAGGCCCTGAGCTTCGACCACATGATCTCGCGTGCCGTGGCGGCGTCGATGAAGTCGAACACGACGAAGCCATCGCCGACCCGATTCATGAACTCGGGCCTTAGGCTGGATCGAATCCTCCTCATCACCTCGTTGTGGAATTCCTCGCGGCTGCTGAAGGTATCCGGTCCTATCACGCCGGATTGGCTGCCAGTTACTGGGTCGGTGACGGTCATGCCGAGGTTTGATGTGAAGACGATCACGGTCTCGCCGAAGTAGACGGTCTCCCCGTGAGAGTCGGTCAGCCGTCCGTCGTCGAGTATCTGCAAGAATTTATCCAAGATGGATTGGTGCGCCTTCTCTATCTCGTCGAACAGGAGAAGGCAATGGGGACGCTCTCGAACCGCGTTCGTTAGCTCCCCGCCTTCCTCGTAGCCGACGTATCCGGGAGGTGCGCCAAACAGGCGTTGGTCTGAGTGGCGTTCGCCAAACTCCGACATGTCGAAACGTACCATCATCGACTCGTCGGAGAAGATGGCCTCCGTGAGTGCCTTTGCGAGCTCCGTCTTGCCCGTGCCGGTTGGCCCGGCAAGGAACAGCACGCCCTTCGGCTTTGAGCTTCCGGTGGCCCCTTCGGTCAGCGACAGGCCCGAGGACGCCCTGTAGAGGATGCTCACGGCCTTCTTGATCGCGTTGTCTTGCCCCTTGATTCGGGAGAGCATTGTCTTTTCGGCTTCGTGTATCCTCTCTTTGCCAAGATGGGTCCAGTAGTCGCGCGTGACGCCATATCGATAGCGATCGACTTCGGCCCGCACGTCGGTCGACGGGAACCCTCCGCGCCGTGTACAGGCCCTTAGGAAACCGTCCAGCTCGACGCAGCTAAACCCTTCTGTCAGGTTCGCCAGCGTCATAGTCACGCGATCCCTGTCCTTTTCGTCAAGCTGCTCCCAATCGGAGGTGATGCTCTCTGGGTTGGAGCGCACGAGCGCAAGACGCTCGTCTCGGGTGGGCTTGGATACTGTGAGCACCTTCACGTAGGGATTGTTGACGTAAAACCAGGAGGGCACGTCGTTGGTCTTATCTGCTACCATGATCATGGTGTTGGTGCGACTCTCACCCGTTTCTGCGTCCTTATGCATGGCCAGATGCCTTGAGGCGGCAAAGAGTCTTGCATAGAAACCACGCTCTTCGTCGAAGATCCTGTCTGGGGTCGCGAAGGAGGGCGTCACAAGGTCTACCACTATAGCGACGCAACGACTTGTGTCGCCAAGGGCCTCCGAGATGACGCGTGCGGCAATGTCGAACTCGCATCCGCCGTCCTCGGACACCTCACCGGCAAGCGAGCTCCCTTGGTCTGCGAGCCACGACAGGAACCTGCCGACCGCCTGGGGATCCACGTCATTGTGAAAGCCCAAGACTCGATTGTAAAAGACGACCTGCGAGTAGCCGTCGGCGGTGAATTTCAGGTGCAGATAGGTGTCAAGCGGCTCGCAGTAACAGCCAGCACCGGACTCATACTCAAGCTGGAGGTCGTTTACGTTGCCCGTCAGCAGGAAGGTTGACTTCGTTCCCTTGCACACCTCGAGATCCTGCCGCCATTTGGGTATTTCATGAGCCATGTCAGTCATCAGCTTTCGAAAGCTCGAAGGGCGAACCGGCCATCTCGATAGTCGTGGGCAGTCGCACCTGCGTAGACTGCAACTGGGAGATGGTCCTCCCGCCAACAGTCATGCTGAACTGCCCGAGGTTCTGTATCTCAACCAGCTCCCCCTTCAGCCTGTATGCAAACTGCCGCCTGCTGAGGGTTCGCATCGAGGCCAGCGTCGGGTGTCCGGCAGTGAGACGCCCGTAGACGCACTCGCCGCCGCATAACGGAAGCGCCTCGATGACGTCGGTGCCGGCGAGTCTTAGGACGAGTGTCGAGTTGCGTGCCGCAGGCTCTTCCTGCGGTTGGGCGCCTTGGCGTCCCGCCGTCACATCCCCACCCTTGGGCTTAGCGATGGGATCACCGGCACTGTCGATGCGTTCCAGCGGCATGAGCTCGTCCTTGCAGGACTCGCAATACCAAAGATCCTTCATCTCCGCCTCTGTTCCGCGGTAGATGGTCCCGCAGGAAGCGCAGCGTCGAAGGTGGGTGGGTGTGCCGGCTTCGACGCCGGCCGTCGTGGAGGTGCCTGCATCTTCCTGCGTCGGGGGGTTACCGCTCAAGAGCCTGGGCGCGCTCGGGAAGTCGTTGCCGCACTCGCAGGCCCTGAGCCTGAACATCTCGGCGCGGGTTCCGGTGTATGTGCGTCCGCAGCTCGGGCACTCCCGCACAAAAGTAGGCTCGGGGATCATCATGCCTCCCTTGCCCGTGCTCTACCGCGAGTCACCTCTCGCCTCCTTCGTTCGATTTCTGCAGGGCGTTTCTTAGCTTCCGCTAGTTCCGCTAGCTCGTCGGACTTGCGTATCAGCGATAGGTCGACGCCCGAGTCGAACCTGATGTTGGCAACGATGCCGCGACGGAGAAGGGCGGCCATCAGGGCCTCCTCCTTCTTCGAGCAGAGCCTCTTCGCGCTGGCCGCTATTCTGGCCCTCCTTTCCTGGTCGACGATTGCTGGATCCGCCTCGGCGACCGTAGTGAACACGAAGGATCCGTCATCGTCCTCAGAGAGCGCAAGCCCGCATTCTGTCTCCCCGTCATCGACGAGCAGCCTCTGCTCGCGGCCATCCAGCACCATGACGCCCGCATCGGCAAGGCCGGCCTCAGCAAGGGCGTCGGAGACCATATGCGAAACCTTATCTCGCAGCCTTCGGGATACGATCTTGCCTTCGATCCGTTCGATCTCTGAGCGCATTTCGTGATAGTCAAGTTCCTTGGGTGGCTCATGAGCAGATCTGCATAGCGCGACGTACGTGGCTAGGACATTCGAACGATCCTTCCCGCCCTCCGAAAGATCCTTCTCGAGGGTCTCCAAGTCGCCCTCGATCATCCTCCTCTGCTCTCCTTGCCCAAGCCCCGATCGTGCTATTGCGTCGATACGAGCAGACATCTCCTGCAGACGCGCACGTTCGCCGTCGTTGATTGCGAGCAGTTTCGAGAGCCGTGAACGGGCGTTGTCTAGATAGCCGTCCTTGGAATTCCCCGAGGCCCGTGGGCTGACGAACGCCGAAGAGAGATCAATGGCGCCGACCGCCGGCCGCGATGACGCGACGTTTGTGCGCATCGCCGCTTCGATGTCGGATGATGCGTTGCCGGTCGTTCCGCCAAGCCCCACATTCCCCATGCCGTGGTCTGACACGCTTGCCTTTGGCCCGGCAGAGACGGCATTTGTACTAGCCATCTCGTTGAGTATCGCCGCCTTCAGCCCCTGGATTTCGTTGAAGCCTTCCTGCAGGGCCTGGAGATAGGCCTTCTCGTTCTCGCCAATCTCGTCCCATTGCCCTCGCTGTGCAAGCTCCGCACGAATGCTCATCGCGCTTTGGGACAGCGCCAGGCCAGTGAGGCCCAGCCTGTGGTAGATGTCAGGTGGTGGTACGTATACATACGTCGAGCTGCTCATGATTGTGAATCTACCTCCTTAAACACGTCATCTAGGCCATGACGGTATAGCCACCTCCGAAGGTCGCTGTCGCCCATTGCGGTCTTCACCTGCGTCAGGCTCGCCTTTCGGAGCCAGTCGATCAGTTCCGCGACGTCACGTATTGGCTCTCCACCCAATACGAGCGTATCATTATTTCCGGTGAAGACGTCAATCGCGCTCGCCGCGACGATGTGGACGTCATCTGAGCTGCTTATAACCCGGACGGCTTCAGAAGCGACGGCGTCCCCAAGGCCGGCTATTCGGGCATATTCGGCGAGCAGGGTGCCTTGCAGGAAACTCCTGGCCGGCGAGTGCGGATTGTCGCGAATGTCGCATAGAAGCTCAATGACGTTCCCGTACGTTTTACCGCGATATCCAATCTTGCCCGCCCCCCTCCCGTACACCTCTCTTCTCAAGCCGGCGCAGAGGATGAAGACTCGCGTATCTAGGTCAAGATAGCGGGCCTTTTCCAGGCAGCTAGTCACGATATGATCCCCGCCCTTATAACCCAAGAGAAACGTTCTCAGTCTGGGAGCGTCGACCAAGTTCTTCGCGAGGCCCCAATGGGCTTCCAAGGCGTCGATGAGCGTCTCCATGCTGTCAACACGTATCATCCTGCCGTTTGAGCAGCCAATCTCAAGCTGTCTCAGGCGCGATCCTCCTGCGCGGCACGTGCCGCCGACAAGCGACTTGGTCCGGTTCTCCGTGCCGAGGAACCTCTTGATGAGGGCATTCCCATCCTTCGGCCCCCCAAGGGGCGTGACTAAGGCGATGCAAAGTGCGCGGATATCGTCTGACAGCCGGTCCGGGATGGATCCGTCGCGCAATACCCTGTCCGCCTCCGACCGGCTCAGATATGCGATCGGTGATATTCCGGTAAGACAGTACGCGATGAGGATTCCGAGAGACCCGTAGTCGTATCCTGCCGTGATCTCGATTCGTCCGTCGTATTCCGCAACCCTCGGAGCGAACTCCTGCTTTCCCCTTCGAGGCACCAAAGTGCCGGGCGGCGGCAAGGGGATGGAGACCCCAAAGTCAGCGAGCCGTATCTCGCGAGACTCCTTCGTGACGAGCACGTTGTCAGGCGATACGTCGCCGTGTACTATGCCCCTCGCATTCAAGAAATTGAGGGCGTCGCCTAACTGCGGGACAAGCACTCCTCTCACGAAGGCCTCGTCGCAGCCGCCGCTTGAGACGAGCTTCTTCAAGGTCATGGACTTGTACCGTGGATACACCTCGTATCTGCTGTCCCGATGCCTACCGTCGCCAATCAGTGGGACTATGTGATGCGAGGCTCCCGCGCGCTGTGCTGCCACCACTCCAGGCACTGGTATGAAGGTAGGGTGGTATATCTTAACGATGACGTCGTTGGGGCCGGTTCTCGCGGCATAGAGTTCTGCCTGGCTGCCGCTCGCGAGGTGACTGGTCACCATGCAGTCACCAACCATCGTACCCTCTGGTAGGCGGGGGCTGGCGGCATGAAGATCGGAATCGGGCGACGAGGGGTCGATCGTGTCGGGGAAGGACGCCGGATCCAAAGTCCGCGAATGGCGTACCAAGCTGTCAGGCGCGATGCTCATCTGAGGCCTACCATCAGCATCGTGTCGCCAATGACGAAGCTTTGCGTTCTCCTCTGGGCAGCCTCGTATTCAAAAGCGTCACCTTCGCGCAATCTATGAACCACCTGGTTCGACGACCCACGAATGCCCCGTCCGTCGTCAAGCTCTTTGATGTATGGCCCGTCAATAAGGATCCCCACATGCTGCAGCGCCTCGGAGGCATAGGGATCCGAGCGGAGCTCCTCCAGCTTATACCCCGTATACACGATTATGTCATCTGTTAGCGTCGACAAGCCCTTTAGCAATGCCGCCAAGTCGACGGGCTGCTCGAACGGCTCTCCTCCAGAAATGGTCACACCGTCAATCGGGACGTCTCGCCTCATGATCGCCTCGAGAAGGTCTTCGACCCTGACCTCGTCCGATGGCAGCACCTCTTGGAGTTCGGGGCTTAGGCATCCGGGGCATCCCCTCGCGCATCCGGAGAGCCATATTCCGAGCCGATCCCCTGGGCCAAGGGTCTTGACTGGATAGCACACGTATCTCACGTTCATTCCCTCACTCCTCCACTCCTCGACCACCTGTCAAGAGCCATGGAGAGTTGCTCGGGGTGGATGCAGAACGCATTCCCGCCAAGCGCATCACGAAGCGAGGCGATGGGGTCGCCCATTCTTACAACTCGGCCGACAAACAAAGAGACCGGGATGGACGTCCGCACCCCAGGGGATCTCAGCCTTGTCGAGTCGAGCGGGTCGGTGCCGACAAGGCGACCCCTGCCGGCGATGACGACCCTGCGGTCATCAGTTCGCGAAACCGAGAGGAAAGGGGCGATTCTGCGTAATGAGTACGACTTGTCGAGGGCGACAAGGCTCGTTTGAGACCAGTCAAAGACATAGCCCGTGGCAGCCGGGAAGATTGCGCCGCCGTCCTTATAGCGCGTGATGGTCCAGCAGCCGCACTCGTCCGCCTCGGGCAGCCCTGAGACGATGTTCCCCATTATCCGCTCAACATCTCTAAAGTCCTCCATGTTCTCCAGTTTTGCCCCCGTCAAAGGCGACAGGTGCTGCACGCCAAACAGCGAGGCGATCACATAGCAAGACACCGATACGTATTCCTCTGCAAACCGTGCCGCCGCGTTGCGGTCCCCCCTGGACAGGACGTCAGGCACGCCTCCGCCGGCCTTTACCACCTCATCCCTTGACTCCACCACCACTTCGTGGAATCTTCTTGCGGCGAGGTCGAGGGCGCCAAAAGCCTCTTTCGCGGGAATCGAGAAGTTTAGAACCATTCTATAAGCAGCGTGTAGCGCGCGCATAGAAGCCGTGCCTTCCGGCGTCAGCGCCCACATGTTGCCAGCTTCAAGCCAAGACCTGGCTTGCGCCACTACAGGGTCTGCCAGGAGCAGGTTGCCAACGTGCCTGACAAACCCCTCGTCGCCGCCGGCATGGCGAGCAACCGTTCTCAGTAGGGTCAGCGCCTTTCTATCCGACACCCTCTCGGTTCGAGGAGCCATGGTCAGCTTGGCCTCCCCAGTTCGAGTGCGATCTTCTCAAATCCGGATATGGAAACCGCCCTATCCATGAGCTCCCTGCACTGGAAGTTGTGTGGATCTGCCTGCAGCGCAAGTCTGAGCTCTTGGAGTGCTGCCGACGGGAGGTCCTGTGGGGCGCCGCCGGCACCCTCGACGATCGTGCCGGCGCCCTTGCAGCCGGCAAGTCGAATATATGCACAGGCGTTCAGGTAATGAACTTCGCTTTCCGCGTCGCCTACTCCTTGCAGTGAGGCCAATAGGCTCATGACCTGGTCATAGCGGAAGGGTGTGGACTCGAGTTCGACACGCACGGCGTGGATGCGCCGAGAAAGGGTATCGGCTCGATGCGAGGGATTAATGTGGGTGTCAGGGCGGCCATTCGCCTCATAACGACCAGATGCGATCCTCCTGATCGAATCGCTCTTGGTCGCCTGACAAAGGATTGTGAGAACAATCGACCGCAACCATGCCTTGTCTACCATGGCACTGGGTCCTGTCTGTCACGTGCCGAACGTTCCTCGTCACATCTCTTGGCGAAGCGCTTCAGCCACCCCTTTGAAGCCGGGTGTGATGGGCGCACGCAGTAACGGCGCCCTTCTATCCCGTCATAGAGCACCACAGTCCCGTTGGTCAGCGAGGAGGTGGAGTCGTTTGTGATCGTGTTGAAGTCATCGCCGGAGAGACCAAAGGCCAATCGTGTCCCGAAGTCAGAGAGATCGATCTTGTTTTTAAAGACCGTAGCCACGGTCGGTAGTTGTTGGGTCCAAACAACCGACTGGATGCCTACTTTCGGCCCCTCCTTCATTATGTCAACCAGCTTGTCAACAATCGTAAGGACGCGTCCGCCCAGCTGTTGGCTGTCCACGGCCAATACATCGCGAGCGTTTTCAAGGCCGTAGAGGATCAGGATGTGGCACCCTCTCCCATCATAACCGTACTTTTTCCTCTGCTCCATGGTGTCATGCAGCCCGTCCACTAGCGTGGCGAAAGGCGAGTCTGGGTCACCGGGCATAGACGAGCCCCGCGTGACAACAGACCGAACGCAAGACAGCTCCTCCAGGTCGTTAACTGTCATGTCAGCCCTATCGGCAACGTGGGGATCGCTCGGCTTCTGTCTCCCAGGCATAAAATTGCAGAAAGCCACCTGGTTTGCCGCTGATAGCCCCTGCGCACGTCGGCTTATGTCATCCATTGAAAGCGAGAGGGCGATGCCGCTGATGGCTGCTTCAGCGGTGGAGAAGTCTCTGCCCACCATAAGCAGGTTATTAGCCAGCTTGATCCTCATGCTGTCGCCCGCAGACTCATAGGCATCCTTCACCCAAGACTCCGAGAGTTGCTGCCCCAGGGCTATCGTGGGGGCATCACCGTCATACTTTCTAATGGATCCCCCGTTCAGGAATATGTTGTAGTGGTCTCTAGGGTTGCTCTCTATGTGGGAGAAGAATACGCGCTCGGGCGGCGCCCCGAGCGCGGCACGGTACCTAGGGTCGTCATAGACACCGACCAGCTTCTCGAGGAGGTTGGAACGTGTCTGGTCATCGACATACGCGACCTGGACCAGCTGATTGCCCTGTTGTGCCGTCCCGCCCTTTTCATTGATGACGGCCTTGCCATCTTGGGCGTGGATGAGGGGGGAGTCATCCGCAAGGATCCCCGAGCCGGCTTCCACCGCAACGCGAGTCTTCATGTTGTTGGCCAAGGCCATGATCTCCTGCTGGTTTGAGAATGATTGGGATCCGAGGAAAATGTGTATGCCACATGACCTCCCCTGCTCGGTCATGTGCTTGATGATCTCTAGGCAGCGCTCCCTGATCTCTTTCGGCACATTCGAGGCGGTAAGCTCTTGAATCTCGTCAAAGAGCACGATGATGCGAGGGGCAAAGGCGTTGGGGTTGGCTTCACGCCATGTCTTGTAGTCGGCCATGCCAAGTTTTGTAGCACGATTGTCCCACTCCCTCTCTACGTCGGAGAGGGCCGCGAGTGCGAGCTCGGGTTCGGTGGTCACGGTTATCGATCTGAACGCAGGGATATCGCAGCCGATGTACTTAATGAACTCGACGCCCTCCTTGAAGTCGATAAGAACGAGCTGCACTTCTTCGGCAGGGTACTCCAGCAGGGTGCTCATTATCATCGTGTGCATGAATGAGCTCTTCCCTGCCCCCGTCGTCCCGGCAATGAGCCCGTGATGGGAGCCTGTGGTCCCAGAGAAGCCGAGGGACAGATATGCCCGTTTCCTGCCGCCCGCCATGCCGATCGGTATCCTCACTCCCTCAAGTGAGCTTCCCTGCCTCCAGGAAGCGTCGTCGCTGACGTCGTCATACATCTCCGCGAACCCCACGACACGGCCGCGGGCATTCAATATCCCGTTACTGAGGCGGTCGAGGATGACGTTCTCGTGACGAATCGTCTCCTGTACTCCCCGGAACTGCACGTAGAGCGCCTGGCCTTCGCGCTTCAGGCGGTCTCGCCCGCCTTTCAAGTGCCACGACTTCTCACCTCCCATGATCTGGCGGTAGTCCGAGCTCGACGAGAGCTTGCCGGACCGTGAGTACGCGGGATTAGACGCGAGGACGACCACGGTTCCGAGCGTGCCGCCGGTCTCCATGATGCGTGCGAGGTTCGACAGGCTTGCCTTGTCGAACGCATAGGGAAAGTCATTTACCACGATTGCCTGTACGGCCTCTCTTGGAAAGAAGCCGTCCTTAAGCGGGTCGCGATATTGGCTGATGTGCTGAGTCATTACGTTACGCATGTTTGACAGCGCTCTAGAGATCCCGGGGCTGTCCACGACGATCTCGGGGAGTATGTTCTCATGCGCCAAGTCGACAATCCGCCTCAGCCCGGAAAAGGTCTTGCCGTTTTTGAGTGGGTCGATCAGCGTGACGTTCAAGGCCATGGGCGGATATGACATGAGCAGCCTTATCGTCAATGCTCGGATCAGCTGCCCAACCCAATTGGCATCTCCCCCCTCGGGTTCGATCGTCACCTGAAAGCCGGAAGCCAGGCGCCTCACGAGCGGCATCCTTATGGACTCGGAGCCTGCCGCATCTTGGCACAGGGCACTAGGACAAACGTCTTTAACTCTTTGATATACCAGGTCATCGCCGCGGCTTCCGTTTCTGCGGCGCTCTCCCATGAGCCATCCAAGCACGATCATCGGCGGTTCTTTGTAGCCATCCATCTTGGGCATGGAGTATGTTCGGGGCTGTGGGATCAGCTTCTTGGTTCGTTCGAGTGCCGAGTTGTAGGCATCTTTGGGCAGTATTTCGGCCACGAATTCCCGGCAATTCTTATTGAGCAGCGACAACGCCTTGTCATGGCTTCGCTTGCACTCGCTCCTGGCGGCATCTGCGTTACGGTCAGTCTTGGCGCGATCCGTGGCCGCATCGGTGCTCGCCTTGTCTTTGGCCTTGTCGCGCATCTCCTTCGATTCTGGCAGATCGGCCTTGATGTCAAGCTCGCTCCTCCCCAAGGCGTTTAGTTGACGATTTATGGCCGAGATCTCCTTGTCGAGCGTTTCCTTCGCACCGCCATGCCGTCGTGCCCACCACCCTTGTTCGTCAAAGCGTTCCCTGGCTGCCTTCTTTTTGTCCTCCAAGGTCTCCCTTCTCTTTCCTATGCGCCTGAGCTCCTCTTGACTGCGCGTGCCCTCCCTCTTGAACGTGTCGATTGCGTCGACTATTGCCTGCTTCTTGCGCGCGTCAATCTCTGCGACGTCTTGGTCATGTATCTGCTGAATCTCTTTCTTTCTCTCATCGAGGCATTCCTGAACGGATCGCCTGTCAGAGTCGAAGGCGTCTGCGAGCTTACGCAAGGCATCCAATGATGCCGGCATGGTGTCTGGAGCTGGATCAAAGCCCTTGCTCTTGATTTGTTTAATAAGGGGCGCATAGCTGTGAATCACGCTCCTCGCCTTAAAGTCGTGCTCAACGCTTTTGAAGGAACCCTTTGAAGTACCATAGTTAGCCATGTGAGTGCCTCCGTCAGTCGTTTGCGGCGAAGCGATGGAAGGACGTGATGGCCCCGATGGAGGCGAGCGCCTCCAAGACCATGTCATACAGGGGCAAGAGGATGGCGTCCCCTGAGGACACGAGAAGGGACCGCATCGCGGCGCCGTCATGGCGAGCGGCCACTTTTTCGAGTAATTCGCAGTAGGCATACGGATCCATCGGGTCGGGCGCGTCCTCGTCAGCTTCGAAGGAGAGTCTCGCCTGCAGGCCGAGAGGGACGGTCCTTACGTCGGATCCCTCGAGCACCAGGGCGCTGTCGACGTACACTTCTGTTTCCCCTCCACCAGCCTGAAACTCGCCAATCACACAAAAGAAGAAGGCGACCACCTTGTCTGGCGTGTCAGGCGTAAGGACCGGCCTGGAGCTTATGAGCGTATTGGCCCTATGCGACTCGATGATCGACGGCAATGTGTCGAAGCTCATTAGTCTCGACTCTCCTTCCACACATACTCGGCGGCGAAGCCATCGGTGCAATCCTGCATCATGTTGAACTTTTCCCGACTCACAAATATTCTGTTGGATACCGTAAACCCACCCGTGTCGTTGAGCCACAGTCCAATGACGCTTCCGGACGAGTCGACGCTGAACCCGGCAACGGTCACCATATGGTCAGCGCTGTAATCGCCCGGTTCGGATTTGTTTCGCGAGATATCCATGAGCTGCAAATCCCTGCCCTAGACAGAGAGGCCGACGGACCTACCAGACAAAATGCTGTTGGCTATGCCCTCTACAGTGATTTGGTTTGGTGCTCCGCGACCGGTCTGCGTCCATTCGCTGTTGAGCCCGTATGATTCATAGATCTTTCGTCTATCGTCGTAGCTCGTGCCACCGCTCCTGTAAGGTTCTCCCCGTACGTAGAGCATGGTCGGAGGTTTTGCCCCTAGGCAAGCATTGATTGCTTCGTGCCAATCGTAGGCACTGCCGGTCTGCCTGTTCACCATTGAGTAGGCACCGCCTACGCCGCAGCATCCCAATACGTCCGAACGCGCGGTGCCCTGTCTGTCGGTGATGAAGCTGTCATAGGCGGAGAGAAAGCCTGCGCCTCCCATGCCTACGAATCGGGTTTCGTTCGCCGGCGCGAGATTCGCACGCAGGCTTGACATCTCCCGTTCGAGCTCGCCACGGCGGGCTTCCAAGTCGAGCAGCTGCATCGCCTCGTCGACAGTCAATGACTGCGCATCGTGGGATTGGCTGAACTGCCCAATGGCTCGCTCAATCCCATCAAGCTCAGAACGCTTGTTGTTCACGAGCTTGTCGAGCTTTGCACGCTCGTCACGAAGCATCTCCACCTTGCGAGACAAGGCCTCGCTGTGCTCAGTCGCTCCAGATAGATACTGGCTAAGCATCATGTCACAGGCGCTGCTTGCGCTTGCCCCTGCATGTCCGTTCAATTCGTGCTGTACGGTATCAGCGCCACCAGTGATGCTCTTGGTTGCCTCTGTGGCTGGCGTGCTGACTGAGACGCTAGCTTCCTTGGCTTCGTTTCGTGCCTGCAGGTATGCAGCTACTTCATTCTCATGGGCCTCTTGTAGCGATGCGACAACGCTGTCGGTCCCTGGGATGCCGTCCAGGATGGGGCGAAATGCATCTGGATCGGGCCACCGCTCGACTCTCCCGCCCTCGTGGAGGAGCGACTTCTCCCTTACGGGACCCATGGCCTCCCGAAGTCGCGTCCGCATATCGTCAACAAGCGCCTCCACACCGGACGGATCCGGCTCTTCGGTTTGACCCACGCCCGCCATCTGGTCGTCCGGCAAGGCATGCTGGATGCCTTCAGATCCGACCGCCGCCGGCGCAAATGCGGAAAGACCAGAGGAAACGGCTAGATTCCCTCCGGCATGACGCCCTGACCAGTCGGCGTCAAGCGCCGAGAGCGCCTGCTGTCCCGTCGCTATCGTCTTCCGTATGCTGTCTTGGGCTGCTGTATTCGCGTCTCGGCCATATGACGTGACGCCTGCGGCTCGGCCAAGCTGGTCGATGGCAGCGGAGGATTGATTGAGATACTGGCTGATTTGTGCGACCTCGTTGTCGCGCCTCCCCTGAGCGGCAGAGAGCTCTGCGCGCGCCTGACTCAGACGCGCGCGGGCACCCTCAGCCTTTTCCTCTGAGAGCGTCAGCTGGGCACGAAGATCTTCATAATCAGGATCATCTGGCGATGCCCTATCAAGGCGACGGTGGGCGGCGTCCACCTGCCCCTCAGCATGGTCGAGGTCTGCCTCCGACCTAGAGACATCGTTCTTTGCTGCCTCTAGGTCGTCCCTTATCAGCTCCGCCTTCTCTAGATGCTCTTCAATGCTCATGGCTGCTCGCCGTCTCGCCGGTCAAGGCAACTATCGCATGCTGTCAAAGGCGGAGGGCGCCCTCTGACGGCTTCTCTCTATGTTTGAGCGGGAGCGCTCGACTTCCGAATCGAAGCTCTGCCGCGTCTGCTCCATCCCGCCCCGCGCACTTTCGATCGCCCCCGCTCCGTACGGGGTTGCGTCCCGTGCCGCATCGAGCCCTTGCATCCCCTCCTGCGTCTCTCGCGACCCCTCTTGTGCCTCTGCTTGTAGTTGCTCGCCCTCGGCAGACAGCGATTCGATCTTGGATTCCGTTTCGTTTCGAAATGCCTCGCGAGCCTCTTCGAGATTGGCCTGCATCGCGGCTTTTACGGCCTGCATGTTGATCTCCTCGGGAACCGTGATCCCCTCCAATGCGCTCGTACCGGCAATCTCTTGCCTTGCGATGCCCTCTCCGCGCTCGTTCGCATCGTCCATGCCCTTGGATATTTCGGTGCTGCGGGATCTGATCCTCTCCAAGGTTCCCATCACGCGTCTCCTTTCAATTCGAACGATATGCTATCGATAAGCTTCTCACCGTATTGCCCGATTGCCTTTACCTGAGATATATAGTTCGTGAGTTTAACCGTCTCATCGCTCAGCCTCTTAAGCCCGCCGTCCTCCATTGCCCAAGACAGCCAGAGGTTCCCCTCCTTGAAAAGGAAACGATACCTCATGCACGCTTCTGCCATCACGCTTAGATAGCGGTATATGGCAACATGCTCGTCGGGAGACGCTCTCCCAACGAGCGACCGGACGCTGACGTCTTGGGGGCTGGCAAAGCTGTCAAACCCGAAAGAGGACCAACCTCGAGCCCTTGACCTGAACGCGGCCTCCACCCCCTTGTACTTTGCGTACACGGAATCGATGTAGAACATCTTCCCTGCTGCCGACGGGCGTCTTTGAAGCGCATCCCCGATTCTGGCGCTCGTTGCGTTGACAGAGTCCCTCGGCCTTCCCGCCTCGTTCCAAGCCTGTATGACATCGATGAGTTGGCCATACGTCTGGTCGAGCATCACAAGGGCGGCGTAGGCTGTTTCGACGTCGATGTTCACCGTCGTCAGCCGGAGCTCCCTATACCATCTTGATTTGCTTGAGAGGAGCGTCCCAGCCAGATCACGCGCATCCAGCGACTCTCTGACGGCGCCTCTCCTCCTCGGATCAACGTACTCGGGCGTATCGGGCACCCCCAGCCATTCCGTCATCATAAGCTCGAATGGCCTTTGCAGCCCCTCGTAAAGCACAAGGGCTTGCCCACGGTTTGCGACGGCCATGCGCTCGAGCTGCGCCGCGTCGGCGGCCATCATGGAGCCGAGCAGCTCGCGGTCGTCAGACGAGCTCATCCTCAAGGCTATCTTCAAGCCCGTGTTCTTCAGCACTTCGGGGGCGATGGCTGTTGGCAACTGGTCGGCTATTATCATTCCCTCTGAATATGCACGCACCTCGCGTAGCATGTCGGAGATGAACACGGTGGACGCCAGCTTGGGGTCGGCGCTCTCTCCGGTAACTGCCTGGGCCTCTTGCCCGATGAGGTTGTGTGCCTCCTCAATAAAGACGACATGTCGGAGCTGAGGACTGCCTGGTCTTGGTGTGAAGTGCGGGTTCACCATAAGCGTCTCGCGCACAAGTACGAGCAGTAGGAGCGTGAGGAAGTTTGCCTCGGACCTGCCCAGGCCCTCAAGCTCCACGACCGCAGACATCTCTAGCCATCGAGCGGGCTCGTAGGTAGAGCGCTGCACGTCGAATAGCTCGCCGAGCTCCCGCCTGAGCAGTCCGCCGATGCGCACTCTTAGGGCCGCCGTTAGATTGCCCTTCACCTCGCCGCCGTATGACTCTTTATCGAGCTCGAGCTCCATCTGCGCATAAAGCTCAGAGAGCGTCGGCCAGTCGCGCTCTGGGTGCTCGCCACTTCGATCCTTCGGATCCCATCCGTGCGAGGCATAGACCGCCTCTATCGATCGGTCAAGAATGAAAGGCAAGGCCCCCTCAAGCGGGAACGTTCCCTCAAACACCGTGCAAAGCCTGCTTATGTGATGCCCCACCGTCACGCCCCTGGGTATTTCGAGCGGGTTGATTCGTAGCGGGAATTCCAGTTCCCCACCAGGCGAAAAAACGCGTACCTCGCCATCCAGCCTGGCATTGAGAAGCGCACGGTACTCATGCTTTGCCGGCTCAAGCACGAGAATCGGGACACCCTTGTTGATGAGCGACGAGGCAAGATGGTGCATGGTGTTCGTCTTGCCGGATCCGGGAACCCCAGAAATGAACGCATGCTTGCTTAGCTTCTCCATTTCGAAGAAGGCTTTCTGACCGAATTCATCCGCGCCTAGGAATAGGACGTCGGCACCTTTGACCGGCTGAGGGGCCGTCTCCTTCCTGAGCTGGACCACCTCACCATCGTTGAGAGCCGGCAGCCTGAAAAGGCTTGCCGCCTCTTCGACCGTGAAGATGTTCTGAACGTCATAGTGAGGGAAATTGCGCGCACGGACATCTACTTGAACGTAGCCAGGGAGCAGGTCCCGTTCGCGCACGCCGCTTACCCTGGGCACGAGCGAGGTATGCCCGTCTAAGGATGCTGCGCACCAGCTGTCATCTGCCGCCTTAAGAAGCGAGACAGCATCGTATCCGCCATCGTAGAGACCGATGCGTACGCCGCCGCGTGCAACAGCCTCGGATGTCGCAGAGTCTACCAGAGCCCTCGCCACCTCTGCGGATCCCGCGAAAGAGAAAATGTTCAGGTGGAAGACGGGAGATCCCTCCAGAATCTTGAGAAGGTCATCGTATGACCTTTCGACCAGATCGGCGGCATAGTCCCTACTTCCTGACAAAGAGGATTTGCGGGCCCAGAGGTCTTCAAGGGGCAGAGAGTCGCGGATTGTAGAGCCGCGATTCGTCGGATATAGGTCTATTCTTACCACCGAAGGCTCGTCGAGGCTCTGCATGAGCCTCATCATGGTGTAGAGGCGTGATGACTTGTCGGCCTCATAATCTGGGAGCGTGTAGTAGCCATCTGGGTGATCCGCCGTCCGCATGAACTTAGACGCTTTAGCAGCGGATGCGCACCATCCGAAGCGCATCGATCTTCCCGAGCCGTCTTTGGGGCTTACGCGGTCGAGCAATTCGCCAGGCCTCAGAAGGTTGTCGTACCGCCTTTCCCTATTCAGGTCATAGAAGTGGGCCAGCGGCGAAGACAGCACCAATTGGTCGACGTCCGCGAAGTCGACTTCGAACCCGCCCTTGTCGTCCTGCATGACGGCCAGGGCGACCTGCATGCGCTCGCCGTCCTGGCGCAGCGGGTCGTAGGAATAGAACAGATGCAGGCTCGTGTTTGGCCTGCTGACGAACAATCTCAAGAAGCCCAGATGGGTATCGAGAACACCGTCCACACCGCGAACGCCTAGCGTCGTATAGCGGGCGAGCGTAAGGTCAGGTATGGAAGAAAGCGTAAACAGGGCGGCTAGCATGATGTCATCTCCTCGTCGAGCGGCTCGCAGTACTCTTCATCAACCATCCCCCAGACTCACTTGACTTGTAGTGAAAGGTGAACTGGCATATACCGGTGTCAGGGTCGAGCTGTGTGGTAAACCCGCTGAGACCAACGCTCACCTTTCTTGCCGACTCCCATACAACTGGGCATGCCTTCTCTCTCATCTCTTCCAGCTGTATCGGGATCCTGACGGCAATACGCTTCCGCTTGGACTCGAACACCTTCTGCATGATGGCGCCAAAGCTGCTCGGGTCGCGGGCATAGAGTCCATGAGACGCATACCAGTCTGAACTCGTCTTGCAATGTGGATAGAATGAATGCACGCCAAGCTCGTGGTCAACCCTGATGACCCTATCAGAAAGTCCGAAGTAGTCGTACCTCAGCATCTTGTTTTCCCGCGATCTTCCGGCATCCCAAGTGACGTCAACGTGACGCCACACTTTCTTTCTGGGCGTGCCGAAGTCCACGATGTTCCAAGCATGCCAGCCGTCATCTAGCCCCTGCTTGTACTTCTCCCCCGTCCGCCCGACGCATACATAGCATCGGACGCCACATCTATCGCAGAGCCATTTGAAGGCCTTCGCCACGCCCTCGCAGACCGAGATCCCGTAGAGCATCGCTCCGGGCGCCTCGTGGGTATACCTCCTGTCAGGCTTGTCGTACCTATAACGGGTTATAAGCCAATCATGAATCATTTCGGCCTTGTCTGATGAGCTTCTCCCTTCGACCCCCGCGAGCACACTCTTTGCGCGCGCGGACATCTCGACTTCTATCGACTTGGCCTCGTCGGAGGTGAAGAGGTACTGGGGAATGTATTTGGCGTCTGTAAGTCCATGTCTTGCCTGGAAGGCACGAACAACTCCCGAGTTGAAGCGCACAAAATAGAGTTCCGGGATCTCGTCTTTCATGCAGTGGATGAGGTTCCAAAGGCCATCGTATTCCCAGCCGGGCAGGTCGCCCAGATATATTTCCGCAGATTGGCGGCAGTAGCCGTCAAGGATGGTTGCGTAGATTTCGCGGGCGGAGGTATCGAGACTCTCGAAGAACGGCCTGAACTGATTGCGTGGAATCAGCGAGGAAATCGTGTTGCTCCCTTCGGCCATTGCAGCTGTGACCTCCTATGCGCGTCCCTTCAAACCAGCGGTAGCTTGCGTCTAGACTTCTAGATTATTTATTCATGAGACCCTGTATTTTTCCCGAGTTTAGGGATCTTGGTGCCGGGCGTCACCATGCCTTCTGCGGAAACTCCGGCAAGCGGGCCCTTCTTCAAGATCACCAGGGCTCAGCCTGTTGGGAAAAATATTCTGAGTCATTGCCGCCAACAGGCTCGTCCCCTAGGTCCGTCACAGCTCCACCGCCGTCGGCGGGACTCTCGTCCATGACATCGATTTCGATCTTGATCGGATCGCTGGCGTGCGACTTCCTGTCGGGTTTGCAAGACACCCCGTCGGGTTTGCAAGACGCGACGACCCCCTCAGACACGGCAGGATCCCCGTCGCCGTCGCGCTCTTCGTCTTCTCTAGCGGTATCCTTGGATTCGCTGCATGCACTGGTATCACCCTTTTTGGGTTCTTGATCGCGCTCTGTACCCGCCTCATTGAGCCCTTCTTCACATGTCCCATATTGATTGCGGAGGGAATCGTCCGAACTGTTGGCTGCAGAACGCTCAGGAGTGCCGTCAGCCTCCCGAGCCACGCCATCGCTCATCGTTGTGTCGGAATCGTTGGTACGCATGAGCTTGGCGGAATCATTTGGATGCTCAGTGTCGTCACCCACCGGCTGCTCGCCGCCCATCGCAGCCTTGCGCTCCGCTTCGGCCTTACTCCGGAGCCCTTCCAAGCGACTCTCGAGCCGTCGGTATTCGGCGTGATACTCTTCATACTCGGATTTGGCGGCGTCAAGCTCCTCTTTTTGTTTGTCAAGCTCTTTGAGTCTCCGCTGGTCGCGATCATTCTCGCTCTCGCGACGCTCGATGTCCTCGGTGATTCTTTTTTTCTTGCTTTTGCCTCGTTTGACGGAATTCTCGAGGTCCTTCACCTTTTCAGCCAAGATCCTATGCTTACGCTCCATCGAGAGGCGTCGGGTAGTAATCTTAGAGATCTCGTCATCCAGCTTATAGGCGTGGATCATCTGATCGAAGGATGGGAGAAGGGGCTTAATCCCTTCTCTGTCAACGATCCCGGCAACGGAGATGTCATCGGCGCTGCCGCTCTCGCTGAGCTTAGGGAGATAATCTTTGAGGAATTTGTCCAGCCGCTCGCCGATGCCCAGATCCACTAATGTACCTGCCAGGCGCCGGTAAAAGCAATGCGTGCCTTCCATGTTCACGAACGAGTCTTCGATTCCGTCGCTGCCCATGAACACCGCCACAAGTGGATCGACTGACAGGTCGATCACCCACGTACGCATTTTCACAGTGGCGTCCCCATCACACATCGAGGTCGTAAAGACGTCGAAGCACCTGTCATCCCATGGTACCGGCTGGTCGACCGTTCCGTCCTTGTGGAACACGTCGCAGCGCCCGTCGCCCTGATGAACGAACAGGGCCTTGCCGTCGCAAATGAGGCATGCGATGAGGGTCGTCCCATACGCACGCTCGTGGCCGATGCCCTGGCGGTACTCCTTACCGATAGCGTCCCCGGCATCATCCATCTCGCACTCAGAAAGGGGCTCCTTTGCCAAATTCTCTTTGACTCGCTCATGCCAGAGGGAGACGATCCTTTTGCAAAGGTTCCGCATCGTGAAGCCACCGGTCGTGGCGTTTACGAGATCGCCAAACCCCGCACCCTCGAAGCCACCGCCTTTCAACGCCACATGGGCAAGCTCCTTCAGGGCTTCGTTCGCCGAATCCACAGCAAATCGTGAGCCTTGTTTGCTTCGCACGCATGTTTGGTCGCCATGCCCGTCAGCGATGGTGGCTATCTGGAAGCGTCCGCTAGAATCGTCGTAAGAGTAAGAATGATCCTGGCATAGTATGTTATGGCGAGTATGGCTTGCTCCGCGCACGGTATGATTGAAAACCTCTAGCATTGCATATCTCCTGTCAGGTTGTCCCGTCGCGAGAAGTAGCCGGATCCGTCTCGCGAGGCGGAAGCGCCTACCACTGCCCTGCCGCCGGCCACCCACCGCTGCCGCTCCCGTCGGAAAGATTGCCCCAAGTCCAAACGGAGGAATCAGGCTTTTGTTCGGGCATGCTTGTCGATCCGTCTCCCTCGCCCTGTCTGGCGGAACTGATGACAGAGCCGCCGGACACGTGAGCTAGATGGCTTGTGCCGTTCAAGAGCGCGGATTTCACGGAGACTTTCACCAGCATGTCTGCGAAGCTCTGCAGGTCATCGGTCTTGCATAGTCCCTCATCACCGACGATCTTCCTCACCATGTCCTCGTCTGCATCATTGCCGATGGCGAAGCCTATTTTCATTGCCCCTTGGAACCACAGATTGTTGTTGAGACGATCCAACGCCAGCGCGAAATCGGAGAGGAACTGGCTGTTAATCATCCCATCTGTCATGAAGATGACTATGGGCATGAAGTCGCCCCTAGATAGCCCGAGGAACCCGTTCTTGGACATCTTCTGGTCGAGCTCTTTGAGGGCGGCGGGGACGTTCGTGAGGCCGCTCGGCCGTTCGATGTTGGTCCAGATGAAGTCCTCGATGTACTCGGCGGTCACCTCGTTGACCCATCGGGCCGTGGTGTCATACTGCAGCACCGCGATTTTCAAGTGGGAGTCTGCGGATCTACTTTTCTTCAGGGCATCGATGGTGTTATCCATGGCGGTGTTGAGAATTTGGATCCTCTCTCCCGCCATGGAACCCGAGGTGTCAAGCGCATAGAAGATCACGAGATCCGGCCTTGGCTTTTCCGTAAGATCACTTGTCCTCAGTGTTGCCATCATGCTCTCCCATCACTCGTTGTTGATCTCGATCTTGACAGTCTTGCCGAACACCTTGAACGTTCCCCCCGGAACGAGGGGGAGCACGTCGTTCGGGCCAAATGTCCTGGGCTCGCCACCCGGCACGCTCGCAATCCACTTCTTAGCCGTGAGATTCCGCGCCCCGAAAAGCGACGGCTTGCTCGGGTTTGCGAGCACGTTAGCAACAGGCTCAAGCTCATGCCCGATCGGCGCCACCCCAACCTGGCACCGGTACACTCGAGTACCGGGAATGGCGGGGATGCGGGTCCCGTCTTCAAAGACGAACCTCATGGGTGGCCGCACGTTGCGTCCGCAGCGGTCACAGTGGGAGGAACCGTCATCCGAAAGAAAGAGATCCGCGTCAGCGCCGCAGGGGCAACGAATGATGTCTGACCGGAATCGCACGAGCGCGGCAATCCAGGCGTTCTCATCCAACCGGCGGTCGGGATTCTTAATTGCCTCCTTCGAGAATGCCTTTTGGAATGTGTCGCGCATGTAGCCCGGCAGCACAGCCCATACGTTAACCACGTTCTTGTGGATGACGGGATCGGGAGCATTGCCGCGGTCTTGTGGATCCATCATAAACAGCGCATCATAACCATAGAGGTGGGCCTTCATTTCTGCATTAAGCGGGACAAGCGAATGCTTGCCCTCTAGCGGGTTGCTGAGCGTGAGCATCTCGAAGAACAAAACCGCCATCGAGAATCGGTCGGTTCTCCAATCTGGCAGCACATAGGGACCCTTCTTCTGTTGTGCCTCCCAATAGCCGACGACGATCTCTGGTGCCATGAATCCGGGCGTGCCGATGATGCCGGTCGTTTTCCCGTTCGGCGCAACGTTATCGTTGTCGCAGATCACGACATCGCCGGTCTCTGGCCGGAAGAAGAAGTTCCCGGCATTCAGGTCTTGGTAGCAATACCCATGGCTGTGCAGGGCCTTGAACACCGCTGCGATCTCTAGGCAGGCGTCGGCGGCTACTCGGAACGTCTCGAAGCGCTGCGTGCAGAGAAGGTAGTCCTCAAGCGAGTAATAGCCCTTGGGAATCAAATCCATGATGTAGCCGTACTCGTCACCTTCACGATCCGTGATGTCGAGTGGCCACATGAAGTTTTCTCCCGGAGAACCCTTTGTGATGTTGTCTTGGAGGAGCTTGTAGAGATCAGGCGGCATGGACTTGCCATCGCGATACCATTTCAGGGCCTTTCGTTCTCCGTCCCAATCGACAAGGTACACGTCCCCCTGCCCGCCGCCGGCGATATACTTCTGAACGGTCACCGTCTTGCCCGTCATTGCCGTACGGATCCTTTTGCCCGCTGGTAGCTTTCCGTCAGCCATGGAGATCCCCCTTGCCAAAGGTATCGGCCCCACAACGGCAGGCCGGACTGCGATTGCATACATCGTACTATTAATGTAACAGATTGTAACAGATGAAGGGAGGACGGCACCACCTCTCGGTAGATAGCAGCACCGGTCGTTATCAGTCTTGGGCTGCCAGCATGGGCATGCGCTCTTGCTTGCGCAAGGCTATGCAGTCGGAGACAACGCGTCCGCCGTGACAAAAGCCCTTCCCGGGGGTGCCGGACTCTAGCATGCCTTTTCTATACGCATGTCTACGTCAAATGGAGATATCGTCACGCCTGGTTTTATGGGAATCAGCCCGTCCGGCTCCACAGATCGGTTCTTTCCTTGGGAATCCACGGCCTTGATCGTGTCCTTGCTCACGTTTTTGATCCAAAGGGCCTTCTCATGCCCCGGCCTGGACACCACGACTAGAACTGGATCCAGCCCGTTTTCCGTCACACTATGCTTGCACATACACCTGTAGATGCGCATCCCATCTGTAACGGGGATGTGTCGTTGCCCTGAGGACGTTAGGACCGACAATGAGCTAATTGCCCTTTGCGGCTTCTTGCATACCGGGCAGGATTTTGGCATGCCAGTGCCCTTAACAAAGGTCTCGTTATCGATGAGAAGCTCGTGTTTACACGTAGTGAGCAACACCTTGGATCTGAGCCAGGCGAGCATAGACTCCCAATCGCGTTCCGTTGTCATTTTGGCTGCAGAGCCTGACCCCACGACCTCCTCCTCCTCGAACAAAGCTTTTTCCTCTTGGGAGAGCAGACCCCAATGCTTCAAGCCTTCCTCTTCTACGGGGGTTGTATAGCGCTCGTGGTCCAGCCGTGATGCATCTCCACTAGTTCTGGCGGCTTCTGCATCTGGGCTGTCAATAGTAGGCCGGTAAGGGGGATAGGAACTGAATATGAGTGTGCGGATGGCCTGAGACATAGCGGACCTATCGCTGGCGAAACTGGTTCCGCCGATCGTTTCGGACCTGACTCACCCAGAGCGTTCGCTATCCTCTACCGCATCCTGACGAACCACCGAGCCGCAGTCATCGAATATCGCCCGCCAACTATCTATGTCAACTGTAAGCTCGTGCCCATCAAACCCCTCAAGCGCCCATCCGCTTCCATGAAGCTCGGAAAACCGGGAAACTATCTCGAGGGCTATGTCAATCCTTGTCCTGAGGCTTTCCGGCCTTTGCGGCCCCAAAGCGACGTCAGCCAAGGCAGCGCCTTTCCGCCGATAAAGCAGGACGCCGAAACCATTGGCGTCTGCGTGCATGATGGCCAGCGGCCACCTGAAGTGGTTGCTAGGAGACTTCTTTTCAAGCATAACAAGAATTCTTTTATGCTGGCTATCTTGGCCCTCTTCATCGGGAAAGAACCAACGAACCTCGCGCTTCTTGCCACTGCCAGACAGGGTGGCCTCGTAATCCACATACCTTTTCGTGCGGGCGAGTTCCTTGCCGATCACTGCGTACGAGTTAACATTCTCGAACCACACCTTCTGGTTCAGCTGAAGCACCTCGTCATTACGCCCCATTCTGAATCCTCCCATCCGCCGACTCGCAGCGCTCGCGCCACGGGGTTTTCAATAGGTTACCATTCTATGGGATACTGCACATCTGCGGGTCACCAAGTCGGGGTTCGAACGGCTAGGCTCCACTACGGGACAAAATGGGTTTGGAAGAATTGCGTCGCAGGGGAGTCTCACAAGCTCTCTCGAGAAGGTACTTGGATGCCTGCAGAGCGAAAAATTCGGACTCTTCGCTAAATCGGGTGGGTGGCTCTTGAGCACTCTCCCTGTCAGATCCTGTCGGCGAGTGGCATGCTACATCAAGCACGCATACGCTTGGGAGGCGGCCGATGGGCAAGAATGCCGACATGCTCGGGGACCTGCTGGCGAGGCCGATGGGGCTCGGGTCCGAGTGGGAGATCGTCTCCCCCGGGTCCCGCGAGGTCAAGGGCGGCAGGGACGAGCCGCGCATCAGGATCGCCCACGTCAGGGGCCAGCCCGTCGAGTGCCCGGAGTGCGGGGCGCGCTGCGGCGCCTGCGACACGAGGGAGCGCGG
>ERZ773043.386-NODE-386-length-25803-cov-6.443530_pt1 | contig 25803 bp, 10 predicted proteins | sample MGYA00580636_ERZ773043 | MGnify/ENA primary metagenome ERZ773043 (study PRJEB29015, sample SAMEA2737992) | human oral metagenome | biome: human oral; feature: human-associated habitat; material: dental | place: China | collected 2065 ...
TGCTGAAGCGCTTCTGCGCCCGGGACAGCGCCGGGTCAGAAGGCAGATCAAGGGGGATGAACCTGTGCAGTGAAGAGGACATGACAAGGGGTCCGATGACGGATCCGGGAAGGATCATGGCCAATCCGAATGGCCTCTGCTCATGAGCTCGGCCATCATTGCGGCCATTTCCTCTTCCTCATCCTGCCGTCGCAGCGACTTCAGCCACATTCGCAGTCCCCGGGCCGTGGAAATCCTGTCCTTCAGTTCGTCCAGATCGCGCAGACCGGCCAGAATCTCGGCCCGGAAATCCTTGAGGATACGGAGCAGATCCTTGGGCTTGATGCGCTTCTGCACCCGATTGATCGGGTAGCGTGTCCGCAGCCGCATTTCGCACTGCACAAGCTCGTGCTCCAGATCCTCGCTCTGCTGCTTCAGAACCCGGTTGTAGGCTTCCAGCTGGCTTTCGGCCAGACCAGCAATGTTGTGCACATCCACCTGTTCGATTTCCAGCTGCAACTCCAGAAGATCCAGCAACCGGTTGGCCTGGTAGGCCGTCGTGGCACGCTGCATCAGCTCGGTCTTGCGTGCACGCTCGGCCGGGTCCGTTTCCCGGTCGGGATGCAGCTGGCTGGCCAGCCGACGAAAGATCGACTGAACCGACCGGCTGGCCTGCCTCTGTGCAGCCTCCTCGGCCAGACGCTTTTTCTCGGCGGCGGTGGTCCGGCGACTGTCGGCGCGCGGAGCGGCCCTGCCGGCAGCGCCCCGGGATCCCTGCCCGGCCCGACGTGCCTCGGGCGTACCGAATCCGCTGCCCGCTTCCTGCCCATCGGCTGCCCAACCCTGTTCCTCCAGCTTTCTCAGCACCTGCTCCAGCGCCGCACCCGGGTCACGCATGTCGATGTCCAGATCGCCCAGATCCAGCCCGAATTCATCCAGCACCTGCGCCTTGAAATCTTCCTGCTCCTCAGCACGGATCTCTTCCAGGGACAAGGGACTGTACTTGTCGAACAACGCTTGCAGACGCCGGTACTCCACCTCGTCCAGCACGTCTTCCGACAGGACCGACTCCATCATGCCGCACAGCTCCGGCTCCAGCGTGTCACGGTCCGTTCTGGACAGCTTCAAGCGGCCAGCAGCCTCGTCCAGCAGGTCGATGATCTCGACCACCTTGCCGAAATGCAGCGGCTTGAGTGGTGCCACATCGCGCGCCCATTGCTCGGCAAACACAGGCTCCTTTTCTTCCCACGCCTGAAGCTCGGCGCGCTGCCGCCCGATCTTCTTCAGCAGACTGTTGAAGCGCTTCTGTGCGCGGGAAAGCGCCTGTCCGGAAGTCGAATTTATGGAAACGAGCCTGGGCGATGAAGAAGGCATGACAAGGAAGCCGGGAAGATCCTGATGCGGCTATTTCACCACACCCTGTCCTGCCACCCAGACGATTGCCCGACGTGGATGGGGGTCAAGTGCAGCAAGCGTCAGCGTAGCACCCCAGCATCTGGTGTGCCCAGTCGATGACATCGGCCATGGCCGGCTTGTCTGGCGCAAGGATTTCGATCATTCATGATTTCACCGGCAGCGTGACCCGCAGGAAATCGTCCGTCAGCTCGAAGCGGGCATCCTTGCCGCTCCACTCGCGCGTCAGCGGCACGATCTTGCGGCGCACACCCATGCCGCGCATGTCAACATAGCCATAGTCCCGCATGACCTCGGTGATGATGGGATTGCGTGGCGAACGCTGGCCGGCCAGCATCTTTTCCAGCGTCATGGAATTCTGCAGCGTGCCGGGACTCGTGACGGTCAGACGGTCCGTGTAGTTGACCACCTCCACATCCATCGACCGGGTCCAGTCACGGTGGATGAGCGCATTGAGCACCGCCTCGCGCACCGCGTCCAGCGCATAACCATAGGTGCGCTCGCGCCGGAACTCGTGGTCGGGGGCCTCGGCCTCGCGCGAGATGAAGGGACGCATGCGATCCAGCAGGCGCTCGATCAGCCCGTGCTCCACCATGGGGCGCGAGCTGCCTGCCCTGCCCTCACGCAACGCCACCAGTGGGCCGTTAATAACCGTGTCGTCCTGCGCCTGGTAGGACATGTCGTCCCCCAGAAAGGACATCCAGCGCACGCCTGCCTGACGCAGGTAGCGCCGGGGCGCCCGCCCAAACAGCACCAGACCGGCAATGGTGCAGACCGGCTCGGCATCCTCGCGCGGCGTCATCAGCCCCAGGCCCATCAACCGTTCATGCCAGGCAGCGTTGCTGGTGGGTGCCTCGTCATCCCCCACCAGGTTCACCAGATAGTCGGTCAGCCGAACGAGGTCCAGACTGGCAAGCTTGCTGCCGGAAACGGGAAGCAGCTCGGCATGCAGCAGGCCGCCACTCTCGAAGAGGCGCGCCTGCTGTTCGCGGGTAGCAAGTCGTGAGGTGCTGCCCACCCGCACATAGATCTCTTCCCGACCGTTGTGGCGCAGCACATAGGGCTTGGCCGTACCCTGCGTGATGGAGACTACGGCCACGCGCCTGTCTCCCTCCATCCGCACCTCTTCATAGAAAGGCAGGATCTGCGGATGCACGTAGCGGCCAAACACCGTATCCATCACCCAGGTTTCCAGATCCGGCCGCTGGATACCGCTGATCTGGCCATCATCTTCCACGCCCAGCAACAGGTAACCACCCTGGAAGTTAGCCAGGGCAACGATCTCCCGTGCCAGCTGCTCTGGCCGCAGATCGTCCCGCTTGAACTCGACACCCGAGTTCTCACCGTTGGCGATGAGCTGCAATACGTCGTCTTTCAGCATTCGTTTCGTCCTGTTGGACAATGCGGGCTATGAATTCAATGACATTCATCGTCAAAATCGATAAGTGCCTCGCATCCTGATCCCCCTACGGCAACAAGGATACAGGCATCAGCCAGTAGCCCCGTCATGTCCCTGGCCGCTTCAGAACCACCAGCTGGCGCTTGGCTCGGGTTGCCGCCACATGCAGCAGACAACGTTCGGCAGACTCAATGTCGCTCAGCACACCGGCATCAGCTTTCCGGCCAATACGCTCTGCATACTTAGCCGGTCCCTCATAGCCAACGATAATGACGACATCAAACTCAAGCCCCTTGACGCGATGCATGGTTGCCAGTCGCACACCGGGTCGTGAATCATCATCACTCGTGTCGGCGTCCAGCATGAGGCACTCCACCTGCCGTCCCTCCAAAGCTTCGCGGGTCATCTTCAGATCACCTTGCGTACGACCAACGATGCAGATGTTGCGTGGCTCTATGCCTTTATCCCTGGCGTCATCAAGAATCTGCTGGATGGAGTTCGCATCCTCCTGTGTAGAAGACGATGTGCGCTCTTCCGGCGCATCACCGTGAGTCAGGGAATGGTAGCCTCGCAGGTTATCCGTCTCGCCATCCAGGTCATCGATCTCACATCCTTTCAGCACAGCCACGGCCCACTGTCGGATCTCGTCCGTCGTTCGATAGTTGACCTTCAGTGAGCGGCTACGGCCACGTACATTGATACCAACCTTGCTGAGCACCACCTTGTGACGATAGATACGCTGGTGGGCGTCTCCCACCAGGAACAGATCGTTTTCGTTCTGTGGCACAGCGGCACGAATCAGCTCGAATGCAGCAGCGCTGATATCCTGAGCCTCATCCACCACCATGCAACGAATGCCGAGCCCACCTGCTTCTGTCGGCACCCCCGCTCGGGCGGACTTCTCATCGGCCTGGCGGATAAGCGCACATGCATCACGGAAGGCGTCTTCCGGTTCGCACAGCCGGTTCTGGGCCAGCAAGGCCCTGTATTCGGCAAAAGCCACCCATAGAGCCTTGCGTTGCAGACGCCCTAGCTGACCACCACGGCCCACCCGACGCGCACGCATGTAGTCTTCGGCTGACTGGCAATTCTGTGGCATCACGACACGCTCGTACTCTGCCCTCAGAAACGATGGCTCGAACTCCGATTGCAGGTCCGCGTTCAGCGCCTCATGAGCGTCTTTCCACAGTTTGTTACGCTGGTCCTCGCTGTAAAGCAACTGATTCCTGTATCCAAAGCGATGCAGAATGGACAGAGCCCAGCTGTCCACGTTCACCACCAGGATCTTCTCCATCTGCAGCGGTGTGCACAACTTGGCCAGGTTATGGCGAATGTCCTCCGCCAGGGTGCGGGTGAACGTGGTGAACACCACCGGTTTTCCGGGAAGCGCTGCATACTGGTGCGCCAGCCGCGCCGCACGGTGCATGGCCACCACGGTCTTTCCTGTTCCGGCGCCACCAGTCACCTTCACGGGACCATTCCAGTCCCGTTCAACCAACTTGCGCTGGCTTGGGTGCAGGAAGACCCGCCAACGCTCCAGAGGTGCATTCAGCAAGGCTTCCAGATCGCTGTCTTCCGTCAGCACCACGAAGTGACGACGTGACGCCGACCGTTCCAGCGCCTGTGCGTAGTCTTCCGTATCGACATGCTCGGGTGCTTCCTGCTCTTCGATCAGCTTTTCATAGGGCTCACCGGCGGCATACATCACCAGGGCATCCAGCGCATCAGATGGAAGCCGTGACTCCTTCTGCAAGGCCATCAGCTCATCTTCAGTCTGCACCTCCCGGACCAGTGGCAAGCAGTCATCCGGAACACCCAATCGGCGGATCTCCCGGTCCTTCAGCTTGCTGAACAGCCCCGCTTCAACCGCCACCTGCGTCGTGCCAAGCTGTTGGACATCCCGGGGGCTGGAAGAAGATGGTTGAGCAGACAAATCGATCCCTCCACTGCTGGAGTCCGCTCCCGTCCTTTTCCCCAGGTCATTGGGCTGCACCGCATAGACCTGCATGCTTCCCTTGTCCGGGTGGATGGACACCTTGTGCCTTCTTGCCCATTGGTAGGCATCATCATGCCGATCCACCCACAGCAGGCAATAGACATCGCCGGAATCCGGCTTCAGCACGATGCCGCGAATCTCCTTGTTGATACGCACAGAGCGCATGTTCGCGTCTGCTGCATCGCGGATAACCTCATAGTTGATACCGGTTGCCCTGGGGTTCTGCCGAAACTTGGCAACAAACTCCATGACCCCTTGCTGCTCCTTCTTTCCTACTTTGAGAAGGCTCTTCAGGAAGTCATCCGACATTGCCACCTTGGGTGCTGCCTGCATGTCCGTAATCCTTGTCTTGTTCTCAATCGTTCTTCAGGAGGGCCAGAAGCTCATCGGGAACAGACTCCGACGACGCAACAAAGACCGTCCAGCCCATTCCGGTCATTTTTTCACGATCCGGATTATCCAGGCCGTCTTGATCAGAGGGCATTAACACCGCCACCTTTCTATCCGGCCAGGCAAGCTCAGCTTCGGCAAACACCCGGTCATCAGCATCCATCAGCTCATATCCTGGTTCAGGCGGTGGAGCGCCATGCTGGGCAAGCTGTTGAAGCCAAGGTTGTACTTCAGCAGCCACATCCGTTGCATCAAACTCCCAATTCTTGGGGAATACCCCGTAAAAAGAAGCTGCTAATGCACCTTTGGCCAAGCTGGCCAGATCAGGCATGCCCGCTTGTCCCACCCAGGTAGAGCGCAACGGCAACAGCAGGTTCAGAACCTGCCACAACTTATGCCAGACCATCTGCTTTTCATCAGCCAGTCCCATCGTCGAATCACCTACAGGATTCCACTGCACCACCAGCGCAGGATCATGCTGCCGGGCAGGATCTCCAGCCATCCAGCGTTTCAACGCTTCATTCGACATGCCCGCCATGAACTGGATGTCACTGCCAATGCTTCGGTAGCTCCAGCGTGCGGAAGACTCGTCCTCCAGCAAACCGTACCCTTTCAGCTGCTGCCAGAAGGCTCCTTCCCGCATCTGGCGCCCTTCTTTCTCGGCCATTACGGCAGCGGAACCAGACAATGGAGCCAACAGACTGATGGCCAATGCACCAGCCAGCCGCTCCATCTGGCGATGGGTATGACCTGCCAGACGGGTATGCAGCTGAAGAAACGCAGGCTGCTGATGGAAAGCGTTCAATGCCTGAATCCGGTTGGATTGCAACAGCTTCTCAAAAGCTGCTACAGCATTGCCGGACAACAGGCTTTGCCAAGGAGAGTGCCCTCTGGGTGCCGAGTTACCTGCAGTCGCCACGTTTGCCCCAGACCCGCTGATTGGATTGACTTGGTCATATTGAACGGCAACCGATACATCAGACCAAGTCAGCGTCCATACCGAGAACTTGCCACTATGCGCAATGGCTTGTCTCTTGGCCAGATCATCCAGAACCCGGTCCTTGTGATATTGCCAACCATCAGTGAACACGGCAATGGGCAGATCATCCACACCGTCATCGGGCCAGAACACGAAATCCGGCTTGCAGGGAATCGCAACCCCCTGGCTGTTATCCAGCATCACCTGCAGTTCCAGCCGCCAGCGACGCTTCCCGGCATGCACCCAATAGCCGTGCTTACCATTGAACATCGCATCCTTAAGCTGGAACTGACCGCTAGGCCATGGACGCCGCAACGCCTCCAGGAAGCGCTTCTCCAGTGAACTTTCCAGCAACGGGTTGTCTTGTTGACGCGCAGCAAGGCTGTGCACCTTCACAAGCTGATCCTTATGACCCAGCACCTCTTCCAGCAGCTGCAGCGCCAGGCGACGGGAGATCAGCGCACGATCGCGGTTGTTGTTGTAACGGTAGACGCAGCGATAGCAGCCGTCAGCCCCTTCGTCATCCTTGCAGGCGCAGTTACGCAGGACCTGCAGCGCGCCCTCCAGAACCTCCAGCACCGGAGTTCTGTCCCGCATCAACTCCTTCAGATACCCGGTACCGCCTGGCACCGTGTCATAAATGACCAGGTAGGTCTGTGCCGACTGCGAGTTGCTGGCCATACGTACATCGGTGGCAATGCGCAAGTGGCTCACTGCCCCATGGAAGCGGCGCATGAGCCCCAACTCCAGCGCAGACATGAAGCTGTGCATGGCTTCAGGAACATCCGAGAAGCCAACCTCCGGAAGGAAGAAGCGGATGCCCTCGCTGGCGAACTCCCGGTACAGGAAGATGCCCTCTTCCGATGAACTGGGGGACCCGAACAGCCCAGAGGGCGCTTGATGACGCGCACTGCACCAGGGCGCATGATTCAGATACGCTATTTCAACATTCCTCGTCTTCTGCAGGGTGCCACAAGTCTCACATAGCTGGAACCCTGGTCGGGGGCGCTCCTCGCCGGCAATGGTCATCATTGCATCCTGCGCCGCATCACCCGACTCTCCGAAGTTCACCTGCCGTAGCGTCACTTTCCTCAGAAACTCGAAGCCGAACGGAAAGCCGGGACTCTTCACCATGTAGGCGTCACTGACATCTTCAGGTGCAACGTCTACCAGCATCTTGTCAACATAGAAAGCCCGCTTTCTCTCATCGCTGTCATCACCAATTCGGCTTTCACTGTCAGGCGTCCGGGCATAGACCGTGGTCAACCGTGCCATCCTGCGCACACGGCCAGAGTCTGCCCACATGCCATCCCCACAACGCGGGCAATGCTTCAAGCCTGTCGTGGTGCCTCCCTGCTCTGCATGGCCGCATTGGCGACAGAAACGCCAAGGCTCAGGCTTGGCCTGACTGATATCCACCTGGTTGACCACAACCCGGCGGCCTTCCGCATAGAAGGTATTGTTGGGTGCCAGCTCCCGAATGGCGACCGAGGCAGCCCGCTCGTACTCGAAAGTCTGCGGGGCAACTTCATGCCCCGAACTCTCGGACGCGCTGGCACCGGAGGACTGCGATGAATGACTGGCAGATCGATCAGCGCGCGTGATGACGGAGCGAAGCATCACGCCTTCTTCCGGGAAGGCATAGTTGGGCAGCAGTCCTTCATCCGTCATGAAATTCAGGGTCTGCTTGCCATCGATACGGGCCGATAGCGCACCAATGGCTCGTCGCTCCTGTCGAAGCCTGGCCAGATCTTCCTTCACGGAATCGGATTGCACCTCGCTCTGGCGCTTGGCGGTCTCCTTGCCGATCCTCTCCTGACGCTTCTTCAGCTCTGCCCTGTCTTTATCCACTTCATTCAGCCGGTTCAGGATCCGGAAAGCCAGGGATGGCGCAACACCTTCCCTGTCTTCCCCCCCCTGAATGAAGGACCGTAGCCATTGAGTGGATTCAGGTGTCAGCTCAGCATCCAGCCTGTTCCGGGAAGACCCGGAAGATTCCTCAGACCTGAACAGTTCAAGGAAGCCCGCCAGAAGGGCTTCCTGATTGGCTTCCACATACTTCAACCACGTGTACGGGAAAGCTGTTTCATCTGCTTTCCCCACATGTTTCAGGACTTCACCCAGCGTCTTCGGAATGGAGGCGCCCTTGGCACGTGCTCCAGCCCGAAGCGCATCCTGTACCCAGCAGTCCAGCGTATAGGCCGTCAGCTGTCGTTCAAGCACCGCAGAGGCATTCAGGAACACCCCGGGGGCATCCACCGCACCGGCAATCATCGTGCGGGGATCGTGCCAGAAATACAGGTCGTGCGGCGTGGCGTTGGCCATGGTCATGACCAGCGCATTGCCGGTGCTGCGCCCGGCGCGACCGGCCCGCTGAATGTAGCTGGCCTGCCGTGGTGGAACCGAGCACTGCAGCACGGCAGAAAGGTCACCGATATCAATACCCATCTCCAGCGTGGGCGTGGCCGAAAGCACGTTCACATCCCCGGGTCTGACAGGGTGGTGATTGACCTTGAAGCGTCTTTCCACTTCCTCACGCACGGGGCGCTCCAGCAGGCTGGTGTGCTCTTTCGCCACCACACGCCGAATGTCCGCCGAAAGGTACAGCCTTCGGTAATACCCCTGTCTGTCAACCCCAGCATCGGATGAGGCGGGCTTCAGCCTACCGGAACACACCCTGTCCCGGCAGGGCTGCCCCTCCAGACTTCCATATCCGGACCGCTCGCCCTTGACCCCCATTGCATCACCCCGCCAGACCACCCGGTGGCAGGTATCACAGCACCATTGGCTGACCTGCGGGACAACCTGGAACGCCCCGGGCTTCAGGCCCCAGACATGGACATTCTGTCCTTTTTCATCCGCCACACAGTCTGCAATGCCAGCGTGCTGCAACACACTCAAGGCTACCTGATACAGCTCGGGCAACAGCTTGTCAGAAATCAGTGCGTGGGTATGTAGCACGGGAAATGCCTTGAATGCCCACGCCCTGTACCAGTGCTTTGCCGTGCCCAGCATGCTGACGCAGCGGCCGTACGTGGCCAAGGTGATGAAGCGTGGCGCCCGCAGGCCCGAAGAAAGATGGGACATCGCCAGGGGACGCCCCTTGTAGCGCCAGGGCTGGCAACCAGCCTCCATGTAGAGGTCCAACCCTGGTGCCTTCCAGGCACCCGCGCGCTGGAAGCTCTCCACCATGCCCTGAAGGAATACGCTCATCTCTTCCGGTGTGGCCTTACGAAGTTCCTCCAGCTTCTCCGGCAGGATGCTCGACATGTACTTCACGGCCTTGTCCAGCGCCTCTGCCGGCAGATGCACCGCAGCGGTTCCGGTCGCCACCAAGCTGCGACCAATGCCCGCTTCGCGGCCAAACTCCGCATTCAGCAACCAGGGCAGCAACGCAGAGAACCGCTTGGGCAATTCACTGCCCGCCGGAAGCTCTCCGTGTTCCTGAAGGTGCTCGAAGTCCCGCAGCCAGTGCAATGATGTTGGCAGAAAGTTGGAAAGGTAGAGGGCTTCACCCAGTTCCTTTTGCCAGTGGTGTTCAAAATGTGCAGGCAAGGCCTCCATCGTCAGCGGCTGGCCATGCTCATCCCCTTTGTTAATGACCTGGGCCAATGCCGGACGAAGGTTCAGCCGCCAGGTGCGGGCCTGCAGGAAGCCGGCCCGATGTGCGGCATCCTGAACCGAGTCGGAGAAGGCAATGAGTTTCTTGTCAGCGTTGAACGATGATCCAAACAACTGAGCAAGCATCACAGCCGACAGGCTGGCCGCCTGAGAGCCCAGGATGGAGAGCGTGTTGTCACCGTCGCAGAACGGGCAGTCGTGGCTGGAGTACGTCTGCTTGGCCCCCTTATGCTGCCGCTGCTTCATGTTGTTGGTAACCAGCACCTCCAGCAGGGCAGGCACACCTTCCATGCATCCGCATGCCGTGGCGCTCTGGTGATGCAGCTGCCCGCAGGCTGGGCACAGCTTGTGGACAGCGAACTGGCGAGACATCCGTGCATCAGACTTGCCCGCACCCAGCACCGCAAGCGGGAAGACCATGCGGGTGGAAAGCGACTCAGCAAAGAATGCGTCATAGAATGACTTCGGATCGGTGACGAGGGTGTTATCGTCTCCGTGCAATGCCGTTGCCCCCCAGCCTGTGACATGACAGTCGCGGCAGGATATGACCGGCGCCCACAGCCTGTTGTCCGGTCTGACATGGATATCATCATGGTGCTTCAGCTCTGGACTGGCACTGTCCAGACTGGCCACCATACGACGCAGCTCACGCAGCCAGATTTCAACCTTCACCTGCAGGAAGAAGGTAGTTTCAATGGCCTTGCCCGTACCAGCAACGCTCTGTGAAGCAGATTCCGGTCTGGCCACCTGCCGAGCGGGGGTTCCACCGCGTGCCGTTCTGGCATGGGCCACCAACGCCAGCAGGCTGCCCAGCCACAGGCTGGCAAAGCGGGAACTGGATCCGGCAGGAAGACGCGATGTCAGGGTCTGCAGAACCTGCTGCACCGGTACGGACCGGGATGCCAGTCGTTCCAGATCCTTCAGCAAGTTATGGAAGGCAAAGTGCCCTCGCAGCAGGTCCGCCAGCTTGCAGCGCCAGAGTGGATCCTCCACCTCATTAGGCGTCTTGCAGCGGTGAGTTTCACCGAACCACAGCGGAACCTGCGCAGCCAACCATTCTTTGGGAGTACCTGCAGCATCAGAAGACGGGTCCAATATGGCCTCGTCTTCCTGTTGCGGCGTTTGGGTGTACTCCACCACCAGATTCTGCAGGTACTCGGCCACCGAAAGACGGTCCTCGGTGATGATGGCGTCGTTGCCCTCCGTGGATGATCCGGATGAGTTCCCCGGAGACTGGAAGCGTTCCCCAAAGATCTGTCCTGCAAAGGCCAGCAGGCCTTCCTCACCCTCGCTACCCAGCGTTGCCGAGGTGCCCACACAAACCAGTTGTCCGGGTGGGGTCTGCAGCCGCCCCTTCAAGCGGCGGATGAGACAGGCCAGATCGGTACCCTGAGCCCCATCAAAGGTGTGAAGCTCATCCACCACCAGATAGCGCAGCGTATCGGGCTGCTGATGCGCCCACAGCAGACCATCTTCGGCGCGGATCAGCAGAAAATCCAGCATCTTGTAGTTGGTCAGCAGGATGTCTGGCGGATCCTTGCGCAGAACGGCCCGATCGGTGATGAGCGAATAGCCGCCATTCTTCAACTGCTGGACCTTGCCGGATGCGGTGCTGCCATCTGCAGGGTCGGCCTTGGCATCGCCACCCACATACAGCCCTGCCCGAATTCCCGACAGTTGTGTATTGGAAAGGATGAGCTTGGCCAGTCGAGAAGCCTGATCAGTAGCCAGCGCATTCATCGGGTACAGGATGATGGCCTTGATACCCTTGTGGCCAGCCTGCCGCTGCTGGCGACAGTGTTCCAGAACGGGATAGAGAAAACACTCAGTCTTACCCGATCCCGTACCAGTAGCCACCAGTGTGGAAGCCGCGTAGTCACCCGACAACCGCTTGAAGGCTCGGGCCTGATGAGCATATGGCCTGAATCCGTCAGGCAACCACGAAAAGAACGGTTTACCCAGATCTGCCTGGGTCCGGAACGGCAGCGGCAACGTCAGATATGGGCCTCTGAACAGGTTGCCGGGCCCGGCCAGAAAACGATCCAACAGGCCATTAAAACCCGGCGTACTGGAAGGGAAAGCCGCCCTGAGAAAATCAGCCACCCCACGGGTGATCTGATCAGCAAGAATCAATGGTTGCATTTGAAGATCTATCCCAGGTCAGTGCTTCTTTTCCGTGAAGTGATTCCACGCGGTTTTGTAATCCCGCTCACGGTCAGCCAGGGTAAACGGCGCCTGATAGCGAATGACCCTTTCCTTGGGCCCGCCTGGCTGTGTATCGTCCATGACCCGTCTTTCAATGACAGTACCGTCTGGCACCTTGGGCTTCCAAGAGCCATCTGGTTGCAAGACAGGTTGGATGTCTGACCAACCCAAGGACTTCTCTACGGGATCCTTGCCAGGAACCTTCAAAAGGCAGGGTAAGTCCTTCTTTCCCGCTTTGCGCGGCAAGCCCACACCCACCAGCCCCTTGCTGGCAGTGAACACAATTCGCCCGTTGGCGTCATACCAGGTATCCCGCTCGTACTGACGCATGACCGGGAACTGCACTCGATAAACTGTCAGCAGCTCATCCAATGTAAGACCCAGTGCCTGCGAGACGAGAACATCGATTTCTACCAAGGCCTGGCGACGGGCGTAGTCGCTACGGAGCGCATGGCCTCTCTTCCAATCAGCAGTTAATTGCTTGAAGAAGTCTCGAGGGAGTCTTTCATCATCACTGAACCAAGAGTCCTTACTAAACGAATCTCTCCAACAATCGCTCCAAAGATCTTTATAACCAGTTGTCAAGCAGTTGAGCGAAAGTGAACGAACCATCAACTTGTCACTTAGATATTCATTATTTTCTATCAATGGGAGTTGATTTATGAGCGATATGTTTGCATGACCCGATCCAGTACTTTTAACCCGGTAGTCAACGGGCACGGACAAGCAAAATGCATTAAAAATCATCATCATGACCGGGTCTCTAAATACCGTAGATAACACCGTATGAATATGCCCAATCCCTTTTTGGGCAATGGCACAAACTAATGTCCTCTCTGCCGAGGCGCCGATCATTTCCCGGTTTACATGTCGGTAGTACTCCGTCACCCTCCGAGGCTCATTCTCTCCAGGTTCCACCCAACTAACGCGTGGGATTCTTGCCTGGTACTCTTTAGCGTCGCATGCAGGGCGGTAGTTGCTTCGTGGCAGGTAGTCGTCGGGAAGGGATTCGAGGTCGAGGACATCGTAGGCCTTGTTGGAGTTGCAGATGGCCCGAGGCGTCTTGCTGAAGGGGGTTCCTACATAAAAGTGCGGACCTGAAAGCACGAAGTCTTCCTGGCTATTTACAAAGCTCGTTTCCCGGCGGATAGTTCCATCCTCCTGCGAGGTCGTCTCATTCCAGTGTTGGGTCGAAAAGATATCTTTTGAGATATCAGAAAGACGACGCGGAGCCTCAGAAAACTTCTGAAGCACAGACACCATTTCCTTGCTATGGACGGCCGGAAGCCTGGCCTGCAAAGGCCTCGTTCCAGGCTCATCATACAAGGTTGCAAATACACTCAGAAGACTCTCATCCACGTTTACGATTCTATTTACATGACCAGATAAATCCCACTTACCCTCCGCTGTCTTCATTCCCGGAACAGCCCCTGCTCCAGACTGATTAATACAACTTTCCAAAGTAATTGGATCAAACAAATTTGCAACTGTTCTAAAAGCTACATGCCTAATATACACCCCATAAATATTAATGCTGTATTTTGTGTGATTATCAACTTCTGGAAATATAAGTCGCTCATTAACAAACTGAAAATGCTCCTTCAACCTGGAATAAATTTCTTCCCTGAGCATGCCGGCATTTGGATCATCATAGACGCCCTCCTGGTGAAGCAAAGCCTGCACTCCAGATCCAATCCGCCAAGAAACAGGCAGAAAGCATTTGTACAAGTTCGCTTTTTGCCCTTCTAACAACGGATAGTTCTGTTTCGACTTCAGGAACTGGCTCAGGCCACCCACCGAAACATTCTCGGCAAGGTACTGAACCCGCGCCTCTGGCATCGCATCAAACACTTTCTCCCGACTATCAGCCGTCTGCTTGGCGTTGAAGTTACGGATAGCAAACCTGGGATCGAAGTCCGACAACAACCCCTGTTCATTCCATTCCACCTTGATCCAGGGAGGGTTCCCCAACACCAGGTCGAAGCCACCCCGAGTCTGGAAGATGTCGGCAAACTCCAGCTCCCAGTGCAGAAAACGTTGCTGCCTGGCGACCTGCTCCACCACCTGCAGGGCTGGAAGCTGCGAAAGCACCTCAAGGTCCACGTAACCAAAGTTGTCCCGGTGCAGCTCGATGCCTGCCGCCGGCTCAGCCACGCTCTCTGCCGCAAACATGTCTGGCGTTTCGCCAACAGTGCATTCATCACCAGACGGCACGTTCTGCGCCAGGCCCTCTTCTCGCTGCAGGACCAGGACATCATTGCCATGCAGCACCCCTTCCAGAATGAACAGCCAGTCCTCCATGGAAGGCAGATGCTCAGCCTCCGTCAACGGCCAGAACCACAGGGCGCACCAGAAGTCCATCACCAGCTTCAGCCGGCGGTAGGGGCTGGCGTTCTTCTGCGCCTTGCTCAGCATCTCCGTCTGGTAAATATGGTCCTTCTGCGCGGTGGTGGTGGGCGTCCGGTTGGGGGCCGGGTCTGGCCACACGTGCAGGTCATCACTGGTAGCGGCGCGTACCTTGGCCAGTTCCTTAGCGTGCTGTTTCCACAGCCTGTCCACGGCCACACTCAGGCGTTGCACCCGCTGGAACTCTTTCCGGGTCAAGGGGCGGATGAAGTTCCTGCGCCAGGCCCTGAAGGCATCGAAACGTTCCGGCTCCAGCCCCTTCACCACCGTGTCGGACACATTGCCCATGCCCTCGGCCGGCAGCAAGAAGTGGAAGATCCGCCTGACCCCGCGTTCCGCGCTGTCTGGCTCGGGACCTGAAACCTCAGGGGTTTCCGCGAAGGCCAGGGCTTGCGTCGGTTCCTTCTGGTAGTCGTACCAGCTTTCCTTCGCCTTGGCATCGGCCGGCGATCGGGGATCTGCCAGGTTCGGCGACACCTCGAACACTTCGCGCCTTGCCCCCACCAGTGAATTGCCCACCACCAGCTGCAGACCAAACCAGGGCACATGCCCCCCCTGGGAGATGGCGTTGAGCCATAGAGAAACCTCGGCCAGCTCCACAGCCACCGGGTTCAGGTCCACACCGTACACATTGTTGTCGGCAATGTACATTTTCACCCGCTGCCGCTCGACCATGTACTGATCATGGCCGATAGTCTGTACTTCCGCCCCAGCCTCCTTCAGTTCCTGCTGCTTCTTCTGCAGGTAGGCTTCAGACAGCTGGTTCACGGCTTCGTTCAGGAACGCTGCGCTGCCCATGGCAGGCTCGCAGATGGTCAGTTTCAGGATCTCATCCGCTGTCTTGCCAGGCAGAATCTCCCGCAGTGCATGGTCCACCAAGCAACGGGTCAGAACATCGGGCGTGTAGTAGCTGGCAGATTTCTCCCGGGCCCGACCAGCCAGACGATAGATGAAAGTCCCTTTCTCGTACCGGCGCGGCTCACCGCCAAACAGCTTCTCGGCATCAGAATAGTTTGCCAGCGCCCGCTGCGGCACGAAGTATGCAGCTTGCAGGGGATCCAGCTCGGCATCCTTGCGTTTCTCCCGTGCCGATACGGCTGCACCGGTCTCGTCATCGTGATCCTCCGACCAGGCGCCATCGTCTTCCCCCACGTCAGCATCTTCTTCTTGCGTGGATGTCGATGCGCTTTTTTTGGCTTTTTTCGGATCGCTGCGGACCTCATACAGGTCTTCTTCGGCAAAGAAGCCACGGAAGGAGAGCAGCGCCTCGTAAACCGCCCCCAATTGGTTGATGCCCAGCGTGGCGTAGCTGATACGGCCACGCCGTCTGTTCTTGCCAGACTTTCCAGCCTGCCGTGACAGGGACATCAGCTCAATGACCTTCTGCAGGACGTGATTGCGCAGCTTCACGCTGTTGAGCAGCGGGGTTCGATTCGGGTCAAACAGGTGCCCCTGCAGCGGGGCCATGAAAAAGCCATCAACGTACCGGGTCCCCCCCGTGGCGCCAAGCCCGTCCCATGGTTCAGCAGCGTCTCCCAACTGCTGCTGCCCGGAAGCCATGCTCTCCAGGCTACGAGTCGGATAGCCTTCCCAGATCATCCGGAAGAGCTGCTTCAGGCTTTGGTGGAAGTAGGTGCCGTTGCGTGCTTCATCCGTACTGAGCGGGACATTCTCCAGATCACGCAGATGCTCGACGCTGTAGCCCTTCAGGTAGGTTTCATCCTGAACAGGGGCATAACCCAGCTCTGGCCGCGCCTCGATGTAGAACAGGAAGAGCAGCCGGTACATGAAGCGCAGGCACTCCAGGCCCAGCTGTTCGGCCAGATCGGTGTCCGTGCGGTCAAACACCTTTTCCTTGGCCACCTTGCGCTTGTAGTGCAGGGCTTCGTTGGCAATCAGTTCGATGCACTCACGCAGGGCGTACTTCAGGTCAGTCGAAACCTCGAAAGCATGCTTGTGCGAGCTTTCATCCAGCCTGTCCAGCAGCGTGATGCCCCCGTCTGCCGGAAGAACGGATTCCTTGCGCAACAGGGCTACAAAGGCCCTCAGGCTCTGCTCATCCCGGGGACCAAACAGCTCGGGCAGGTCAAAGCACAGTACGGCCTTGCGCGCCCACTTGGCCCGCTCCACCAGCAGCCATTGCTCGTGATGAACCAGAAGCACCCAACGAGGCGGATCATCGTCGGCAAATACTCGCCGGGTCAGCGTTTCTTCCCAATCCAGCCCTGCCTTGCCTAACGGGTGGCCTGCATCATCAACCGGCAACAGTGCCAGCGGCGCGCTTCCCTCTCCTTCCTGACCGGCAGAAACGTCAAGATCGACAGCCGCCACGATCATCATCAGTGGCTGGCCTTTCTCGTTACGGTAGATGGCCAGCGCGGGAACCTCTCCTTCCCGAGATGAATCCGGCAGCTCCAGACCTTGGGGGCGGACCTCATAGCCCAGCACATTCAGAATGGGCCTGGCCAGCTCGACCAGATGCTGGACGCGATCAGCCGGCTGCCGCTGGGCCAGAAAGCGCTCCCGGGCCCGGAAGTAGCCATTGCTACCAATGAGCGGACGCAGACGAGAAACCGGGCTGTTCTTGCCCTCCTCTGTCCAGCGATCGAACAAGGGCTTGAGGTCATTGGCCAGGATGTCATCCAGATAATGCTGGCTGTAGAACTCGTTGGCATTGATCAGCCCATTGACGTTGAAGCTCATGCGCGGGTTCCTTGAATGCTGCCTGCTGTCTTGAAGTCTGCGGTAGGGGTCAGCCTGCCAATGCGGCCACCACGGTGAACTGGGGCGTCTCGTCCAGTTCCAGTGTTTCTCTTACCCAGGTCTGGTAGCTCTGGAAGAGGTCCTGGATCTCGGTATCGCGCCGCTGACGCCTGGACTGGCGAACCTGCTCAAGGCCGCCTTTCAGGTCCAGCTCCAGCTGGTTCTGATGCTTTTCCTTGAGTTCTGCCAGCTTTGCCAGTTCCTTCTGGATCCTGGTCTGGTTCTCTTCATCCACCTTCCGTTTTATGGGCTGGAGATGACGCTTTGCCGTCCGGATGACTTCCGGCAGGGCCTGCTGCCAGAGGCTGGCATCAGGCACCCGGCCATCGTTGGCCAGGTCCGCCGCGTGTTGGCCACCTTCCGGGTTCCGCAGCAACCCTGTCTGCACAAGCGTCTCTTTCAGGGTCAGAATGTCCGGCGCCACCTTTCCATCGGCATCCACGGTGATGCCCCTCCACCGGGTCAGCAAGGTCTGGCCACGCTTGTTGGGATACTGAGCCTGTACCAGGATGATGGCCTGACCCGGATTCACCCCATGAGGCACCTTCAGGATGGGCGCGCGCTGGCGACCAAACGATGCCAGCAGCTTGTAGTCCAGCCAGGTGGCCACGGGATGAAGTGGCCAGAAGTACTGCAAGGAAGGCCAGCCTCCCCCCTCATCACCACTGTTCCGGGCATTACGGATGGCTTTATCGATCTGTTCCTTTCTGGCGCTCAGGCGGAAGGTGTTGTCAGCTGGCCAGATATCGGCCGGCAGATCGCGTTCCAGAATCTGCCGAAGGTCCTTTCCGGCCTGAAAGCTGACCAAGGCACCGGCATCATGGTTCGAAAAATCCGTGCAAGTTCCTGGATACTGCCGTTCCACCCAGCGCAACCCATCCCGCAGGTATTCATGGTGGTTTGCAAACAGGCTATGCAGAATCCTTGTTCTGGGCTTTTCTGCGTTGGCAGATGATGCAATCGATGGAAGGTCCGAGTTCTCTGCTTCAGTCTCGCCCCCCTCTCCAAACAGCTCAGCAAAGTGATCCTCTTCCGCGTTCTCATCTGCTACGGCAGACTCCGCTGCACCGGCAGGTTTCTCAAAGGACTCCAAAGGCTCCTGCTGCTCGATGGCCTTACCCGTTCTGGTCACCTCAGCCTCTTCATCGTACAGGCCCATGAAGGCGGAAGGATCCCCAATGTTCCGGGAGACCTGGGTGTCTTTTTCGATGAGGATTTCCAGATAACGCAGGTCTCCCCGGACGCCACTGTCTGCTGGCCGGGTATACAGGTAGCCGATTCTGGGAGCCTTGGTCTGGCCGTAGCGATCCACCCGGCCGTTACGCTGCTGGAACACCATCAGCGACCATGGGATATCGAAGTGGATCAGTCGATGGGCCTGGTAATGCAGGTTCAGACCCTCGGAGGCCACATCTGACGCGATCAACACCCGTAGCGGGGTATGACTGCGACCAAAGTCCTGCACCGTCTTGTGGATATCCAGGTCTGCCATCTGCCCGTGCAGCGTGGCTACAGCCTCCTTCTGCAGGCTCAGCGCGGACGGGAGGTGCTCTTCCAGAAACTTCAGGGTCTCGATCCGCTCGGTGAAGATGACCAGCCGGTCGGTGCTGTTGGACCCGTCCCAGCGCCATGGCTGCTCATCGGATGCTGCCGAGTCTGTCTGCCCAGCCGAACAGACGAGATCGTCATCACGCAGCTTCTGCCCTTTCAGCAGCCGCAACAGCATCTGGAACTTTCCAAAATGCTGTGGCTTGATGGCCAATACAGCTTCTTCCAGCCTCTTGAGCGGTTCCAGGTCTGGGTGTGCGTCGTCCTTGGCTTTCAGACGTTTGGAACGTTCACGAATGGTCTGCAGGCACGCGCTGGGCGATGAGAACAGCGCCTTTTCCAGGATGGTCTTGAACAACAGGGTGCCGTCAGCCTGTTTCCGGGCCATTACGTCGCTGGCCAACTGAAGCTTGCCCAGCACCTCGAAGGCATGGGCCTCTTCTTTGGTGGCTCCTGCCTGCAGCTTGTAGATCTCGCGCTCAGGAAAGTGCTGTTTCATCTGTTCCCGGACATCACCCTTGAAGCGGCGGATGAACAACTCTTCCACATCCTGGCGGGTGTAATCCCCCCCAACAGGCAGGATGGTCGGGTCCAGCATGCGCATCAGGCTGGCAAAGCTCTCTTTCTTGCCGTTGTGCGGGGTGGCACTGAGCAGGATCAGCGCATCGGAACGCTGGGCCAGGAGGGTAGCCAGACGGTTGCTCTGGGTACGGTTACCCTTCCAGGACACGTTGTGGGCCTCATCCAGGATGATCAGGTCCCACCAGGCGCTTTCCAGGTAGCTGCGGTACTGGCTGTCGCGCTTGAGAGTATCGACCGAGATGATGGTTCGATCGTAGTAATTGAAGGGATTGTGGTTTGACGGGATCTCCCGGTGGATACGCTGGATGCCGGCAGAATCGAGACGGGTAAGGGCAATGGTGAAGCGGTTCCAGAACTCCTGTTGGAACTGCTGCATCATGCTTTTGGTGGTCACCACCAGAATGCGACGTGCCCTGCCCCGTCGGACCAGTTCAGCGGCCAGAATGCCTGCCTCCAACGTCTTGCCCAGACCCACGGTATCGGCAATCAGCAAGCGAGGGCGAAGCTGTTTCAACACTCGGAGGGCTGGCTCCAGCTGGAAGTCCATGACATCCATGACAGCCTGATGCCCCATCACCAATGCATCGTCCTGCACGGCTGACTGCCGCAATCTGGCCTCAATGTTCAGTCTTCCGGCCAGAAAACCAGCCGAACTGTCGGGGATCAGTTGGGTCTCTGCCGGATCGAGCACTGTCACTTCGTCGAGCATGGTCAGAAACAGCGCGACACGGTGGCGCACAGTCTCTGATACGCCGATGCAGGTCAGCTGCCAGCCTCCCTGCTGCCAGCTTTCACTACGCTGAACGATCCATTCTTCATCACGGATGAGGACTCGGGCGCCCGCCGAAGGGGGCTTGTGACTGGCTGGCATGAGCTGGGCTACGGGAAGGGTCAGACACCAGGCGACATCAACGGATGTCGGTCCTTTGAACAGACAAAGACCAAGACCTCGGATGATATACACCCCGAGAGTAGTGTTTCAAACTGTAGCCCAGGGGTGGGACAGGTAGGCTCTCAGTGCAGCGGGTACCCTTCCATACCCAGATGAAAGGCACTGATGGGCCGACGAATGGACCAGAGAAGCAACCTTGCGTCCACCCTGTTCTGCCGACGGTCGCCTGGTTAGACCCCAGTAGAAAACTCAGAGCACTTTATGCAATAATTTCTTTACCTGATAGGTAAAAATATCTACCATAGTAGAGGCAGGCCTTGTGGAGATCCGGTTCAAAGACAAGAAGGTCCAGGAGCTGTGCCAGAAGAAGGCCGTTGCCATCAAGAAGCTGGGAGATCCCTGCGCCAGGAAGCTCCGGGCCCGCCTTCAGGATCTTGAATCGGCCCGCACGGTGCGTGAACTCCCTCCCGTCGGCAACCCCCCCCCCACCCCCTGAAAGGGGACAGATCAGGCGAGTTCGCCATTCGTCTTGCCGGGGGCTGGCGATTGGTCTTCATCGCAGCCAATGATCCCCGGCCTGCTCTTCCAGGTGGCGCAACCGATTGGACCAAGGTCACCATCATCCGCATCGAGGAAGTCGTTGATTACCATGGCTGATACCAACACTCCCTTCCTGCCCGACTGGTTATCTCCTCCGGGCGAGACCATCAGTGACATTGCTGAGGAACGCGGCTGGAGCCAGGGTGAGCTGGCTCGTCGCCTGAGCTACACCGAGAAGCACCTCAGCCTGCTCATTCATGGCAAGGTTCCCCTGACCGTGGATGCTGCCCAGCGTCTTGAACGTGTACTGGGCGGTACGGCCGAGTTCTGGCTAACCCGAGAGGCCAAGTACCAGCAGCACAAGGCCAGGCTTGAATCCGAAGAACGCTGTGCAAAAGAGGTCGGCTGGCTTGACAAAATGCCCGTCAAGGAGCTGATGGATTGCGGTGCCATCCCACGCATGCGCAACGACGGAAAGAACAAACCCAAGATTGTGGAAGCATGCCTGCGGTTCTTTGGCGTGCAATCATCTGCCGCCTGGGAGAAACATTACGCCAGCATGCAGGTGGCTTTCCGTCGTACCCGGACGGAACAAAGCGACGTGGGCGCCATCTCGGCCTGGCTACGGCTGGGAGAGCAGAAGGCAGAGGCCCTGAGCTTGCCTGGCTATGACAAGGCTACTTTTGAAGCAGCACTGCGGGATATCCGCACACTTACCCGGAAGGACCCTGGGGAATTCTGGCCCACCATGCAACAGCAGCTGCATGAGACCGGTGTGCTGCTGGTCATGGTGCCATCCATTCCCAAGGCACACGTCAGCGGCATTGCCCGTTGGCTGAACAAACGGCCGATGATCCAGCTATCGCTCTATGGAAAACTCAATGACCGGTTCTGGTTCTCTTTCTTCCATGAGGCCGCACACCTGCTGTTGCATGCCTGCAGCACGGAAGAGAAGAGTTCCATTTTCCTGGATGACCTCGGCACTACTTATGCTGATGATCCCAAGGAGCATGAAGCGAACGAATGGGCGCGGGACTGGCTGATCCCTCCGGAACATGCAGAAGCACTGCGTTGGTTGAATCGCAAGGAGGAGATCATCGACTTCGCTGATCAACTCAATATCCACCCCGGGATTGTGGTTGGCCGACTGCAGCATGAGGGGATCATCGATTACAGGTGGTTCAATGACCTCAAGCAGAGTCTGCCGGCAGAATCTCTCTCATCTTGATAGATTGCTATTAACACTGGAAGGTAGCTGCTTCACACCCCCAGCTTTTTCCTCAGCCGTACCAGCTCCCGCCGCCAGACGGCTCGCTGCTCGGACGATTGCTTGAACAGCGCCCCGGTCTTTTCCAGCATCAGCGTATAGGGCCTGCCCTTGCGCAGGGTCTCATGCTTGACGGGCAGATCGTATCTCTGAATATAATGATGAACGATGTGGCGTCTTTCCGCCGCCAGGGGCCAGGCCAGTTCCCGGGTCTCGGATGATCTCAGGAATTCAGACAGCGGCTGAAAGAGATCCTGCAGATCTTCCGGGGGCGGAACAGGAATGGACCAGTCGTTCCGCGCACGTGGTGGCTTTTCCAGAAGGGAAGCCAGTGTCTTCAGACAATGATCGGTGATCGGTTTCAACCAGGGCGCCATGAGCGTTTCCCTGTTCTGTCCGCTCAGCAGGGAAAGCACAAAGGACAGGGACTGATCGACACTCAGGATCTTCTCGATGATCTTTCCCGATGAATCGGAAAGATCGGTCACCCAGCACATCCACAGCGCCTGCTGGGTACAGGAAGCCATGTTGACGAGTTCTTTCTTCATGTCCTTGATCGACATGCTGCCCATGCCTGCGACCCGGGTGATTGCCCCGAACCACGCTTGCGCACAAAGCTCCGTCAGGAAGACAGCAAGTTCACGACATTTGTCACCACTGTCATCCATCAATGCCGCCACAACTTCCGGCAGGTCACCGAACATGGGCAAATAATCAAATCCGGAGCGGTGAACCGGTTGCCGCCATGACCGCATCATGTCCTTCAGCCATGCCAAGCCATATATCTTCTGCATGCTCTTCAGCATGGGAACCAGGTCCGGACGCAGCTGACAAAGCGAAAATGGCTTCAGAAGCGCAAAAGCAATGTCATTCCTGTCTTCCTGGTCTGCAATCCGTTCGGCCGCTGCCATGGCATGGCGCAGACTTTCATCATAACCCGGTTCTCCCGGTGGTTCCGCATCATAGGCTCTCCGCCATCTGGACCATATCGGCAGCAGCTGTCGCAGGCGTTCCATGGCCAGATCGGTTTCTTCGTCTTCGAACAAATCGAGAATGATCATCATGGCCTCGTCGGGATTCAGTCTGGCACGAATGACGAACTCTCGACTTCTGGGCCACATCACCACTGCAGCGCGGTGATACCAGCGATCCACCGTGTTGCCATAATTTCCCATGTAGCCTTCGTATTCCGACTCGAAGGGCTTGAAGTCCACCGTGGGACGGATGTACAGAAGCTCCCTGTCCTCGACATCGCTGGAGTCAAAGACGGAAACCCTGCCCTTTTCGCCCACCCAATGGCGCAACGCCACCTCGTCTTCGATCAGCTCTCCCAGATCCGGTTCCATGATCTGTTGCCTAGAAGGGCCGCCTTCTCTGCCACGCTGTTCTTTCCTGGCCAGACGTGATTCCAGAAGACTGATTTCATCCCATGGCTCATCATCGTCGAAGGGACTGTCATCATCATGGAATGAATCATCATCCGGCATCTCCTCTTCAGCTTCCAGCAGGGCGTCTGCCAGCCAGTCGTCGGCAAGATCATCATCGAAGAAGGTGTGTTCATCGTGGTAACTACCGGAAGTTCCGTAGCCATAATCATCTTCTGCCGTCCATCGTTCATGAATGTCGGCCAGGGCCAGATAGATCTCGGCATCCAGTGCGCCGGCCACCTGCCGGAGTGCCTTGGCACGACGGATGTCGGCACCTTTCAGGCGTTTCCAGGAAAGGGCGGAACTTGTATATTGATGATCCATCAGATAAACAAGCCGGTCCGGACACTCTCCGATGGAGGCCCTGGCCCAGGCGGCCGGCACCGGCGTGTCGAAGAAGTCGCGCACTGCCGAGGTCAATGCACTAAGCTGGTCATCGGATATGGCAGTGACGGAAGGAAGCTTCTGATCGACGATCAGGTTATAGGTGAGAACAACCCGGTAGCCGTGCCTGACGGGTTTGACCTCATGCAGGCAATCGGCATAGAAGGCCATCAGGCATATGCGGTTCTTGTCGCCTTTCGCCTCCAGGCTTTTGCCCTGATGGGAAACCACGAACTCTCCACCGGAAAACCTGGATGGCAGGATCATCACCAAGGTCGCCAGCATGCCATCGGCCTTTTCGGAATCCTGATGGACGGAAAAAAACTGACCAGGGCCATACACCAGCATGTTGTGCAGTTCTGCCCGGAAACGGACTCCCTTCGGGAGTTGAAGATTCCTTTCGATGCGCCGCAATGCCTTGCCTAGGACGTTCTGCCAGTTCCCGTCATCGAATTCGATGGCATCGGCGGGGATTTCCCAGGTGTCGCGCACACGGGGATCCAGTCTGGTCTCATCCTTGTAGCCGTGATGGGCAGGACTTGCCACGGCGCACAACCGGTGTGCGGTACGACTGTCCACGGGAATTCCGATCGGACCCACCCCGACGACATTGATTCCTGGATTTCCCTTGATGGTCAATCGCGTGGCAAATGCCCTGTCGTCGGACAGCTCTTCCAGTTGCTTGACGATCCTCTCTGCTGGATTGCTCATCTGCTGACCTGTGTCCCATGTCCGGAATATGTGTCATGAGCGTACCAGAATAGCCCTGGACCGATTGAATGAACGGAAACAGTCCATTTCAACCATCCACGGGATCATCTCCGGCTGTGAATGAGGCCGGGATCATCCATGGTCCTGCAGCACGACATAACCTCGGGAGATCTCATCCCGAAAATATCCGGGAAGGTTGGCCCAGTCATGCACATCCACCATGATGGGCAGCATGCTGCCGGACAGTGCCTGTCGAAGTGCAGCTGCTGCCTTGAGAGGCTGTGCAGGATCGACTGGATTGCGCAGCACGATGTCCAGGTCGCTGGCTTCATGGGCGCCGCCGGTAACTCGGCTTCCGTAGGCCCACACTTCGGCCTGGGGCACGTGGGTGCGCAGCAGCGCTTCAAGCATCTTTCGCCAGGAGGCCGGCAGGTTCAACCGATCATCTTCAAGGCGTGGCATCGCCAGCCTCGTCCAGTCTGTCGGCCAATGCCCGGGCATCCTGCAGATAGATGGGCAGAAGCTTCATGGTCTCATTGGCGAAGTCTTCGCCATAGTCGTGGGCTGTGGTGTTGCGGTTGGCACGGTACTCCAGCCATCGGGGAACCTCCTCAATCTCCAGCAGCCCATGCTTTCCTGCCTGACGCAACACATCGTTGAACACCAGACGATCGACTTCACGCGGCTGAACAGCATAGGGCTTCAAGGCCTTGCGCAGCAACTTGCCGGCGGTTTCCAGGGACAGCTCGAAACTCTTGATGGCGGCATTCCGGTAAAGGTCGTACAGCACCTCGCGGGTCGTCACGCTGGATCCAGACTTTGCGTCCCTGGAAACAGCAGAGGCATCGGCTTTCGTGACAGGAAGAGCCTGCAGATGAATGATGGCCTGTTCCAGGGTATCGACAGTCCGACGCAAACGGATCGTGTTCAGGGGCATGACGACTGGGCTTCATGGAAGGTCATGGACCAAGTTTACTTGAGCTCCATGCCTCCCCCATGGGGCAGCATCCCGAGCAGGCATCACTTCCCGATACAGAACCGACTGAAGATGACCCCCAGCAGGTCGTCGGCGGTGACGGCGCCCGTGATGCGGCCCAGGGCCTGATGGGCCAAGCGCAGCTCTTCGGCAAAGAGGTCCAGCGCCTGGTCGCCCAGGGACACATGCTGTCGGGCGTTCTGAAGGTGGGTCAGTGCTTCGGAAAGTGCCTGCAGGTGACGCTCACGGGCGATGAAGACGCCTTCCTGGCCGGGCTGGAAGCCGGCGATGTCCAGAAGCTTGCGGCGGAAGGCTTCGATGCCCT
>ERZ773043.389-NODE-389-length-25775-cov-17.855016_pt1 | contig 25775 bp, 15 predicted proteins | sample MGYA00580636_ERZ773043 | MGnify/ENA primary metagenome ERZ773043 (study PRJEB29015, sample SAMEA2737992) | human oral metagenome | biome: human oral; feature: human-associated habitat; material: dental | place: China | collected 2065 ...
TCTGTGTGAATTTGTCGAAGCTTTGAAAATGGGTTGCGAGTATGATTGAATTATAAGGAGTTTTATATCAGTATTAATTGTTTATGTTACCGACAAATTATATATTCTTTATCACCTCGGTAACCAAGCCCTTAAACTGACTTGATACCTTATCCGCAACTTCCTTTACTTCCACATGATCAAGTTTTCTGTCACTAAGTCCTGTAGCGTAGTTGGTTATGCAGGAGATTGCAGCTACTTCCATACCCATATGTGCCGCTGCCATAGCTTCACAGGCAGTGCTCATACCTACCGCATCGGCTCCCATAAGTTTATACATTCTTATCTCTGCCGCACTTTCATAATTAGGACCGCTGCATTGAAGATAAACTCCCTCTTTCATATCTATACCAAGTTTTTTTGCAACTTCCTTTATTACATTTACACATCTTTTAGAGTAGATCTCGCTCATATCCGGAAATCTTGTGCCCAGTTCATCTATATTGGGTCCTATAAGAGGACTTCTTACAAAGCTGCTGATATGGTCGGTTAAGATCATAAAGTCTCCGGGATGAAAACTTTGATTTATTCCGCCGGCAGCATTGCTTAATATAAGCTTTTTAGCTCCGAGCATGGACATAATTCGTATAGGCAGCACCACATCCGTCATCTCATAGCCCTCATAGTAATGCACTCTTCCCTGCATAATAATCACCGGAACTTTCCCTATATATGCACAGATAAATCTGCCCTCATGTCCGCTTACAGTGGACACCGGAAAGTCCTTTATGTCCTTATATGATAGACATTCAACTATTTCTATATCATCTGCATAAGTACCGAGACCGGAACCGAGTACCAAAGCCACTTCCGGTTTAAAACTAAGCTTTTTTCTTACCTCATTAAAACAGGTATCAAGTTTTTCTTTAATAGACAACATATTCTCTCCTGATATAATAATGGTGTAGTCAGGCAAGACTACTTGGTTAATAGATTTCTAATCAAGTAGGAAAACTTTAGTCCCATACTCAATCTGATGTAATGTATTATTGACATTTAATTAATATCTGTAATAGTAGAGTAAATATCAATTCCCTTTATTATGTATTTGTTACAATCTATTAGCAAAGCAATAATAAAGCTGGATATCAACGATACACTACACTAGGGGCGGTGTTCGCCGCAAGTCTATATTCCTTACAGCCTCCCTGCTATAAATAAAAGGAGCTGAAAATGTCTCAACAGCCCCTTTTTATTATTACAATACCTAAATATCAATTATCCCACAGCTACTCTTTACTTCCAAAAATACCACATCAGACAGATATTTTACCTAAATATCAAGATGCATCTTTTAATTAATGTATTTGCGCTTGGTGTAAATCATTATCTGCAAGTATTACAATATTTTATTTAACAAGTTATGTTTTATATTATCATCTGCAAAAGCCAGATTGGCGGCATTTATCATAAGTTTCTTTATGACATCCTCACCAAGTGCGAACTCATTTGCCACAAACTCAAGTTCCTTTTCCATAGTGCTGTTACTTACAGTTCTGTTATCAGTATTAACGGTAACTAAAAGTCCGGCTTCAAGAAACTCTTTTAGAGGATAGGCTTTGATATCATCTACCGCCTTTGTCTGTAAGTTGCTGATAGGACACATCTCTATGCCTATCCTCTTATCCTTACAAAGCTTTATTGCATCTCTTTGTCCGCTTAAGGCTATTCCGTGACCTATTCTTAAAGCCCCTGCCTCTACGCTTAAAAGCACATTCCTTACATCCCTGCACTCTCCGGCGTGTATGGTAAATGGATAGCCCATGCACTTTGCCTTTTTGAATAAGTCCATAAATAAACTCATAGGGTACTTTGATTCATCTCCTGCAAGATCCAAGGCATTAAGACCGAATCCCAAATAATCCCTTATCTCAGAAAACATTCTAAGGCTTTTTTCCGGCTCATGATGCCTCATAGCACAGGCTATAAGTCCCACATCTATACCGGTAAGTGCTTTGCCTTCTTTTAATCCCTCTATCACCGCTTCCATTATATCCCTTAGTTTTAGGTTATCATTAACTGAAAGCAGCGGAGCGAATCTTACTTCCGCATAGATCGTATTATCCGCCTGTAGGCTTAATACAAAGTCTTTTGCCGCCTTTTTAAATGTAGCATAACTCGTAAGTGCACTTAAGGGCAGATCAAACTTTTGCAGGTATTCGGTTAGGCTCTTACAGTCCTCAGACACGCTAAGCTCAGAGTCTTCTACCTCTATTCCTAAAAGCTCTTCAATAGTAGCCTTTGGAAGAGAGCCGTCCAAATGACAGTGCAACTCAATCTTCGGTAATTTTTTAATATAATCCATATATTTTACTCTACAGAGCTTACCTCTACCACTTCCGTGCTTATATCGGTAACATTGTCTCCTATAGCCTCATCATTAGCTATAGTTACACTTCCGCTCTTTAAGCTCTCATATAATTTATCATAATCTTCTTTTGTGAAATTCTTGAACTTGGAACTTTCCATAGGAAGTCCTACTCCAAGATCGCTTGCTGTAAGTATAACCTTGGTTCCGCCCGGGAATTTTCCGTCATAAAACTCTGCTATAGCATTGTATACTGAATCTTGAAGATTCTTGGTAGCTGAGGTTATAACTGTAGGTGACTCAACCGACTGGTCTACATCCACTCCTATAACTACCTTATCTGCCGCCTCTGCCGCCTTCATAACTGAGTTTCCTACAGCACCTCCGCAAGCAAATATACATTCAACACCTTCATTGTACCATGAAGCCGCCTTTGTCTGGTTTTCAGGGCTTGCATCAAAATTTCCTACATAGGTGTACTTAATCTTTACATCACCCTTGGCAAGTCCTAATTCCTTAGCTGCCGCATCGGCACCCTGAACATATCCGTAACCGAATCTCACAACTGCAGGAACAGCTATTCCTCCCATAAATCCTAAGCTCTTATAACCCTCTTTTACTGCTGCATAACCTGCAAGGTAACCTGCCTGCTCCTCAGCATAAAAGATTGCATGTGAGTTTTGTGCTATATCCGCTGTATCACCTGACTTAGGCTCTGCATCTATTGTAACAAACTTTACATCAGGATACTTTTTCTGAGCCTCATATACCGGAGCTTCGAATAAAAATCCCGGTGTTACTATAAGTTTTGCACCGCCCTTAACCGCAAGGTCTATAGCATCAAGGCAGGCAGCATCTGACTTTTCTGCCGGCTTATAATACTTGTGGGTAATGTTATGCTCTGTAGCATACTTATCAAGCCCTTCCCATGAACCTTGGTTAAATGACTTGTCGTCTATAGTTCCTACATCTGTAATAAGTGCAAGCTCGTAGCCTGAAGCCGAAGTACCTTCAGAAGCCGCCTCGCTTCCTGCATCCGATACTGACTCGGCTGCCTGACTTGCATCCGAACTTGCCTGAGTTTCGGTTGTCGGCTTTGCACAGGCTGAAAGTAGAGATACCGCTACCGCTGACATCAATAATACACTTGTTAATTTCCTCATAATAAATCCTCCTTATTATTTGAGTTTTTGCCAAAATATTTTATTTTGGCATTTATACGCTTACATGCTTAATTTTACCATTAATTGAGATATAAGCAAATAGATAAATTTGTATAAACCTATAAAAATTATTTAATTCCTTTAACTATCTCTATCAGCTTATCTTCAGGCATTGCCTTATTAAGTGCGAAAGAATAACTGTAATTACCGTTTGTCCATGTAGCAAGACTTACACTGCCCTCTTCATTGCTCCAAGTGGTTACTTTGACACCATCTACATCTAATTCTTTGTGATTACTGTACTGATTGGGATCACAGCTTATCGTGTTATCTTTTACATTATTGGACTTTCTTATGGTTATACTGTTTTCAGCGGCACTGTCATCATAGATAACCTGTATCACCTCGTTCTTAGCTGCCTGTATATACCTGTGTTCATAACCTTCTATTTTTTCAGGTGCTGCCAATTCAAAGCCTGCGAGCTTTGCAGCCTCTTCCAAGGTATTAAAATCTTCAAAAATACTTATTGCACCTTGATCTGTAACTGTGGATCCGTCCTCATTTATTACTGCGATGCTACTGCTTTCCGTTACTCCTTTCTGCACACTCTCCTGTGTCGTACCTTCCTGCATACTTGTCTGTATGCTTTCTTGTGTCGTACTTTCTAAAGCCTTGCTGCTTTCCGTACCCGAATTTGAGCAAGCCGACATAAGCAAAGCACCTAAAAGTATTGTGGTTAGAAATTTATATTTTTTATTAAACCAATTACTTTTATAACCGTATGAGCAGCTGGAAAAATGACTGCCAATCATAAATGTATCTCTTTTCTTCATCAAATTACTCCTTATGTGAATCTATTGTAATAATTTTGTTACAGTTTGGGCAAAATATACATATGTAATATACCAAATGAAAGCTTGCTTTCAGGTGTATATTATATATGTATATCTATCAGGCTACTGCCTGCATTCATCTTCGTCTAATTTATAAATAGAAATTAAACTTTTTTAGTTTTTTTGACGAAGATGAATAACCTGCCTGAACTTTAGCATAATTTTCCTATAGAAGAACTTCCTATTCTTTCACAACCTAAATTTATAAACTCCTCCATATCTTCAAGGGTTCTTATACCTCCGGCTGCTTTTATCTTTACATCCTTTGATATACGCTTTTTAAAAAGCTCTATATCTTCCTTTTTGGCACCTGAACTTCCAAAACCTGTTGAAGTTTTTATAAAATCCGCCTTAGCCTTACTTACTATCTCACAAAGTTTGATTTTTTCTTCTTCATCAAGATAACAGCACTCTATTATAACCTTTAATACCTTATCTCCTACAAGCTCTTTTAACTGCCTTATCTCAGCCTCAACCTTATCATAGTCTTTATTCTTCACATCACAGATATTTATTACCATATCTATTTCCATAGCACCGTCTTCCAAAGCCTTTCTTGTCTCGGCTTTTTTTGCTTCGCTGCAGGCATATCCTAAAGGAAAGCCTACTACCGTACAGATAACAAGCTCCTTGCCGTACTTATCATGCACATACCTTATATAATGTGGGGGTATGCATACGGAAGCGGTCTTAAGCCTTATAGCCTCCTCGCATAATTTATCAATATCTTTCAGGCTTGTATCAGCCTTAAGAATCGTATGATCCACATGTGAACATATCTTTTTAATATCCATTTTTAGTCTCCATTCCGCCACAGTATCGTGGCATAAATAGTATGAAGATATTTTACACTAATCTTCATTACACCTCCGGCGCAATGTATTATTGACATTTAATTAATATCTGCAATAGTAGAGTAAATCTCCATTCCCTTTATTATGTATTTGCTACAATCTATTGGCAAAGCAGTAATAAGGCTAAATATCGACGATACTACACACCGGTCTATCTTTTGCAAAGTAATTATACCAAAAACTCTTTATTTTTCTGAGTATGTATATCAAAAGATGTCAGCATAGTGAATACTATGCTGCGGATTTTTGATGTGTGTAAAAAAGTTAATACCTTTCCACCCCTTCTTTACTTACCTTTGCAAGTACAAGAGGTCCTACATTTACTTTTTCATCACTAAATTCAAGTCCCGATAAAAACTTCTTTGCCGCCTCGGCAAATAAATCCTCATTATCCGCATACATTATGCAAAGCACATCTGAGGGATTTACATAATCTCCGGTTTTTTTAATAAGTTTTATACCTGCACTGTAGTCTATACTGTCTTCTTTGGTCTTTCTGCCGGCTCCCAGAAGGCTTGACGCTATTCCTATGGTTTCGGTATCCATATGGGAAATGTAGCCTTTTCTGTCACTTTTTATTTCAAAGCTGAACTTAGGCTTTTTAAACTTTTCGCTATTTTTTATAACTTCCGTATCTCCGCCCTGTGCAGCTACCATTTCAATAAGTTTATCAAGTGCCTTACCCGAGCCTATCACCTCTTCAACCATTGAAAAACACTCTTTTAATTCTTTATCAAGCCCCAGGTGCAGCATATTTGCCGCAAGCTCCTTACTTACTTCCAAAAGGTCTTTAGGTCCTTTGTTTTTTAATACTTCCACCGCCTCTATAACCTCAAGGCTGTTACCTATATTGTTGCCCAGCGGTATGTCCATATCGGTAATTACAGCCAAAGTTTTCCTGCCTGCGTGCTCACCTATATCAACCATTTCCTCGGCAAGTTTTATCGCATCGTCAAGGGTTTTCATAAACGCTCCGCTGCCGCACTTTACATCAAGCACTATGCAATCACTGCCCGCTGCAAGTTTCTTACTCATAATTGATACCGCTATGAGGGAAATGTTATCGACTGTAGCGGTTACATCTCTAAGAGCGTAAAGTTTCTTATCAGCAGGTGCAAGATTACCGGACTGCCCCACTACAGCTATTCCGGTCTTTCTTACGATATCAAAAAACTCTTCCTTGCTAAAAGCTGTTCTTAAATTAGGAATTGACTCAAGCTTATCCACCGTACCGCCGGTATGCCCAAGTCCCCTGCCCGACATCTTTGCCACCTTGCAGCCGCAGGCTGCAACTATCGGTGCGACTATAAGGGTGGTCTTATCTCCTACACCGCCGGTAGAGTGCTTGTCCACCTTAACTCCTTCTATGGAAGACAGATCAACCATATCACCTGACTGTGCCGTTGCCAGGGTCATAGCCGCAGTCTCTTCCTTGTCCATGCCCCTAAAATACACTGCCATAAGAAAGGCTGCCATCTGATAATCAGGTATATCACCTGCCACATAGCCTGATATAATATAGTCTATCTCTTCTTTAGAAAGTGTAAGAGCATTTCTTTTTTTCATAATCAAATCATACATTCTCATAATATTTACCCCTATCCGATTCACTTATCATAAGGTATACCTTAGTTTTAAGACTCTTAAAGTATTCTGAGTGAACTACCCATAGTCTAAAGCCTATGGGCTTCCTGCTTCACTGACCTCGCAACCTACTATCTCCACAGGCGTTAATTCGGGCAGTCCCTGCCCTATTGTTTTTTCTTATACTACCTTAACCCACCGTCTAAAGCCGGTGGGATTGCGGTAGCATTTCTTCAATATCTTAAGCAAGAAAGGCTTTTACCATCATACTACTATATCGTAAATGTTGTTTATATTTTTAATGAATTTATTATCAATAGATATCTGTATTTTATAATTGACCTACTAAATCAAGGCTTGGCTTAAGTGTCTTAGCACCCGGCTGCCACTTGGCAGGGCAAACCTCATCACCATGCTCATAAACAAACTTACAAGCCTGAAGCTTTCTAAAAAGCTCATCCGCATTACGACCTACATTTCCGGCATTAACCTCATAAGCTACTATCTTGCCTTCAGGATTGATTATGAAGGTTCCTCTTTCAGCAAGTCCCGCTTCCTCTATAAGTACCTCAAAATCACGAGATATTGCATGTGTAGGATCCGCTATCATAGGATACTCTATCTTAGATATTCTTTCTGAATGATCATGCCATGCCTTATGTGTGAAATGTGTGTCTGTAGATACTGAGTAAACCTCACAACCTTCAGCCTTGAACTTTGCATAGTTATTCTGAAGATCCTCAAGCTCTGTAGGGCATACAAAGGTGAAATCTGCAGGGTAGAAGAAAAATACGCTCCACTTTCCTAAAATATCCTTCTTGCTAAGAGACTTGAAATCATTATTCTGAAAAACCTGAACATTAAAATCCGCAACTTCCTTGTTAATTAATGACATATATAACCTCCTAAATTTATAATCTGTACTTATAACTTATATAAGCACGGCACCAAGAGCGGCTTAGCTCTAAAATTATCGTGTATACAATCTATCATAAAAAAACAGCGATTTCAATAGGTTCAAGGTATTTTCGGCACTATAACTAATATTAGTAATCATTATTAGTATATTTTATACATATTACAATTACTTTCCAACTCCGTCCCAACTTCCGTCAGGTAACAGCCTGTATCCGTCTGCTGTTACAGTGTCGCTTAACATAATTCCCATATCTGCACCGTATGTTTCATTAAGATAATACCATTTTCCGTTTATAAACTGCCAACCTGTAAGCATAGCCCCTTCACTTACATCAGCCGCCTCACTGAAGTAGTAAAAATGTTTGTCATCATCAGCATACCAGCCTGTACGCATATTGCCCTTTTCATCAAAGCTATACCATGCAAAAGGAAGCTTACTTGCCTGTTTTTGTACCAGACCTTCATTAAACACCTCAACCCAAGCAGACTGTCTTAAACTGCCTAAGCTATCGGTATACTTCCATCTTTTGCTTATTTCATCCCTTTGCCAAGTACCTTTGTCTACAGTTACAGGTACGGTATAATTTCCTATGATCTTTGTCTGACCTTTATAGCCTTGTGGGAGTGCTTTTGAAATACCTGATGTTCTTGCAGTACTTCTTGTTCCTGAGCTTAAACCTTTGCCGGAACTTGAGCTGCCCCCGGAACTTGAGTTGCCTCCGGAGCTTGAACCTCCCCCGGAACTTAAGCTGCCGGAATTTAAGCCGCTGCCGGAACTTAATCCTCCGGAACTTGAGCCGCTGGAACTTGAGCCGCTATATGAACCGCCCTTACCGTCAGACTTTGTATCGTCCTCGGCTTTGTTGTTTGTAGTGTTATTTCCGGTATTTGTGTTATTGTTTATATCACCACTTGCATCGGTATTTGCATTATTGGCAGTATTATTATTGTTATTATTTTTAGCCGTATTATTTATATTTTTACTGTTATTTTCTCCACTTCCGGAACTTGAATTATTTTCTGTATGATCCTTTGGCTTATCCTGCTTTTCTTCACTCCACTTAAGCAATGTTCCATCACTTCTTAACACATCATAAGCCTTTGTTGCAACTATCTCTACAGCATCACTTTCTATAATAAATCTTTCCTTTGTATTTCCTTCAAAGGCAAGCTCTGATACATGGGTAATCTCTATAGGAAGTTTTACCTTGCTAAGCTTGTTATTGGCAAAAGCGTAGTCGGGTATAAGATCGAGTCCGTGCTTATAGCCTTCAAGTCTGGGCTTCACAACAAGCTTTTCTATTCTGTTGTTCATAAATGCCCCTACGCCTATCTCTTCGGCAACATCCGCAAGTTCAACCTCTTTTAATTTATTATCCTTAAATGCTTTATCGCCCACATGACCTGTGTATTTACCGAATTTAAGCTCCTCTATATCATTGTTCTCAAAAGCTGAAGTCCTTATCACATGAGTAAGCTCCGGCAGCAAGACCTTAGTTAAGGAGTTGTTCTTAAACGCATATTCATTTATGGTTCTAAGTTTACTTTGATTGATATTATTAAGGTTCCAGCCAAAAGAAGTTAAGCCTGTATCCATAAATGCTCCTGAACCTATGGTTTCAACTGCATCCGGCAAAGTTACACCGATCAAAGACTTATCGTAAAAGGCAAAATCAGCTATTTCATTGACAGCGACACCTGTACCCGATACCGGAAGTACCACTTCACCTCCTGCACCGTTGTACCTTTTAAGTACTGAGCCTTCTATAATATATTCATCATTGTTATTTTGACTTACGCTAAAACTTCCTGCCGCATAATTATTAACAGTAAATTCAACCATATCCGAGGTGCTTAACTCAATCCCTTCGATCCTAAAGAAACCGTCCTCATTAGATCTTACTTCATATGATTTAGAACCTACTTTAGCATTTATTTGAGCATCTGGCAGTGCAAAGCCAACAAGTTGTGTATCGGTATCCAGTATAGGCAGTCTGGTTCTTACCTCCTGTAAATAATAGTAAAAACTTATATCATTACTCTTTTCAAGCTTTATATTAAGGCTTGGAGTATCGCTTATATAGGATATACCTTTTCTTGTAAGCCTTGGTGCTTTTACACTTACCGTATTGCCTATGCGGTAGATCTTCGAAGCTTCTGTATTTCTTCCTATATTCTGTAAGCTGTTTTCTCCGTAGTATACCTTTTTAAGAATTACATCCTCATGGTCCCTTGCATTTATCATATTTACACTTACCGAAGCCGGATTTATCACATACTGTCTATCCTTTGATGTAAGGGTGCTGTCCAAAGAGGTAAATACCTTGGCATAGCTAAAGTCGGCTCTGTCATAGCTTCCGAATGCCCCGTCTTCTATAATTTCAAGTTTAGGCGCATTCACTTCTATTTCCTTAATCCCGCTAAATGCTCCGCTTGCTATGTAGCTTACTGAAGGAAGTGTCGCAACAAGAGGGCTTCCGGCAGAAGCAAAGGTATCTTTTTCTATTCTTGTTATGTTAGAAGGAAGATTTACTTTAAGTGATTTATCATCAAAGTTATCTTTATATTGATTCATAAAGGCAGCTTCACCTATTAAACTCAACGACTCGGGCAAAGTGATCTCACTTAAGTCATTATTCTTAAATGCCTCTGCACCGATCTCTTCTATACCCTCGGAAACTACTATCTTTCTGAGTTTTTTATCTCCCTTACTTGTTCCTATAAAGGCTTTCTCTCCTATTCTTTTTACTTCTACACCGCCTATAGATGAAGGCACTACAACTGCTGTATTATTTCCCTTATAAGCGGTAATAGTCTGTGTAGCCGCATCAAATACAAAATTTTCTTCCGTATCGGCTATTATTTTAGGATCTTCCGGTTTTGCCGCTCCCGATTCGTCATCGGTTTCGGGGTTCTTTTGTGCTCCTGCCTCATAAAGCCAATCGGACTTAACCGCAAAGGCTCCCGAAGGAGTAAGAGCGCTTATCTTGATGAAGGCTCCGTCATATATGTATGAATGTTCCTTGGCATTTTTACTTGCATAAACATCATAATAGACTCCCAGACTGTTTTCCAGATTTTTTGTATACATAGTTGCTATATACACAGGTTTATCAGTCTTTATGGTAAATTCCGAAAAGTCAATGGTATTCCATGCATTCGGGGTAATATTCTTATACTCCCTAAAGGGTGCTATCTCTCTTAATCTTTTATTATCATCATAGGCAAGTACTCCTATCATAATATGATCGCCTGAGTAGTACTTATTCTTCACAAGGAATAGATCTGCTGATTTAAGTATACCGCCCTTATAAGGTGATTGAAATCTTACGGCAATACCCTTCATACCGCTTGCAAAATGAACAGTTTGATAATCTCCGTCAGTACCGGGCTTTACATTATAGCCATAATCAAGCTTTTCGCTACTTAAGTTTCCAAGCGGTCTTAACTTCACCTCATCAAGTACATTGTCACCTGCGCTTAAAGTTATTTCTTTTTCTACACTGTAGTAGCCCTCTTTATAAAATCTGAAGGTATACTTACCCTCATATATGGAAGAGTTTACATAATTTCCGCCGGCGTCCGTACTTATTACCGGCACCAGATCATCTTCCACCAAGCGTATATTAACACCTTCCAAAGCATTGCCGGCTTCATCTTTTACCGTACCTTTAATACTTGCTGACTTTGCTTTATTTAGTACTACTGTAGGTATATTTACCTTATGAGTGCCTTGACTCAAATCAACTTCCACTATTTTGCTTTCATAGCCGTAAGCCGAAAACTCAAGTCTGTATTTTTTATCCGACTTATTAATTGCATGATTTATATTAAATGAGCCGTCAATATCACTGGCATAGGTATACTTTCCGGTATCCAAGACCTTGACCTTTGCCCTTAAAGGTATATAAGAGTTACTTGGAAAGCCTCCCGGAATAGGCACCGAGCCGGCGGTATAATAGCCTGTACCTGCCCCCACATCAAGTTCTATACTTGAAGCAGTGTTTACACCCGGCTCTGCATTTGCCTCTTCTTTATATTCTGTTGTTGCATCGGAGTCTGTAGCCAAAAAAGAGGCATTGCTTGGACTTGCTTCTTCATTTGTAAATACTCTCAGCCTGTCGGTCTTAAACTTCTGCTCCTTATCGCCCACTACCACATTGTCTATATACCAACCGATGTTATAGGAATCTATGTAGATATTTCTTCCTACATTTATGTGGAATCTTATATCAACGCTCTTACCCTTGTATGCCGAAAGATCAGCTCCGATCTGCTGCCATACTCTTATTTGATTATCATCCATAATGTTTTCTCTTGATACCAGCAAAGACCATGTATTTTTATTCTTTTCCTTGATCTCAACTGTAAGACTTAGTGCAGTGTCCAGACTCATTTGAGCATTAAAGGAGTCAAAGTACAGGTAATCGCCCTCCTTTACCGTAACTGAGGGCATCTGTATATAAGAGTCCTGATTTTTCCTAAACTTTCCGTTCAAATTTGTACCCCAGACCTTGGTAGAGTTCTTTTCAAGCCCCTCCCAAGTCTCTCTTGGAAGTAACTTTGTATAATCACCGTCAGCCGGTCGCATAGGCTTACCCCATTGCCAATCATTGATATTTCCGCTTAAAACTCCGGTCGTAAAGCCTCCGTTATCAGCTTCAAAATCATAAAAGACGGTTTCTTCATAGTAGCTGTAGTCCACATTAAGCTCTTTTGAATACTCCGAGTAATTGCCCGACTTATCCAAGGCTCTCACACGGTAAATGTATTTTTTACCCGGAGCAAGCCCCTTATCATAATAATTTACTCGGTAATGGGAGCTTGGTCTTGTAGGATCTTCATTTTTATTAATAAATGTAAAGTCGGATAAGTTCTGCTGTATAGTAGCTATTTGGGCAAATGTAGCCGCACCCTCTTCTTTTCTTTCTATAGAGTAACTTAACATATCCGTCTCTTCATTTGCCACAAAGCTTAAGTTTACTCCTTTTTGTCCTATACTTGCCCTAAGTGCCTGAACCTGTGCCGGCGGAGTATCTTCCTGCTGCTTTATGGAAAAGTTATCAAGATACCAGCCTGCACCCTCATCCGTATTATGCCCGTAGAAATAAAATCTAAGCTGCAAAGGTTTTGCATTTCCTGTATACTTAGCTAAAGAATATGTGTTATGCACCCAGTTTCTTGTGGTAATATCAGGTCTTAATACCACTTGGTAGATATCTTCCCAGTCATTTTCATCTCCGCTAAATGAGGCTTGCAGTTTGGCATAACTGAGCCCGGTAAATCCGTTATACATATCCACACTAAGTGACGGATTGCCCGTAACCGTACTTAAATCTACAGGGGGCAGATACAGATAGCTGTTCACCCTCTTTTCAAATACTCCCCTTCCGGCATTTGTTCCTACATAGGTAGTATTTGCCGACCCGTTAAGTCCTCCGGGCAGTTCAGGCTCGGCACTTGATTTTCTTCCCGAAACCTCCCATGTACCTTCAAGCATAAATCCGTTAAGCGAGCTTGCCTGCTCCAAGTCGGACTCCCAAGGCAGTGTCATTCCGGCTTTTATTTCAACATCCTTTTGCTTTGTTACTGTATTTTGTGCATAATCTTTTGCACTTAAGCTTAGATGCAGCGTTCCTTTACTTAACTTATCCGCCTCTATACTGTAAGAATAGGTTCCGTCATTTTGCACACCCTTGGTTAGATTAAGTTCATGCTCCACTGCAGTTTGCGGATCGTCTCCTATATAATAAGACAGCTTGACCTCTCTTATGGATACATCATCATCCACCTTGGCTTCAACCTTCAATTTTCTGCCTATATATGCCTCATCCTGAATATTTATCTCAAGATTCGGTGCTCTTTTATCAGCCCCGTCTTTTAGTACTACACCGCTTATTTCGCCCTGCGTTCTGTCTTCCATTATCTTGGCTACGGCATCATAAGCATTGATAAGACCGTAACCGTATGCCATATTCGGACTTTGTGTATAAGTATTATCCGATAGCGGCTCTGCTGTGGAAGTAATAAGATTTCTTATCTCGTCAAGGCTGTCGTACTCTTCTTCCTTGCCTGCTTTTTTTGCCGCTTCCTTGATCAGCGCTATTACTCCCACAACATGAGGAGTTGCCATACTGGTACCGTTCCAGCTTACATAATTGCCCCTTGCATCTACTGAACGCACCTGTACTCCCGGAGCGGAGATCTCAGGCTTTATTATTGATTTGCCCGAGTCAAATGCGGAAGGTCCTTTGTTTGAGAACCTGCCTATTTGCTTGTTATGGTCTACCGCCGCTACCGATATTACATCAAGGTAGTTGCCCGGATTTGAGATACTTCCCGGTCCCGGCACCTTGGATGAGGTATTGCCCGCAGCAAATACGGGAACTATACCTGCCGAGTTCCACGCATTTATTATATCCTTAAACCACTCATCATTATCATTCGGACCGCCCCATGAGTTGTTAATAACATCCGGTTTCATTTCAAGCATCCACTGTGCGGCTGCAAGAAGATCCGAAACCTCTCCACCCTCAGGGCCTATGGCTCTGGCACTTATAAACTTTGCTCCCGGAGCCACTCCTATACGATTTACACTGTTTGACTGCTGCCCCAGTATGGTTCCTGCCACATGAGTACCATGGTCATTGACCTCGGAATTTTCAGGATATGCAATATTATCCACAAAATCTCTATATGATGCTCCTTCCCACTTTTTGGTGGAAGGGTCGTCAACCTTATTTATAACTGTTCCACTTGCACTGTCATAGTCAAGAAAGGATTTTTTGATTATAGGTATATTGTAATTAACTCCGGTATCTATGATACCTACAGTTATACCGCTGCCGTCTATACCGAACTCTTCCCAAACCTTATCCGCATGAACATCTATGACACCCCACTCTATATCTCTTTCATCAGGTGTATATATCGTATCCCTTTTTGTCCTTCTTTTTTTCTCTTTTTCCACCGGATTTATAAGCTCAACCTTGGAATTTTCGGTAATTTTTTCTACAGAGTCAAGTTTTGCAAGTTTCTCCAAAAGTTCCTTGGAAGCTGTTACTATATGTATGGCATTGGATATATAGAAGGATTCGTACTCTTTCACTTCCTGCTTCTTAACTGCCTCTTCTATAATGGCAAGTACCTCTTTCTGTGCCATATCAGCCTTTTCCTGCAGTGATAAGGAGGTGTCTGTTCCTTCATTACTAAATTTTATCATTACATCATAAGGCGCATTCTTTCCCTTCAAAAGTTCTTCAAGATAGCCTATATCCTTAGACTGCTGTGTCGAATACGCCGCATAACTTGTTATACCGGTTGAAAAAGGTATATTTGCCGTTAATATAGCCGCTGCCAAGGCTATACTTAATATCTTCTTTGATTTCTTCATATTTGCCCTTTAATAATTTATTTAATATTGATACTCACTTGAAAGTACTATGTCTATTTCCGTCTTCTTATATCCGTCCAAGTAAAAGGTCAGGGTATATACAGGCCACTTTCCTTCTGCGTCTTTTTCTATAACCCCGAGCTTAGCTGAGTGTGAATACAGGGCTTCAAGGCTTACTCCTTTAATTTCCTCAGGAGTTTTATATAAATCTTTAATGACCTCATTTACCGAAAGCTCTATGGCATCCTCATCTGCAGCACCTTTTTTCCTTATATTTACTCCCATAGACTTCCACTCGGCTTCTTTTATGGATCTTGCCTTGGATGTAAGGTACACTGCTCCGCCTTTATAAAATACAGTCAGACCGTCCTGTTTGTTCTTAAAATCTTCATCATGTTTATCTTTAATGATCTCTAAAGGTACAGCCACACCCACATCGTCTATATCGGCATACTCCACTTCAAAGTCTAAATCGTCTATGCCTTCTATTTTGAGAGTCAGCATAAGCTTATTATTGACAATAAATTCCTTAACCTGAGTGTAAGGTATTTCCACCCTAAAGTCGGTTGCCGAAGCACCTGTGGTAATAGCCTTTGTCCCTGCTATCTTTTTTGTTTTGTGATATATACCTACAGTTGTGTTATTAATTATGTCCGAGGAGTCAACTCCGCTAAACCTTAGCACAGCCTTGGCATAAGGATTTGTCTTTTTTGACTCCGCCACACTAAGTTTTTTATCTTTTTTATACTTTATACCTATGCTTGCCTCATCATCTTCATACACAACTTTAAGCACATAGTCCTTGTCGACTGTAAGCAAACTGCTTTTAAGCAGGCTTAAACTTTTTATAGTAATTTGTTTTTTTGTACTATCAAAATGATAATCAGAATTTTTTACAAGTTCTCCGGCATTGCCTTCTGCTTTAGTTCCTACATAGTAATATACCTTTAAGTTATTCTCATCTACCTCATCAAAGTTTCTTAATGTAAGAACCGGATCTAGTTTGGCATAATAACCATTATCTTTGTCAAGTTTCAATGAGGGTTTTGCAGCAAATGTCAGTTTTATATTGGCAGTTTTAAGCCCTCTTAACTTCATAACAACACTTACAAATTCCTGCTTGTAGACATTGGACAGCGTATAAGGTTTTAACTTGTTCACTATGAATTTAATTTTAAGCTTCCCCTCATCCTCTATAAGTTTTACCGCCTCCGATAAGTCTTCACCTGAAGCTGTTGTAAACTTTATATTCGCATACTCACTCGGATCCACATTGGTAAATGTTATTTCTTTTAGGGTATCTTTTTTTCTTGAAACCGAACCGTATTCAATACGCTCATCTGAATAAGAGCCTTCAAACTTTGCTTTTTTATCAGTGCTGTATTTTATATAAACAGGGAAAGTCTTTTCGCCCACTTTCACCTCAACCCTTACGCTGTCTCTAAATCCGTCTGCAAGTATGGTGTCCGTATCTATGATAAATTTCTTACTCTGAGCATCATAACTTAGCCCCTCTCCGACAGTAAGGGTTTTATTAGGTATCAAATATGCCGTCACCTTTATATCACTGCCGTCTTTTGTGTAGTTTTCCATGCTTATTACAGGCTTTTCATCATACCTGTAGCTGTACTCCATACTTCCGTACCTTTTAACTCCTTCATGATCCCATGTAAGTTTTACTTCCGCACCTGTAACCTGTACCTCCTTAAACTTTACATTAATATAAGCCGGCATCGCCTCTATATCCTCCGCCCAGTTGTTGTACTCCGCCGGTATATTAAGTATGATTGCTCTGGCTCTTGTCAAAAGTCCTTCATTCGGGGTCTGCTCGAAACTCCAACTATCTATATTAAGCTCTATCTTTGAATTATCACTTAATTTATACACAACCTTTTTAGGGAGTTTATCCTTATAGGAAGAGCTAAGTTTATCCTTATAATCAAGTGTAATATCTTCAAAAGGCTCATATCCGGTCAATGTGGCACTCTGATCCGGCTTACTTGGATCTTTTTTCGACTCTCCATTGTCATTATTTCCCTTATTATCATCGGGCTTTTTAAAATTCACTCTTAAACTTACATCAACTGTTTCCAATGATGCCCTAAGATACTCTCTGGAAGAGTCTAAAAGTACTGTAGGTCTTGCAATTAAGCTCGCATCCTGTGCAGGTACTCCATCAAAGCTCCAATCAATTATCTTAAGTGCCACCTTCTTTCTATTACTTAGTCTGTAGGTAACCGACCTTGGTAAGACATCTATATAAGAAGACGGGTTTTCATCCACAAATTTTACATTTATATCAGCCAAGGCTATATATGAAACTATTACGGGATGTTGTTCCTGTTCTTTATTATCAGACTCTTTTTGAGCATTTCCATTATCAGTATCGGCATTACTTTTGCTTGCCTTATTTTCCTGACTTTTATCATCATGACTTTCTGTACTATGACTTTGGTTATCGGCTTCTTTGCTGCTATCATCACCTATATTTTTTTCTTCTGCCGTTTTATTATTGCCACCTTGCTCTGTAAGTGTATCAGACAGACCCTTGTTTAAAGAGTCACTACTTAATGAACCGGCACCTGATGTACCGCCGCCTAAGATTCCTCCACTTGATGAACCTTCACCTGAGTCGCCTCCTGAGATTCCTCCACTTGATGAACCTCCACCTGTTCCACCGCCTGAAGTTTTGCCACTTGATGAACCTCTGCCTGTGCCGCCGCCTAAAGTTCCTCCTCTTGATGAACCTCTACCTGAGCCCCTGCTTGTAACTTTTACATCAGGCTTTGCTTTTGATGAAAGACCTTTGGTATTGTCTATTATTGCATTTCCATTGTCATCTATCCATTGACCGTCTGAATTTAATTTATAACCGTCAGGGGTAACAGTTGCAAAAAGCATTTGCCCTGCAGCTTTGTTATCAGTATTATTGAAAAAGTATGCCTTACCGTCTATCCACTGCCAGCCGCTAAGCATCTTTCCGTTATTCGCACCGTTCTCCGTACTTAAAAAGTACCATGCACCGCTCTCATCCTGAAACCATCCGGTTTTCATATCTTTACTTTCTTTATCAAGATAGTACCAGTTATCTTTGTCTTTTATCCAACCACTCTTTGCTTTATTATCACTGCCGTAATACCTCCAGTGCTCGTTTTCAAGCTTCCATGAGCCGCCAAAAGTCACTGTATCGGCATAACTTACATATGCCGCATTTGAAAATATCATACTAAATGCAAGCATATATATAAAAGTCTTATGTACTGACTTTTTCATCTGTAAAAAACCTCCTGAAAAATATAATAATTTACAGAAAAAGACTACTTTATGCAAAAACAAAAAGTTAGCCTCTCCTAACTCTTGTGTGCAGTTAGCATTACCTAATTAACTTAACTTTTAAATTTTAATGTTTATGAAAACCTCTGTCAATACAGTATATATGTACTAAAGTCAGTGCAGACAGAACAGGTGTAAAGGAGCGAATAGCCGCTTGCTTATCCGTATTGTATATATGTACTAAAGTCAGTGCAGGCAGAACAGGGGTATTAAAAAAGCGCTGCCGGCAAAGCCCGCAACGCTTTTATGATTACTTGCACACATTCTACTATAACCCATTTTAAGTATTACAGTTTTACCGGGTAATTCATCTTAGTCAAAAAACTAAAAATATTTAACTGCTATATATCATTCAAACGGATACGAATGTCGGCGCTGTCCTACTTCCTAAAAGAAGAATATACCTTTCCGGTCTCAAGTCCTCCCCTAAGCTTTGCAAGTTGAGACACGGTAACCAGTTGGAAACCTCTTTTATGAAGTTCCGGTATAACCTTCTCAGCTGCTGTAGCTGTAGGTACAAACAAGTCATGCATAAGAACTATATCTCCGTCCTTAACACTGTCCAAAATACTGGTGGTGGTCTTTTCGGGGTTTTTATGCTTCCAATCCAGCGTATCTATAGCCCACAAAGCAACTGCCATATCAAAGGACTCTATTTCACCTAAAATCTCATCATTATACAGCCCACCCGGCGGTCTGAAATTCCTGACCTTTTGTCCTGTGTTCTCAAAGACAATATCATTAACTTTCTTCATAGCCTGAAGTCTTTCTTCCTTGGTTTGCTTTGTAAGGTAGGCATGGGCATAGGTATGATTACCTATCTCCATACCGCTTGACGCCGCCCTCTTAAGCGCCTCCAAATTCTTGCCTGTAACCCTTGTACCCACCACGAAAAATGTAGCTTTACCGCCTACAGCTTCCAAAGAATCAAGAATTCTGTTTGTAGCCTCCGCATTGGGTCCGTCATCAAAGGTAAGTGCTACCATAGGTTTTGATGGATCTATACCTGATACATCGACATCACTTAGATCCATCTTTTCTCCCGGCTCGGGCTTTCCTTTGGCTCTTACAGATAAGTTGATACCGTCTATATAATCGGCAGCAACAGCCGCCTCTCCGTCCTTATACCACTTGCTCCATTCGCCCTTGGATAAAATCTTAAAATAAACATCATAGGTTGCCGTTATATCTCCCTGAAGCTCAAGCTTTAGAGCTTTGAACTTCTTATTGGAAGCAATATCTCCCATAAGTTCACCGTCCACAGCCCAGTTTGACCATGTACTTCCGTCATAGGAAGCCTGATATCTTACCGAACCTTTTACTCCCTTGGGAAGATTGTATACTATAGCCTTAAGTCCTGTAGGATATGAACCTTCCTGAGATAAATTAGTATCATCGGATACCCAGTCGGTATAACCTTTTCCATACATATGAGCGGTAAATGTAACTCTAAATCCTGTGGCTGCATAAGCCGTTGTTTTAGACAACAAAAAAAACGCACATATGAGCAACGCATATATGTACATTAACCTAAAAAAAGGCAACGCACTACCTATAACACCCTGTTTAAAAAATCTAGCGTGTTTCATATATCTCTCCTTATTTATTCTGGCAAAATCTAATTAAGTATATTCTACCACTTTTTTCATTTTATTACACCTTTAAAATTACTTACGATATAAGTTAATCAAACTAGTGCATCGTTGATATCCTCCCTTATTGTTACTTTGTTAATAGATTGTAACAAATACATAATAAAGGAAATCGAGATTTACTCTACTATTACAGATATTAATTAAATATCAATGATACATTACACCGGTGCTTACTGTATCAAAGATTTTGATGTAGCGGCAAATTATTTATTGTACTTATTTAAAAAACAATGCAGTGCTGCTATATAAGCCCTTCTTTGAAACTTCTTATCATTTCCTGACCCACACTTATATCACCCGGAGGCACAGGCACATTGCTTCTTTCAAACCAAGCCGCTTCGCCTATTTCTTCCTCTTGAAGTTTAAGCTCACCGCTTCCGTCCAAATCTGCTGTAAACCCCAACATAAGGCTTCCTGAAAAACCCCATGGTTGTGATTTATAAGGAAGTATATTCTTTATTTTTATACCTACTTCTTCCATACACTCTCTTCTTACAGCATCTTCCGCCGTCTCACCGACTTCTATAAAACCTGCCACCAAGGCATAGAATTTATAAGTACTGTTTATCGGCTTTACCAGAAGTAATTTGTCCTTATCTCTTACCGCAACTATTATAGCCGGAGATATCTTAGGGTATTCAATATTTTTGCAATTAGGACATACCATGGCTCTTTCATGCCCTGATAATTTATTCTTAGTTCCGCAACAACCGCAATAAACTCTTGATCTAAGCCATTTATACACATGGTTTCCGGTAACTCCTACAAAAGCCATATAGGAGGGGCTGAAAGTCCTAAATGAAATAGACTCCTCAAACCCATAACTTTCTTCCCCGTCTTCGTATCCAAAAGAAAACTCATCGTTATTTAAAATAAAAAAATTCTCCTTATCTACAGCACACAGGTATATTGATGATTTATAAATATCTTTATAAGTATCGGGAAAATCATTTTTCAGATCCTTATAAGACGGAATTCTTAAAAATCCGCTTTTCTTATTTTTTATAAATAAAATAGCATTACCCCTATAGCACAGCGCATAATCTGATAATCTTGCCTTTTTATCTATATACTCGGGATGATAGACCATTGGTTGTATCTCATGTAACATAGTAACTCCTTCTTTTCATTCATATATTATTCATATTCAATTCAAAAACCTTTTACACAAAGCACAAACTATTGACAAATTTGTTGGATATACTTTACTCATAAATAAGAGCTAGTTCGAAAAACTCTTATTTAGACAATAGCTTACAAGATTTTTTTCATAATACTTGAGCCGGTAACACGAGTTGCCGGCTCTCCTCCCTTTAAACGACATTTAATAATATTTTACATAAAAAGGGGCTGTTGCAAAATAGAGATTGTACACAAATCTTAAAATGCAATAGCCCCTTATCATTTTAATGGCATATTTATCTTAAAGTCATTTAACTGTATTTCCATCAGTCTCTATGTTTAAATTACTTTATCAACTGATCTCCGTCCTTTATAACAAAATGCTTTGTAACACCAAGCTCATCCATCCATGCTCTTACCTGTAAAGTAAACCATTTGCCGCTTCCTATTCCGCCGCCGTTATCATTATCATAAAGCCATGCCGGAGAGTTCCACATACAGATACTCGGGCGTATAGCCTCGTATACATCTTTTTCCACACCGTACTGTCCATGATGTGCCATCTGTACTATATCAGCCTTCAGTCCGTCAGCTCCCACATCCTTTAAGAGTGCAGCGCCCGCTTCAGGCCCCATATCTCCTAAAAAGATTACTCTCTTTGAACCTATTTCCATTCTGAGTGCTACAGAAGAGTTATTTATAGCGTTTACTGTAAATAAATAAGGATCATTTAAGACATGTATCTTAACATCATCTACTTGTATAAGATCACCTGTTTTTATATTTCCATGCAACTTCTCAGCCCCGAGCTTATTGAAGGCCTCTTTTGCCTTTAATACCATGTCCGCTCTGTAAGCCTCATTTCTCTTATACCAGTTATCATCTGCAAAATTATAATAAACCGCATCTATACTTATCTCTTGAAGTCCGTCATTTATAAGCTTTACCAATGCACCTACATGGTCGCTGTGCGGATGTGATATAAACCAAGCCGATACCTTACCGCCTCTTGCAATTATAGCCTGCCTTAAGTGCTCGGCATCAAGATCAAGACCGCCGTCAACAACTATTAATTCCTTATTTTTTGTAGTTATTATATAGCTCATCATCTGACTGTCACTTTGGTTGGCAAGCATAAGTATCTCCTGCCCTTGTAATATTGATGTTCCGGGTCCTGCCGCATTTGCCTGAGGTCTCATCTTGGCATCTGTATTCACAAAAGCAAAACTGCTTAAAACTATACATAGTATTATTGCCGTTATTTTTCTTAAATTCTTCATAAATTCTCCTAACTCTAATATAGTAAATAAAGCCCTTTATTCAGACTTCGGTATAGTTTCTATAGTAGAATCTATTCCTGCTGTTTCATCAGTATCACTTACGATCTGCGGAAGTACCGGATCATTGGAGCCCGGATCCATTTCCTGATTCACATAGTATTTTTGAGGGAATAACAGGTCTTCTTCCTTAAATATTTCAAGTTGCAGTGTATACTTGTCCCAAAGTCCTCCATAATAGTGTTCGCTTGACTTTGCTATTGAAAAATCCTGTGTAGCAACCACATCATTGAACATCTTTATATAGCCTGCACCGTTATTCATTGCATCAAGTTGTGTAGCTGTGTTTTTAAGAGGCCATATAAGTCTTATGGTCTTTTTATCTTCAATAACCTCAAAATCAGTGTAACTGCTGATTTCAGGATAATCACCGTCTATAGCAAGTTCAAAGTCATAGCCCACCTGTTTCCAGTCAATCTGTATATCATTCCTTATCTCCGTATAAGGTTCTTCGCCCTCAGGAGCGACTATTTTTCTTTCACCGCATGCATTAAGTAACATTAAAAGACTGATGACAAATCCCCATGTTACTATGTTCTTAATACTCTTTTTCATCATACCTCTCCTAATCAGATTAATCGGGCAAATATCGCCTGCCCAACCATTATAATTCAATTCTCAATATTTTTACAGTACTTTATTACAAATATTGAAATCTTTACATATATGTAAGATAGAAAAAAGCAAAAAGTCAAGTTCTACAGTCTTTGTAAGATATCGGGAAATATTAAAAAGTAAGCAGTTTATGATTTATTTGATGTTGAAATAAAGATACACCCGAGCAAAAGTATTTTGCTCTTGAACAGCCAAAAAGCTGTCAGAAAAACAGATATGTAATCTAAATATGCTAATCAAAGATATCCGAGTCGAAAAAATCTCTCAGGCTTAAATTAAAAGCCCTCGAAATCTTTTCAACTTTATTCATACAGGTATTCTTGATCTTACAACTAACTATGTCCTTAAGTGTAGTTCTCGGTATTCCGGTCAACTTTGAAAGTTTATACAAACTTAAATCTTCTTTGTTGCAAAGTATAATTATCCTTGTGGACAGTGCCTCATAAAGTTCCATAACAGACCTCCGTTAAAAGCATAAGCCACTTTACTTTTTAATATTTCTTTTATCAATGATATATTGCAAAATAAAGATTGCAATATTTTAATCACATCAGCGATATACCTCTATATCAAGGCTTCCGTGGGTAGCCACTCTTTGAGACTTGGGAGGAAGTTTCATATAATCACCGTATACGGTTCTAAGTATTTCATCATAGGCTTCAGGTATTAAAAGTTTACTGTCTTCAAACTGTATATAGGTGTTTTTTTCAACACAGCTTTTATCTAAACTTATATCTATATAATCAGGTTGATAGTTACTGTAGTACACCCTTTTTACAGTCTTTTTATTACAAGACTTTGAAAGATTATTTTGCAGCTTGTAAAGACTTTCCATAGGTATAAGTTTTCCTATATTGCTTATAATAAATACACATATCTTCTGAAATAAGCTGTATTTCTTATAATCAAGCTTATATCTATGCCCCATGGACAAAAGATATATAAACTTTTGCAAGCTCAGTACAAGCTTTTGGCTGATTTTTGCATTCGGAAGATTATCAAGTATAAATATATCCACCCAAAGATGATTAAGTTTACCATAATAATACTCATCTTCTTTGGTCGCTTTTCTCCTTCTGCTTTTATTATACATAAGTCTTGGAGTAAAGTCATAGAACTTATTGCTTTGGCTTAACTCCTGTGGAGTAAGCAAAGTAAAATCCTCTCTTAATTCCGCCTTGGCAACACGCCTGAAAACTTCCCAGTCCTGTCTTCTCATAGCTATATCCGCATCATCATCCCACGGTATAAACCCGCCATGCCTTATAGCTCCAAGCAAGGTGCCGGCATCAAGCATATATGAAATATTATGTTTTCTGCATATTTTATCAATCTCTTCCAGTAATATTAAATTGGCTTTTTGAACTTCTAAAAGCCCATATGAATTATCCATAAAACCACGCTTTCCAGTTGTTGTTACAGTTTTGTCAATGCATTTATTATACTCTCTGCCATATATTCAATCATTGCGTCAGTCATTCCCGGATATACTCCTACCCAAAAAGTATCCTTCATAATTCTATCAGTTACCGGCAATTCTCCCACTACCCTGTAGCCTTCCTTATTACTTCTCATTTCATCAAAGCAAGGATGCCTTAACAGGTTTCCTGCAAAGAGCATTCTGGTCTGTATGCCGGCTTTTTCTACGCTCTCTACCACCTTGGCTCTGTCTACGCCCTCTCGGCAGGTAATAAGGAAGCCGAACCAACTTGGAGATGAATTCTTGCAAGGCTTTGGTAATATTATCTTATCTTCCACACATTTAAGCAAGTCTTTCAGCTTTGCATGGTTATACTTTCTTTTCTCTACAAAACTCGGGAATTTCTTAAGCTGTGCACAGCCTATAGCAGCCTGCATATCGGTTACTTTAAGATTATATCCGAAGTGTGAATACACATACTTATGATCATATCCGAAAGGCAGTTCTCCATACTGTGCCGAATGTCTGCACCCACAGGTATTATCTCTTCCGGACTCACAGTAGCAGTCCCTTCCCCAGTCCCTTACGGAACGAATTATTTTATGTAATAAAGGATTGGAGGTATAGACAGCTCCGCCCTCTCCCATAGTCATGTGGTGAGGAGGGTAAAAACTTGAAGTTCCTATATCTCCTACCGTACCTGTAAACTTTTCTTCACCCTTATAGGTGTAGGTACTTCCAAGTGCATCACAATTATCCTCTACAAGCCATAGATTATGCTTATCACAAAAATCCTTTACCGCTCCAAGGTCAAAGGGATTCCCCAGAGTGTGGGCAACCATGACTGCCTTAGTCTTTTTTGATAATGCCTTTTCAAGCATACTTACATCTATATTGTACTCAGGAAGGGTCACATCCACAAATACCGGTACCGCACCAAAAAGTATAGCCGGTGTTACCGTTGTGGGAAATCCGCAGGCTACGGTTATAACCTCATCTCCTCTTTTTACCCTTCTTTCTCCAAGGAGCGGTGAGGTAAGTGACATAAATGCACAAAGATTGGCACTTGAGCCTGAGTTTACAAGCGAAACATACTTAAGCCCAAGATACTTTCCGAATTCTCTTTCAAACTGTCTGGTAT
>ERZ773043.391-NODE-391-length-25658-cov-11.235558_pt1 | contig 25658 bp, 11 predicted proteins | sample MGYA00580636_ERZ773043 | MGnify/ENA primary metagenome ERZ773043 (study PRJEB29015, sample SAMEA2737992) | human oral metagenome | biome: human oral; feature: human-associated habitat; material: dental | place: China | collected 2065 ...
CTATCATAAGAAATGGCATATTTCTTAAAAATAGCCTGTGTTGCCTCCCTTACGGTTGCCTGAGCCCATCCCCCACCCCAGCACCCCGGGGTGACGTGGCACCCCGCGTGCCTTACTGACTTGTCACCTTTGCACATTTGGTCAGCTGACCGATGCTCGCCACTTCCTGGGTCATGACCTGGCCTGTGCCTTGTCCCGTGGACAATGTCCCTCCAGCGTGGTGGCTGCCTTTGGGATGCATCACTTTGAGCCACTAAGCCCCCGTTGCTCGCCTTGCCTGCCTCACCATGACACACTAAGCCCCTGCTAATCCATGAGCCCCGCCTTTAGGAAGCACCACGTCCCGGGGACGGAAGCTGGATTTTGGCCAGTCTTCAATTTTTGGGAGTGGTTTTGTGTGAGCCGGAAGTTGGCAATGGGGTGAGGGCGGCGCTGGTTAAGCTGACGACCTCCCAAGGTCTCTCACCCTGGGTACACAGGTGGGGCGGCAGCCTCTAACTTTGGCTGTGGCCTCTATTTCCTCCCTTTCCTAGCCAGGGCCATGTGTTCCTGCATGTCTACTTGCCTCCTGTGGTGGCAGAGCTTGGCCCTGTGCCCAACCCCCGCCTTGGGAGCCTGTAGGGGCCAACACCCTTGGTTTGTTTGTGTTCCTGTTTGCTGGCAACTTACTGGCAGCCGAGCAGATTCTAATGGGCGCCCGCCTTCTTTCTCTTTTGTTTTATTAATAGAATCTCAGCCAGGACCTATACCTGAGACTTCAAAGTCTGGTTCTGGGTTCTGAGACCCCCAAGATTTGTCATGCACACCTGCACACCTGTTGGTATTGGGTTTCTATTCTTGAGTGTGAAAGTTTGTAAAAAAATTCATAAAATGTCACTAATTCCTCTTACCTGTTTAGGGTATTGTGCAATTCTTCAGCCTGCCTATTTTCAATTTGCCTAAGGTGGCAATTTAAGATGTGGTTAATTAACCATTTTCCTGTCTGACACCACTGCATGGGCAACCGGGTTCCATGGCACATTTAGAGATAAACATAGATGTCTTGTCTTGCTCATGTGCAGAGGAGGGGGTGTTGGTGTGCAATATAGTTTCTGGATTCCAAATTGAGTTGGGGGTGCTATTTTCACTATGGAATTAAATTACTGACATTAGACAGTGGACACCGGGCTATATGTGGGGATGTCTGTGGCTTGTCATTTCCTCTTAGAAGGTAATCCCCCATCTTAACTTCCCTTTAAATTGTGATGCAAGCCCTGGGTTATTTATAGAATGATTATCTAGGTTTGATAGTCTGAAGGCTGGGCAGAGAATGTTTGTAATTTTTATTCACCTTCTTTACCCCCCACGAGTATCCAGTTCTAGAAGATCTCCTGATATCCCGGGCTGCCATTATTCCCTTGAGTGTTATAGCTTCCTCTTAACTTAAGCAAGAGCTCCAGGATGTTAGCTTTTTTGGTGGGGCTGGTTGTCAGGAAGAGGTTCCAGTGTTGTCCTTTATTTTTAGATGTTAGCTTTGTGTTGGGTTAGTATGGGCTGGGTATTCACTAGTGAAGGCAACTAACACAGTTAGACGTGCTAGTTGTGCCCACTGGTGTTTATCCGGTCCCAAATGTCACCACAGAACACAGGAGGCTGGATTTGGCAGCAGCACTTGTGCTTTTGTTGATTTTTACCCGTGTATCAGAGTGGGGGATGCTAGCCAATTTAGCTTCCCCTCCCCTTAACAGGGGGTCTCGCGGGGTGCCAATTGTCGCCTGCCTTCCCTTGCTTCCCCTTGTTAACTTATAGCATGATAGGTAGGTCACCCAACGTGGAAGCCTGGTGGGTGATCCTTCCTCGGTAGGGAGCGCTTAGGGCTGTTGAGCTCAAGAGCCCCACCTGGGTAAAATGTATGTTCTAAAGAGTTACCCAATTATAACAAAAATGTTGTAGGGTAACGAAGACCTGATGGAAGTGGTATTGTTGCTGTTGAAAGACGGGTGTCCTGGCTCAAGTTCGCACTTCCTATACAGTGTTAAAGCCTTGTATCGGAAGTTTGGGCTTCGTCCCAGTGTACTCGATAATGTCGACTGCTGCGAAGGTTTGGGCCGTCTTCCAGTAGGTGTCGGGGGTCCCCAATCACGAGGTTAGGCAGGTGCACTTAGCTCTTTAGGGACCCTTAAGCCAGACAATGTAGTGCCCCTTTTTTTTGCAAATTGGCCTTATTATTAATTTCTTGTTAACACTAATTCTGTTCTATGACCCCGTGTTTTTCAGATGCCATTGGGCGTGTCACTGAGCTGAATTTGGACGCAGCTACTTGACCTTTGCCCCCGTGCCTCCAGCGCTGATAAGTGCTGCGTCCACTTTGTGTTACAGGTGGGCCAAACCTCCAGAATATCAATTGGTGGGGCCTTAGTGGGCTGCATAAGGCAGTAGGTTTTAGGTGACCTACTTGGACCATGTGGATCCAGTGTCCTGATCCTGGACCTTGACTATGAAACAATTCTTAAAAAATGCATCATAGTCCAGTGTCCAGGGACAGTGCACTCGGAAGTCTCATCATCTCCGTTTGTGTGTTTAGTGTGGCCAGTACGGCCACCCCTGTGCCACGCCCTGGCATGCTGCTGACATCTGGGCGCCAATTTCAGCGGGCCCTTTTCCCCCTTGTTCACCCCATAGCAAGAAGGGTAGGTTACATGGGTATTTTCCCATCAGCACCTGACTGGCCGGTGCAATTAGAGGAGAGGGCAACAACGCAAGGCTGTTGTTTTATTTGGGTTACAAGAGCTGCGGCGGTCGATGGGTTCACTGATTACGGTTTCCTAGATTGTACAGATGAACTAGAACTGTCACAATCTATGGGGTCGTAGACAGTGTGCTTACCAGACTTCCATGGAAGATGTGAATTTGCTGCTAGCTATATGGGTGGTGCTATGGGCTCCCTAGGGACTCATGTAGTGGGGCTTTGTGATAGCTAATGAATGTGGCAGCTGTTGTTTGTACTGGACCCTGAATTGGAAACAGTAACTTGGATTCTGTAACACTTCATGGGTCCCGTAGTGACAACTATGCTGAATATCTTGAATATGGGAGGAGGGGGGCTTTGGGTTCCATTGTGTGCCCTTTCCTGGCCAACGTGAGGGTCCTAGTGTTATAGGGCGTGGCAGTGTTTCTTGAGGGCTAATATCACGGGTGAGGCGGTTGTCACAGGTGCTAGACCCTGGAGTTGAACCAGTACCACTCGGTTACAAAGTCATGGTCTAGTAGTTGTGACCCTGCAAAGCTACGTGGGGATGAGCAGCCAGGGACTTTGGTTGACAAGCAGACAGGCGGCGCATTGGAACCCCAGAGGAGTGTCCCGGGGCCACCTCTTTGGTTCTGTACATATTTTGTTATTGTACATAACCATGGAGTTGGCTGTGGTGCACTCCATCTGGTAAGGGGGCTGGTGCGGACGCCTGTGTTTAGTCTATGCCAATGTTTACCTGCCTTGGGTTACTATTCCAAACGACCACACCTTTGAGGACACCTGGAGCCCTGATCATTCTCGGCTTTTACTGCCACCTGGCTTCTGTTGGGTCAGACAGTTTGGTGCGCTAGTTGTGTGCTTAGCAGCAACGCACACCAGGCTGACTGCCTTAGCAGTGTGGCCCTTTATTGTGGCATCCTAAGGAGGGATTCTGGAGTGCCTTTCGCGTGAAGCATGCCCTGAGACGTACTCGAGTTAGGACTTTAATCGCTCCTGTGCCGCTGGATGAGGGAGCGCCAATTTGTAGATCCTAGCTCTGGCCATAGAGTTAGCCCACCCTTGTGTCTCCCTTTGGCCTTTGCGGTGCCAATTTCCGGTGGTTTCCCTTTTCCGCCCGTTTATCCAATAGCATGTAAGAGAGGTTGCCTAGATTTGGCAACTTTGAGGGAACGTTCCGTGTAGCTGGTGACCTAACACCCGCCCATCACCACCGGACAGATTCTGAACTTGTCCTGTGGTGTTTGGTGTGGTTTTGGGGTACGCAGGAGTACGTTGGAATGCTTTGGAGCCGAGAGGGATGGGCCCGCTTGTGCGCTTATGTGTTACACGGTGCCAATAACCGGCCCGGTGCGGCTGCCCCGTGACCCGTGGGCCTTACCTTCCTGGCCATCGGGGGACCCTGGTGCTAGGGTCCCTTGTGTTGCTTTCTGCCATAGGGGGGAAAGCATCGCCTTCAGAATTGGCTGCTCCGTTGGAACATTTGAGGCCTACTGTATCCGTGTCCTGACAACATTCCCCGCAAACATGACATGGGTTAATTTAAACATGTTTTGTTTGCTTGGGAATGCTCTTAGGGCCTGGAAGCTTGTCATTGGATTCATCGTTTCCTGAACTACAGGCGTAGGGCCTATTGTAGCAGGCATGTCTTCATTCCTGCGTACCGAATGGCATGAAGGCACAGCCTGTTACCATTGGCACCTTTTTTCCATGTAAACCTCCGTGATCCCGGGTCCTTTGGAGACTCAAGTGTGAATTTGTTTTGGTGTTCGGCGCCAGGGCATCTCGACGTTGGAATGTCAACTCAACTTGGGCACCTCGATAACCGGCTCGTGGCTCGTACAGACGATTGTTTGGCTCTGTAACTTGCCAGGGACGGCTGACGATGTGTTTAGTCTGCCACTTGCATCCGGCGCTTTGGTTACTCGGGAGACGAATGGGGGGTGTGGTATGGCACAGGCTGGGGGTGAGTCTGGGGATGTCCCTGGGCGTTGCTGCAGCCCATTCGCCCTCTGGGGATGAGATGTTCAGGGGTGGCCGGTACCCTACGCTGCCGATTTACATAATATAAATTGTAAATGCTGCAGTAGTAGGGATCTGGACGCGCGACCTGCTACTCTTCGGAAACGCCAACCCAGGAGCGTCGCCTCTGGCCCCATACTCCCGCCATGCGACTGCTCGCCCCCTCCCAGGCCTCCCTGGTGAGCCCTTGCCGCTCCCCGCATTCCCGCTTTCGGCGCCCCTGCGGACCCCGATGACAGCAGGCCTTTCCTTCCCCCGTTAATGAAAAGAATGACAGTGAGGTTGTGACAGAAGGACAGCTTTATTCAGTTTACAGAGTGCCCTCGGAGGCTACGATATTCCCGTTAAATGTCTTGTTGATTCTCTCAAAGGTGGGGAGGGAGGAGCTCTCCACAACAATGTTCCCGGGCAGCGTGAGCGCGCAGCCCTGCCGTTGGATGTATCTTCTCATGATGGTGCTGATAGAGGGGTCTCCGGCGTAGATGAAAAAGGCCTGGGCCATGCTCTGGCCGGTCACGATCGTTATGGGGTTGTTGGAAATGTTCCGGACCGTCAGCTTGAGGGTCTGGCCCGGCTTCCACTCCTGCGGGTAGACGTAGAAGACCGGGTTGGAGGAGTGGGACACGACAATGGCCGTAATCTTGGAGCTCAGGGGGGCCTCGTAGGTGTTGTTGTATTCCAGCTCCGTGATGAAATTAGGAGGAATAATCACAGGGGAGCCAAAGTAGCGGATGTCTGTGGATTCCCCGTCCCAGCGCCAGTGGCTCTTAGGGTAGGGGTTGTAACGGAAGGCAATAATCACATCATCCAATAGGGTCATGCCCACCTTGACGTTCAGCGGGCCCTCTCGTTTCAGGTCCGGCGTGTCCACGGAGACTCGGACGTAGCCCTTACCGCGGCGTATGGCGTTGACCGGACATACCTTCCCCGGGAATGTGTGAATACGGGCGTATGACTTTAGAAATGGGGGCGTGTGCTGCGCCAGCAGGTAAGGCAGGCACTCGTCCTGGCTGGTGACGGGAGAGCCACTGAGGAAGATCTGGGGCTCGCTGGTGTTTAGCTTGTCCCCGCTCTGGGTGCAGGAGCGTGTCAGCTGAATGTCGCTCTGCCCGGGCAGAATCTGCAGGTAGAGGTAGGGGTTCTTGACCAATCTGATGGGCACAATGTACCAGGTAAACTTCCCTTTCTCTATGAACAGGCTGCGCGGATTCAGGACGCTTAGCACGATGTCCTGGTCAGAGTGCATAACGAAGAAGGGCTTGAGGAATACCTCGTTGTCTTCCGCTCCAAAGAACAAAAACGCGACCGTAAAGTAGCGGCTGCCGTAGGTGGTCGTGTTGAAGGAGAAAGAAGGTAACTTGAAGCTGAGTATCTGGCCCACCGAGGGGCAGGGAGGCAGCTCTTGGCACTGCGCGTCCAGCTGCAATACCTGCTTGTTGGTGACGCGGACGTATGAGGGGAAGATCTCGTACTTCCACACGCCTCTCATGAACGACGTGTCTGGTTTTTCAGTGGGCCGCAGGCGGCGGAGGCTGTTCCTGAACGACGAGCGCCGGGACGCTAGTGCTGCATGGGCTCCTCCGGGGTAAGCTTCGGCCATGGCCGGAGCTCGTCGACGGGCAAGGTGAGAGTCGGGGGGCGGGCGACGGTGCGGCCCCAATACAACTCTCCGCTCGTTAGCTGGTAGAATATCCGCCCGGCGTCTAGGTTGTCACTTCGCTCGGCCGGCCAGAAGAGCGCAAGTCCAAGTCTGGTGCTGGGGCCGATGTGCAGCGGTTTGTGCCCGCAGTTGTAGACTGTCATTTTTATGGGCGAGTGGGCGGTCCACACGCGCGGGCGCAGCACCCATTGGTCGCACGCCGCCTCCTGGAATGTAAACCCCCAGAGAGAGGGCGTGCCGCCCTGGAGATGGCCCTGTGCCATCACATGTATTTCCTCCTTGGGTGGAACAACGGCGTCGTGCTCCGGGTGGAGGGGGAATAGCGTCCAGGCATCTTTCATGGTCACGAGACCGGGGTCCATGCTCAGAAAACAGCCCTCCCGGGCGGTGGGCGGCCCGGGCTCCAGCAGAACGTCGCAGACCCAGCCCTCCTCGGCCCTGTCCACCTGTATGTCCAGGTGCACGGACCCGGAGGCTGCGTCTCGTGACATGGCCAGGCCTGGTGCCAGCCGACCACGTCCCGTGTCCCAGCCGAGGCCGCGCCAGAGCAGAGCCCGGGACTGACTCAGGGCCACATCCCCTCGGCCCGTGGACGCCGCCTCGCCAGCCTCCGGGCCTTCATGGGCCCGCTTTCTACCTCTTTCCGGCACCCCAGCCTGGTCAGCCGCAGAGGAAGCATGACCTTGGGGTGGGACGGGGCAGGCGTGATCCTGGGCGCAATCTTTGCCGATCCCCACACCTTCACTCCTTGTTAGTTTGATATAATGTCGGTACCACGCCACGGGGGGCGGGCCCGCATAGGGAAAAGCCAGGGAGAGTGATGTGGGCGAGGATGGGCTCAGGCGGCCCCAGACACGCAATTTGCCCCCCTTGGCGGCCGCAGCCTGCCCCTCGGCGGCCCGTGCCCCAGCTCCGTCACGGGGGGCGCATAGGAGGGGTATATCTAGGATAGCTGCACCTACACAAATAAGACACAGACACAGGTCGTGAGGATTTAGGCAACGCAGGCTTGTCTTTATAGTTACAAACATGGGAGCGTGCACCTGGAAGATGCAGCTGGGGTAGATCTTTACATCTTTACAGGGCGCAGCGGCCGCCAGACACTGAAGGGCAGAGTTCACGGCGGGCACCTCCCAGAGGGAGCCCACCAGCCCGTACCTGGCCACGGCCAGGGCCTCGTAGGCCGAGACGGGCAGCCGGAGCTTGTGGTACTGTCCCTCCGGCAGGTGGAGTGGGACACAGTTAGAGAACATTAGTCCCCTGGTCCCTATCTCCACCCGCCAGGCATGTGTGCCAGTTTGCAGGGCCATCCTCGCGCTCAGGTGGACTGGCTAGGCACCCTTCTGAAGTATCTGGCGGTGACTGTCACCTGGTTCTTGAGAGAGTCCATAAAATGGCTGAAGCTCCAGGCGTATAGTATAATGAGCAACAGGGCCAGACAGGCGGCGGGGCCTGGGTAGTAGCGGGCAACGAGAGACTCTGTGCAATCAAACCCCAGGCTCCCGGCCTCACCCAGGAAGAGCAGCGGCAGGGACAGCATAAACCAGGAGAAGGCGCAGATGAGTCCGGTGAAGGTGACGTTGCATATTAGGCGCGGCTTCCTTCCGAATTTTGTGCGCAAAAGTTTCCAGATGATGATGACTGTGAGGAGGACGATCAGGACTGCCGCCAGTAGGTAGCAGCCGGCTTTCAGTCCTTGGACAGCCGTGTGCATGCCTTTGGTGGGGCCTTCCCTGCACATGTTGGGGCCTCTGTTGAGATTGGCGTCGGGGCCCATGGTAATGAGGAGGATGATAATCAGCAGGAGTACCAGACAAAACACGCCCATCAGGTACAGGCACACATTTCTGTGGGAGGTTCGCTTGGGCGTTCGGCTGAACAATGCTAGGGTCTTCTCCAACGCCATACCCAAGTGAGTCCATACGGAGCACATCAGGCCCAAGAACATCATGTTCTGGGTCAAAAGGCAGAGACCGGTAGACGAGAACTCCTGAATCATTTTTCCCAGCACCCAGAGCAGCAGTTCTATGAGAAGAGCTATCAGCCAGACATCCATTCGGTGAACCAATTTTCTTACAAAGATGATAAACAAGATGCCAGCCAGTGTTAGCAGAATCAGCAGGACGAGCAGCAGGCTTGTCATGCCGCTGAGGAAGGCGCTGTAGGATTTAGTGCACGCATCTTCCGTTGCATTGACGGAAGTCATGTTGGCCACCAGGGTCCCCACAGTGGACCCGGGGACCATGGTGGAGAGCATCTTGCTGGTCAGAGCCAGACTGGGTGGTGTCTGCAGCAAAAGAGGAACTTGCCCAGGCAGTCAGTTATTTTGCATGCCACCTCCCTGCCTGGTGGACTTCCAGACTATTTTCTGCATTCGCCCTTGCGTGTCCATTGTTGCAAGGAGCGATTTGGAGAAAATAAACTGTGAGTTTCACAGATCCACGGGCCACGCTCCCCTGGGGGCTTCATGATCCCACCGCCTTTCCCGATGATGATGACAACCGCGGCTGTCTGAAGCGGCTGACGAAATCGGTTGAGATTCTGATGAGAGGCTTGGGGGGTCTTTGCCCTCAAGGTGAGGCTCCTTCTAGGAATGCCGAGCCCCCTGCACTAGCTTCGCTCCGCTGGGGATCTTTGCCAGCCTTCATACTAGATTCAGCGATCCCCCGGTTGGGAATCTTCGCCAGCCCCCCCGTCCTGCTATCCTGCTCGTCGCCGCGCCTCCCATGCTAAGGGCCCCCTTCCTTTTCCTTGACTTTGGGGATATTCGGAGTCTGCTCTCGCCGCTCTCTTCTCTCGTTTAAACGAGAGAATAGTAGTAGGGTCCAGTCTCAGGCCCCCTCACTTTGGGTCTTAGAATGGTGGCCGGGCTGTAAAATTCTGGAGGACGGAGAGGGCGGCCCCGGAGTTGTTATCAAAGAGGCACTGGAGGATGTTGGCCGCTCCTTGGAGCAGCTTGTCGAAATAATGATCCACGGCCACGGGAACGCCGTGCCGCTCGGCGTAGGCCGGGTCCTCGGCCATCTCCGTCTTTCTCGCCCCCTTCACTCCCCCCTTGGGCTCCACAAAGACGTACTGGATGCGGTCGTGGATCTGGGGCAGTTCCTCGTTGCGCTCGACGAACTTCTGGTAGACGGCCAGGTGAGGCATCTGGGTGCTCTTGTAGGCTGAGAGCTTGCGGCTGAGCTCCGTTGAAAAGCAGAGCTCCCCCATGGGGACCCTGCCTTCACGGAGGTCTGTGTAGGCCTGGTTTAGGATGTCAATGACGGGCAAAAAGCCCACAGGTAGCCCTTGTGTAAATGACTCTTGGAAGGGCCGGTGGGAGAGGAGGCTGGCCGCCTCCTTTACCCGGGCATCCGCCAGCACCAGGTCGAGCACGCGCCGGCAGCGTGTCTGCACAAACTTGCAGGCCGTCTTCCGGACGAGCTCCACCCCCTTCATCAGGGTCTTGCCGTCCGTCAGCACCCCCACATATCTCTTCTTTGTAATCAGCATCAGGCAGGAGAAGGTCTTCTCGGCCTCCAGGGAGATGGGGGCCACAAACAGGCTCCGGGTGGTGTGGGCGGCCAGGGCCTCGGCAAAGCGCAGGGTCTCGCTCTCTGAAAACCCCCGGCACTCGATAAACAGCGAGTCCGTGTCCCCGTAGATGACTCGAAGCTGGCCCTCGGGGTTGAGGGGCGCCCAGGCGTTTGGGGACGGGGCCAGGGCCTGCAGGTTGGCGGGGCTCAGGGCCTCCACGAAGGCCTTGGCCCGCTCCAACATCGTGCGGCCCTGCAGCGTCACCGTCTCGGCGATGGAGAGGCAGGGAAAGAGGCCGTTGGCCACCCCGGTGAAGCCGTAGACGGCGTTGCACGTGCACTTGATGGCCAGCTGCTGCTTGTCGAGGATGGTCCTTTGGCGCGGATCCTCGCAGGCCGCCAGCAGCTTCTTGATGGCCTTGCGCTTGGCCAGCCAGGAGGTCAACAGACTAGCCAAGAAGGACTCGTGCACGTGCTTCTTTACAAAGTGGTAGACGCCCCCCGTGAGCCTGAAGGACTCATAGTCTTCTCCCGGGCGCAGGCCGGCTAGCCTGTGCTCTTCTCCCGGCGTTATCATGGTAGAATAACAGAGATTATGAGCCTGAATGATGCTCGGGTAGAGGCTGGCAAAGTCCACTACCAGAACCGGGGAGTTGTAGAATCCGGACAGGGGCTGGATGACGGTGGCCCCCTGGTAGCCGTCCCGGTCAGAGGCCGAGGGCATGGGCAGGATAAAGTTTTCCTTTTGGGCGGCCGCCAGGAGGCAGGAGAACACGCGGATCTGCTGCCCATCGTCCAGCACCCGCCTGCAGGGGATGTGAGCGATCTTGGCAATCTCTGCCACCTCCACGTGGATCACGAAATGGTTTAGCAGATCCATGACCAGGGCCGAGTCCTGCACGCAGTACATGCCGAGCCGCCTGCGCCCCTCGGGGCCCGCTGCAAAGAGGCGAGGAATCTCCTTGTAATGCACATCCTCCTTCTTGGCCCCCAGTAGGTGCCTGGCTACTGTGTCCAGCTTGTAGTCTGAGAGGCTGAGCTTGTCCCGGCACACGGCGTACATGTCGATGGGGATGAGGCCGGTGATGCGGACCTTGGTGTTGGCCCGCAAGAAGCCCTTGCCCGCATCATGGGGTCGCCTGACCTCGCAGACGCCCCCAGCCCTAATTTTGCCCAGAGAGGCTGGGTTGATGCTGTAGATGTGCCTGGCTCTGTCCAGAATGTAGGGCCAGTCAAAGTTGGCCACGTTGTAGCCGGTCACAATCTCCACGCTGAGGTCTCTGATGAGCTGGAAGAAGGCGTAGAGCATGTCCAGCTCCGATGGGAACTCGTAGACCTCAACCCCCTCTATGTCTTCGCAGGTGCCCAGCGTCAGCAGGATGCGCCTATAGCGCCCGGCCTCCTCCCCTGTCGACCAGAGGACGCAGGATATCTGCAGGATCAGGTCAGCCTCGTTGGTGGCCGTGGGGAAGCCCTCCTCCCCCAGACACTCGATATCGAAGGCCAGGGCCCGGTAGGAGGGCCAGGAGCTGTCTTCACGCCGGACCGAGAGGTCGCCCACCTCACAGTCGTACTCGAGCTCGGCGTACGAGTCCCGGTGCTGGAGGCGGGGGATGGCGCGGCGGCAGCTGTACCAGCCAAAGGTGACAAAGTCATTGTCCAGGACAAAGCGGCGCGTGGCATCCACGTTGGCCTCAAAGATCTGACACCCGTGCTTGTCTTGCAGCCACGTGGCCACGTGACACACACTGTTGGGATGGGAGAGGGTGATCTTGTGGTAGTCGCCGGCATGGTTGCCGTAGCCCATAATGGAACGGCGCGTGACCTTCTCCACCGAGACCCGGCAGGGGGTCCTGCGGTCGAAGGTGCTGGCCTTGAGGGCGCTGAGGACTGCAAACTCCACGTCCAGACCCTGAGGCGCGCTGGCGTAGAAGTAGGCCTGCTGCCCAAACACGTTCACACACACGCTGGCCCCATCGGCCTTGCGCCGGCCCAGTAGCTTGATGACGATGCCGCATGGCACCACATACCCCTGTTTATCCGATGGAATGACGGCGCATTTCTCGTGCGTGTACACCGTCTCGAGTATGTCGTAGACATGGAAGTCTAGAGGGCTTCCGTGGGTGTCTGCCTCCGGCCTTGCCGTGCCCTCTTGGGCACGCTGGCGCCACCACATGCCCTTTCCATCCTCGTCACCCCCCACCACCGTCAGGGAGTCTTGGTAGAAACACAGGGGGGGCTGAGGCCCTCGCACATCCACCACCCCTGCGGCGCCTGGGGTCTGGAAACACTTGGGAATGAGACGCAGGTACTCCTTGTCAGGCTTTTTCAGAAGGCCTTTATTAGGTCTTAGGAAAGGGTTATAGAAGAGTCCCCCAGACATGGTTAAAACTCAGTCTCTGCCTCCCCAAGCAGTGCGGCGGCGGTCTCTGGATCGTGATAGCGTCTTCTGCGTAGGCCTGGAAAACGGTCCCTGGCTGCCTGCAATGCTCTGCTGGCCACTGAGGGTCCGGCCGCCCTCTGAGCTGCTCTCTTTTGCTCCTGGTTTTGCTCATGCAGCGCTAACATGATGGCTTGTAATTCTGTCTTACTAATGGGATTAATGCCTGGACCCTCACCAGAGGCATGTTGCTGAGCGAGCTCGTCGATCCCGGGGTAGAGCATCTGCACCGGCTGCTGCGACATCTGGCGCGTGCGCCTCGTGAGGGAAATAACCAGGATCACCACCCCCACCACCAGGACCAGAATGAGCATGCCGCCGAAGGGGTTTTTGAAGAAGGAGATGAAACCCGAGACCAGGCTGCTAAACAAACCCCCCACCGTGCTGACTAGGTTGGTGATGGACTGACCCACGCTACCCAGACTGTCCATAAGTTCCCCCAGGCCGTCCACAAATTGATTTCTGCCGTTTGACACTGCATTGTCCAAATCCTTCCGCAGGCCGGCGATGTTTTGCGCCTGGAAGTTGTACTCCCGGAAGATGCCCTCCAGGTCAAAGACGTTGGAGGCACGCTGTTCGTCCCGTGAGTACAGCTCCAGGGAGGCAAAGTCAATGTTCTCGATGAGGGAGGTGTTTAGTGAGATGAAGGTCTGCAGGGTGGCAATGCCGTCCAGCTCGATGGTTTTAAAGTGGTGGTAGTCGTTGTAAACGTGGATCTCGTTGCCGGACTGGAAGTAGTACTGGCTGGTCGCCTGGCACACCTCCGTCATCTTTTTTGTGAGGAAGATCTCGTTGTCGGTGCCCAGCTGTCCCTCGTAGGTCTTGGTGTCGTTGATAAAGCTGAAGGACACCAGGGGGCGCGAGTAGCACATGGTCTCGGAGCCGGGGACCCTCATGCTCTTGCGCAGGGTGACGGTGGCCTGGTTAACGGGCACGCACTGGGAGACTGAGATGACATCCCCCAGGCGCTTGGCCGCCACCGCCTTACCGTAGATGCTGGACATGACGGTGGTGGGATTAATCTTGGTTAGTTCTCTCAGCACCATGTTCTGCCTCTTCTGCTCCAGGCACCAGGCCCGCGCGAGGTCTCCCAGCATGCGGTTGATCTGGCGGCGCAGGGAATCGTAGGCAAATTGGATCTGGACGGTGGCGGGATTGTTGAGGGTGCCCAGGGACTTCCCGGGGGCCGCGGGGGGCACCGGTGTGGTGGCATTCCCCGCATCCCGCCTCCGGCGCCTCAGAACGGCGGCGGAGGTGCTCCCGCGGGCCGCGGGTGGGGCGGGGGGCGATGGACTGCTGGGGGGTGAGGAAGTCGGAGTGGTAAGCTCCGTCAGGTTCTTGACGGTGGCCAACGAGCGCGGGGTCAGAGGTAGCCAAGCTAATAACAATCCTCCGCTCGTTATAAAATATGTAATGGCTTCCTGGCCCTTCGTGTAACGATCCTGGACGGCCTCGTACTTCTCATGCATGGTCTTGTTCACCTGCTCTTCGATGCACTTGAAGGCGTCCGGGAGCTCTATGCCCACGGTTGTGTTGGTCACGAAGCTAGAGGTGCCCTCGTCAGTCACAAAATGTATTGACTTCCCTGTTTCTGTGGCGATGGTCGAGTCAAAGGTTTGCCAGTGTTGAAGCGGGCAGTAGGCTGTCCTGTTCTCGAGCTTCCAAGATAGCGTGTAAGTTCCCTTGTCCAGGAAGGCTCGGCGTTCGCCTTGCGGGTTCGTCCCTCGGTTGTCGTAGTCCACTATCTTGTAGTTAGTTCTCACGTGGAAGGAGTCTGCCCGCTCATGGAAGGTTTCCGTATTTTTCCCGTCATAGAAAGGGGACATTTCCACAGTCTGCCCGGTGGTGGTCACAAAGAAGTCGAAGGGGCTGTTGGACTTGGCCATCATGTCAGTTATCAGGCAGTTGACGGTAGTTCTTGTTCTGTAAGTCCATATCAACCACCCGGGGGCGTCATAGAGCTCCGTCTGGCTGGCGTAGCGGCGCACCCCGTTGGCCAGGCCCCCGGTGGGCTTTAGGTTGACGGTGATGTTAACTCCGTCGCGGTCTACATACACGCGCGTCAGCCCATCTTTTGTCATCTTGACCGCGTTGTAGCACTGGTAGATGGTATCCATCTGGTCAGTTTCGTAGCTGTCAACGGAGAACTTCTCCTCGTGCCGGTTGGTCACGGAGTCCGCGTACCAGCCATTGTAGATGAGAATGTTGGTCACTATCTTGGTGTAGGAGCGGACCTTAAACGAGTAGGGAATAATGTTGTCTTTAAACACCATCAACAGGCCCTCCGTGTGATTCTCCCGCGTGCCAAACGAGGGACACTGGATGTCCGAGGAGAAGCGGAACAGGTCGCCGTGGCTGGAGAGCTCGCAGACTCGGAAAGGAAAGCTGGTTTGCTGACGCGTGGCGGTAGGCTGCACCGTGGTGGCGGGGGGCGCGGGCTGCTCTGGGGTCTGCGCACCGAGGCGGCACGCCAGGGCGGCTAGCAGCACGACCACGCTTAGCACCCTACGCCGAGTCATCTCTCATTTGGAGGTGCAGGTAGAGAAGGGCATATAGATCCTTAAATACCCACCCCCTGCCCTTATACAGAAGAATTAGGGGCCGGTCAGAGTCGTACGTGAGGTAAAGCCCATCCGGGGGCAGGGCCTGGCCGGGGCTGACCGCGTCCGCCCGGCGCAGGATCAAGGACCGCCCCCAGGTCTTGTTGTAGAGGGACACGGTTAGGACGGCCTCGCGCAGCGCCCGGCACAGAATTTGCTGGCTAGATGCCAGTGAGCCCCCGGGTACGCTGTAGAAGCTGTTGAAGGAGGTCTCTATCCAGTCGCTCGGCTCGATGCCTGGCCATATCAGGGAAGTCAGGAACGCCTTCTGGTGAGGCAGCGTACCTGCGGCGTCACAGCAGCGAGCCAGGGCCACGTTGCTGGGTGGGGGAAAGAGCCCGCTCTCCTCCGCCAGGGGCCCCGTGATGAAGGTGTACAGGCTGTGCGTCAGCGCGTGCAGGTGCTCCGAGCTCAGGGTCTGGGTAAACAGGTGTGTTTTGATGTACTTGGAATTCTCAAAGGCGGCACCCTCGCCGGCGCGCCTGTCCTCCCAGGGACCCGAGACGAAGGCCCGTCTGTAGAGGAAGTGGTTGCGCATGCGGGCCAGCTCCCAGTAGACCACGTCCCCCCAGACGCGCAGGCACAGGGTCTCGGTCAGGGTCTCGCTCTGTTGCGCCAGGCAGGACTGCAGCTTGGCCAGACCCTCGGTGGCCACCTGGCGCAGGTACTGCTCCTTGCGCTTGAGCGCGTCCGAGAGGGCGCCGGACGGGCCGGGCTCTCGTGCCCCAGCCGGCCGGGGCACCTCCGGGCTCTCCCGGGACGCCTCCTCCTCGCCTCGGCCCAACCGCTGCATGGCTCGGTTGAGCCGCGTGTAGAGCTCGTTCCTCTTTTGCAGGATGGCCCGGTACTGGGGGTGCGCCGTGAAGGCGGCGGCGCAGTCCGCCTTCAGCGCCTCCACCGCGTCGCCCGAGGAGCTGTAGACCCCGCCGCAGAAGAGCCGCTCTGTGGCCCCGGGAGCCACGGCATCAAACAGGTGAGTCAGCCTTGCCCCTGCCAGCGCCTCCTCGCAGGCCCGCCGCACCAGGGCCAGGCGACGCTCCCGGGCAAACAGGGCAGAGAGGCGGGAATGTCCGCCACCCTCCCCCTGCCCCGTTGCACCGATAGCATGGCCGCCAGAGTTCCAATAGAGGAGCTCCGAGAGTTCCGCCACCTCCGGGGGCACTGTCGAGAAGACGTTGTAGGTGTCCAGCGCTCTGGTCGCCCCCTCTGCCTCCGGCCGCCCCGGGCCCGGGACCGCGCCCTCCTCTGGGCCGCCCGGCCTCGCCTTCTCCTCAGCCTCCAACAGGTGCCCGAGCCCAGCCTGCCGGACTTCATTCTCAAACAGTCCCGAGACCGGCTCCGGATTCACCGGCACCGCCAGGTGGTTACAGGAGACGTGGGTCCCCTCTGCCGTGGAAGGGTTGCCGTGGTTGGGCAGAACCATCAGCTCGCCCACACAGCGCCAGCAGGGCACAGAGGTGATGTAGAGGCGCGGGTCTGGGATGGGACTTACGCCCCGAAAGCGGCCCAGCAGATCCAGGGCCCGTTCCAGGCTCTCCAGCCCCATGGTGTGAGACATGCAATAAAACACGCTATTGATTCTCTTCATTAAAATCTCTATGTCATTTATTAGGCACAAACTTACATCGACTTTATGCCCCCCGTAAAACTCCACAGAGTACGCGACTGAGGGGGTGCGGAGAGGCGGGACCCGGGTACCCTTTCTACCAGGGGCGAGCAGCGCGGCAGAGGCCTCTCTCGAGTTCTCTAGCAGGTGCACCAGCTCCAGGGACAGGGCGCTGCATGCACGGTCATTCTGCCGTCTCAAACGGGGAAGGAGGATGGCCTCCAGCTCGGCCAGCAGGCCGGCGTTGCGCACTACCGCAGCCACGTCCAGACTCCGGGGGTCCAGCCGGGCGCACACGCTCAGCTCAACCGCCAGGGCGTACACCTGGCTGTACGCCGCCGCCAGCAGCCCCGACATCGCCGCCCCAGGGGTCTCTAGACCTCTAGTCCGGGGAGAACGGTGGCCAGACGGCGCTTGCGTCTGCCCCCGGAGCCCTGCCCTCCTCCACCCAGCAGCAGCCCGGCCGAGGCCTGCGACGCGGTGCTGACCGGCTCGGCCACGCTGATAAAGTTGTCCTGGGCTGCCCCGGGCCCACCCCACACTCCCTCCAGAAAGTCCCGAGCGGCCCCCGCCGTCCACTCTATCCCGCTGGAGGCAATGGTCGCCAGGGTTTCTAGGACGCTGTCCGCCAGGACGGAGAAGCGGCCCAATAAGTACTCCGCGTCGTCCCTAGTCAGCGAGGCGCATGCCTCGCCCATGGCATCCACAAGGTTGCACACCACATCAAACACACAGTCTTCCTCCTGTTTTTGTGATATAATGGCCTCCAGGCCAGCCCTGATGTTCTCAATCTCATATGTGGTCGCGGCTTGGGTCCGGCGCTTCACGGTCAACCCTAGGGTGGGGGTGGCAAAGACAAACTTCTTCCGCATGGAAGAGCCCCCGGCCTGCTTGCGCAGCCCAGCCCCGGGGGCCTGCAGCAGGTTCCTGTCCACGCCCCGGCCCATAAAGTATCCCAGGTTCCCGGCCTGGAATATCTGGTTGTTGCCGTTGACCCCCGTGTACTTGTTGATGGTCACTGGCAGCGTGACAACCGGACGGGCCTTGCAGACCTGGCTAAGACAGTCTGTGGCCGCGCAGACCACCGTGGTCGCAGTAAGGGAGGAGGTGGCCTCCGCGTAGGCCGCTGCCGACTCCACCGCCCGCGTGCCCAGTACGTGGGGGTAGTCACGGGCGGGCACCGACTGCGTCCTCGGCACCAGTCCCTGAATCAGGCTGATGTAGAACTGGGTCTGGCCGCACGCCTTCAGGATGGCGTTGTTGAGCCTCTGCTTGGCGTAAGTGACCAGGTTGCCAGGCACCACATCTATGACGTTGCTCTCTTCGTGGGCCCGGGAGCCCCCGTCCACAAAGAGGGCCAGGTCAGAGTACTCCTCCACGCTGGCCCCGCTGGGGACAGGGACCGAGCGCCGCCTGGAAAAGTTGTGCCACAGGTACAGGCTTGAGAGCTTAGTGTCCGGGAATAGGGTCTTGTGGTAGGTGTTGAGGAATTTCATGTAGGGCCCGTTGATGATGTAGTTCTCCCTCCTGGTAGTGGACTTGATGAAGCTGTTCTGGAGGGCGGCATTCTCCCCCGTGAAGACCACCCTGTTCTTAATCTTGATGTTCCTGGGGCACAGCATCAGCACCTTGGACATGCGCACAGGCAGCCGCCGGCCGTACAACCGGCCCTGCAGGGCCGCGTCCAGGTCTGGCAGGTCGCAGGTGGGCTCCCCATGCACCACCTTGGCCTCCTTGGCCGTGAGGACCCCCTTGTCGATGGCCAGGCTCCTAAAGTTGGTGCACAGCGTCTGGTAGTGACCCTTTAGCCACTCTGGGGGGCTCTGGCCAAGCCCGGGGTTGTCATTCTCATAGCACATACAGATGGGCAGGGAGATGTCCTGCAGGATGGTCAGCAGTGAGCGGTAAAACAGCTGGGTGAAGATGGGGCAGGCGGGCTGCGCAAAGGGGTTGCATGAGTACTGCATCACGTGGTAGCAGCTCTTGACCAGGTCCTTGTAGGTGATGTTGTTCTTGGCCATGCTGTTCATAAACTGGACCACTTCGGCGTCCACCGCCGCATCCACGTCCTTGAACATCTTGACAAAGTCACGCGGGCCATGGGGCTCCTTCTCTAGCTTTCCCTCAGCGTCTATGCCCAGCCGAGACAGCCGCTCCAGCAGGTTCTGGTTCAGCTGCCAGTAGGTGTAGCGGGGCTCGTCGTCCGGCCGCTGCCCGTCGTCCTCCTTATCGATGAAGTTGAGAAAGTTGCCCAAAAAGTCCGTCTCGTTGTAGGAGCCCGAGGCCCCCGAGATCACATATGGGTCCCTCCGCTGCGTGGACATGACGGGGGGGAAGCGGTCCCTCAGCCTAAAGAAGAGCGTGTTCAGGCACACGGCCGGGGCCCGGCCCTCGCAGAGCGAGCACATGGGGCTGGCGGCCGCCCCCGCCACGTAGCTGCCCGTCTCCGGCACCGGGGTCAGAGAGCTCTTCTGTCCCTGGCAAAACTGCAGGTAGTAGGCATAGCGGGCAAGAAGGTTGGGCGAGAAGGAGGCCGCATAGACCAGGTGCTCCACAGCGTAGTTTCCCGGACCGTTGGTTCCGGTCACGTCTGGCCCACCCCAGCCCGAGAAGCAGGGTCGGCGGCAGGGGTCCCAGGTCCCCTCCTGCAGGGTCCCCAGGCCGTGGGTCATGTAGAAACTGTTAAAGAGACTCTCCTTGCCCTGACCGGTTGACTTCGAGACCCCCGAGACGTAGAGGACAGAATTGGTGGCAAAGATCTGCGTGGACACGTGGGGGGCCAGGCTGGCATTATATCGGTGTAACGCAGCCACACGGGCCTCTGGGCCCTCACAGTCGGCAAACAGGGGCCACGAGTCGTAGTTGAGGCTGGCCGGGGTCTCGTGCGAGGCCTCCAGCATGGCGGGCGCGTAGCTCACCGCCAGCTCGCAGGCCGCGCTGTCCACAATCATTAAGGCTCCCGAGTCCGGGTGACTGATGGTTGAGGCTGGGAACTCCTTGAGGGGGGCCACCTTGGCCACCTTGGCCTGGTCCTGCAGGCTCTGCTTCTCCAGCAGCTCCACCAGCTTGCCCACCCGTCGGACGCGCAGCGCCTGCGCCAGCCCGGTGTACAGCGCCTCGTGCATGCAGCGGCTAAGGTCCGAGTTGTAAAACTGGCGGAGCTGGGGCACGCCCTCTGGGAACACCTCCTTGTCGTAGAGCGGGACCCTAACGCTCGCAGACTGCCCCACCGCTACCTCCTGTTTTAACGATGGAATGGCCACCAGGTTTCCGCTGTAGAGTCGCTCCTTGAAGGCCTCGGTTATTGCCACCGCCCCCAGGTAGGCAGAGGGATCTAGCCCTTCGGGGAAGAAGTCCCCCGGCTTGGAGCTTTCCCTCGGTAGGGCGCTGTAGGCGTCGTACCCAAACACCTCCCTGGTCTCGCCACAGAGGGCCTCGAGACCTGGCCCCTCAAAGATGGGGGGAACCATATGGGCATTGTGGAACACGTAGATGTCCCTGTGATAGGAGGTAGCGCGTAGGAGCCCGCAGTTGGGGTCGGGCCTCCTGTGCAGAGCCTTGACATTGATGCTGAAGCCCGGCTCCACGGTGATGCCGCAAAGGAGCGGCACCGTCAGGCACCTGTGGCCCGCGTAGCCGGTCCCCAGTGTGGCCACCTCCCTAAGAGGGTAGGTGGCCAGGGGGTAAAAGTAGATGTAGCCGCACGGACCCGGCTGGCTCTGGCTGCCCAGATTATCCTCGCTAGTCTGTGCACCCTGCATGATGCCCAAGGTATCGCCCCGGCCTCCCAGTCCCACATTAAATGTTACACTTTACTCATCACGCAACACCCACTGTTTATTCATTTACAAAGATTTCAGGAAGTCAGTCAGGCTGGCCAGGGCCCACGTCACGGGGAACTGACGTCTCAGCGATCTTGGCATGCCGCCCAGCCTCGCAAACCAGAGTCTGCGATAGAGGGCCAGGTAGTGGGCGATTGCCCCCAGCACGAAGGCGGCGCTCTTGTGGTCATCCAGGTAGTTTCGCACCGCAAACACCACTGTGTAGCACAGCACCACCCTGAGCCGCGACCAGTAGTCGTAGTGGTCGTTGTACACTGCGCGCAGGACGCTGATGATGAGCCGTACGTGCGTGTCTTTGCCCCCGATGTCGGCTGTCCTGCAGGCCAGCTCCGCGTACAGCTTCCTATCCTTCCTCAGGGAGGCCTTGATGAGCCGGCAGAGGACCAGGGCTGGCAAAGGCAGGTCTTTCTCATCCCGGGTGAACACCGCGTACATGGCCCTGAACATGAGGTAGCTGGACTCAGCCACCTTGTCGTCCGGCGGCGAGGGCGCGACCCACGCCTCGACCGGGGTCCTCACAAACACAGAATCTGTAGACTTGGCTGGCCTCATGGTCTCGTCAGGCCAGCTCACGGGCTTCAGGCTTATATGATAAAATGGGCGTGGCAGAATAGTATAAGACGCGAGGCCTGGGTGAGGAGAGTCCAGAGCAATGGCCAGGTTCATCGCTCAGCTCCTCCTGTTGGCCTCCTGTGTGGCCGCCGGCCAGGCTGTCACCGCTTTCTTGGGTGAGCGAGTCACCCTGACCTCCTACTGGAGGAGGGTGAGCCTCGGTCCAGAGATTGAGGTCAGCTGGTTTAAACTGGGCCCAGGAGAGGAGCAGGTGCTTATTGGGCGCATGCACCACGATGTCATCTTTATAGAGTGGCCTTTCAGGGGCTTCTTTGATATCCACAGAAGTGCCAACACCTTCTTTTTAGTAGTCACCGCTGCCAACATCTCCCATGACGGCAACTACCTGTGCCGCATGAAACTGGGCGAGACCGAGGTCACCAAGCAGGAACACCTGAGCGTGGTGAAGCCTCTAACGCTGTCTGTCCACTCCGAAAGGTCTCAGTTCCCAGACTTCTCTGTCCTTACTGTGACATGCACCGTGAATGCATTTCCCCATCCCCACGTCCAGTGGCTCATGCCCGAGGGCGTGGAGCCCGCACCAACTGCGGCAAATGGCGGTGTTATGAAGGAAAAGGATGGGAGCCTCTCTGTTGCTGTTGACCTGTCACTTCCCAAGCCCTGGCACCTGCCAGTGACCTGCGTTGGGAAAAATGACAAGGAGGAAGCCCACGGGGTTTATGTTTCTGGATACTTGTCGCAATAAACGCACTTGCCTATTTCACCTTGTTTTAGTGTGGCATTGGGGGGGTGGCATTGCGGGTGGATAGCCTCGCGACTCGTGGGAAAATGGGCGGAAGGGCACCGTGGGAAAATAGTTCCAGGTGACAGCAGCAGTGTGTGAAGATTGTCACAGCTGCTGGTTTGGAGAAAACGGGGGTGGGCGGTGATCAGGGAGAACAATTCCCCGGGGACACCTGCACGAGACCCCTGGGCTCTCAGGAACTCCGCCCAGGTCTCGCCAATTGGGGTGATCCTGTAGCGCCGCGGTTTCAGCATCACAGGTTATTTTGCCTGAAGCTTGCTGGGGCGTAAATCCCTCTCGCCTTGTTTCTCAGAGAGCATTTCAGGCCGGTTTTGCAGTCGCTGCTGCAGCTATGGGGTCCCTAGAAATGGTGCCAATGGGCGCGGGTCCCCCTAGCCCCGGCGGGGATCCGGATGGGGACGATGGCGGAAACAACTCCCAATATCCATCTGCTTCTGGCTCTTCTGGGAACACCCCCACCCCACCGAACGATGAGGAACGTGAATCTAATGAAGAGCCCCCACCGCCTTATGAGGACCCATATTGGGGCAATGGCGACCGTCACTCGGACTATCAACCACTAGGAACCCAAGATCAAAGTCTGTACTTGGGATTGCAACACGACGGGAATGACGGGCTCCCTCCCCCTCCCTACTCTCCACGGGATGACTCATCTCAACACATATATGAAGAAGCGGGCAGAGGAAGGTAAGAGTGCCATCTATCTGTACTTTTATTTATTGCATCACAAGTCACATCAATAATAAGGGCGCCATCTAGCGGGAGATGTTATCCACACCATCCCAATTCACATCTCAGGGACAACAGGTCAAAGTTCTTTGTTGACACCCCCAGCGCTGGCTCCAGGGGGTGGCAGCGTTGGATGCAGTCCTCCGCATCGGGGCGGACGCCTCCTCCCAACGCGTTTCTGCGGATCAGTCGCTGGCTGGTGGGCATCGGAGTCGGTGGGCGGTCCTCCACGGGGACACGCTCCTTCTTGGCCTTGTTCTTTGACCTTTTGGACATTCTTCTGAAGGAACGGCGGAGAGTAGCGTAGAATCCAGCCAGTGGTCTACCCGGTCGCATGGTGGCTTCTTAGATGAGGAGCAGGCATAAAAGTCCAAACAGGACACAGAGTACCACCAGGAGTAGTCTTAGTCTGCTGACGTCTGGGTCCTCGGGGCAGGGGTGGCTAGGCCTGGTCTCCGTAGAAGAGCCGGGCAGGCCGCAGGCAGAGGACTGCTGCTCTAGCAAAGCACGCTCCAGGACGTGTACCATCTCGAGAGTGAGGCACAGCTGTTTTCGTGGACTTTTATACAGTAAGGACAAGGAAAGAAGGCCAGAGGAATGTGGAAAGATGAGCGAGGACAGGTGTGGAGGTTTTGGGCTAGCTCTCAGTTTCTGGGTGTGAGAGAGGGATTAAAGTGCTTATGCGCAAAGAATGTGTCAACGACAGGTGTTCCTGCCTCTGCTGGCATGAGTTAGGTGTGGCTTGGGCTGAATCCAAATGTGTATTGGCACAAGATAGAAAGCAAAGTTGCTGGAGTTACTGGGTGGGAGACAGGGATGTATGTGGTCCCCCGCTGGTATGCCAGTACCCTGTGGAAGTAAGGGGCCTCATCTGCCCGGTAGTTGTGTTGTGCAGAGGTCTGATGTGTGTAGGAGGGGTGGGTTCAACGCAGGGGCGTTGGTGGCGGAGTCTGGCAACGCCCGGGTCCTTGCTACCTGTGTGGTGTGTGAAGGGCTGGGTAAAGGTGTCTGCCAATTCTCGCATGTCCTCCTTTCCCCTTGTTTTGAAATAGAATATGAATGTGGCTTTTCAGCCTAGACAGACAGTGTGGCTAAGGGAGTGTGTGCCAGTTAAGGTGATTAGCTAAGGCATTCCCAGTAAATGGAGGGAGAGTCAGTCAGGCAAGCCTATGACATGGTAATGCCTAGAAGTAAAGAAAGGTTAGTCATAGTAGCTTAGCTGAACTGGGCCGTGGGGGTCGTCATCATCTCCACCGGAACCAGAAGTACCCAAAAGCAGCGTAGGAAGGTGTGGATCACCGCCGCCACCGTCTGTCATCGAAGGCGGGCCCCGGTCACCTCCTTTGTTTTCAACCTCTTCCGTCAAATTTGGAGGGCCTCCATCATTTCCAGCAGAGTCGCTAGGGTTATGAGGCAGCGGGTCATGTGGGCCATTGTCATCAGTGTTGTCAGGGTCCTGTGGGCCATTGTCATCAGTGTTGTCAGGGTCCTGTGGGCCATTGTCAGGACCACCTCCAGGTGCGCCTAGGTTTTGAGAGCAGAGTGGGGGTCCGTCGCCGGCCCCACTCACGAGCAGGTGGTGTCTGCCCTCGTTGGAGTTAGAGTCAGATTCATGGCTAGAATCGTCGGTAGCTTGTTGAGGGTGCGGGAGGGAGTCATCGTGGTGGTGTTCATCAGTGTGTCGTGGTCCATGATAATACATCCAGATTAAAATGGCCATAAACAGGAGGAGCCAAAGGAGATCAACCAATAGAGTCCACCAGTTTTGTTGTAGATAGAGAGCAATAATAAGCAGGATGATGGCTAGGAAGAAGGCTAGGATGAAGGCCAAAAGCTGCCAGATGGTGGCACCAAGCCGCCAGAGAATCTCCAAGAAGTAGATCCAGAGACCTAAGACTGCGTTGAAAAAAAGAGTGTTAGGGCTGGAAAGGTGAGGGTGTGGTAAATAAGTCCTAGGGAATGTTAGATCTTACCAAGTAAGCAGCCAAAGATGAACAGCACAATTCCAAGGTACAATGCCTGTCCGTGCAAATTCCAGAGAGCGATGAGTAGGAGGGTGACTGGGGAAAGAGGAGAAAGTGCGTTAGAGAAGGAAGCGTAAGGGAAAGGGGGTGGGGGGCAAAGGGTGTAATACTTACTCATCAGTAGGAGTAGACCAAGGCCTCCAAGTGGACAGAGAAGGTCTCTTCTGAAGATAAAGATGATGAGAATGATAATAATAAGCATGAGAGCAAAGGAATAGAGGACAAGGAGCGCTCCTCCAGTCCAGTTACTCATAACGATATACAGCCAGAACAGTAGCGCCAAGAGCAGGAGAAGGAGAGCAAGGCCTATGGAAGAGGAGAGGGGGGGTCCTAGAGGGGGCCGTGGCGGGCCCGGTGGGCCCCTCTCAAGGTCGCGTTCCATGGTCAGGGTAGTGTGGCAGGAGCAAGGCAACTGAGGAAAGAAGCTGACAGAGCAGTGACAGAGGCTTATGTAGGCCGCCTACGAGAGAGTAACGCGTGTTTCTGGGGATGGAGGCCCGGGGGGATTTGGGGGGTCTGGCGGAGGCAGTACGGGCGCCGCTTTCCCGAAAGCGGCGTAGTGTGTGTGCATGTAAGCGTTAAAAGAGGAAGTAGAAAGCGTGTGTTTGTGTTAGAAAAGCGAGTCCCCGAGGGGCAAGCTGTGGGAATGCGGTGGTAAAGCGTAGCAGGAAATGGAAAGGCAGTGCGGCAATCACAAGGGGGAGTGAGCAGTGTTGTGGGAAGCGGCAGTGTAATCCACACAAAGAGGCGTAGGGCGCGCAACGTTGGGAGGTCGTTGTCGGCAGGCGGGAGGCTGTGCTTTAGGGGGGTTCAGGTGAGGCAAGGCTGTGGGGTAACCGTAGGGGAGGCGGGTGAGGCGGATAAGAGGGCTAAGGGTCGGCGGGTGACGAAGCAGCAGACGGGGGATATGGGAATTTCAGAATGAGGTGGCGGATTCCGGCGAAAAGGGTGTGGGCTGTGCAAGTGTCATGAGGCAGGCGCGGAAAGTCGCTGCGGCTTGCTGGCGTGGGGCATGGGGGCATTTCCTGGAAAAAGTGGAGGGGGCGTGGCCTGCCCCCCGCGGCCCCCCTAGCCCCCCCGCACAGCGCGGCGCCACGGCGGGCGGGCGGGG
>ERZ773043.402-NODE-402-length-25357-cov-51.348550_pt1 | contig 25357 bp, 27 predicted proteins | sample MGYA00580636_ERZ773043 | MGnify/ENA primary metagenome ERZ773043 (study PRJEB29015, sample SAMEA2737992) | human oral metagenome | biome: human oral; feature: human-associated habitat; material: dental | place: China | collected 2065 ...
TTGAAACCATGAAGTATTGTTGGAAGATACGGAGCAATTCACCTTGCTTGTCGCTATCATCTGGATAAAGGAAAAGAGTCAAGTTGTGAGCGATATCTGTCTTGTCAAATTCGATTCCCTCTTTGATGATGGAAGAATCAACTGAATCCAAGTCAAACAAGCGCAAACGGTTTTTAGTAGCTGTCTTGTAACCAGGCACATCAATATCGTAAAGAGTTGATGTCAAGGTGAAGTGCGCAAATGGCACTTGGTAGCTACGACTTGAGCGAACCAACCAGTTTTGCTCAGTCAACCAGAAATTTGGAATAGTTGTTTGTTCATTGTTTTTAAGGACTTGTTGGAAAAGACCAAAGTGGTAGTTTAGTCCAACACCGTCACCATTGAGACCCAAGGTTGCGATAGAGTCCAAGAAGCAGGCTGCCAAACGGCCCAAACCACCATTACCAAGAGATGGTTCCAATTCTACTTCTTCAACTTCGATCAAGTCTTTACCAGCAGCGGCAAGTTCTTTTTTCACATCGTCGTAAAGACCAAGGTTAATCAAGTTGTTTGACAAGAGTTTACCAATCAGAAACTCAGCAGAGATGTAGTAGAGTTTCTTTTTACCAGTATTAACTGGCTTTTGGGCGCTCGCTAATTTTGTGTAGTTCAAGAGAGCCAAATAAAGCTCTTCATTGCTACAATCAGCAATTTGCTTTTGATAAGTTTTTTGGATATATGTTTGTAAGTTTGACATGATTTCTCCTAGTATTAGAAAGTATTGAAATTTATTGTCTTATGAAAGCAAGTCCGTATTCAGACGACGATAGACCTTAGTCAAATGATAAAGCTGACCTTCTACGATAGGGTTTAGCTCTTCAGCTGTCATCCGCCATGCCCAGTTGCCGCCAATTGTAGAAGGCAGGTTCATGCGGGCAGAGCCATCTAGCTCTAGCAGATCTTGCATCGTTGCGATAGCCATGTAGCTAACGGAAGCAAAGATTGTACGAAGCATTGCATGTGGCACCGTTTCGTATTCTTTGCGGTTGGTGTACTGAGCCATGTATTCACGGGTTGGATCATCAATCTCATCCTTATACCAGCCCAATACAGTATTATTGTCGTGAGTACCAGTGTACATCACAGAGTTATGTGGAGCCAAGTGTGGACTATCGATGCTTTCATCATCTGGATTGAAAGCGAATTGCAGAATCTTCATACCTGGGAAGCCAGTTCGTTCACGCAATTCAATGACTTCATCCGTCATGAATCCAAGATCTTCTGCAATGATGTTCAATTCACCTAAAGCTTCTTTCACTGCGGCAAACAGCTTATAACCTGGACCTTTGACCCAGTGACCAGTAGCCGCTGTGTCAGACTCAGCTGGCACTTCCCAATAAGACTCAAAGCCACGGAAGTGGTCGATCCGAACAATGTCGTAAATCTTGAAGCTTTCGCGAAGGCGCTCAATCCACCAAGCATAACCATCTTGATCCATGGCATCCCAATTATAAATTGGGTTACCCCACAATTGGCCAGTCTCTGAAAATTCATCTGGTGGGCAGCCAGCAACCTTGACTGGGCGACCTTGCTTATCTGTCTTGAAGAAGTGAGGCTGAGCCCAAACATCTGCGCTGTCAGCAGCTACATAGATTGGCATGTCTCCAACGATTTCGATGTGATGGTCATTGGCATATTTCTTGAGTTCTAGCCATTGTTTAAAGAAGAGATATTGAGTTACACGATGGTACTCCAGCTTGTCTGCCAATTTCTCACGGTAGCTAGCCAAGCTTTCTGGTTGACGACGACGAATTGCTTCATCTGGCCATTCTGTCCAAGCTTTCAGATCAAAATGCTCTTTAACAGCCATGTATTCCGCAAAAAGCTCCAACCAAGCTGCATTTTCCGCAACAAAGTGACGGAATTTGTCAAGATCGCCAACTTTAAGGAATCGAGCAACCGCTTTTTCCAAAAGAGGACGACGTGCTTCAAATACTTTTGCATAATCCACAGCTTTTGGATCATCACCAAAATCAACACCTTTTAGATCTTCTTCTGCCAACAGGCCTTCGTCAATCAAGAAATCCAAATCAATAAAGTGAGTATTCCCTGCAAAGGCTGAGAAAGACTGGTAAGGAGAGTCCCCATAGCTAGTCGTTCCCAAAGGCAAGATTTGCCAATAACGTTGCTTCGTTCTAACTAAGAAATCCACAAAATCATAAGCAGACTGACCAAAAGAACCAATCCCGTACTTGCCTGGCAAAGAGGAAATGTGCATCAATACACCACTTTGTCTTGCTTTCATATGTAACACCTCAAAAATTTTTTCATGCTTGTTTCCTACTTTATTTAGAGAAAACGTTTGCGTTGCTTGAATTATAACCTATTTTTTTTTCAAGTGCAAGCTTTTTAAAAAACTTTTTTTATTTATTATACCATAGATTTCCATTTTCTTTCCTTATATATCATCTAAATTAACACTCTTTCCTTAAAAAATTTTTAAAATTTTCTTAAAAACACTTGCAAGCGTTTACCTTTTGTGCTAAAATTATTTTAAGTTCAAGAAAACGTTTGCGCTATGCAAGCGTGTTCTTAGATGGTATTATACTTTTATTCTTTAGGAGGAATAATCATGAAAAACAAAATGTTGAAGAGCGTTGCTGTTCTCGGTACTGTTGCTTTAGCAGGTTTTATTTTGACAGCCTGCGGTAGCAAATCTTCTAAAAAAGAAGCTGCTGCAAGCAATGAGCTCACTGCATATGTAGACGAAGGCTACAAGAGCTACATGGAAGAAGCTGCGAAGGCTTATGAAAAAGAAACTGGAACAAAGGTCACTATCAAAACTGGTGATGCTCTTACAGGTCTTGATAACCTTTCGCTTGACAACCAATCTGGTAAATCTCCAGATGTCATGATGGCACCATACGACCGCGTGGGAAGCCTAGGTGCTGACGGACAACTTTCAGAAGTTGAGTTGGGCAAAGATGCAAAAGCTGACGATACTACTAAATCTTTGGTAACAATCGACGGAACTACTTACGGTGCTCCTGCTGTTATCGAGACTTTGGTAATGTACTATAACAAAGACCTGATTCAAAAAGCTCCTACAACATTTGCTGAACTTGAAGAATTGGCTAAAGATAGCAAGTACGCTTTCGAAGGTGAAGATGGCAAAACTTCTGCTTTCCTTGCTGACTGGACAAACTTCTACTATGCTTACGGTCTCCTTGCTGGAAATGGTGCTTATGTCTTCGGTAAAGACGGTACAGATCCTAAAGATATCGGTTTGGCTAACGAAGGTTCTATCAAAGGAATTGAATACGCTAAAACTTGGTATGAAAAATGGCCTAAAGGTATGCAAGATACAGAAGGCGCTTCTAACTTGATCCAAACTCAATTCCAAGGTGGAAAAACTGCTGCAATCATCGACGGACCTTGGAAAGCTGCATCTCTTAAAGAAGCTAAAGTAAACTACGGTGTAGCAACTATCCCAACACTTCCAAACGGAAAAGAATACAAAGCCTTTGGTGGTGGTAAAGCTTGGGTCATCCCTGCTGGTTCTAAGAACGTTGACGGCGCACAAAAATTCGTTAACTTCCTTGCATCAACTGCACAACAAAAAGCTCTTTACGATGCAACAAACGAAGTTCCTGCTAACACAGAAGCACGTGAATACGCTGTAAGCAAGAAAGATGAATTGACAGACGCAGTTGTTAAACAGTTCAAATCTGCAGAACCAATGCCAAACATCTCTGAAATGAGTACTGTTTGGGATCCAGCTAAGAACATGCTCTTCGATGCTGTAAGCGGCAAGAAAGATGCTAAAACTTCAGCTGAAGATGCTGTTAAATTGATCAAAGAAACTATCGATCAAAAATTCGGCAACAAATAAGCAAGTTTAAATAAAGGGGTGGGAATTTTCCCTACCCCTTGTTTGATAGAATGAGGCTTTATTCTATCTTCTAATTAAGAAAAACTCGGATTAGGACTTGTACTTACTGCAATTCCTCAATCTTTCTCGTATCTAAGGAGACTACAATGACAAAAAAAGATCCCAAACAAGCCATGTTGCGCTCCCTCATTCCAGGGTTGGGGCAAATCTATAATGATCAAAAAGCCAAAGGATACATCTTTCTTGGGGTTACGGTTGCATTTTTAGCTTATTTCGTAGCTATTGCCCTACCAGAAATTGAAAATCTCATCACCCTTGGTGAAGTCCGTGGTGACAACTCACTCTTCATGCTGATCCGCGGTGCCTTCCACCTCATCCTCGTGGTATTTTTCCTGATTTTCTATGGATTTAACTTGAAGGATGCTCGGACGGTTGCTAAACAGTGGAACAATGATTATCCTGTTCATACTACCTTGAAGGAAATGTTTGATGGGATCTATGAAAATGGCTTCCCTTACTTGCTGATTATTCCTTCTTATTTGGCGATGACCTTTGCCATCATTTTCCCTGTATTGGTAACACTCTTGATTGCCTTTACAAACTATGATTTCAAACACCTGCCACCAAATAAACTCTTGGATTGGGTTGGCTTTACCAACTTTGCTAACATTTGGCAATTGAGCACCTTCCGTGCGGCCTTTGGTTCTGTCTTGACTTGGACTATCATCTGGGCACTGGCAGCCTCTACTTTACAAATCGTAATCGGTATTTTCACCGCTATCATTGCCAACCAGCCATTCATCAAAGGAAAACGCATCTTCGGTGTTATCTTCTTGCTTCCTTGGGCAGTCCCAGCCTTTATCACTATCCTGACTTTCTCAAATATGTTCAACGATAGTATCGGGGCCATCAATACTCAGGTTATCCCACTTCTCGGCAAGGTTCTTCCTTTCTTAAATGGACATCTGATCCCGTGGAAGACTGATCCGACTTGGACTAAGATCGCTCTAATTATGATGCAAGGTTGGCTTGGATTCCCTTATATCTACGTCCTGACCTTGGGTATTTTGCAGTCTATTCCAAATGACCTTTACGAAGCAGCCTACATCGACGGAGCCAATGCTTGGCAGAAATTCCGCAATATCACTTTCCCAATGATCTTGGCAGTTGCGGCACCAACTTTGATCAGTCAATACACCTTTAACTTTAATAACTTCTCAATCATCTACCTCTTCAATGCAGGTGGCCCTGGTAGTGTCGGTGGAGGAGCCGGTTCAACTGATATCCTTATCTCTTGGATTTATCGATTGACCACAGGTACAGCACCACAATATTCAATGGCGGCGGCCGTTACCCTCATCATCTCCATCATCGTCATCTCTATCTCTATGATTGCCTTCAAGAAACTACACGCATTTGATATGGAGGATGTATAAGATGAATAGTTCTGTTAAATTTAAACGTTTTATCAACCATAGTTTGACCTATCTCTACCTTGTAGTGCTTTCCATTATCATTCTCTACCCGCTCTTGATCACGATCATGTCTGCTTTCAAGACGGGGAATGTCGTGGCCTTCAAGCTAGACACAGACATCAACTTCAGTCTGGAAAACTTCTCTCGTCTCTTCTCAGAGACTCTATATGGTACTTGGTACTTTAACACTATTATCATTGCCGTCTTGACAATGATTGTCCAAACCAGTATAGTGGTACTTGCAGGTTATGCATACAGCCGTTACAATTTCATCGCAAGAAAGCAAAGTTTGGTTTTCTTCTTGATTATCCAAATGGTGCCAACTATTGCAGCTCTGACCGCCTTCTTCGTTATGGCGCTGATGCTCAATGCCCTCAACCAAAGCTGGTTCCTCATCTTCCTTTATGTGGGTGGTGGTATTCCAATGAATGCTTGGTTGATGAAAGGATACTTCGATACCGTTCCTATGTCTCTGGATGAGTCAGCTAAATTAGACGGTGCTGGTCATTTCAGACGTTTCTGGCAGATTGTCCTGCCTCTCGTTCGTCCAATGATTGCTGTGCAAGCTCTCTGGGCCTTCATGGGACCTTTCGGAGACTATATCCTCTCTAGCTTCCTTCTTCGTGAAAAAGAATTTTATACGGTTGCAGTTGGTCTTCGTACCTTTGTCAGCGATGTCAAGAATCAAAAAATTGCCTTCTTTGCTGCCGGTGCGATTCTCACTGCCCTTCCAATCTGTATTCTCTTCTTCTTCCTGCAAAAGAATTTTGTATCTGGTTTAACAAGTGGTGGAGACAAGGGATAATCTTGTCCCACCCTGTTTTTGATTTAAAGACAATTATAGTTATATGGCAACCAATAAATTCTTTATTGGCAACCACCTGATTATAATTTTAGAAAGAGGCAGCTATGTTACCTTATCCTTTTAATTATTTTTCGAGCTTGATTGGTTTTAGAAAAACTTTCGCCAATCGTCGGATGCTTAGCTGGTTCCAGCTCATCTTTACCAGCATCTTTTTGATTTCTCTGTCTTTGATTCCCGTGGCCATTCAAACAGCCTCTTTGACGAGCTATGCTCTGGATACCTTTGTCGACAAGGCTTTTGATACTTTGGATGAAGACGTGATGATTGACTTGGACCATCATGCCCAGATAAAAGACCATATGTTGGCCACTGAAAATCCTGAAGGGATTCATCACAATACCGCTGGGACTGTCATTATCGGCCATCACGATGAGCTCAAATTAGGCAAGGAGCTGACGCTTTACTTCGACAAAGAAAATCTCAAAATCACTAAAGAAGGAAAAGAACTGGCCAATATCCGCTACCAAGCCATTGACCAGAAGGCTCTGAAAAGCAAAGAAGCCCTGACCGAAGCCATTTCTAAAGACTGGTTCCAACAAAACCGCTTGGTGATCAGCCTCTTTCTAGTCCTCTCCGCAGGCTTCCTCTTTAGCATCAACTTTGCCTTTCTAGCACTCGGTGCTTCCTTCTTGCTCTACCTGACCAAGAAATCACGGCTATTTTCTTTTAAAACCTTTAAAGAATGCTATCACTTTATCCTCAACTGCCTAGGATTACCAACGATTATCGGCCTGATCTGCGGCTTATTTGGGCAAAGCCTGCCTACGATTATCACCGTCCAAAATATCTTGTTTGTTCTTTATTTGGTGATTATTTTCTACAAAACACATTTCCGCGATGAGGATTTCAGAAATTAGGAGGTTATTATGCGCGTTACGATTAAAGAAGTAGCGAAACTAGCGGGTGTGTCTCCATCGACGGTGACACGCGTCGTACAAAACAAGTCTACCATCAGTGATGAAACAAAAAAACGCGTCCGCGCTGCTATGAAAGAGCTGGACTATCATCCAAATCTCAATGCCAGAAGTCTGGTCAGCCAATCAACCCAAGTCATCGGCCTAGTGCTGCCAGATGATTCGGATCTTTTTTACCAAAACCCATTCTTCCCAACTGTCTTACGAGGGATTTCACGCATCGCATCTGAACATGACTATGCCATTCAGATCAGCACCGGACAGGACGAAGAGCGTCGTTTAGAAAATATTAAACAAATGATTTTCGGAAAACGCGTCGATGGTTTGATTTTTCTCTATTCTAAGCCAAACGATCCGCTGGTTGACTTTGCAATTAAAAACCAGTTTCCTTTCTTGATTTTAGGGAAAGCAGTGTCACCATTTGTTTCTTTGGTCGATAATGATAATATCAAGGCTGGCTACGATGCAACCAAATATTTCCTAGATCAAGGTTATAAAAAAATTGCCTTTCTAGCTGGGAATAAAGAGCTTGTCGTATCCCAAGACCGCTTTACCGGCTACAAACAAGCCCTAGAAGAAGCAGGCATCCCTCTCGATGAAAACATCGTCAAGTTTTCTTTCGGTTTCCTCTTGGAAGATAGCAGTTATAAGATTATGGAAAAGATGCCTATTCAGGAAATTGAAGCCTTTGTGACATCGGATAGTATGGTTGCCGAAGGGGCTCTCCACTATCTCAAAGACATTGACTACCGCTTCCCGATTATCACTTTTGACTCTATCAAGCCACGCATCGACGTAGATGCCTATATTAATATCAACACCCTCGAGTTGGGGAGGGAATCTTTCCGGACCTTGCTCCAAATCATTAAAGATAATAAGGATGACAAACATACTTGCTATCGCCAGGTCATCCCCCACAGCATTCTTACTCGTTAGTTAAGGAGAAATTTCATGGTTTATCGTATTTTCCAAGCCTACTTAGATGATGAAAATAGCATCACTATCGAATTGGAAAAATCCTTTGACGCTTATTCTATCCACTTTACTCTAGAGGACAAGCATAGCTCTAGTCCCTTGACCATCAAAAAAATTGAGAATCAAGAACATCAGATTGTCTACACCCTTTCAGTCAATGACCCGATTGATTTGACTGAATCCTATACAGTCTATGATCAGGACCGCAATCACAGCATCCTCCAGTATCGCCACATTGTCCAAAAGCCGATTTTTGATGAATTATTTAGCTACCAAGAAAGAGATTTGGGAGCTAGCTATAGCCCTCAGGCAACAGATTTCAAACTTTGGGCGCCTATTTCGGAAAAAGTCTTGCTGCATCTGGAAGAGCAAATTATTCCTCTCCAAAGGCAAGATAGGGGCGTCTGGCATACGCAGGTCCTTGGAGACTTAGAAGGCAAGGCCTACTACTATATCCATAAGGTGAACGGAAAATGGGTAGAGGTACATGACCCTTACGCCCTTTCTTCAGATGCCAACTCTGGTCATAGTTATGTCATTGACCGCAAAAAGATTAGCAAACCTATTCAGCGCGCTGCCAGCCAAGTAAAACCAACAGAAGCCATTATCTATGAAATGAGCGTGCGTGATTTCTCCATGCAAAAGGAAGCTGGTTTTTCACAGCCTGGTAAATTCGCTTCTCTATCCGAATCTCCAAGCGTACACGGTCATACTTTTGGTCTCAAATACTTGCAGGATTTAGGCATTACACACGTTCAGCTTATGCCTATCTATGACTTTGGTAGTGTTGACGAAAAACACCCCGAACTCGTTTATAATTGGGGCTATGATCCCGTCCAGTATAATGTTCCTGAAGGCAGCTTGTCAAGCGACCCACACAATCCTTATACTCGTATCTTTGAACTGCAAGACGCGATTGCAGCCTACCACAAGGCTGATATGAGCGTCATCATGGATGTTGTCTATAATCACGTCTATGAAGCAGATGCCTATGCTTTTGAAAAAATTGTCCCAGGCTACTTCTATCGTCTAGACGAGCGAGGCATACGGACAAACGGTACCTTCTGCGGAAATGATGTGGCCAGTGAAAAAGCTATGGTACGGCATTATATCCAACAATCCGTCCAGCAATGGATCAGTCTCTACGGCTTTGACGGTTTCCGCTTTGACCTGATGGGCATTCTCGACATAACCACCATGAAGCAAATCGCTCAGGAACTAAAAGCCATCCATCCCAACATCTACCTTTACGGAGAAGGTTGGCAGATGCCTACCGGTCTTGATAGCGACCTTCTAGCTCATCAGTTCAACGCTGAACAACTACCTGAGTATGGATTCTTCAGCGATCATTTCCGTGATACGATCAAGCAAACCATCGTCCAAGGTAGCCGACTGGACAAAGAGCATGCAACCAGCTGGCTAGAAAATGTCCTGACAGCCAATGTCGGCCTGACAGGAGAGCAACATTTCCTAGCGCCTCATCAAGCAATCAACTATGTAGAATGCCACGACAACGCAACGGTGTTTGATTATTTTGATATTCAAAATCCAAATATCAGCCTCCGTCAGCGCCTAGCTAACTCTCGTCTAGCATTGCACATCGTTCTCTTATCGCAAGGAGTGCCTTTCCTCCACAGCGGGCAGGAATTTTATCGAACCAAGAATCTGATTGACAACACCTACAACCTGCCTGATGATGTCAACAAGCTAGACTGGCTGCGCTCACTTCACTACACTGAAGACATTGAATTTTTAAAGCAACTCATTGCCTTTAGAAAGGCTCATCCGCTTTTGACTCTGACAACTAGCTCTGCTATTCAAAAGGCTTGTCAGGTCAAATGGCTCAGCCCTAGCCTCGTTGAATATAAGATTCAAAAAGACAAACAAGCGCTGACCATCTTGATTAACTTTGGTACTGAAGCAGCGACTTATGAAAACAAAATGAAACAAAGCATCCACCTTCAGTATCCGCACATTAACGCTAAAAAACCAATCGCCCCGCTAGCAGATGCTTATACAGTTCCTGCTAAGCAAGCCTTGGTTTTGAAATAAAGCAATAACTATAAAAAAGAACAGGTTCATTTTGGATGGGAAAACATCCAGCTGAACTTGTTCCTTTTTTTATGTATAGATGGAAGCATTGCTTTTGAGTAGGATTCGAAAGCAATGTCGCAATACCTAGGCCTACTCTTCTACAAATCTTCCTAAAATATGTACATTGTCAGATACAGAGACAAAGGCTGTCGGATCTGTCTGCTTCATGATGTACTTAAATTCGCTAAACTCAGCACGCGTAATAACTGTAATCAGCACCGCCTTTTGCTCGTGATTGTAAGTTCCCTCCGCCCCATTGATAATGGTCGCACCGCGGTGGAGTTTGTGGTGAATCTTGTTAATCACTTCTTCAGGATGACTGGTGATAATCATGGCCTGCATCCGCTTTTGCTTGGTAAAGACAGCGTCCGTTACACGGCTCGATACAAAGATGGTAATCATCGAGTAGAGAGCGTATTCCCAACCGAAGGTCAGACCAGCAATCAGCATAATAATGCCATTTACAATCAGGGAGATACTGCCTACATTACGGCCTGTTTTCTTGCGAATGGTCAGACTAACAATATCTGTCCCTCCACTTGAAATGCTTGACTTGAGGGCAAAGCCGATCCCTGTCCCCATGACAACTCCCCCGAACAAGGCATTGATAATGGGATTGGTCGTCAATGTCACTTCTGGAACAAAATGGATAAAAAGCGAGCTCATCGAAACAGTGATAAAAGTAAAAACAGTAAACTTATGCCCGATTTGGTACCAAGCCAAAATCATCAGTGGAATATTGATCGCATAAAAAGTAATGGAAACTGGAATGGTAAAGCCGATAAAGCGGCCACTCAAAGCCGAGACAATCTGCGCCAAGCCTGTTGCCCCGCTTGAGTAAACATGCCCTGGTTGAAAGAAGAAATTGACCGCTACTGCTGAGAGAAAGCCATATACCAGAGAGGCTGAAAATTTCTCATCATATTTTTCACGCGAAATACTTTTCAGGACTTCTAGCAACTTGACATGGTAGGCAAAGCGATGAAGATAATAGCGAAAAAGTTTCCGCAAACTAGTCTTTTTCATGTGATTCTACTTGTAAACTTAATTCCTCTAATTGTGCAGGAGCGACCAAGCTTGGTGCTTGCGTCATTGGGTCAGAAGCCTTGTTATTCTTAGGAAAAGCAATAACTTCACGGATATTTTCTTCACCGGCCAAGAGCATGACGAAGCGATCCAGACCCAAAGCCAGACCTCCATGTGGTGGGAAACCATAATCCATGGCTTCTAGAAGGAAGCCGAACTGGTCTTGCGCTTCTTCAGCTGAGAAGCCTAAAGCCTTAAACATCCGTTCCTGCAGATCTTTTTGGTTGATCCGTAGGCTACCACCACCTAGTTCATAGCCATTGAGTACGATATCATAGGCAACCGCACGAACCTTGCTCAGGTCTCCTTCCAGCTCCTGCTCAGAATCCTTTTGAGGCAGAGTGAATGGATGGTGAGCACTCATATAGCGGCCTTCTTCTTCAGACCACTCAAACATTGGCCAATCTACTACCCACAAGTAGTTAAACTTAGCAGGGTCAATCAAACCTAATTCCTTGCCTAAACGGACACGAAGAGCGCCTAGAGCTGCGTTGGCAACATCCAAGGTATCTGCCACAAAGAGAACCAAGTCGTTTTCTTCAAGTTGTAAAGCAGTTGTCAACTCACTTGACAATTCTGTCAAGAACTTGGCAACAGGTCCAGCCAGTTCTCCATCAACTACTTTCACCCAAGCAAGTCCCTTTGCTCCATGTTGCTTAGCTTGCTCTGTCAGCTTATCAATGTCTTTGCGTGAGTATTTGTCAGCAGCATTTTTCACTACAATCGCCTTGACAGCCGGCGCCTCAGAAAAGACCTTGAAGTCAACACCCTTGACAAGCTCTGTCAAGTCCTGTAATAACATGTCAAAGCGAGTATCTGGCTTGTCGCTACCATAGAGAGCCATGGCATCGTCATATTTCATACGCGGGAAAGGCAAGGTCACTTCAATTCCCTTGGTTTCCTTCATGACACGGGCAATCAAACCTTCTGTGATGTCTTGGATTTCTTGCTCAGATAGGAAAGAAGTTTCCAAGTCCACCTGTGTAAACTCTGGTTGACGGTCTCCACGCAAGTCCTCGTCTCGGAAACACTTGACAATCTGGTAATAACGGTCAAAGCCAGCATTCATCAAAAGCTGCTTGGTAATCTGTGGACTTTGAGGCAGTGCGTAGAAATGACCTTGGTTGACCCGGCTCGGCACCAAATAATCACGCGCACCTTCAGGCGTTGACTTGGTCAAAAATGGTGTCTCCACATCGATAAACTCCAGCTCATCCAAGTAATTGCGGATGGAATGAGTCACTTTAGCACGCAACTTGAGATTTTCCAGCATTTCTGGGCGACGCAGATCCAGATAACGGTAGCGCAAGCGCGTATCATCATTGGCTTCAATCCCGTCCTTAATCTCAAAAGGAGTTGTTTTAGCAGTATTCAGTACTGTCAGACTGTCCACGTGAAGCTCTACACTTCCTGTTGCCAGCTTGTCATTGACCTGTTCACGCGCGGCTACCTTACCAGTCACTTCAATGACAAATTCGCTGCGCAGGCTCTCAGCTGTCTTCATGACCTCATCTGAAACACTCTCAGGGTTAATAACTAGCTGCATAATACCTTCGCGGTCACGCAAATCAATAAAAATCAAGCCTCCCAAATCGCGACGGCGGGCAACCCAACCTTTCAAAGTAATTTCCTGACCGACATGCTCACTACGAACACGTCCCGCATACATTGAACGTTTCATCTTTACTCTCCAAAATTTTAATTCTTTTACTATTTTACCACAAAGAGCCTAGGAAAGCCCCCCCTACCTGTCCTTTTTCTGAAAAAAATTAAAAGTCTCCATTTACACAATGCCCACTTTTATAAAAAAGGTCTGGAATCAATATTCTCAGACCTCCTAATTTATATAGATTATTCCTTTTTCTTCCCATCCTCATAAAGACTGGGAGCCCGTGTTTTTATCACCATGGCCGTCAAGAAGCGAAAGGCTCCCGCTGCCAGACCAAAAATCGGCGCCAAAGCACGGAAGAAAAAATCTCCTCGCATAAAATAACAGAGTAGACCCGTTATCACAAACAAGGCCACTCCCTGCACCAGCGCTACAAACCATACTTTTTTCATCATTTCCTCAACTTTCCATAGACTATTATAGCATAAGCAGGGAAGGTTAGGGCAAAAACTATAACCCTTTGGAGAATAACAGGGCAGAATTGCTGATGAAAACTAGAGAAGTATCACTCGCTCTAAAAGAAATAACCACATTGTTATATCATCACATTAAATATAAAATCGGAAAAAGTATAGAGATTATTTACTTTTTTTCAGTTCATTATAATAATTATTCGAGCGAATTTTTTCCTTTTCTGCAGCTTTTTTATTTTCCATTGGGATAGATTCCAAGCCATTATTTGCAGATATTAATTTTGCCATTTTTGAATCAGCTTTCTCAAATTCTGCTGCTACAGAATTTAAGTAGTTATTAAGATTCTCTACCGTAGTATGAATATCTGCTGAAGCCTCATCCAATAAGGTATTGCAATCTGCAAATAATTCTGTAGACACATCATCAACCCACTCTGAAGCATCATTTGTACCTCCCGACATTACTGCCGCGTCTAACCGAACAGATGTTTCGCAAATTTGTGTCGTATTAATTTGTCTCTTTTTTCCTATTTGCATCTATGCTTTCCTGTGCTTTTTGAGCTTCCGCTTTGGACCAATCAATGAATTCTTGGTAATTATTTAAAGGAGTTTCTTCTTTCGTTTCATAATCCTTTGCGACTATATCTAGCTTATCCTGACCAACTGGCGCAAACCAATGGCGAAGATCTTCATAGTAATCTGCAGGAGAAACCAAGCCCCTACGATACAGAATTTTTGTAATTCTATTTTTCTTTAAACGCTTTACCAAGTCAGGAAACTCATGGCTAAAATTAATATCCTGCCCAATCTTGTTCTTCTTCTTATCATTAATATAACCTAAATTGTTTGAATCTGAAAATCCATTAAAATATAGAATATCATCGAGATTAGTTCTAGATAGGGAGGGGAAACTATTTTGTGCGAGAATCACCTCTTCCATCGCTTCACTAAGCTCTGTCAATTTCCCATTTTCCAGATTTAGCACTAGTCTTTTTTTTTCTTCCAAATTTTTTCTTTTTGAAACGGAAATCCGTACATAATCTTTACCCTCAAAATAGAAACTAGAACCAACTTCTTGGATGGCCCCATCATCTCTCAAGCTGTAATCTGAATCATATTCTTCTACGGCTTTTTTGAGGTCTATGCGCTTTTCAACGAAATTTTTTTTACGTAAATCATATGTGATAATATCAAATTTTTTGAGTTTACCGGATGGTAAGGTATTCTTTTTTGCATAAAAGTGCTCATAAGTTATAAATGTTGAGACTACGTAGTTACGACTCATCCTTAAATCGTTGGATTGCCAATTTACATCTTTTGGACTAACTAAGACATAGCGCCCATCTTTTGTTAGAGTAATATCTTTCAGCGAAGAATCATATACAATCGTTTCCTTTCTAGACTCTTCCTTTGGCTTGGAAGAAGAAAAGAATTGTTTTTTTAGATAAACAAAGCTACAGAAGGCTACTAGTAAGATAGCTATCACTAAAATAATTTGTTTTCTTTTATTCATTTATTGTCCTCCTGAACCGACTAAACGATCAAACAGCTGATTATGTTGAATTCGGATATCCTCTCCTCTACGATAAGGTATGTCAGCATCAATTCCTTGTTTTAAGATCGATTCCTTATACTCTTTCCAATATTCCCCCTTATCTGGATAATTTTGTTCTAGAATCGGAAAATCATCTCGCACTTCATTCCAGCCGGATTTTGCTTTGAATCGCGCCGCATAGGAAACAAGGAAACGTCTGCCAGCTATTCGCCCTGGAGATCCAAATTTAGGTTTTTTATCAAGCACTCTCACTTGTTGATTGACTTCCTTTTTACTGTGCCAATCAACTGTGATCATTCTCCCATTTTCAATAAATTCATAATCCGTAATTTCTGTATCTACAATCCAATATTCATATTTAGATAAGTCTTGTTTTTCAAACTCTCGAACACCAAATATAAAAAGGCTACATACACCAATTAAAATTAGAAAGATAGCACCAATTTTTTTAACTTTCAATTACCCATTCTCCTATCATTAGACTAGTCGTCCATCTACCTTGTCCCATTATACCATATTGAATATTGAGCGCCGATGGGAGGATAAGGTCTGTCGCAAAAAAGAGAAGATGGTCGTCTTCTCTAAATTCGCTCTCTTCATCACTCTGGTAATTCTACCTTCAGGCTCATATCTGTAGGTTGTAAGACTTTCTGAGCAGCTGCGAGGAAGGCTAGACCGTTGTCAGATGGAGAATACTGGAATGTGATATGAATGACTTTTTTATCAAAGTTATCACCGTATCGTGCCACATACTGCTTGCTTTCGAGGAAGTAGATATAGTTATTGAGTTTTTCTTGAAGTTTCAACAAGTGTTCTTCTTCCAGAGACTCTATCCATTTGTTTTCATCAATCAACAACAACTCTAGATGGTCATCTGCAACACCCATCGCATCGATGCTTGTAACATCCAGTTCAATTTTCTCAACTGTTTTAATGGTTTTTACTACCTTTGGTGGGTTGTAGTATTTTTCCTTGAATTCCTTAAGAATCTTCTCTACCTTTTCTTCATCACACTGTCTATATAATGGATTACGTTCCAATACATTACACAAACCTTGATAGGTCCAAACACGTTTCTGCTCATCTGATAATTTTGAGATACTTTCTATAATATTTCTTACTAACTCATCCGTCTCAATGACAAAGGGAAGATTAGAATATTCAGTTAAAAACCAATTTTGAATAGAAATATAATCAGTCACCTTATCTAATTTGACTAGGTCAACCGATAAGCTAAAATCTTTTAAAATATCAAAAGTTCTTCTCACTATATCCCTATCACCTTCTGCATACAGAGGGAATAAGCAATATTCTATTAATACACTAATATCTGTACTATTCACTTCATAAGAATCCCGTTCTCGTATACGGTATTTTGCATCTGTGCCTAAAAAGGCTTCTTCCTCTTTCCCTTCGTCCATCACATTACGATAAAAATTAATAAAAGATTGATAATCTTTAGGCTCTGGTAATTCATATATTTTCATTTAGTTACTCCATTGATTTATTCTAAAAATCCCCTCAACTTGCTCAATTTTATTAGTACCTGGTTCATAGACGAGTGGATTTTCTATTTCATAATAGCCTTGGCGTTTAATCGCAGATAAAAAGTCATCATAAGAATGTCCCGTTGTATCAATCGTTGGCATAAGTAGTTCGCTATTTAGAAATATAGTCTCATTATATCATAAAAAAAGAGAGCGCTTCCGCTCCCTTTGTTACTCCGGCAATTCTACCTTCAAGCTCATATCCGTCGGTTGCAATACCTTCTGAACTGCAGCGAGAAAGGCTAGTCCATTATCAGATGGGGAATACTGGAATGTGATATGAATGACTTTTTTATCAAAGTTATCACCGTATCGTGCCACATACTGCTTGCTTTCGAAGAAATAAATATAGTTGTTGAGTTTTTCCTGAAGCTTCAACAAATGTTCTTCTTCTAATGACTCTATCCATTTGTTTTCATCAACCAACAACAACTCTAGATGGTCATCTGAAACACCCATCGCATCGATACTTGTAACGTCTAGTACAATTGGCCATACTTCTGCAACTGATTTAATTTTTCTTCTATTCTTATTTTCCTCTTTCTTCTGCTCATTAACAATATATTCTACTTTGTTTTTATCACAGCTTTTGAAAAGCTCCATAGAATCAATTAAATTACAAATATTACGGTAATAATCAACCCTTTTCTCATTAGGAAGATTATAAATACTTTCAAGAACAATAGGTACTATGTTCTCCACATCAATGATAAAAGGTAAAGCATCATATTCTCCCAGTAAATCTTCTTGTTTTTTGATAAATGATACAACTTGATACAAATGTATAGTGTCCTGGCTAGAAGCTAATTCCTTTAAAATATCTAAAACTCGATCTGGAATATCAAAATCTCCGCCTACATAAATTGGATAAAGGCAATATTCTATCAAAATATGAGTATCCGTAATATCTTGATAATATGAATCTCGATGACCTATCCTATACTCGGGATCAATACCTAAGAAAGCATCTATTTCTCTGTGATTTTCAATTGCTTTTTTATATCTCATAATATCCCACTCGGTATCTGTTTTTAGTCTATATGTCTTCATTTATTTACTCCATTGGTTTATTCTGCCTATTTCTAGGTATTTACTCCGTCTATTGTTGAATGATGGTATTAAAACTTTGTCTTATTATAGCATAAAATAAATACAGAAAAAATAAAATGGGGAACTTAAGGAAAAAGAAAACCACCTAAAAAACTATCAGATGGTAAACTTTTCAATCTTGAACAGGCTAATAAGTTTCTTTGAATGTTAGTTTTGTGATAACTTCTGCAATATTTCAGGAGAAATTGGGTCTACAAGAACGTATTTGGCATCCAACATATAGATACCCTCGGTCAACGACTCTAAGAACTGTCGATAAGGAACCTCGGCTAGTTTTTCCCCATCGGCTGTCATGATGAATAGTCGTGCAACTGCAACCTTACTTCCTCTATACTGTTGCAAATATTGAGGTTCTAACTCTGGTTGAGATGGTAAGATTGTTCGTCCTTCACTATTTAGATAGTTGACAGGGATGATGATATCTTCACCATCCTGCTCTACTTTAAAAACTTGCTGCTCAGAGTAATAAGCATTCAGCTGTTGGGTAAAGCGCAAACGCTGGTCATAGCTATTCAAAAGTTGCTCGTCCGGAACATGGATAATCTGCCCTAGGTAGAGTTTATTGATGTAAATGGGACGTTTCACTCCCATAACTTCTACTATAGGATGGACTTTTACTTCCTTGGTCAATTCTGAAAGAGCAGATAAGAAAATATCCGTGAAATGAAAATCAAGAATGGAATCTTTATCATACTCCACACCATCATGTTCACACACACTTACATCTAAGAGAAAGAGTAATGTTTTCAAGAACATCAAGGCCCCAGTCCAATCAGAAGCTGTCGCCAAATCTGGAACAGCTACCTGATAAACTTGACCATCAAAAGATAGACGGAACCCTAAGCTAGACTTCTCTTTGACCCCAAACTGAACAGAATGGAAATCCGAAATAAGAGAGTCTGCAGATGGCTTTAATCCTGCATCCTTAGCGGAAACGCTGTAACATTCAAAAAGTTCTGCTTGAAGCACCTCACCAATCCTTAATGATTGGTTGCTTTTTATTGTAAAAATAACTGATTTCATATTTTTCTCCTTCGGTCTACTGGCAAATTCTTTCTACGACGTAGAATCGTTACTTCGCTGACAGGGATTTTTCCTGATGCATACGTAATATGACCGTACTTATCATCCATCAATGACGCACCATCTGCTATATTGTTTTCATTTAAAAATTCTTTATCAGAAACCAATATTTGCACATAAGAATCGGGTGCTGTAAAATCATCATCCCCATACTTGTGACCTGCGATTTCAAATTCATGATCTTTATACAAGACACTATCACAAACCAAATACCTTTGACTAACCTCACTATAAGGCACAAGCTTCCCGTATAGACCTTCTTCTTCACCATCTACATAGGAACTATAGGGGAAATAGCCTTCTTTCAACATTGCCGGATCTTCTGAAAGAAGGATATAGTCATTTATATAATTCACAAAATTAGAGTATACTTTATTTTGGTAAACTAAAAATTCTTTACGCATACTAACCCTCCACGTATTCCATTATACCATCTTTATTTACTCTACCAACCAAGACTTCCTCTCCTCCAACATTTAGATACAATTTTGACCCGTCAGTTAGTTTGAATGAAGGAAATTTGGTATCTGGATCAACTATTTTATACTACGGAATCAAATATTCATCTATCGTCAAAATAATTATCGTCATTTCCAATTGGAATTGTCTTCTACACAATAGTTTGTTCCGTAGACTTTGCTGTTGATTTACGGATAGTAATCAATCACTTTCTACTCTCCGCTTTCATCGTCTCCGACCGACGAAGCATCTGATTGGTTATCTTCTTGACTGTCGCCTGTGCTCGCTGGACTATCTAATTTTGGAAAATCCAAACTATACTCAGTTTCTGTACTAATCGCTGGAAGCTTAACATCTATTATTTCCTGATTTTGAACAGGATGATAGTAAGAGAAAAAGGCCCAAAACATATAAACAAGAATGGCTGGATATACAATCAGATGTCTTCCCCAAAAATCCCCGGAAGGTTCAGCTCCTCTTGTAGACATTCCTTTCAATTCTGGATACTGAGCCTCGTATTGTTTCTTTTTTGTCCAATACGACCTTGAAATAACAATACCGGCAAACACAACTAAGCCAATTGAAACATTTTCAAAGATTAGATTCCTAGATCCTGAATGAATCAAAACAAAGGACAGAATAGCTCCTGTAACGGCCGTTAGCAAGAATATAATGCGGTTATAAATAGCTTCTTTTTTTACTCTAAGATATTCTTTGATAAGTAAGTCTTTTTCTTTCATGATAATCCTTTCGTTTACCGTGTAATTTTAAGCTGTATCTGGGAACCTTGATATTGCAGATAGACTTGGTCAGCTGGTAGATTTTCTTCTCTCCTATTTCCAAAAACAACTCCATCTCTTCCACCATCTTAGAAATCAGTTCATCCTAATTTCAAAGATTGCTCAAATATGCAACAACTACAGAAAATCAACGTTCTAGCCATTCTAGCATTTGTCGACATTTTTCGTCAATCAATTCTCTATTAGCCAGCTGCTGAATCCATTTTTCTGGGATGCCTTCCAGTTGATAGTAGGCACCAGCCAAGGTACCTGTAATGGCACCGATGGTATCGGTATCCCCTCCAAGATTAACGGCTTTTAGAACAGCTTCTTCAAAACTCTTTGTTGTACCCAAACACCAGAGACAAGCCTTCAAGGTATCAACAACATAGCCTGTAGAAGCAATATCTTCCCTAGCTTTTTGATAAAATTCTTTGTCAAATATTTCTCTAAAATGTTCTTGATACTCTTCCCAGTATTCTGGTTTTTTCTTGAAATGATCTTCAAGATAAGGTTTTGATTGACAAAGTAAGTTTTCTAAGCGAATGTTAAGAAGAAAACCGATTAAAAGCTGGATATAAAGAATAGATGCCACGATAGACCTTGGATGAGCATGGGTCAGCTTAGTATATTGCTCAATTATTTTTGATCTATAACTGAAATCAACATTTTCATATAAGAACAAAGCCAAGGGAGATATCCTCATCAAAGCTCCATTGCCATTATCTCTCTCACTAGTCCCTCCACATTTCTCTGGAGAAACTCCCGCCAAATACCGTTCAATCGCCTGATTAGTCGCAACACCAATATCAAAACAATATCCAAAAGGTGTGAGGTAGCCCTGGCGATAAGCTACAAATTTATCCATCAACCCATTCAAATCAGAATCCTCACAGAGGTGTTCAACAAGTGCTAAGGATAAAGAAGTATCGTCTGACCAGGTTCCAGCTGGTTGATTATAGGTTCCATAACCCACCATATCTGAAATATGATAGGTATCTCTAGCCCTGAACTCCACAGGAACTCCCAGTGCATCACCTATAGCTAGACCAAAGATAACTGAATTTATCTTTTGGTTAAGATTATATCTTCTATACTGATTTGAATCATCTTTCCATTTATCTCTTAATCTCACAAGCATTTCCTATTCTATTAAATCCATTTTTAGAATAATATTATCAGCAACCTCTTCCACACTCTTTATCAGGAATGTTGAATCCCTTATCAACCAACATACTAAAAGAATTGATCCTACCCGCTTCGGAAGCACTGATTTTTCAAGTTATAAATTCGTTAAAATATAGAAATTTAGCAATCAATCCTCTTCATCAAACATAAGGGCATCTAGCTCTTCTATATCAGCCATAATCCCTTCATAACTAGAGATAATATTATGCAATACTTCCAGGGTGATGATGCCTGTTGAGTCCTTTATCGTGACCTCCGTGCCTACATCGCTTAACTCATAAATTAACTCTCTAACCCTTCGAAGCTCGTCCAGCTTTAAGTCATCTACTACCATCACTGGATCATGATTTTCTATTCTTGACTTTAGTTGAGAAAAAGGCAAAGTTGAATATTTTCTTAATATCTTGTATGTCAAAGACTTATTAGCAATGGCATCAATACAAATATCTAACATAAGCTCGATCCCTTTCTTTGATAATGACAGTCTGAGTACCGTCCAATTCAATTATACCATACTGTAAGAGACCAAAAAGAGAGCGAAAATTCGCTCTCTTCATATCACTCTGGCAATTCGATCTTCAAACTCATATCTGTATTCTGCAATACCTTCTGAACCGCTGCGAGAAAGGCTAGTCCATTATCAGATGGAGAATATTGAAAGGTGATATGAATGACTTTTTTGTCAAAACTATCGCCATATCGTGCCACATACTGCTTGCTTTCGAGGAAATAAATATAGTTGTTGAGTTTTTCCTGCAGAATTTCCAGATGGACTGCTTCAATTTCTTCTTGCCACTCGAGAGAGTCTACTAGAAGAAGTTCCAAATAATTATCAACTGTACCAATTGCATCAAGTTCAGTTGACTTTAGTTTTGAAGAAACAGCCTTTTGTACAAGAGATTTAAACTCTTTAACATCAAATAACTCACGTTTATCCTCTATATTTAGTAGAACATCTTCAGGGTGATTGCGTATGTAGTTTCTATCGATATCGTCTTGCTTTAGGGGCCAGTGACCTGTTTCGGCATAAATCATCACCTCATATGCTCCCCTAGAAGATTGAAATGCTTTATCCATTAGTTCCTTAGTAATGGGGTAGCATACTTCTGGGCCCATAGCTCCTCCAACTTCTTTAAAGAAGCTAATTTCGTAATAACCATCTGTTTCATATACAACAAATCCATCGCCTCTATGTACAATCGTATTGGAATGATTATAATCATCTAACTCATCTGCCTTTGGCCAACGATGATGTTCACAATAAAACATTACTTCTAAAGCATCTTTTTCTGATTTTGAAACACGTTCTGCTAATTCTTGGCTAATGGGAAAGTTAAGCACTTCTTTCCCTCTACTCCACAGGATCTGATAATCATTATTGTTTTTTAATATCGTACAGTTTTTGTATTGCTGAATTCCTATTGTCATGCAAGCACCTATTCAAATACCTTTATTAGTTAAATTAAAATACTCTATACTTCAGCCCATTCAGCAACCAAATCATAAGGAAAATACGGAATCTCTTCCAATTCCTTGTAATTCAAACCTTTAATTTTGCAAATAGCCCCTGATTCAAAAGACCAATAACCTACATGATTTTTGACATTCTGCTTATGCAAATCATACCATCCTGCATCTCTACTCCCTTGATACCATTTCTTAGTCAAATATTCTTGCAACCGTTTAAGTGCCTGTTCAGAATTCTCTTCTTCAATAATTTTCCTAGTAAAGCCATAGGGTCTTGGAAAATTATAATTAATCCGAATCTTCCAAGCTGGATGACGATATTGAATCAGGTAGTCAATCAAATAATCCTCTGGATCATCTTTTTTTACCAAATCTACCAGCTGTTCAAAAATCTCCTCATCAATCTCTAACAGAATACCAATAGAAAGCGCCCATACCATTTGTTCATATCCCCATCCCTTATGCCATACTGGAACTAAACAAGCCACAAATGAGATGTATTCCTCTTTAAAAACTAACAAAGAAGCCCCACTAGAATAAGTTGCAAATAAAATATCTCTCTGATAAGACAATATAGTCGCTAAAGTTGAATGATACACTTCTATTGTTGGCTTCTTATAGTTTTCGATTCCATTATCTAAATCAATTTGAAGTTTTATTAATTTCTCTTGAAAATACTGCAATGCCTCTTTATTTGACATTAGGCCATCTTTATAATCCTTTTTTGTACTTAAAGTATCTCGTATTGCCATTTTATATCTCCTTTAATAAGGCCAAACAACCTTTATTTCACTTTACACCTCTTCAGTTGGAAGATGGTCTAGATTGATTGGTTTAGGATTTAAACGTTTCAATACTAATTCATAGAAAAAATTATTATTTAACCTATCAGGTGAACTTAAAGTAAAGTTATTCATAATTAATAACGGAATAAATTCCGAACCAATTGTATTATAACCCGTCAAATACTCTAATCCATAATTTAAGTTTTTCGGATTCTCAGTGCCAACTTTCCAGTAGGCTCCTTTGGCTTGTAAACGGAAAACCTCACCAAGATAAACCCAGCTATTAAAGAAATCATCAATATTTTCAGGATTGTTTTTGAAATCATTCTCTCGAACGAATTTCGCCAAATCTTTCAAGCTCTCTAAGCTCATATCCAGATGATAACCTTGTTTACTAGCTTTTTTCTTTATTACATCCAAGGTGTCATCAATATAAAACATAAATTCCTCAAAATTTTTCTGTATTTTTTCTTTATCTAATGTCATGTAAAATCTCTCAATTATTCCAGCATTTAGCTTGCTATTCTCTCAAAACACTTTTCTACTTTAGCTGACAAAGTTCCTTACTCTACATCATAAAGACTTAGACGAGATACAAATGATACTCAATTAACAATTTTTTCAATAGTAGTTTCTCTATCTCTCACCAAATCATAAAATCCTACATGAACGCCCTCCTCATATAGCCAGCACAAGTCGGTACCGTACGGGGCTTCAAAAATTTCCAGCATAACAGGAGCAATTTTTACAATGCTATTTGCTCCTAAAATTGTGAAATTTTTTGAATTAGCTAGGTAAGCTTCATCATCTTCGATTGATAACAGTGTCCAGCCATTTAATTGTGGAATAGCAGATTCCTCACGATAAGAATAGCGAATAGCTTTTCCATAAAGAATATTGTTTGAAACAACAAAACCACCAAAATCATTGTTATTAATTTCTACCATCTTCATACTCCTTTATTATATCAAACAGACCACTTCTCCAAGAATATTCTTCCGCATAGTCTAGACACGATTTACCAGATTTATTTTTTAACTTATAATCTGAACCGGCCTCTAGTAAAAGCTTATATAGAGGTTCTAACTCTTCCGTTGCTAATTTTAATAACGTTACTGAGTAAGTCATCGGAATAGAACCAAATTTGTCAACTGCATTTACATCAATTCCTGCCTCAACGAGTAATTTCACCACCTCGTATGCATATGCTATTTTAGGCCGCCAATTGGCTTGGAAGAAATAATGAAGAGCATTTCTGTTTTCTTTTTTTGACAAAAAATTTATCTCTACCTTCTCAGACAGCAGATATTTAATAATTCTCAATTTCTCTTCAGGTAAATCATCGTTAAGCATTGCTGTACATAACAAATTCAGTTTTGTATATTTATCAATTTGTGTTATGTCACCATCGTAACTTTTTATAAACTCATTATATGTCCCATTTTGAACAATATCGAAAATATCCATCTTGTCTCCTATTCAAACTTATGACTTCTATTGGCAGAAGGGAGCTAATTTAAATTTATCTGGATTAAACTGGAAGTCCTTTAATTCTTACAAAGTAATTTCACGATTTTTGTATCTATCAAACATGTCTTTATAAGACATAGCTTCATGATGCCCAAAATCAACTACTCCTCTTCATCAAACATAAGGGCATCTAACTCTTCCATATCAGCCGTAATCCCTTCATAACTAGAGATAATATTATCTAATACTTCCAAGGTGATGATGCCTGTTGAGTCCTTTATCGTGACCTCCGTGCCTATGTCGCTTAAATCATGAATTAACTCTCTAACCCTTCGAAGTTCGTCCAGCTTTAAATCATCGACTTCCATCACTGGATCATGATTTTCTATTCTTGACTTTAGTTGAGAAATAGGCAAAGTCGAATATTTTCTTAATAGCTGGTAGGTCAACGCCTTGCTAGCCATGGCATCAATACGAATATCTAACATAAGCTCTAGCCCTTTCTTTGATAATGACAGTCTGAGTACCGTCCAATTCAATTATACCATACTG
>ERZ773043.403-NODE-403-length-25293-cov-37.297884_pt1 | contig 25293 bp, 36 predicted proteins | sample MGYA00580636_ERZ773043 | MGnify/ENA primary metagenome ERZ773043 (study PRJEB29015, sample SAMEA2737992) | human oral metagenome | biome: human oral; feature: human-associated habitat; material: dental | place: China | collected 2065 ...
TCCTTCGCAAGTTTCAGGTGCTTAAAAATGTGAAAAATTAAAAAATCCCTTAGCTTGTAAAAAGAAGCTAAGGGTGTGGGTTATTCATGATGGGGTGAAACACATTAAATACCGCTTTTGCTTTCGCAAAAATTAGGAGGGGGCTAAAATTTTTATAGTCCTATATTGATGCGCATCAAAGTTTTGCTGCCTATTCAAATAGGGGGGTTCTAAAACGTTATCTAATCTTATTTTGACTGATCTTACGTTTTGCTACCTATTCAAATAGGAGGGTTCTAAAACGCTTCGTTCAGCTCTTATCCAATACTTGATGTTTTGCTACCTATTCAAATAGGAGGGTTCTAAAACAAATGAATATTTTGTTGTGTGAGTTAGTCAGTTTTGCTACCTATTCAAATAGGAGGGTTCTAAAACCTCATGACTCTAGCCGTCCTGCTTGGCAATATTGCCTTTCGGTGAGCCAGAGCCGTTTTTGCCTCTTAGGGCAAGGGCCCGCAAATCGACCTAAAGATAGTATAGCAGAACCTTGAATGAATTTCTACATTCAGAGATCAATTATCTGAATTTTTCTGGTATTTCATCTATAATTCCTGTCGCAAATAGCTTAGAAGCTGACTCTTTTAGCGTGATTTCATTTTCAAGAGCATACGTAACTATGAGATTTTGGATTTCTTCGTCAGACTGTTCTTTTTTGATATTTGCTTTTGGTATCCACCTTGTTATTTCAAGTCGATACCCTATGTGTTTTCGCCCTTTTTTTATAGCTATTATCTCAATTACACACCCAGCCTTACTTTCTAGTTCGGCAGCTGCAACATTTAATACTCGTTGTTTTAACCTTCCAGCATTCCATTTAGCAGCTTGCTCAGGGTCTTCTGCGACCCTTTTCCCTAGCATCCAAGTTCTCCACTGATCCAAGGTTCCTTCAATGACTGTCTTTTTTTGTCTTCCATAATCTTCTGAAGACCAAAGTTTTAAAAGCGCTATTGTATATTTACTTTTCAGGGTTGCTATTTGGCTAAACTCTATCTCATAAAAATGTTTCGTAAGTTCAAAGGCATAAGGTGCTATCTCAGAAGAAAAGAAGAATCTTACATTCCCATTATCTAAAAATCTAATTTTTTCAAATAATGAAACGTAGTCAAAAGCTAGGTGTTTCTGACCATGTATGTCTATTTCTTCTACTGGTAGCCATATATTCGTCTTGTCTTTTAGATTTTGGAATACACTAGCGATATTTCCATAATTGAAGCCAGACGTACTAAGGCCAAGAGCATCTATCACCTCTCGATAATTTGTTTCGTAAGAACGGTCTCCGTCCTTTTTGTCATCCTTTTTGATAAAGGTGAAACAATAATCTAAGACCAATTGCTCCAATTTAGTAAGATCTCCAAAAGCATAAGCTAGTATGTTCGCCTGATGAACTTTATACGACCTTCTATCACGTGTTATTTGGCTAAGCTTTTCGATTTCTCTAAGCTCATTTAATCCTGTTTTTTCTTTCATCTTATACCTCTATCTCTAATTATACCCTTAAATACAGTTTTTAGCAATTTTAGCGTATATTTCGTAGTTTTTGGTATAATTCTTCGTAGAAAATGGTATTTTTAATGATTTTACTATCTTATTTCGTAGTTTTTGGTATAGTAGAGATAATTTCTCTCGTAGTTTCTGGCATATTAAATAATATTTCGTAGTTTTTGGTATATTTAGCTCGTAGTTTTTGGTATAATTCTTATTAAGAATGTATTTTCGTAGTTTTTGGTATAGTAGAGATAATTTCTCTCGTAGTTTTTGGCATAATACCTAGCTCGTAGTTTTTGGTATATTTAGCTCGTAGCTTTCGGTATCATTCCTCGTAGTTTTTGGTTCTATTTCTCGGAGTTATTGGTATCGGCATACGATATTTATGGTATCTTTCTCGGAGTTTTTGGTATCATTAGTCCGTTCTATTGCTGCTATTAAGCTATTTTTAAACTTTATAATACTACTAATACTATAAATACTACTAATACTCTTTAATACTATAAACAGAAAGAGAGAATATATTTATGAAAATTTCACTTCAAAAAAAATTAGAAAATAGATTTCAGGGCATTTTGAATAACAGTCCCCACATTCTAACAGAATATTTCTTGTCTAGTTTTGATGGACAGCCTATAAATCAAAATTTATACAAGCGTTTTTCTGAGCTGGCTAAATTTTTAAAATTCATAAGAAGCTCATTACAGATTGACTCGATTTCTATTAAAGAACTTGAGGAATTACCCATTGAAATTGTTGAAGATTATATCCAGGTTTCGACCTCAATTTCAGCAATGAAACCTATTGTATCTATTCTACAGTCTTTTTTTGACTATTATACAGTCTATTCTTATGATATAAGCAAAAGAAGGCCTATTTTCTACAGAAATGCAATTTCAGAGTGGAAAGTAGCTTTTGATTACGATAAGAGAATAAAACACCTTAAGGGTAAACAGATTGAATTCCCACTTTTAAATCTGGATGAGTTCAAAAATATACTTTTTTATTATGATAACGACTATGTTTTATATCTCCATACTCCTGCGAAAATAGAAAATTGGAAGAAAAACAAGAATAGGAACCTTGCCATGATCGCCCTGTTGATGGGAACTGGAATCCGTTTAGAGGAGCTTCAGGGGTTGAATTTGGAAGATATTGACCTTCGCAAGAAGGAAATCCTAGTTAGACGTGGTGGTTCCAAAACAGGGGTGAAAATTCAAGATTTTGCGCTTCCTTATCTCAAAGAGTATGTGAGTTGGAGAAGAAAATGGTATAGTTCGGATAGTTCTGAAAGAGCTCTCTTCATCAATAGTTCAAAGATGAGAGTTTCTGTCAGCTTGGCTACAAGTATTATCTCTTCTATTTCAAAAACATATCATTTAAAATTTACGGCTACTTCTATTAGGAAAAGCTATGAAAGATTGTTGTTAGATATCACAGGTGATATACTCGCAATTAAAGAAAATCAAGGGTATAGGTATCTTAACTCTTTAGAAAAGATCATGATTTCTTAATTTTATGATAAAAATTATTACCTCCTAAGTCTGATATATTATACTTAGGAGGTTTTATATGTCTAAAAACAATAAAATACAATCTTTGGGATTTGGTTTATTCAAATTTTTTATCCGAGGTATTGTTGCGGTAATTCTTATTACTGCTGGAGTCACACTTGCTGCATTAAACGGATTTGATATCCCTTCAGCTGCTGCTTCTTTCTTTGGCAAAGGAGATATATCAAACAAAGTAGAGAATGTAACATCTATTTTATCCAATAAGACTACTGTGCCGACATCTGTTGATGAAGCTGCTTCAAATAAACAGAATATTGAATATGAACCATTGAATTTCTTAGGGAAGAGGCAGCTTGTTTTGAATGAATTGGATTCTTTAGGAAGGGCTACGGCAGCTCATATTCAATTAAGAGATAGGGATGAGCCTTCTGATAAAAGAGATAGTAAAATAAACTATGATCCTGTCGGATGGCACAATTATAAATATAAGTATATTTCGGATGACGGAGATACAAAGACAGCCTTTTTGATGAACAGGGGGCACTTAGTTGGCTATCAGTTTTCCGGTCTGAATTCTGAGCCTAGAAACCTTGTACCGCAAACTAGATATCTTAACGCTGGCACTATGGAGGACAGAAAAATTGACTCCAACAATCCGAATAGTCAGATATTCTATGAACAATTACTGGATAGATGGCTAAATGAGAATCCTGATAAATGGCTTGACCTAAAGGTTGTTGCTATTTATCAAAATGAAGAATTGATCCCGAGACAAATCAAAATGTATTGGGTAGGTCTTGATGCTAATGGTGAGCAAGTTAAGGTTGAACTTAAGAAACACGGGAACGAAAGTGCATCTGGCTTGCTAACATCTGTCACATTGGATAATTACAGTCCTAATGCTACTATTAACTACTTAGATGGGACAGCCGTCCCTCTTTACAATTAAAATAGATTACATTCTTTAATACATATTATAATTCGTATTATATTATGTAACACACTGAACTAGATAATGAGCAAATGCACTATGAATTAACATAGTGTATTTGTTTTACATCATTAACGTTAAAATGCTTTTTCATAATATTATATGTATTATATTATAAAATATTTTTCATACTTTTAACACATCAATATTGAATTGTTTATGTATGGATGTTATACTTGTATTATAAGATAAGATAAAAGGTGGAATAAAAATGGAAGATATTATTAAGGAACTAAAAAAGAGGATAGATGGTCTTGAAAAAGGCTTTCGGGTGATTGCCTTCATTGGCGATAAAGGTGGAGTAGGTAGAACCTCTTTAATATGGAATATTGGTGAAACCTTAGCTGAAGCAGGTAAGAAAATCCTGTTTCTTGATCTAGACCATCAATGTAATCTCAGTCAAACTTATGAGATATACACCTCTACTAATACGGTTGCGGACGTTTTCCATATGAAGCCTGTTGAACCTATAAATGTAAAAGAAAATATAGATATCATTCCGGGTGATTTGAATATAGATGAAGTTGAAGTTGAACTATCTAATAAGATAACTAAAAATCAAATCCTTTACATGTGGATGGAAGACAATCAAGAACTTATTGCTCAATATGATGTGGTTCTTATTGACTGTCACCCTGGTTTTGGATTAGCAACAAAGAATGCTATTGCGGTTAGTCACTCTGTATTTTCTCCTCTAAATCCATCAAAATATGGATATGAGGCCAAATATAATTTGGAATTAAGAATGTCTAAATATAGAGATGAGGAAATCGACACAAGAACGAGAAAGTCTTACATCACAGCTAATTTGTTGTTTATTGCAAATAAAATCGCCCATAATAAAAATTCTTCTAAAGCTTTTTTGAAGAGTATTCAAGAAGAAAAAGAAGAAACTGGCATATCTGATGTAGTTGCATTTATTCCAGAAAAAGAATTGATAAACACATCTACATTGAATGGGGTTCCATTGATAGAAATGGAAAAAGATAGGGGTCTGTTTTTAAAGCACCGAGATTTCTTTAGAAAATTTAACCAAGCTGTGTTGGATATATACGAAGCAGCCTAATGTTTAATATATAAGATATCTTGTTGATAAAATATATTATATATTATATTTTGTATTATTAGTATTATTTATAAGAATGTGGGGTATTAGAATGGCTTTTGATTTGGAACGAAAGAAGAAAATTAAGGAACAAATGTCTGTGGCTCTGACGGGGGAACGCGTCGAAGAACAAGGTGTAAAAGGAGGTAATGGTTTTATATTACCTAAAGCGAACAAAAATAAAGAGAAAGAGAAAAGAGCACCTATGACCCTTAATGCAAAACCGTCCATAAAAAAACGGTTTTCTGAATTAGCAAAAAAACAAGGTTACAAAAATGCTAGTGATTTTTTTGAAGAGCTGGTTCTTATGATTGATAACGAGGAAGGGTAGGATATTATGCCTGAGAATACTTTCTTAACTACATTTACTAATCCGTTCTTTCTTCTCTTTGTATTAGACATTATTTTTACTTGTAATGTCAGCATTGGAGTAGCAAAGAAGATTTTTAAATGGTGGGGAGTCTTTATCCCGACGCTAGCACTTTTCGGGATCTTCTTTATTTTTAAAATAATTTTATAAACCTGCTATGATTTAGCAGGTTTTTCTTTTTTGGCACAAAATCTATTCTTGGTTTGATAATGTAAAATTACTTTGAAGATAGAGAAAGGAAATAGTGTTTATGAAGCCTATAAACTATTTTAAAAAGGAATATCCTGATATAGCTTTTATTGTCAATAAAAATGGCATAAAGGTAGAAAGCCAATATGTTGCGACTGTGAAAGAAGGAGATACCTCGTGGTATTCCGAAGCCCAACGTATTCCCCATGCTTTAGAAGACGCTGCTAATGCTCTGAGTCGAAATTTCAATCGACAGGATATAGGTAATAAAGCAAAGGAAGAAAAAGCTAGAGAGGACATCCTTACTTGTCGTGTTGTTGGGATTATTGATAGTGCTAAAAGCGTTGATGAAAGGGCAAAGAAAGTATTTTTTGAAGATATCCTGATTTGCCGTCCAATCCGAAAGGAATTGCACGAACTTTTAATTTATGTACCTCAACACAATGGGGGTGCCTTTCAACCCAATGACTTACGAAAAATTGTCGGCCAACTAGTGCCTGTAAAAATCTTTGATTTAAAACAAGTGGTATTTGCCAAACGCTATAACTCATTTATTCATGAAAAACAAGAATTGATGAATGAGTATGTAGCTATTGGGGATATTAACATAGCTGAGTATCTAGTTAATGACCGATTGTTAAAAGAGTTTACGAACGCCAAAACCAATGATCCTGTATTGGATGTGCAATCAGGGTATGTAAACTATATATCAGAAAAAGGGGTGTTTCTTGTCACCTCTCAGATGGAAAAAATCTATATTCCATTTTTCAATTATTCATATAAAAATCGCTCTCGAATCCTGGGGAAAGATGATTTTGTTAGCTTAGGGGAGATCGTTGATTTTCGTTTAACGAGCGGAAGTTATAATCCACCTACTGACAAGCAAAAAGCTCTAGGAATTGAAGGCCAAATTCCTGTATTGTATGGTGAACGACTATCCTTGGAAAAGAATCCAGAAGAGGTAATAAAAGAACTGATTGACTCTGGGAAAGGGACAGTCGTATCAGGCTACATAACTGACTACAACCCAGTAAAAGGCCATTATTTGGAGATAGAGGGGGCGTATGGCTTTCCTATTCGATTGGTGGCCAATGAGGAAATCAATAGAAATATGTTTAAGCGTAAAGTGAAAATTTCAGCCGTTATTAAAAGCGGTAGTTATAAAATGATTACTCCAGAATCCGGAAAGCCTTATCTTCAGGTAAAAGCTACAGCTAGTTATAACACCTCTTATACAGACGATAATGGGCTGGAAGAATTCTTTGTGAGATAGATAAAAAGAGCATATGGCTCTTTTTTTAAAATGAAAGGAGAACAAATGAATCCTCAACTTATAAATGATATTCTCTATTATTTCATAGTAGGAGTAGAAATTATACTTGGTTTGTCTGGAATAGGATTTTTAATTTTATGGGTACTATCAGATCAAACTTTAAATGTGGAGCGTAAGAGAAAGGCGGGTATTTATTTATTTATTTCTATTGGTCTGTTCTATGTGATACGTTTTGGCTCAATAGCCCTATTTTCTTTTTTATATTCTAAGGGCATGAGTACGTCCTTACAAAGCGTGAGCATCAATGTTTTAAGATTATTTCAACTTATCATAATCGCATTTGTCCCGGCATTTTCAATGTTACAAGCTTCAATTTTTAAATATCAATCCTTGATAACTGATAGACCAGAGAGTAAGAAGCGTCTCACTTTTTATCGCTCCATTGGAATTTTTGCCACCGCAGCAATTGTCTTATTGCTGCAACTAATGATTAACTTATTATAGAGGGGTGCCATGAATTACATTTTATCTTTATTACCAAAGTCAATTGGCAACAAGCGTACCATTGATTATATTTATCTATTGCTGCGAACGGCCATTAACATTTTTTCCGTTTTAGGAATACTTGTTTTCGTTGGAGGTGCTATTCTTGCAATCAGTAGAATAGAGTTACCACTGCATGTATTCTTCTCTTTAATCATTCTACTTTATTTTTCCAGTTACCTTAGTTTATCCTTTGGATATTGGAATGGGATTTTAACAACCCGGCAAAAGTTCCATCTTTTTACAGAACGAGAATTATTAAAGCAAGGGGATAGATTGAGAATTATTAAGAGATATATTTTTCAATCTTATGTGACAGCAGCTCTGATTTGTCTGGACATTATTATTCTGACTCTTAATAACTTTCTAATCATCTTTTCTAGCCAATTATGGGAAGAAGCAAATAGCTTTATCAAGTATAGTGGGGGGTTCTTTAATTATCATACATTATCCCCTTTGATTGGTTCTCCTGTGTGGAATACAATCCTATTGATCTTACCAGTTGTCATTTTTAGCTATCTAATTTACAATTCATACAACGTAGAAATAGTCCCCAACTTTGAAATTGCAAGTTCTCTTTTTAAACGCCGATTTTTTAGAAATAGGCAGGTCGAACATTTATTTAATACATCCAATTCTAAAAAGTTAGGTGAGGCCTCTCTAAATTTAGGAGCTGATGATGAACTAGGGACTGATGTCGTTCTAATGCCTGACTCCAGACGGCTCCATACGTCTGTCATAGGGCCGATTGGTTCAGGTAAATCTGTTGCCATTGCCTTGAGAGCGATTATCCAAGATACCGAAAATGTCGCCGTTTATTTAAAAGAATACGCTCGCTTTATTAAAAGACAAAATGTCAAAATTGAACGCAAGAAATTTACTTCTCCAACTGAGAAAGAGGAATATAGAAATGAATTGTATAATCAATGGTTTTCAAAAGGCTTAGGGAAACATTATATCAACGGAATGTACGTCAATGAGCCAACGGGAGACTTGATAAAAGGTGCAATTGAAATCGTTGAAAAAACTGGTTTCCCAGAGGAAATGATTTGGTTGGTTGACCCTACAAGAGAGGACACAGAAGGTATAAACTTATTCGATGCGGAAACCAATCTAGCTGCTGGATTGACAGCAGACTTAATTAAAAATTTCGCAGAGTCTGGAGGTGATTCAGGAGGGAATACTTTCTTCAAAAATGCTGAGATTGCTTACGTTAGAAATCTGGTTATTATGTTAAAAAACGTGGCCAGAATAGAGGGATGTTACCTCTATAAGAACTTGAATGGTGGTTCGCCAACATTAAGTGAATTTTACGATATGCTAGAGAATGTTCAGATTGTCGTCAGGTGCCTAAAGATTTTTAGGGTGTATCGGGATGCGCTGAAAAGAAAATATGAAGAAGAATATGAGAAGCCTTATCAGGAACTTTATGAGCGAGAAAAAGAAGCCTTTATAAAAAGAGGTGGTGTAGATCATCGATTCGATGTTCAAATCAAGAAGATACCAGAGTTAAAGGAAGCTTATCAACGGAATCGTGACGCAAAAAGTAGGTATCGTATCGTTGATAATACTTATCAGTATTTCGCCAGAGCGTTTGTTGAAGATGATAAAACAGGGATGGGATACTTTACTCACGATGCGAACATTGAGGGTATGAAAAATACAATTCGTAAGCTAGCTAATTCTGAGTTAGTCAGAAGAATATTCTTTTCTCAGTCTACTAAGAATTTGGACGTGTTTTTAAAGATGGGAGGGTTCTTATTTGTAAATACAGCTCGTGGCCCAGTTGATGATGATACTTCTAGAATGATTGGTCAAATCACTGACCTAATGTTCCAAAAAGCTGTTTTTAGAAGAAGCCCTAAAACAATGGATCCATTTTTCTCGGCTATTAAAGATGAGGCCGGTTGGGTGGTCACTGCGAATACCGAACGCTTCCTAAATCAATCCAGAAAATACAATGTTGCAGACTTAGATTTATACCAGAATTATGAGCAGGTAGAGGCTGATTTAGGCGCTCCTCGTACCGCAGCATTGTTTAACTCTTATCGTAACTTATTTGTCTTTCAAGGTAGTTCTAAAAGGTCAGTTGATAGCATTATCGAAAGAGCTGGTACTGTAAAGAAAGTTAGCAGACAAGTTAGCCGAGGACGTGCTGACCTTCTAGCTGGTAACGTGAATAATTCAGAGTCTTATAGAGAACAAGTAAAGGAAGAAGATGTTGTGTCTTATAGCGATCTTTTCCGATTAGAGGAGCTTCAATTAGCAGGTATTCCAATCATTGACAACGAAGAAGGAGAACTGGTGAAAATTTCGCCTACCCCCTCATATAAGATGCCAATTTTTAATGATGAACTGCCGTATAAAAAGCCATTTAATATGGATAAAGAGAAGGACAAGGAGTCTTATCATATCTGGGCTGAACAGGTTGAACGGTACTACAGAGAATGGGTTAGAGAAGATAGAATCCCTCTTAGTATTTTCACAGAAGAAGAAAAGAAAATCATTTTAGGTGAGAGTGAGGGAAGAGCTATTCATGATGAAAAAAATACATCGATTAGGAAACCTATAACGAAAGTAAACAGCAAGAAGAAGGAGAATAGACTTTCAGCGGATGAAGCAAATCTTTTAGCTAAAGATATGCTTGAAAATGGTGAAGCTATAGTCGAGAAAGAGGTGTCTGACGAGGCGGTTGAAGACACATCTACAAAAGACAGGTTGGAAGAAATCGCTACTGTATCATCTGATGATATTAGCACCATTCGCCAAGGAACAAATTCTGCTAGATTTAATCCATTGATGGAAGAATAAAAGAAAGAGGAGCGTTGATTGCGTTCCTCTTTTTGTATTAGTTATCATCAGTGTTAGTTACAGGTTCAGGAGCTGATTGACTGGTTTTTTTGCTCTTTTGTAGTTCTTCAATGATCTCATCAAAGATATCTGTATGGCCAGAGCCATAATGGGTTTTACAGAACAATTTCCCAATTTCTTGGTATTTTTTATTTATGAAATTAGTTTTTTCTTGTTGAATCTTTTTGATTTGTTTCTGTAGATACTCAATGTCGTTATCATACTTTTCAATAGTGGGTTTTTTTGCCATTTTAGCGGCCTCCTTATAGTTTATTTTTTTATCTATCATAACAAATATCTTGACCTTTTATTTTTGTCACAAAAATAAGAATTAGTTTCAGATGATAGAATTAACCGTAGAATTATATTTTTAATAGATAGGGTAAAAAAGCTACTGATTCCAACAGGTTATCCATGTTTTTAAAAATGGGATATAGTGAAGAATCTTTATTTTTTACTCATAACTAATAATATCAATGTTTAGTTCCAATTTAGAATTAGGATAACAAAAAGAATTTAAAACACTTTTTTGAAGGTCTGTTTTAGGTTTTTTTTCGCCTTTTCAATGAATACGAAAGTATTTATATATAAGCGGATAGGCCTTATTTTGTTTAAAGGTATAATTCTACACGATAAAAAGGCAACTATATAGCCCTATATTTAGTTTTTGCCATAAGATTGGAGGTATATTTTCTTGATAAGTGGGTCAGTATTTTCTAGCACACCTTTTCAACATGAGAATTTATCAGAGAGGTATGTAGCAATTTATCCCATATCAAAGAGCAATCATCAGTACATCTTTTTTTCTAGGAACAGATTATATCTAATGTATCACTTGTTAAGATTTGGATATTTTGATAGGGGTATTATTGATAACATTTACTACACTTTGTCTAAAAGGAATAGCCTAACTAAACAGTGGTTGCAATCTTTGATTGGTGGAAGAGGTCATCCTATTTCTGAATACACTGATTTTAAAGATGGTAAGATAAAGATTTACTACATCAATAAGTCATTTGCTACTTGGTTGTTAGATGAAGTTCAGAAACATAGAGACATAGTTCAGGATTTATTGGTTACTGAATATGATGGTTCTTTACATAGCATTTCAACTAATAACTTAAGAGGTGGAAAACCTAAGTCAGTGAATCATCATGATTTGATTACTAGGAGGATTGCGTCGGACTGCTCAAGAGCTGTTGTCCAAGCAACAACTCTTGAGATACAGAAACCTCAAGAGCAACCTCTCAATATTCAATTTTCTTTTCCTACCAACAGGGTTGTGTCTAACATCTTACCTGATGCCACACTCTTTGTTAATGGTGAACCTTTCTACATTGAGTATGATAATGGCACAGAAAAGCAGTGGAAGCTTCAGTCTAAAATTCTGAGATACATGTCTAATCCAGAATTTAAGAATGCTGCTATCTTCTTTGTCTTTAAGGTAGCAAATAAAAGAGTAATCTCTAAACGTATTACTACCTTTTTATCAAACATTGAGCATAGTGTTTTTGACAGAAACTCTGTTTTATCTACTATCACCAGAGCGGGTATTTCTATTTACGGTTATCCTATCATCAACGCTACAAAGCAGATTAGCGTAAGTATCGTAAACTCTATGGACTTAGCTAGTCCTCAAACGCTCACGGTTGGCAAATTGAATGGAGGTTCTAGCTTCCCTTATGAGGTGGAGGCTGTTACGATCCCACACTTAGAAAATGATTTTTTGTACTTCGTTGATGTACTCAATGAATACTACGAGTCGGAAACTATTCCAGTCCTTTCTATGGAGTATGGGAAGGCTGGCAATGAAACTCTATTACGTGAAATATATGACCGTTATCATTCTTCCTATGACCATATTGCTTTACTCTTTACATCTTCTGTATCAGAGCAGTTCCAGGAGTTTGATTATGATGGTTATTATATCCCTATTTACTTTGATGAAAGCGAGGATTTGATTTGATTAGTGAGTTAAAAGAAATCTGGAAAGAGGGGCAAGCGGGTATCGTTCTATTTGCTTTTATCTACTTTCCTTTAGTCGTCATGGCTGCTTTGAACTTATTCTTTTATATTAACATTAACGGAGTGATTAGATGGTCTCATGGTTTCGCTTGGCTAGTAATTGTTTTATCTCTCCATTTGATTTATTTTGTCATTAAATTAACTGTAAAGGTTCTGTTTAAAAAGGAGATTAAACGTGAAATGGAAATGACAGTCAAATGCTTGCTCTTTTGTCTGGTGTTTGCTCTTATTCTGACACCTCCTTCTGAAACTTTAATGACCTTCAAGCCGGAGTTTTTAATCCCTCGTACTATACAGAATGAGAAACAGTTATTCTACGTCAACAACTCAGAAAATGTCATGAACGGATTGGACAAAGGAAAGGTCTTAGTCTTTTTCAAACGGACGTGTCCTAAGTGCAAAAAATCTGTCCCAGCTTTGATTGAAAAGGCAGGGAAAAACAGAGACCTAATTTTTGTTGATATGGGTACGACAAGCGGTGCCACATTAGCAAAAGATTTAGGAGTGTCTTCAGCCTCCACGGCGGTCTATAAGCGCTTAGGTGTGACCCAGAGAGTTGATTTGGCTGTCGTACAGGCAGACGGTATCAAGGTGAACGAACTAGCTATAGAAAAGGTTCTGAACGCCTTAAATGAAATTAAGTCAGACAATTAAATCACGCGCGACTATTGTGTGACAATGAACATTGTCTTTAAAAAAGAAAAGAGGTATATATGACGAGAAAGAAAAAAGGAAATGGCGCACCAAGTCATAAACTGGATGCCTACCTTATGACTCTACTATCTGAGCCTTGTCTATGCTCTTAAAAGAATGTCGGAGGAAGATAAACGTGTGGTGGGAAACGAGTAAGGAAGAAGCGCTAGATGGGCCAGATGAGGAAGGTGTAGAAGAAGAGCGTTACCGTCATATCGTCCGTGTCTTTGATGGCGCTACTAAACGAGCCAATAGACGAATTGGTAAGTTTAAAGAATTTGAGTTTGAGACAGAGCTTGAGGCGAGGGTGTTTATGAATGAATGCCCTGGTCGAAAAGAATACTATAAAATATCTAATCAGGAGGTAAACTGATGGCAACATTGACATTTGAAGAGAAGTTAGGTGTTATCAAAAAGAATATTGAGGAGCGCGTGAGTAGAGCAGGTGGCGTACCTGAACGACTGTATGAGGATATTGTGTCGTTCTTTACAACGTGTGAGCCTGATCCAAAAAAGAGGGGGCGTATCGAAGAATGTTTCCGTAAAGCAGATTTTAAAAATGGAATTTATTTCTCTATCAATAAAATGCTTGGGGTACAAATTCCAGCAAGTCTGGAGCCCATCAAGGAACCGTTAGAGCAATCTTATCTATTGGCATACTTTCTTGAAAACTTACTGATATTGGAATACTCTGTGTTTGCATGGGATGTTTTGCCACCCCAGCTTATTCTTCCAATTAAGTTTGTAGATGGGGAGAGGGAAAAGAAGTATCTAAAAGACTACTTGCCAGATAATACCGATGAAGCAGTCATTGAGTTCCATAGGCTCTTGTTACTAAGTTTTGTCGAAATGGTTGAGGCTCATATTCCCTCTATTCGTAACTGCCATTCTCACAACCATTTAGGTGTTGTTGATTGGGAAGCATTCAAGGCCACATGCAGAGCTGTGAGACCTGACGGAGATAGCGCGTGTGTAGAGAGTGTCATGGAGATTGATTATTTTTGACTCTTTATAAGCATAAGCAAGTGAGCAAAAAATTTTGTAACTATATTGGTTTTAAGATAAAACGAGAAAGGAATCTATAAAATGAATAGTAATGACAAAAAAGAAACGAAGGTTTTAATGCAATCTGCCCCTAACTCTATGCAGCCTGTACGAAAACATAGACAGGTTTTCACGCGCACGACAGGGGTGTTTAAGCGCAAAAAGGAAAGAGTCTTAGATTTGGACGAGCTTGGGTTAGACTACCGTTCAAAACATGATATGTTCTCTTCCATGTACTTGGTGCTAGATAAGATTGTGATTAAAGAAAGGACTCTACAGGTGGAAGTTTTTTCTGAAAGACAGCCAAACAAACCATTAAAAATCAACGTGTTGGAATTTGATGGGGATGCCTGGGTTAATTTCAACTTGATCAAAAGTTTATTATTACGGTTTGCACCTGAAGCGGGTGTAGAGGTTTCTGTAGAAAGGTAGGAAACAACATGAAAAAAATCACTTCAAAATGGAAATCACTTAACAAAAAAGGTCTAAAGCTTTCACTATTTTGTGCTCTAAATTGGCTTATTGTATTTATTGCTAAAGCTCAATTTTTTATCTTTTCAGTTATGTTTTCGGGGACATTGACATATTATTTACCACAAGATTATCGCATTATTACTGTTAATCTTGTAGAGCTTTTTGTCATGGCAATAGTTATTATTCGTTTTGTTCAGATGGTTTGGTCACAAGAGTCTAGACGCTTTAAATCAGTGCTATATATTTGGGTATTATTGGTATTTTTCGTAGCAGGAACTAAATATGCGGCACAATACACAGTTACAGAGCGGTTGGTTGCTGACTTATGTATTTTCATGATTATGAGTGCCATTTTTCAAACTCTAGTGACATTTCTTCAGCCGAGATTGTTTAAGAGATATATCTTTAAAAATATCATCAATAAAGAATACTTGGGTATTCGAAAGCTAACGGATGATTTGCTACCAGAAATTAATTTTTACACGGATGCAACTGAAGCAGATGCAGATAAACGAATGCGACAAATTAATCAAAAAGCGATCAAACAACCATATCAAGATATTGTCGAACTGAGCTTTTTGGACAGAGAAGTGATAACAGCTATTGGTTATGAAGCAGCTCCATTTGGCAAAGAAAATGAACGTACTTTTATAGACGATGATACCATCTATTATCCAATCTTTACGGTTCACCCTTTCGGAATTTTGGAAGGGAAATTTGGCTTTTATCACGATCTAATTAAACTCAAACTCAGCCAAAAAGCTGCTTTTACTGTGACAGGTGAAAGCGTACTAAAGAAGATAAAAACAGCCCAATAGGCTGCGCGTGGTTATTCAACAAGGTCTTTTAAGATACGGGTCAGTTCAGCACCCACTTGGCCATTTCTGAAAGGGGATAGCGCGTGCGATGCTCAGTCTATGGAGCTAACATGGAACTAAAATAGCAAAAAGTCCTTTATTTAAGGGCTTTTTTTGCATTAAATTGACCAAAATAGTTGAAATACCACTCAATGGGTGGTATAATATAATCAAGATAAAGATAAATCAACCAAAAAAGAAAGTAGGTAGTTGGGATGAAAGATTTTGATTACAAAGCATTAGCAAAAGAATTGTTGGAGAACCTGTATCGTGATGGGATGATGTTTGTGGTTTATCCAGATGGAGAGTCAGAGGTGACAAGTCAGAACGCAGGTTATTTCCCTGTTAAACCAGTAGCCAAACTTGATTTAAGTGCTTGGTATTGGGAGTCGGGTGTAGTTGGCGAGTATGATTTGGAGAACCTTTCTGAAGAAGATACAGACTATCTGATGGAGTATTTGGCAGAGGAGATTGAATCAGAAGTAGCCAAGGTAGCATAAAAAGAGGGGGTTCCCTCTCTTCGTTTTTTTGAGAGTGAAGTATTATGGAAAAATTACCAAAAAATATTTTTTTTAAAAAAACAAGAGGCAGAAATGGTACTTATGTGTACCAAAAGCGTTTAAACGGCAAGCGCTGGGAGTGGGCACGAAAAGACCTAGAAGCTATTTTAGAGGTAAAGAAAACCGTGGAGTCCTATTATGCGGAGCACGGGGAAGTACCTAAAATACTTGATCCGCAAGCTGATATAGATTATAAAAAAGAGTTGCCTATCGGAACGAAAGTCGGAGAATGGACGATCCTCGAACACATTTCCAAGGAGGGAAGAATTTACATGAAATGTGAATGTAGTTGCGGGGAAATAAGAGAGGTTTACGCACCAAGTTTATTTAAGAAGTTGTCCATGAGTTGTGGCCATTTGTTGATTGAGGAACTGACTACAGAAGAATTTCAAAACATATGCAAAGATATACAGAGGAAAAGGAGAGAACCTAACATCGATAATCAGTTGGGGGAGCGCTTTGTCAGCTATAGCCCCCAAAAAAGGCGCTACATCTTTAGTATTGCTCGTTTTGGCGTGAAAGTCCGGAGGACCTTTCGCACCTTTGAAGAAGCGGTGGAGTTTAAGAGTGAAATATTAGATGACATTGACAAGAATGGCGGGAAAATCCCATTAAACTATTTGTAAGGAGCGGAAAAAATGAAATTTAGTCTATTTAAACAATTATATAGTGAGGCTTTGGAAGACACTACGCTTGAGTTTTTCATTGCTGAAAGGGGTTGGCAAGACTGGATGGAAAGTTTCCAACCAGACGAAGTAGTGACACTTTTGAACAGGATTTATGAGCTTGCAAATAATCCACTCAAAGAAACTAGAGAAGTGTCACGAGCAGAATTTAGTCGTATGTACAGCATCCCAGTCCGTACATTGGAAGGTTGGGATGCAGAGGAACGAACAGCCCCGGCATATGTCAAGTTGCTGCTTGATTATGCTCAATTCATGAATCTATGCGATAAATAGAGGCTGCCCTGGTATAAATATAATAAAAAGCTCTTATCTAAGGGCTTTTTTGCTACATTTCAGGCAAAGAAAGCACGCGCACCCTCTTTGTAAAGAGCAGTAAGAAAATTCATTCAACAAAATTTTCTAAATTGAACTGTCAAAGTGGATAGTATATATCATTTGATATATAATTGCTTTATAAGATAACGAAAGATTAGTTGTGTTATTTAATCGTGTAGAGCGTGTTACTACTATCTAAGAAAGGGGAGTGTATGCGAGTAGATACCAGACAAATAAAATGGCTTCTGAGCCACGAAACAGCTTATCGTATTTCTAAATTGAGCGGTGTGCCGCAGCCAAACATCAGCAATCTGATCAATGGGAAAAGAAAGGTCTTTAACCTCTCAATCCTTACCGGGCATCTTCTCACTGAGGCAGCTTGCTTTTTGCAAAGGGAAGTATTAGGAGCTGTCCGGAAGATGATAACTGAAGCTGAAGGAAAGATAGGGGATCACGGGGGCGACGTTGAAGTAGTTGTTCAATTTAAGCCTAATGGCTATGTAAATAGCTATCAGGAAGCAGGAGGAGAGCATGACGTGAGGGTAAAAGGACTAGATGAGTCCTATCAAGTTATGACGCTCCAGAAGCTGCTAGATTTGCTCTTAGAGCAACGACAAGCCTTAGAGAGCCTAACTGCGCGTGAGAGCGTAGGGACACCACTAGGAAAGGAGGAGAGTAGCGATCATGAAACGAAAGGAGCTTGAATTTCAATTTCGATACAATGGGTATGTGAAGCTGCCTCGTGATCTCCAGATTTATTATAAACAGGTAGACTTATCTTTCTTCTGGCGCAGAGAAAAGCTAACTCCAGCCCAAAAGGCCCTTGTAAAAACCTTGCAGCAGGATTACCTTGCCTTTATTGGTCAATCCAAAAAGTGCATGGCAGAATTTGAGGAGCTAGGCTATCCAGATGGTTCTGTCAAGCCAAAGGTAGATAAGCTATTAGGGAAGCTGACACGCCTACACGGCCGCCTCGTAGCGTTCCTAGAGTCTTTAGGGGATAAGGCTGGCTATGGTGTCACAAAGGAGCATGAGCGAGTTCTAGAGACGCTGGAGTTCATGCGCTCACTTTCTCTTTCTTTAGATGGCTAGTGTAAACACGTATATAGTTCTCTATAATTATTATGTAAAAGAGGTTAATGGTATGAATAAAAAATTTAGTCGTGAAGAAATGTATTTGATCTATGAGGAATTAAAGAGAAGATACAAAGAGATATCAAAAGAAACATCCACTCCTTATGCGGGTAAATACAAAGTTTCTAATTTTGGTAGTCTTATCTTATTCGCTTATAATATGCCTGACAAACAGGTCTTATTAACCGTTACAGAAGAAAAAAGAGTCACATTTACCATTAAATTGGGTGTTGATTATGTAGATGCAGGTAGTAGTCTGGATATTAAAGGATTGCCTAGAGAAACTATTAAGTGGGGCTACTTTGAATTTAATAGTAATAGCGAATTGCTATCAATGGTTAATATTATGACATCTTTGATTTGATGAGAGAGTTGTATGTGAGACGGGCGTAAAATAATAAAAATCACTCTAGTTTTGTGAATGTGACCTAGAGTGCTTTTTTGTATAGTGGGGGTTATTTTGATTTAGATAGGATTTGATTTTGAGTTTCCAATAACTCGATAATCTCTAGTAGTTTGTTGTTGGTTTCAGCTTGAGCATTCAGGAGGGCGCGTGACATTTTAGCATCCGCAATCCCTAAAGCTTTCATGCTGTCGTTGTGCTCTTCTTGCTTGTTAGAGTCCAAGCCGAAATTATAGGTATTGGTATTCTCTTTACCAGTATATAGGCCATTGACTCCCAGATTATCCCCTTGGACGATATTAGCAGACCGGACAAAATGAAATCCTGTATCGAGATCCAGAGGGTTGATGTTTAGAGCCTTACATATAGCAAACACATTCTTAAGCTTGGCATTTAAAAACCCTCTATCAAGGATAGAGACGATTGTGCTGTTGGGTATGTCTATATGTTCTGAAAAGGACTTGATACTCCCGTACTTTCCTAATATGATGTCTTTTACCTTTTGCTCGTTCATGCTTTATCACTTTCTATAATTTATCTATATTATAACACACGAAAAAAGTAAAGGAAAGGTGAGAAAAGTGTCAAAAATGGTACATTTGATTTGTTAAAGGGCGAAAAATGGTGTATAATTTTATTAGAAATTGAGCCAGAGGCTCTACTATTTTGCCTTTGCTTACGAAATTTCATAAATACGAAAAGGAGAAAAAATGTTAAATATTGACGAAATACGGAAACGGGAAAATGTCGCTATTGTAGACATTGCGGATTTATTGGAAGTGGGAAGCAAGACAATTTCAGAGAAGATTGCGGGTAAACGTGAGTTTAAGTTCAATGAGGCCGTTAAAATTAAAAATGCTTTCTTCCCTGCCTATGATCTCATTTTTCTTTTTTCGGCAAAAAAAGTGACAGAAGAGGCTTAATTTTTTTGTTATAATTTACGAAAATTCAAAAAGAAAAATGAATTTTTGTAAAGCGCGTGGTATTGGAGGTAAGAATGATTGATAAACACGAATTGATTGATAAAATTGAGAAATTGGATAAAGTTTATGGTGATAGGCTTTATATTGAGAAAGACGAAGTTTTGGCTCTAGTTAAGCAATTAAATGCACCAGAAAAAGTCAAAATCCCGCAGTTCGTGGCTGAGTGGCTCGAAAGAGTCGGGGGCAAACTATTTGGTTTGAACTACGACATGGTTCCTAGTGAAATATACGAATGGGTTTATGAAGGAGAGAATTGTAAGAAATTACATCTCGCTTGTGCTATCGGCTACGAGGTCCAAAAAGAAAAGCGATACGTAGTAACAGACGGAAACCACCTTTATTTCAAAGAATATCAAGAAGACGTAGAAATCGTTATCCTTGTTGACGAAATGCCGGGTACGATGGACTATGTCAAAAAATTCGACACAAAGGAAGAGGCCCAAGAAGCTGCGAATATCCTTGGTTGGAAAGTTCGTGAGGTGGAGTGATGAATCTTAGACAAAAAAGAAAACATTACAAATATTCTTATCGATATTTTATAGCCTACTATTCCGCGAATACTAAAGAATTTGTTATTCACTGTCCGAAAAAATATAAGAAAACGCTCAAAAGAAAACTTAAAGTTAATAAAAATTATGATTACGATGAATGTTGTAGGAAGTATTGGTTATACGAGGAATTTCACGGCAACATGCCAAAATTCATGAGAGAAAAGGAGGTCGAAGATTGAAACGGAAAAGTATATCTAAAGCTACCAGAAAAAAAGTCTTAGATAAATACGGCGGTCACTGCGCATATTGTGGTAAAGAATTAGATTTAAAATCCCTTAGAGTAGACCACTTACATCCTCATCATTTAGGAGGTGCGGATTCCATTGATAATTACATGCCAGCATGCTACAAATGTAATTTTTACAAATCTACCCTTTCGCTAGATAAATTTAGAGAGCAACTGAGCACTTTGCACACCAGAATTACTAAGCCTTTTATCGCAAGGCTTGGGATGGATTACGGCATCGTTAAAATCAAACCTTTTAAGGGTAAATTTTTTTTCGAGGAGGTGACAGATGATTCAGAAATTTAGAGTATGGGATAAAAAGCTTAAAGAAATGTTTGAAGTGGGAATTAGTACAGGAAGAAAAAGATAGGAGTTGTGAATAGTACAATGGAAATGATGAAATGGAATAAACTCTTTACGAGAGAGTTGACGGAAGATGAAAAAGAAGTTTATGGCGACCAGTTTGATTTTATGTGGGATGGTAACATGCCTGAAATAGACGAGGAAGTTCTTGTTTATACCTCAAAAAGTAGACAGGTTACAACTGATACTTGGGTTGATTTTGGCAATGGGATTGGTTTTGAAAACACTGATGATTCGGTTATTTACTGGATGAGTTTCCCAGAACCTCCAGAAAGTGATGAGGTGAAGTAATGGAAGAAGTAGTAATGGCGACCTTGCCCAATAGCGAGTTGAATCGGTTAATACGGATTGAGGAAGCTGTTGAGAAATTGATTGAATGCGGAATATTGGATCAGGAACTTTTTAATGAGTTCTTGGAAGAATTATAGAAAAGGGGATTGAAATGGGGTTTGTTGATTGTCCATATTGTGATACGGAATTTGATTATGAAGAAGAAGTTGGTATATGTCCAGTTTGTGGGGAAGATTATGATGCCTTAGTAGGTGTTGAGCTATGAAGTCTCTTTTACGCTATCCAGGGAGTAAATGGAATCTTGCTGGCAGGATTGTAGAACTATTGCCGGAGCACAAAACTTATTTAGAACCCTACTTTGGTAGCGGTGCGGTACTGTTTACCAAACAGCCTAGTGCGATTGAGACAGTCAACGACCTAAATGATGATGTCGTCAATCTTTTCCAGGTAATACAACAGGAACCTGATGCGCTGGCCAAAAAAATCTTTCTGACTCCTTATAGTAGAAAGGTGTTTGACAAAGCATGGGAAACTTTACCAGAGAATGAAATTGATAGAGCTCTGAATTTCGTCATACGTTCTGTTATGAGCTACGGCTTTCGAAATATTGAAAAATCTGGTTGGAAAATGGATATTAGCGGCAGAGAACGAGCCTACGCAGTTAAACATTGGAATGATCTGCCCGAGTTAGTCAAAGAAATGACATTGCGATTGAAGCAGGTTCAGATTGAATGTCGGCCAGCCATTGAACTGATAGAGAAATACAGTCGGGAAGATGTCTGTATGTATGTAGACCCTCCCTACGTTCTCAGTACGAGGACGAGAAAACAATATTCGGTAGAAATGGATGATCGTGACCACGAAGAGTTGTTAGAGGTTTTAAGTCAGTCTAAGGCTAATATTCTTCTGAGCGGATATGATAGCGATTTGTATAATAAACGTTTGGCCAATTGGGAAAGGGTAGAGTTCTCGGCGACTGCAGAGAGAGGACTACCGAGAACGGAAGTTCTTTGGATGAATTATCAGCCGAAAGGTCAGACAAAATTATTTTAAAAAGGAGAAAAACAATGAATGAAGTATTGAGATATATGAGTGTAGTTTTAAATCAAGCAACGCTTTTAAAAGGGGCGTTAAGTGATTTGAACAATAACTTCTTGCAAGAAGAAAGCGAATAAGCGGAAATGATTGCTGCATGTAGCCATTCAGCAGCAAGTTTAGTCGAATGGCTGAAGAGATTTGACGAGTCTGTCCGTAAGGAATTCGAGAACAGCATTAAGGAACCTCCTTCATCAAATGAAGAATAAATAGTTTAGATGGACGGTGAGTTAATGACTAATTGGTTTGTACGAATCAATCACAGAAAAGACGACAAAGGCAATTACTACTCTCAACAAGTAGAGCGTAGATTGTACTATAATCTAGCTACTAAGAAGGATGTGCTGGAAAAAATAAAGGAGGATTATCCAGAATATTTTTCAGATAAAATACCTCAAAGAACGGCTACAGGTTTGCGGGGCTTTGTTTAAATACAAGAAAATCTATGGCTAGCTGAAAGGTAAAGAAATCAAGCAGGCGGGCTGTAGATGCGTGAAGCAAAACAAGACATCTGCTGTTATTGGCATGGACTATAGAAAGATGTTGGACTAACTAAAATGTAAAGAGGAATAAAATATGGAAAAACCGACTTATCACCAAAAAACTTTGCTAAATGCTTATGTGGGACAGACAGTTTTAAATTATCTATTAGCTGTTTTTGAATGGATTCTTTCCGGGACTGTTTTTAGATCTGTTGCCGCTGCTTTTACTGTCATCCTATCAATTGCTCTTGCTCAAAATTTTCATAATTTTGGTATCGTGGTAGAAAGTGTTAATGATACCTTGTCCGTAATTTTTGGAATAGCGATGCTAGTATATATCGTTAAATCATTTATCAATGCTTCAAATGTTGGAGAAGTAAGAAGATTTGAGAAGTTATTTAGAGAGATTTTTTCTACTTTTATCATATTTTTGACTTTTCTATGGGATGAGAGGATTCCGAAATTTGGGAATGAAAAGGAGCTTACATCATTCGTTGTAGGATTGGTGACACCTACCTTAGTAGCCACTGCTGCAGTATTGCTAATTAGCGTGTTTAGAAAGCAAGGTTTGAAGGACTATGATGAGGACGTTATTCAGAAGGTGATTAACAAATCGTCTATTGAGGTTTCAAAAGAAGAAGTTGATACGCTTAGTGATTTCGGCAATCTTGTTTCTAGCAATCAATTCAACGGAAATCTTGTAAGAAATATAGAAAGTCTCATTCTGAAAGAGGAGTATCAAGATGTTGTATTCATCAATGAAATTCGAGAAGAACACACAATTTCTTCGTCTTTAGGGAAGAAAACAGGAGACTTACTCTCTCCTCTTAAATTGTCTACAACACATGATACAGTTATATATCATGTGTCGCTATCTTTTAGATTTGGAAAAAGACTTGGTTGGTACTTGCCACTAGTTGATCTAATGATTTCTCATAATTCTTGGGGAACCGATAGCATTTATATTCGCCAATCGCTCAAACCTGCAATGTCTGCGCGAGAGGTATCAACAGAATCATAAATACGAATGTGTTGACTATGCTATGATTAACCACGGCGGTGGATGTTAAATGATTGTGATAAGATGAAAGGTGATGTGATATGTATACAATGGAGTTGCGGCTTAATACAAGAGGCTTTGATGATTATCTAGGGAAGAAATTTACTTATGGCTATAAGTTAAAAAGAGCCTTGGTCAATTATTTTAATCTTCAGGAGAGCAAACGTAAGGATTCCGAAAAATATCGTGAGCTCTCTAAGCGGATGAAAGAATTAAATGACCTTCAAGATAAGATAAAGGAAATCAAAGACAAGTCAGCTAAACAAGCTTTAAAAGAAACTTATAAAGAGCTTAGTCTAGGACTTAAAAATGAATGGATTGAGCTAAATGAAAGCTATGGTTTGGGGAATGGAAAGTTTGTAGACTATAAACGTCTTGGTCAGGCAAGCGTTATGTATGAGCGCTATGCAGCAGACGGAATTATAAATTGGTCTACGTTTGAAGCAATGGCTCAGGCTACGAAACAGGGCTATCTGAAGCGTAGGAAACAAGCAGAGTCTGATAATACTCTAAATATCCCTAGATACAATGACTTTGATACCATGTGGTATCGTAAATGTAATGCGAACATAACACCTGAAGGGGTTCGATTTGGTAAGAGAGGAAACTATGTTGTATTCCCTTATGTTTTCAAAGGAACGGACGAAGTTCGTTTTACTTATGCGATGGAACGCCAAAAGATTTCTTGGTACGGGATCAAGCGGACGTTAGACCGTCATAATAAGTGGATTTACTCTGTCCTGATTGTATTTAGTGGAGCTCCTTATGGTACACAAAATGGCCCTGTAAAAAAGGGAAAAGTTATAGTTACGGTTGATGTAGAAAAGTTGGCCATAAAAACGGAGGAATGTCAAACGGGGCAAGCGGTATTCTATGATATTGCAAATGACTACGGTTTTTCTGACAAACTTTCTTATTACGATAAGAAGTTAGAAGAAAGTAGAAGAGTTACAAACCCAGGGAATTACAATATTGACGGAACAATAAAAGAAGGAGCGAGAAAGTGGGTTCGGTCTAAAAACTATAATTCCTTATTAGCAAGAAAGCGTACTTTATGGCATAAAATAAAGAAAACCAGAAAAGAACGCTTCCAGAATATTGCAAAACAGATTTTGCAACAAGGGGATGAGATTATCGTTGTTAAGGACGATTTTAAATCTTTACAGAAGCGGAAAGACTATGATCCAGAAACAATGAAGTGGAATGACAAACGAAAACAACGAGGAGCAGAGATTATGTTTAATGCTCCGTATGAATTTGTCACATGTCTAAAACAAAGGGCAGGTTACCTAGACTTGTCCTATACAGAGATTACTAGAAAAGAGCTATAAATAGGAGTTGGAATATGGGTAAAAAGATAAAAATTGGAGCAACTGCAGCATCATCATTGCTGCTTGTTCCGTTACTCCTAACAGGGTTATTTGCTTTCTTTTGGGGATTTTTGGGATTTACCGTAGAGAATTTTTCTGGTGAAGGTAGTTCTCCGGAACTAACTGGGGCGATATTTTGGAAAATTTATTTTATATTCTTTTTTGTTTTGGGTATCATATTGCTTTTTCTTCTATCTATTTTTATGGACTATAAAGAGCTTGAGGATAAGAGGGAAGAATAGTTGTAGGAAGAGGTAAAGAATTGATGGAGGAAGGGAGATTTGAATTATCTCCTAAATATCGCCCTAATACGGATGAAGAA
>ERZ773043.404-NODE-404-length-25288-cov-5.908968_pt1 | contig 25288 bp, 23 predicted proteins | sample MGYA00580636_ERZ773043 | MGnify/ENA primary metagenome ERZ773043 (study PRJEB29015, sample SAMEA2737992) | human oral metagenome | biome: human oral; feature: human-associated habitat; material: dental | place: China | collected 2065 ...
CAAGGCGTTGTGCAGGATTACGCCAAAGCGCGGGCATGGTGGGAGAAAGCGGCCGCTCAGGGGCATGCGGGAGCGCAATCCAACCTTGGCGTGATGTATAGCAATGCTCAAGGCGTTGCGCAGGATTACGCTAAAGCGCGGGAATGGTGGGAGAAAGCGGCTGCGCAGGGGTATGCGGGGGCGCAATCTAACCTTGGCTCGATGTATCACGATGGCCGAGGTGTTACGCAGGATGACGCCAAGGCTCGCACATGGTGGGAGAAAGCGGCTGCGCAGGGGTTTGCCCAGGCACAATACAACCTCGGCGTGATGTATCGCGATAGACAAGGTGTCGTGCAGAATTATGTCAAGGCACGCGAATGGTTCGAGCAGGCGGCCGCTCAGGGGTTTGCCCAGGCACAATACAACCTCGGCGTGATGTATCGCGATGGTCAAGGTGTTGTGCAGAATTATGTCAAGGCACACGAATGGTTCGAGCAGGCGGCCGCTCAGGGGTATGCAGAGGCGCAGAACAACCTTGGCTTGATGTATCACGATGGTCAAGGCGTCGCGCAGGATTACGCCAAGGCGCGCACATGGTGGGAGAAAGCGGCTGCTCAGGGAGATGCAATTGCACAATTCAACCTTGGCGTGATGTATCACGATGGTCATGGTGTCGTGCAGGATTACGCCAAGGCGTGCGAATGGTTCGAGAAAGCCGCTGCCCAGGGGGATACAGGGGCGCAGAACAACCTTGGCCTAATGTATTGCGATGGCCGAGGCGTTGCCAAGGATTTGTCCAAAGCACGCGAATGGTTCGAGAAAGCGGCTACGCAGACAAAAAATGTAGAAAATACTAAAGTGGAGCGCCAAGCGCGGCAGGCGCTGAAGGAGATGCGCTGAGGGCGTTAAGTGCGCATGGCGGCGCGCCTTGTGACGCCTTTTTATCTGTTCAACTATATTCCGAACGGGGTTTCACGCGGGTTTCTTGGCTGCGCCAGGCCGGTTGCGGCAATATGCCGCCCGGAATGTGGCTGCTGCCGGTCAATCGCCGGTTTTGGCGAGCAATGTACTCTGCCGGAAGATGTTCTTGAGTTCGCCGGGAGAAAGCGGTTCCGCAGAAAGCTGATGGTTGCCCTTGACTCGGCGGAAAATCGGGCCGTCCCGGATTTCGGATAATGACAGCCAGATCCGCAGGGCGGCGACCGGGCAGAAACGGGAGGTGTTGGACGGCAGCGCGCGCCGCTGCCCGCCCAGCACGATGGTCATGGCGGCTGCATCCAGGGCGATGTCAGTGCGGCGCAACCGGCTGACTTCTGCCAGATCGGTGATGCAGAAGTAGTTGAGCAGCACGAAAGCGCGGTCGCGGGTGAAGCGCAGCAGCGCCGGAAAGTCGTTTTGCGCCGCGGCCGCGGCAATCTGGTCGCCCAGCCAGTCGGCTGCTGCCCGGATGGACGGCGGGATGGCGATTTCCCACAGGGCGATTTCCGGGGCGGTGCCCGTCGTGCCTGCATCGCCCGACACGGGCGCAGGCGACAGCGAAGAAGAAACGCGCGTCAAATCCGCTGACGCGCATTTTCTTCTGCTGTGCGGTGCGTGGCGTTTCATGCAGCAGGCGCTCGGTCAGTGCGACTCACTGGTAGTCGTAGCGCAAGCCGATATAGAAGCTGCGGCCGGCGCCCGGGTAGCCCCAGTACATTTCGTTGGCGCGGTCGAACAGGTTGTTGACTTCGGCACGCAGGGTCAGCGTATTTTTCCCCCAGTCGGCAATGCCCTTATCGACACTCAGATCAACCACGGTCCCTGAGGGGCGCTCAAAGTAGGGCGCGCCCAAACGGCCCCAGTCGCGGGTGAGCAGCTTGCCATAGGTCACGGCGTTGATGCGGCTCTTGAGCTTATACCCCGGATGCGAGAAATCCACGCCGTAGTTGAACATCCATTCGGGCGTGTTCGGCAGGGTGTTGATCTTGCTGCCGTTATAAGTGATGAACTGTGTTTCGTCACCGCTCTTGCGCGTTTCCAGCCAGGTAAAGCCGAGGTAGGGCGACAGGCTCCAGGGTTGGGCGAAGGCCTTGCCGAGATCGGCGCGCAGATTGCCCTCCACGCCGGCCAGGGTGGCCGTTTTGATATTCTGGAATTGGTATCCGCGCGGCATGCCCATGACCGACATGCCGACGATCTTGTTCTTGTAGTCGGAATGGAAGTACGTCAGACTGGCCGTCAGCGCGCGCCATTCGAGATCGGCGCCGATTTCCCAGGTGTCGCTTTTTTCCGGTTTCAAGTCGGGGTTGGGGGCATACCACATGCTGCCGCCAACTTGCCGCGGCGAGGGCATCTTGAAGCCTTCGGCGTAGTTGGCGCGCAGCTTCAGCCCTTCGACTGGCAGCCAGGCCAGGCCGTAAGAACCGCCGAAGTGATCATCCGAATAGCTGGCGCCCTCGTCAGTCGTATTCTTGTATTTGTCGTAACGTCCCCCCAGCGAGAAAATCAGGCGCTCGTCAAGGAGGCGCAGCTTACCGGAGAAATAAACGCCGTTGTCCGCCATCTTGGGTTTTCTCGTCGCACTGCTTTCATAGTGGCGGTATTCGAGTGCATCTGCGCCGAGCGAAAGCGAAACCATCTGGCCGTTGTAGTTCCCCTGCGCATTCATTGTCCGATTTTCAATGAAGTTGGTATAGCCGTAGGCTTTGTATTCATTGTCTTCACGCCCGGTCGTATAACTTGCCGACCAGTCGAACACCTTGTCCTGGGTCTTGCCGGTATAGGAAATCGCCGTGTTTTTGAATTTCTTGTGATAATCGTTGTAGAAAGCGGAAGGCGTATTCTGGCTGAACGGACGGATGCCGCCGTTATTCGTCGGCAAGCTGGAAACGGTATCGCCAAAATGGTGACTCAACCCAATGCGGTGATTTTCCGCGAAGGTGTAACCTAAATCGAGGTTCGCTGTCGTGTTTCGATCGATATCGGTGTGATACCAGCGCCCGCCTTCGGCAGTCGTTACGTCTTGGCGTGAAAAATTGGTCAATCCCAGCGAAAGATCGAAGCCGCTGAATGCGCCGCCAAGCGCCAGTTTTTCGCGCACCAGGCCATCGCTGCCACCACCGGCTTCGACGGAAAAATACGGTTTGTCTTCCGTGCCCCGTTTCGTGATGATATTGATGACGCCGCCGAGAGCCGAGGAACCGTATTGCACGGCGGATGGGCCGCGGATGATTTCAATTCGCTCGACATTGGCTAGCCCCATGATACCTAGATTGGCAGTACCGATGCGGCGTCCATTGACCAGTGTGAGCACAGTATTTTCGGGTTCGTTGCTCATGCTCAAATTGCCATAGCCGCGAATCTGGACGTTGCTCGTATCGCCCGTCGTGACGACGAAGAGCCCATGCTGTTGCGCCAGACCGGCTACCGTCGAAGCCGGAGATGCCTTGATTTCCGCTTCGTCGATGATGGTTACATTGTTGCTCAGTTCCCTTTTCAACTCCTGGGTGCGGCTCGCGGTGACCACCACCGTGTCCATCGTTCTTTCGTTCGCCAGCGCCGTGCCGACCAGCATCAATGCGGCCGGGATGGCGGCTAAGGTCATGGGGATGTTTCTTGTCATGAGTCTTCCTTCCTGATCGATCAAATGAATGATTACCTGAAAAACCGTAAGCATCGGCGCGCCTGCGAACGGGCGTGCCGATGCTTCCCTGGCGTGCGTTGCCGCATTTCATGTGATGCCGTGAAAATCGTCACCCCGACCTCCTCGGCGGTCATGTCCAGTGAAAGCGTAGTGGAGATCGGGGTGGCATTGATCAATTGAGCCGGTGCGTCTCCAGCGCAGCAGGCGCTGGCCTGGCGGAAAGGTATCGGAGCGCGGGGCAGACGGGGAGGCGGGCAGAGCGATGACGATGGCGCCGACAGGCGTGCTGCCCGCCGCCGGATAGGCACGGGCGTATCCGCCAGGCTAAGCGGCAGATGCGATAAGAAAGGCATGAACCGCGATGTTTGCGGCGCGCGGCATTTGCGCTGCGTTGGCGCAGCATAAAACGGCGTATAGATGCACGATGAACACGATGACCACGCCGCCGCCTGCCATGCGGGGTAATCTCCCGCAAAGGCGAGCCGCCTCTCATGCGTCTGTACTGTATGCCTGTTTGCTTTGACACGCATCCTGCTGGTTTCCCATCTTTCCTGTTTCTAGTCGCTCGCAGCGTCCGCACGTACGTTGGCGGATGCCCTGCGGGTATTGCTCAGGATGTCGGATGCGTCGTCCGGTCGATGCGTTTGGCTTGCCGAGCGCGTCAATGGCAGCAACCATCGTGCGCGTATGAATAAGCTGGGCGTGACCACATTTCGACAGAACCTTTCCCTTCACCCCGAGGATTGGCACTGCTCTTGCTTCAGGCCGGTCTTCTGGCTCGCCGTCTTCCTCCGCCGACGCCTTCCCATGCGCTTTCCTTCGCACAGTGGCTTCTTGTCGGTTTCGTCTGGCTTACAGCAGCGGGGGGCTGCACCGGCTTATTTGCCCGTACTATCGAATCGCCTGGGCATTGACACCGGTTTCCCGTTTCACCTTCCCTTTGAACAGGGCGAGGCACCTGAAAGCGTCGCTATCATATGCTTTATTTGCCGCTTCCACAATGCGAATTCGTGCATAAATGCACAGAATCCGGGCTGGGCAGGCGTCGCTCTGCCGCTGGGCGGAACCGTTGCCGGATTGCTGCGGAACAGGTGAATGCCACCGAGCGCCTGCTCGGCGTGCCTTGCCTTGCCGCACTGTGTGGTCTGTCTGCGACTCGCCGCCGTGTCTTTTGGCAAAGTTGAGTCGCTATAAAAAGAGGCAGCCTGAAGCCCTTGTATTTAGGGCGTTTCAAAGGAGGTGTCCGGAAACCCGTGTAAACAGGGCATCTCAGAAGGGGGTGCCCGCCAGCCCTTTATTTATACGGGTTTCAGCGTACCTGCTCGGAGATCCTTTATCCACGCGGGTTTCCAGGGAGGCGCCCGGAGATGCCCTATCCATCAGGGTTTCCGGGGCGCCTCGTTGAGAGCCATCGCGCAAATAAAAATCTCCCGCGCTGCGAGAGAAAGCAATAAGGGATCAGGAAAGAAAGGGAATGACAAGAAATGCTGGCGCGCCCGAGACGATTCGAACGTCCGACCCCTGCCTTCGGAGGGCAGTACTCTATCCAACTGAGCTACGGGCGCGCGGAGGCGTGGAATATAGCTTTTTTAACGGTGCGCGTCCATCGTTTCGCCGTTGCCGTCGGTTCGCTCCGTCTTGCCGGCCAGCGTCAGCACGGTGCCGACGATGATGAGCGCCGGCGGCTTGATGTGTTCGGCGTGCGCCGTGGCGGCGAGGGCTTCCAGCGTCGTGGCGACAAAGCGCTGCTCCGGTTGCGTCGCCTTGTAGATCAGCGCCGCCGGCGTGCTGGCGGGCAGCCCGTGTGCGATCAGCTCGCGGGAGATGATTGCCAGCCCGTTGATGCCCATGTAGAACACCAGCGTCTGGCCGGGGCGCGCCAGCATCGGCCAGTCGAGTTCGATGCTGTCGTCTTTCAGATGGCCGGTGACGAATACGCAGCTCTGCGCATGATCGCGGTGTGTCAAGGGAAAGTGGCAGCTCGACGCGGCGCCCAGCGCCGCCGTGATGCCCGGCACAATATCAACGCCAAAACCGGCGGCGAACAGTTCTTCCATTTCCTCGCCGCCGCGCCCGAAAACGAAAGGATCGCCGCCTTTCAGGCGGACGATGTGCTTGCCGGAGCGCGCCAGATCGACGAGCAGATGGTTGATGCCGTCCTGTGGCAGCGTATGCTTGCCGGCAATCTTGCCGACATAGATGCGCTCGGCGGTTGGCGGAATCATGTCCAGAATCGGCGCGCTGACGAGGTTGTCGTAGACGACGACATCGGCGGACCGGATCAGGCGCGCCGCCTTGAGCGTCAGCAGTTCCGGATCGCCCGGGCCGGCGCCCACCAGGGTGACGGTGCCCATTTTTTCGGTCGCGTTCATTGCATTCCTTGCGCTCATTGCGATGTCCTTGCAGTTGCCGCCGTCGGGCCAAACAGCGCCGCCGTTGCTTCGGGGTTGGATGGAAAATAAAAATGGAAATACGAGGCCGTCAGCCACCGGCGTCGCCAGACGGGTTCGCCGGGGCGACCGTCGAAAGTTTCGGCATTCGCCAGCGGCGGCAGGTCGGTCTCGCAGCGCGAATGGTGGAAGGCATGACCGCGCAATGCGCCTTCGGGCAGCGCGACCTGCTGGGAACCCAGTGCCGCCAGCCGTTTGCCCATCACGGTTCGGCCGGGAAGCAGGCCGGCCATCGGATGCGCCTGGCCGTCGAGGTCGATGAGCTGCTCGAACAGAAACATCATGCCGCCGCATTCGGCCAGCAGCGGTTTGCCGGCTTCAACATGCTCTGTCAGCTGGGCGATCAGGTCGTGCTGCGCCGACAGACGTTGGCCATGCAGTTCCGGATAACCGCCGGGCAGCCAGAGCGCATCGCAGGCCGGCAAAGGTTCGCCCGCCAGCGGCGAGAAAAAAACGATCTCCGCGCCCAGATCGGACAGCAGCGCCAGATTGGCGGGATAAATGAAGCAGAAGGCCGCATCGCGGGCAACGGCGATTTTTCTGCCCGCCAGCCGTTGCGGCAATGGCGCCGCGGTGGGGATGGCAAAAGGAAGCGCGGGCGGCAGTTCGGCGAGCGGCGTTTCGGCCAGCGCGTCGGCGAGGGTGTCGATGCGCGCCGACAGATCGGCGATCTCCGCAGCCGGTAGCAGGCCGAGGTGGCGGCTGGGCAGCGCAGCGGCTTCCTGGCGCGGCAGCGCGCCGCACCAGCGTACCGTTTCCGGCATTGACGCCTTTAGCATCTCGGCGTGGCGCGGGCTGCCGACGCGATTGGCAAGTACGCCGTAAAACGGCAGGCCGGCACGGTAATTCGCCAGTCCATAGACGAGTGCGCCGAACGTTTGCGCCATGGCCCGCGCATCGATGACCGTCAGCGCCGGAATGCCGAAACGCTCGGCAATGTCGGCGCTGCTTGGCTGGCCGTCGAACAGTCCCATGACGCCTTCGACGAGTATCAGGTCGTTTTCCTGTGCGGCGCGCGCCAGCCGGGCGCGGATGTCGTCTTCGCCGCAAATCCATAGATCGAGGTTGTCGCACGGCTGTCCGCTGGCTACGGCGTGAATCTGCGGATCGAGAAAATCCGGCCCGCATTTGAACACCTTGACCCGCCGCCCTTGCCGCGTATGCAGGCGGGCCAGGGCGGCAACGAGGCTGGTTTTGCCGCTGCCGGAGGCGGGGGCGGCAAAGAGCAGGGCGGGGCAGCGGGCGGTGTCAGCCGTGCCCGCTGCGCGGGTGACGGAAATCGCCGTCATCTCAAAACTCCATGCCCGGCATGGCCGCAATGCCGCTGCGGAAAGCGTGCTTGACCATGGCCATGTCCGTCACCGTATCGGCGGCGTCGATCAGCGCCTGGGGCGCGGCGCGGCCGGTGATGATCACGTGCTGCATCGGCGGGCGCGCCGCCAGATCGGCAAGCACGGTGTCGAGGTCGAGCCAGCCGTATTTGAAGGCGTAGGTCAGCTCATCGAGGATCAGTAGGTCGATGCGCGCGTCGTTCAGATAGGCGCGCGCCTGCGCCCAGGCGCTTTGTGCCGCGGCCGCATCACGCGCGCGATCCTGGGTTTCCCAGGTAAAGCCTTCGCCCATGACATGCCAGCTGACCTGGGGGCAGTTGCGGAAAAAGGCGATTTCGCCGGTATCCGTGCGGTTCTTGACGAACTGGACGACGGCGGCGTGCATGCCGTTGCCCAGCGCACGCGCCATTACGCCGAAAGCCGCCGACGATTTGCCTTTGCCGGTGCCCGTATTGACCAGCAGTACGCCCCGGCGCGCGGCAGCCTCGGCGATACGCTGGTCAATCACCGTTTTCTTGCGCTGCATGCGATCCTGATGGCGCGTGCCGGCGGTGTCTGCGTCGATGGGGGCGGTGGAGGCCATCGGCTTATTCTCCGGCAGGGGATGTTTCATCGCCATCGTCAGCCTCCAGCGGGTGCGCCAGTGCCGAGCGGATGTAGGCTTCCGGCAGATGGTAATCGGCCGCCAGCTGTGCCGGCGTCCGGTCGCTGGCCTGAATCGCCGCCAGCCAGCCGTTGAGGCCGGAGGAAAGCGAGAGCCCCCGCCGTTCGCCGGTGCGCGCCGAGCGCTTGCCGGAAACCACATCGTATTTGTTGGCGTAGCCGCGCGGCGTAATCATCAGGCCGTGTTTGACGTAGGTGTTGGAGTTGCCGATCAGCACCGTCGTCAGCATGCCGATTTCGGCCTCGGTCATTTTTTCCAGCGTGGTGAACTGGATGCGCTGTTTCGGACGGAACGCCGACTTGACGATGGCGACCGGCGTCTGCGGATCGCGGTATTGCAAAAAGATGCGTTGGGCTTCCTCGATCTGCCGCGTGCGCCGGCCGCTTTTCGGGTTGTAAAGGGCGACGACAAAATCGGCATAGGCGACGGCATTGAGCCGGCGGGCGATGGTCGGCCACGGCGTCAGCAGGTCGGAGAGCGAGATGGCGCAGAAATCGTGCGTCAGCGGCGCGCCAACGAGCGCGGCGCAGGTGTTGATGGCCGAGGCGCCGGGCACGATCTCGACCTCGATGCCCGAATCCGGCGTCCAGCCGGCCTGGAACAGCACCTCGAACGTCGGGCCGGCCATGCCGTACACGCCGGCGTCGCCGGAAGAGATGATCGCCACCTTCTTGCCGAGGCGGGCGCGTTCATAGGCTTCGATGGCGCGGTCGAGCTCTTCGGTCATCGCTTTCTTGACGACCTCCTTGCCGTCGAGCAGATCCTTGACCAGGCGGATGTAGGTCACATAACCAATGACGGTGTCGGCTTCGGCGATGGCATCGCGCGCACGGCCGGTGAGCGTATCGTGGCTGCCCGGGCCAAGGCCGACGAGCATGATTTTGCCGCCGGCGGCCGGGAGGGTGTCGCTTTGATTCGGGCTGTCGTTCATTCTGGGATCCTTGCAATGGAAACGGTGGCATTGCGCCCATCCGGGCCGCGATGCGAGAGTTTTTCGATGATCAGGGCGGATTTGTCCGCACCGGCGGCCAGCAGCGCCGCCGCTTCGGAGACGGAAGGCGTGCCGGTGTATTTGCGCACGGTTTCGGAAGGGTTGGGGACGTCGACGGTGGCCAGTTCGGCGGCGGGATAGAAGCGGATGCGCCAGCCGCGTTCGGCGGCCAGTTCCAGCATGGCCGGCTCGTCGGCCTTCAGGTCGATGCTGCCGACAGCGACGACATCCTCGATCCGCGTGCGGCTGATGGTCAGCGCCGCCGTCAGCGCCAGGCGCAGTGTCTCGGTCGGCGTATTGCGGTCGCAGCCCAGTCCCAGTGCGATTTTCATGGAGCCTCCGTCGGGCGGTAGATGACGCAGCGGCCGCGCCAGGCGGACGCGCAGGTGGTAGGCAGCGATCGCTGGCTGATCCAGAGGAGGGCGGAAAAATGCCCGGGATCGACATCCTCGATGCGTTCGAACAGCCTCAGGTTGGCGGGCAGCGGCCCGGTGCGGCCGTTGGCATGGCGCGTCCACCAGTCGCGCGCACCATCTTCCTGCACGAGCGCCACCGGCTCGTCATTGACTACGGCGGCGCTGGCATGTACCAGCGCCGCGTGCGTCGCTTCCAGCGTCCAGCCCAGCTCGCGGCCGAGCAGATCGACGGCCAGCGTTTCACGCACGTCGGAAGCGGTCGTCAGCACCGGCGTGGCGCCCAGCGCATCGGCCAGCCTGCCGGCCAGAGCGTTGGCGCCGCCCAGATGGCCAGACAACATGGGAATGACGAAACGTCCCTGTTCATCGAGCACGATGACGGCCGGATCGCTGTCTTTGGCCTTCAGGTAAGGGGCGATCAGGCGCACCAGCGCGCCGAGTGAGACGATGCCGACGATGCCGTCGACCTGGCCGAACAGCGTGCCCAGGGCGTCGCCGGTTTTGCCTGCATAGGTTTGTGCGCCGGGGGCGGCCTGTTCAGCCTCGGCGGCGAATTTTTCCGGTGCGTAAAGGCGTGCGTTCGGCAGCGCCCGGACGACTTTTCCTGCCAGTACGATGCCGTGGCGGGTGATGGCGACGACGGCGATTTCACCTACCGGCGCCGCTGCTGCGGCCGTTTTCTGCGCCGGCGTTTCAGGCATGGGCGGCCGCCTCGCGTTCCTGACGGCGGCGGCAGCCGCGCCGCAATTCGCCGCGCTGCCGCTTGGGGTTCTTGACCAGTAGCAGCGACAGATAATTGACCGTTTCGCCTTTGAGCGAAGCCAGATCGCGGACGATGCGCTCTTCCGGCGAGCCGACCTTTTCGATGAAGCAGCTCGTCGCCAGCAGGCCGCGCCGTTCGAGCAGTTCGATCACATCGTCAAGCAGCGGCTTGACCTTGAGCAGGATCAGCGTATCGAACTCGTCGAGCATGTGGTCGATGACGCCGATGCCGTACGCCGTCGGGATGACCGCCAGCGTTTCGTCTTCCTCGGCGAGCGGCAGGCCGGCCGTTGCGGCGGCGGCGGTGAAGGAAGAAACGCCGGGGATCGTTTCAACCGCGATCGACGGCGCCTGTTCGCGGACGACGCGGGCGAGGTGGCCGAAGGTGGCGAAGGTCGAGGCATCCCCTTCGACGAGAAAGGCGACATCGCGCCCTGTCGCCAGCAGTTCGACCGTCTGCTGCGCGGCGCGCGCCCAGGCTTTGGCCAGTGCGTCGGCGTCGCGCGTCATGGGGAAAACCAGTTCGACGGCATCGGCGGGAATGCGTAAGCCGCTGCGCTCGACGATGGAGAGCGCATACGAAGCCTGCTCGGCTTTTTTGACCGGATACACCCAGCGCGCGCCGGATTGCAGTACGTCCCAGGCGCGGCGGGTAATCAGTTCCGGGTCGCCCGGCCCGAGCGAAGCGCCGATGAGTTTTCCGTAGCGTATTTCTTGTGTCATACAAAAGCTTTCGGTTGAAAAGGAGTAAAAACAGGGGTTATCCAATGTGGCTACCGGCTCGACAGGGCGTGCGATAAGCATCCTCATGATTGCCGGGCAGCGCCGCAGGCGGAAAAATGAGCGAAGTGACCGTCGTGCGCCCATCCGCGCGCTCCGGCACGATCGGCAGGCAATGTCCCGGGAAATCCCCCATGACTGTCGTGCCGTACAGCATCGCAGCCGCTGCCTGCGGCGCGGAGGGCAGCGGCCGGTGTAGCGACCGGCGCGGTGTTTTAAATGTGCGCGATGTCATCATGGCGCATTTCCTGCGGCGTTCCGCGTGTTGGCGTGTGCGTGCAGATTGTGCAGATCGTTTGGTGCTGCGTGCAAATGGCGTTTGCGTTCCGCCGTGTAAGCCCACCACGGCCGGGCGGCATCGCCGGCCATGAAGCGGGTAATGGCAATGAAGACGTCGATGACGCACGGGTCGTGACGCCGGTTATCCCGTGCGCACAGCGTCTCGTAGAGCGCATAGGGGTCGCGTCCAAGCAGATCTTCCGGCGTGCGGATGCCCAGACGCAGCAGGTCGGCCGCACCGGCCGGGCCGATGTTCGGCAGATCGGTCAGTTGCCGCAGGCGGGCGCGGTCGACTTTGTCAGGATGCACGTTCAGCCTGCCTTCCGCGTGGTGACGATCCACACCGGGTTCTGCGCCGCCATGCGCTGCATATTGAGAATCGGCTGGCTGCGGTTGGCTTGCAGCTGTACGACATCCCACTGGATGCTCTGCTTGCTCTGCCGTTCTGCGTTGTCTTCCTGTGTGCCGGCCTGCTTCAGCGTGTCGATGACAGTGGCCAGATTTTCCAGCGTTACGAAATTCATCACCAGCCGGCCGTGGGGCCTGAGACGGGCAAGAATCAGCCGGATCAGCGCCGCCAGTTCGCCGCCCGAGCCGCCGATGAACACGGCGTCGGGATCCGGCCAGTCAGCTAGCCCGTCGGGCGCTTTGCCTTCGCTCAATGTGTAGTTGACGAGGCGGAAGCGCTGCGCGTTGGCGCGAGCATTGGCGGCATCGTCCGCATTTTTCTCGATCGCCCAGACGTGGCCGAATGGCGCTAGCCGCGCCGCTTCGATGCCCATCGAGCCGGAACCGGCGCCGATATCCCAGACGATGGCATCTGGCTTGAGCGCCAGTTTGGCGAGCGACAGCGCACGCGCTTCCTGTTTGGTAATCAGCCCTTTTTCCGGCGCGCGCTGAAGGTAATCGAGGTCATCAAGGCCGAAGGCCGGCGATCCGGTTTCGGCCGCGCGTTCGACCAGCACGACATTGGGGTGCGGGAAACGCATGGTGGCCGCTTTTTCCGGCGGCAATTCATGGTAGAGGGTCTCATCCGGCAAGCCCAGCCGGCAAGCGACCGAGAGACGGGCTGCGCCGAAGCCGGCCGTCATCAGGGCGCGCGCCAGTCGCGCCGGGTCGTTTTCCGGCCCGGTGAAGGCAAAGACGCGGCGGTACAGCGCAATGGCCTGCATCAGCGGGTAAAGCCCGTGTGCGGGGGGCGCGCCGAATGTCCATTCGCCGGCGTCCTTGCTGTGACAGGAGGCGATGCGCACATCCTGCCACGGCTTTTTCCAGCGGGCGAAGGCTTGTTGCAGGGTCGAGGGCGCGGGCAGCGTTTCGATATCGTGTTTGACGTGAGACGCTTCCAGCTTGCCGATCAGCCAGGGCGCCAGGCCGTGGCAAAACGGGTCGCCGGTAGCGAGGATGACAACGGACTGCCCTGCCGCAAGCGCGGACCGTGTCCATTCCGGCACCTGGGCCAGCGCGCCGTCCATATCGAGCAGTCGGGCATCGGCGGCAACGTGGGGGCGTACGAGATCGAGCGTGCGCGCCGCGCCGATGATGAGACCGGCGTGCAGGATGCGGTCGCGCGCGCGCTCACCCAATTCGCTCCAGCCTTCATCGAGAATGCCGATCAGTGTGCATTGACTCATACCGCGTTCTCCCGGGACTCTTTTTCTGTTGCGGACGCTTCCGGGGCTTCGTCGACGCGGCAGATGAAACGTCCTTCGAAATCGCAGACCAATATCGTTAGCTGATAGTTGCCGGGATAGGAGGACTTGAGGCTGCGCAGGGCGCGCGTGCCTAGCGCACGATGAAAATCGACGGACAGGCCGAGCGCTTGCAGCCGTTCGGCGGCAAAACGCGCCGTTTCGGCGGCGCGGATTGCTTCTACGAGATCGGGCGCGGCACCGACTTCCTGCGCGCAGTCGGCGAGCAGATCCCGGTCGATTTCCGCCCGCCAGGCGTGCGTTACGGTCAGCCCCTGTGACATCTTGGTCAGCTTGCCGGCCATGGCGCCGACGTAAACGCGGGACATCCGCGTCTTGATGGCGGCGATGAAGGCGGCCTTGACGAAATCGCCCATCTGCACGAAGCAGGATTCGGTAAGTTCCGGCAATTGCTGCATGGCGAATTTTTCCGAGCGGCCGCCGGTCGTGAATACGACGCTGGTTTGCCCCTGGCGTGCGGCGACTTCGACCGCCTGGACGACGCTGGCGCGGAATGCCGCCGTTGAGTACGGGCGGACAATGCCGGTGGTACCGAGAATCGAAATACCGCCAAGAATGCCCAGGCGCGAATTGAGCGTTTTCTTTGCCATGTCCTCGCCGCCTGGCACGGAGATGATGACTTCCAGTCCATCGACGGCCAGCAGATCGCCAGCGGCGCTGCGTACGTTGTCGCGGATGTTGCGGCGCGGTACCGGATTGATTGCCGGGCCGCCGACTTCCAGCCCCAGCCCTTCCCGGGTGACGGTGCCGACGCCGGCGCCGCCCTTGAGTACGATTTCGCCGGCCTGCCCCGGCAGACGGCGCACTTCGGCCGTGATACGCGCGCCGTTGGTGGCGTCCGGATCGTCGCCCGCATCCTTGACGATGACGGCGCGCGCCGCGTCATCTGCCACGGCGCCTTCGAGGATGGGGAAATCAACATCGTGACCATTGGGCAGGTGTACGCATACAGACGCCGGCGTTTCCCCGCTCAGCAGGGCGAGTGTCGCCGCGCGCGCCGCTGCGGCCGAGCAGGCGCCGGTGGTAAATCCGGAGCGATTGCCGCGTTTACGCTTGCCGTCGCCCTTACGGATTTTTTCGCCGTCGCTCATGCTGCCCGCTTGTGTGCGGCTTCCGCAACGGCAAGCAAGGCGTGGATGGCGGCGACAACCAGGGTCGAGCCGCCTTTGCGCCCTTTGATGGCGATCCACGGCACTTCGTTAATGCCCATCAGTTCTTCTTTCGACTCGGCGGCGGAAACGAAACCTACCGGCATGCCGATGACCAGCGCCGGGCGGGCGCCTTCTTCGCGGATCAGGCGAATGACTTCGAGCAATGCCGTCGGCGCGTTGCCGATACCGACGATGGCGCCGTCGAGTTTGCCCATCCGGTGCGCCTTGCGCATGGCCTGCACGGCGCGCGTCGTATTTTCGGCGCGTGCCGCGTCGATGACGTCTTCGTCGGAAATGGTGTGCAGCGTCGTCATGCCAAAGTGCTCAAGGCGCGGGCGGGAAAGGCCGACGCAGATCATTTCGACATCGGCGACGATGGGCGTGCCGCCCTTGAGTACGGCGTCCAGGCCGGCGCGCATGGCGTCCGGATGGAAAACGGTCAGGCCGTTGAAGTCGAAGTCGGCATTGGCGTGAATCATGCGCCGCACCAACGGCCATTGCTCGTCCGTGTAACGGTCGTGAGGACCGGCCTCGGCGTCGATGATGGCGAATGAGCCGTGTTCAATGGCGCGGCCGGCTTCAGTCAGCTGCTCGGTGATGCTGTTGGTGTGTGTCATGGTCGAGTTCATAGTTTTAACCGTGATGTGAATGGGAGTGGTGAGAAAAATGGTGGGCATGCGCCCGATGGGCGTGATGCGCATGATGGGACGGGCGGGCGTGATCGTGGTGTGCGCCGCCGCAATCCGCTTCGTCGCCCTGAAGACGGTAGGCCCGGTAGGCGCGGTGTCGGCAGCTGTCGCATTCCAGCAGGGTGCCGACGCCCGCCATGCCGGCGCTGGTCAACTGGTCGACGAGGCGGAAGATTTCCGGTTCAAAGCCGAAATAATCGCCCAGCGCGAACGAGACCTGCGGGTATTGGCTTTGCAGGCGCTTGACCTGCGCCTTGATGCGTTCGATCAGCACGCCGGTGAATAAATACACCGGCAGGATGCAAATCTGCCGCATGCCAAGTCGAACCTGTCGTTGCACGATGGTTTCCAGCCGCGGCCAGGTGACGCCGGTGAAGGCGAGATCGACCAGTTCGTGATCGTTCTCTTCGTACAGCCAGCGCGCCATGCGCGCCAGCTCGCCATTGGCCTCGGCGTCCGAAGAGCCGCGGCCGAGCAGGACAACGCCCGTCGTTTGCGGGTCGGGCGAATCGAGCGATTTCATGAGCTGCTTCAACTGCCGTTGCAGCACGGTGAACACGTCGCGGCACATGCCCAGATGCGGCACAACGATAAACTCAACGTCCGGATGGCGCTGGCGCGCTTCCTCGACGGCCTCCGGCAGTTCGATCTTGACGTGCCCGGCGGCGTTGAGAATAAGCGGCAGCAGCACGACGCGGCGCGCCTGACTGGCCGCCTTGTCCAGCCCTTCCGGCACGAGCACGTCGGCATGTTCGATGAAACAGACTTCAATCTGCCAGTCGGGATGGCGGGTGCGCCATTGTGCGACGAATTTTTCGATCTCCTGGTTGCCCGCCCGGTTAGGCGAGCCATGCCCGGCGATCAACACAACGGTTTCTTTGACAAACTGCGCCATGCCGGCGTCTGTCTTGGTGCTTTCTTCTTTCATCTTCATCGACTTTCGAAACGGTAGCTTAAACGCTGCGTCCTATCGCAGCATGGCCTATGCCGGTGATTGCGCCGCCTCCTGTTTGCGCCGGCAAAAAGCCCAGGTATCGCCGCGCCCTGGCGATGCTGTCGAAAGCGGCGTATAGACTGGGGAAATGCGCTTCCTGTGTTGGCACGGCGGCAAATTCCTGCACGGCTTGACCTCAGGCGCTTGCCTTGCGGAAACGGTGCGCAAACCCTGGATCGTAGAGTTTGGAGCGCACGAGGCTTTCCCAGTCGGCCGCGCCCAGCGTCGGGCTGGCGACGATCATCGCCTGGCTGCCGATCTTGGCCTCCTGGCATTTGCGCTTGATGTCGGCCAGCGTGCCGCGCACGATTTTTTCCTGCCCCGGCCAGCTGGCCTTTTGCACGACGAGTATCGGCGCATCCTCACGCCAGCCGGCGGCGCGCAGGGCGGCCTGGACTTCGTGCAGCAGCGTGATCGACAGGTAAATGCACAGCGTGCAGTGGTGTTGGGCGAGCGATTCCAGGTCTTCGCCTTCGGGCATCGGCGTGCGCCCCGCCACGCGCGTCAGGATCACCGTTTGCGTGACTTCCGGCAGGGTAAGCGATTCGCCGGCCGCCGCCATCGAGGCCATGGCCGAAGAGACGCCGGGAACGACCGACCATTCGATGCCCGCTGCGGTCAGTGGCCGTGTCATTTCGATCAATGCGCCGTAGAGGCCGGGATCGCCGGTTTGCAGGCGGATAACAGTGGCGTGGCGGTGCGCCTGCTCGATCAGCCAGGCAACCATCGCCTCCAGCGTCATGTCTTTTGAATCACGGATGGCGCAGCCGGGCGGCGCGTAGCGCGTCGCCGTCTGATCGACGAGCGAACCGGCGAACAGAATCGCGCCGGCCTGTTCGATCAGGCCGCGTCCCTTGACGGTAATGAGATCGGGATCGCCGGGACCGGCGCCGACAAACCAGATCTTACCGGCCATAGCGCCTCCCTGTGCAAAAGGTATCAGCAATGAAGTTCATAGCTTGCTCAGATTAGGATTCGAGTAAAACGTTCAATTCTTGTAGAGAACGCGGTTGTTCATTTGCCGGCAGGATGCCGCGCGTGACCAAACGACGGTGCAACTCGATAATGCCGGGCGGGTTCAGGCGGGCGGCCGCCAGCGCGTCCAGATGTGCGGGCAACTCGATGGCGGCGAAAGAAGCCAGACAGCGACCGGCGGCGATCACGTGAATATGGTCGGCCCAGCGATAGGCGAAATCAATGTCGTGCGTCGCCAGTAACAGCGTCATGCCGTTTGCTTGCAGGCTGTCGAGCACGACGAGCAGTTCCTCGCGCATGGCGTTGTCCAGACCGGCCATCGGCTCGTCGAGAATCAGCAGTCTGGGCGACATGGCCAGCACGCCGGCGATGCAGACACGCTTTTTTTGGCCGAAAGAGAGGTTGTGCACGGCCTTGTCGGCGCAGTGCGACAACCTGACGGCGGCCAGCGCTGTGTCAACGCGCTGGCGGACAGTTTCTATATCCAGGCCAAGGTTGAGCGGCCCGAAGGAAACGTCCTCGCGCACGCTCGCCGAGAAGAGCTGACGGTCGGGATTCTGGAAGACCAAACCGACGTCGGCGCGCAGTTGGCGCAGGCCGGCGCGCCCGTAGTCAAGCGGTGCGCCAGCGTAAAGAACGGTACCGGAAGCCGGTTTGAGCAGGCCGTTGGCATGCTGGAAGAGCGTCGTCTTGCCGGCGCCGTTGGCGCCGAGCAAAGCGTTACGTGCGCCGACAGGAACACCGAACGAGCAGCCATCCAGGCCGATACTGCCATCCGGGTAGCGGTAAGCAACATTCCGGAATTCGAGGAGATTCGCCGTCATGATATGCACGCCATGAATATGAGCACGAAACCGCCGGCCGCGGCCAGCGCTAGATGCTGGCGGGTGTGCTCGAAAGGTGTCTCGAGAAAACGCATGGGGCCGTCGTTGTTGCGTGAAAGCGCCGCGATGTGCAAGTCGCGCGCGCGACCAGATCTGGAGCGTCAGTCCCGCCGCTAGCTGCCCGAGCGAGCGCAGTGCCAAGCGTGGCGTGGCGTAGCCTAGACGCGACGCCTGCGCGGTTAACGTATCGTGCAATGCGCCGGAGAGAACGAATAACATACGGTAGCAGATGACCATGAGCTCGAGCAGGATTTCCGGTAACCGAAGTCGGCGCAGCACCGCGATGAGGTCGATCAGCGGCGTCGTCATGACCAGGAAGAGCAGGGCGGTCAGAGCTGCCGTCGAGCGCCCGAGAAGCTGAAAAAACGGTGATGTGCCTACCGGCAACCAGACTACACGCCAGCCTTGCGCGTCAAATACCGGCGAAACGAGTAGGCTGAGGCTGCCGATAGCCAAAAAGGTTAGCGCCGGCGCGGCGACACGGAGCCATCGTCCGGGCGGAATGCCCGCACCCAACCAGCCCGTCAGGCTGATCAGCACCGCGACGCCGGCCGCCGCAGATGGTGTGCGCGCGACAAAGGCGGCCACCAGACCACACAAAGCGAATAGACCTTTGGCGGCGGGTGAAACCTTGCGCCAGCGGTTGGCATAGGCCGACTGTTCGATCAGCACGCTTGGTTTTTCCTATGGCGCTTTGGTGGATTTCACCGGTACGGAATCTGTGGAAGCACCGGCTACCGGTTTTTCCGATTCACGCCGCAGCTTCTCGCGCGTCACCGAAACGCCGAGGTAATAGCCGATAACGCCGGCGCCGATCGCTGCCTGCAAGGCGAAGAGCAGCGAGGCGATTTCGCCGCTGGCTGGTTCGAGAATTGGCGAGAACCAGGGTTCATAGCCAGGATGGATTTCACCAATAGCATCCTTGGCTTTGTCATCCGCACCGGCGAAGATCTCGGCGGCCTCACCATCGACGGCGGCGGGACGCTCCACCAGCCAAAGCGGCAGCGCCGCCAACAGGACGACGGCGATGATCAGAATCAGATTGACATGCTTTTTCATACCCGCACCTTGTCTGTGTCAAAAAGGTTGAGATTGCGCAATTCTTCCGAATTGAAGCGACGCAACGCATTGAATACCAACACCGTGAGCAGTCCCTCGCTGATGGCTAGCGGTATCTGGGTAACGGCGAAGATGCCGGCAAACTTGGCGAACGAAGCAGCAAAGCCACCGAGCGCATCGGGGAAGGCCCAGGCCAGTTGGATCGCAGTCGTCACATACGTAGCCAGGTCGGACAAGCAGGCGGCGAAGAAGACGCTGACGGAAAACGACAGGCGCAGGCCACTCAGCAGGCGGAAAATGCCGTAGGCCACAAAGGGGCCGACGATCGCCATCGAGAAAACATTGGCACCCAGCGTCGTCAGGCCGCCGTGCGCCAGCAGCAGGCTCTGGAAAAGTAAAACGACGAGGCCGATCGGCGCCATTGCCGCGGGGCCGAAGAGCAGCGCGCCCAAACCAGTGCCGGTCGGATGCGAGCAACTGCCGGTGACCGAAGGCAGCTTGAGCGCCGACAGAACGAAGCTAAATGCCGCAGAAACCCCGAGCAACATACGATACTCGGGGCTTTGGGCCAATTGCTTGCGCACGACATGCAGCCCATAGGCGATGAAAGGCACCGATGCAGCCGTCCAGCCGGCGGCATGTTCGATAGGCAGATAGCCTTCCATGATGTGCATGATTTCTCCTTTCTCTAAAAAACAACGATCAGCGACGTGAATGGTGCAAGCGCACAATGGTATGTGCGTATCTGCAACAGACACCGCCAGAAAACTCGTGGAAAGGGAGACGAACCGGAGAAGCGCCCAAGCAGTTCGGAGAGATCGGAATGCCGGGCAACGAACCTTCGGAACCTCACCCCTCACCCCGAGGATTGGCGCCATAGGGTTTCAGGCCGGTCTTCTGACTCGCCGTCTTCCTCCTCCGGCGCCTTCCCCTACGAGCGGGTCGTACAGTGGCATTGATACCGGATTCGTCAGGCTTACAGCAGCGGGGGGCTGTGCCGGAATTCCGCAGGTGTGTGGTCACCGGCTTCCCGTTTCACCCGGCGTTGCCGCCAGGCACCTGAAACCGGGCGCTATTTTACGCCAAGGACGTTGTGTTGAGAATGCCGCGCAGTCAAGTGTCGCAAGGCGCTTCCCTCGCAACGCCGCCACGTCCGCCGCTCTCGTAACGGTTTTTCCGGAGCGCCGCTGAAGTCCGCATAAACAGGGCGTCTCCGGCCACCCGCTCAGAAACCGGCGTGGATAAAGGATCTCTGGGTAGGCGCCTCTGGGATCCTTATAAATAAAGGGCTTCAGGGCAGGGTGTCTGGAGATGCCCTAAATACAAGGGGTTTGCGGGAACCTCCTCTGAAACGACCTAAATACGTGGGCTTGTGGGCAGCCTTTTGAGGCGCTTCGTCGCGCAAGGCGTGCCGGCATGGCGGGCGCGGCGGCGTTGATTACGCCGCCAACCCGCGCCGCGCGCCACATTCGCCGTTTAACCGGGGTGGTTGAACACCTGGCGCAGATAGGCGAGAAAGGTTTGGTCCTCGCACAGCGTCTTGCCGGGGGAATCGGACAGTTTGGCGACCGGCTGGCCGTTGCAGGCCGTCATTTTCATGACGATGTTGAGCGGCGGGTGCGGCGTATCGTTGGTCAGGTTGGTGCCGATGCCGAAGCTGGTATGGATGCGCCCGCGGAAGTGGCGGTAGAGCGCCAGCGCACGCGGGATGTCGAGCGCGTCGGAAAAGACAAGCCGCTTGGCGGAAGGGTCGATGCGCAGCGCGTGGTAGTGGGCGATGGCTTTTTCGCCCCAGGCGATCGGGTCGCCCGAATCGTGGCGCAGGCCGTCGAACAGCTTGGCGAAGTAGAGGTCGAAATCGCGCAGGAAAGCGTCCATGCCGACCACGTCGGTCAGCGCGACGCCAAGGTCGCCGCGAAATTCCTGAACCCAGCCTTCGAGCGCCGCTTTCTGAAAGTCGCGCAGCCGGAAACCGAACGCCTGATACGCCTGCATGTATTCGTGCGCCATCGTGCCAATCGGTGTGATGCCGAGCTTCTGGGCGAGATAGACGTTCGACGTGCCGCGAAAATGCGCCGGCGCGGCGGCGACCAGCGTGCGCAGCACTTCTTCCTGCCAGGCGCCGGAATAACGCCGGCGCAGGCCGAAATCGAACAACATGAAGGCGGACTCGTCATCGTCGGCAATGGCCGAGACGCCGGCTTCCAACAGCGCGATCTTGGCTTGCAGGCGGCGGCGCGCTTCGTCCAGCACGCCCTGCTGCGGCAGGCGGCGAAAATACAGTTCGTTGATGATGTAGAGGACGAAAATCTCAAACCCCATGACATGCACGAGCGGGCCGTTCGCCACGATATCCAGCCGTCCGTCGGCATGCGCCTGCACGTCGATGAAGCGGCGCTGGAAGCGGAAGACGGACAGGAAATCGACAAAGTCGCTTTTGATGAAGCGCAGCCCCGACAGGTAGTCGAGGTCATCCTGCGTGAAGTGCATCGAGCACAGGTGTTCCAGCTCGTGCTCGAAAGCCTCTTTCAGCTCGGCCAGCGGGAAGGCCGGCGTATTGCGGCAGACGAAGTGGTATTCGGCCTGCGCCCCGGGATTGCTGTGCAACAGCGCCTGCCACATGGTGAATTTGTACAGGTCGTTTTCCAGCAGGCTGCACACAACCGGCGCGGCCGGCGGTGTCGCTGTTTTTGCCATGCGCGGCGTTTCTTTCGTTCGCTTTCCCGAACGGCCGGCCTGTGCTCCCTTGTCGCTTTTCAACATTGCTACCTCGTTTTCTGTCCGCCGCGGGTTCGCATGCGGTCTTAGTGATCCGACACGCCGGCAGATTCAAAGCTCGCCATTTCATTGAGAAAATTGACGGCCGCCAATACCAGCGGGTACGCCAGCGCCGCGCCCGTGCCTTCGCCCAGACGCAGGCGTAGATCGATCAGCGGGTCGGCATTCATGGCGGCGAGCTGGATGCGGTGTCCAGGCTCGACGGAATGGTGACAGAAAATGCAGTACTCGGCAAAATGCGGCGCCAGGCGCGAGGCGACAAGCGCCGCCGAACCGGCGATGAAACCGTCGATCAGCAGGAGCATGCCTGCCTGCGCCGCGCCGAGCATGGCGCCGGCCATCATGGCGATTTCAAAGCCGCCGAATTCGGCCAGCACCGTCAGCGGCGCGCGTGGCTGGCCTGCTCGCGCCAAGGCCTGCGCCAGCAGCCGGCGCTTGCGTTGCAGCCCGGCTTCGCCCAGTCCGGCGCCACGGCCGATGCATTCGTCGAGCGGCGCGCAGGTCAGGCAGTGCGTGATCAGCGAGGCCGACGAGCTGTTGCCGATGCCCATTTCGCCGAAGCCGATGACGTTGCTGCCCGCTGCGGCGAGCGAGGCCACGATGTGTGCGCCGCGCTGCATGGCGAGCGCGCATTGCGCCGCCGTCATTGCCGGTTCGTCGACGTAATTGCGCGTTCCGGCCGCAATCTTGGCGTCGACCAGCCCCTGCCGCGGGCCGAAATCGTGCGCCACGCCGGCATCGACGATGGTGATGCCCAGACCGTTCTGGCGCACGAACACATTGATGCCGGCGCCGCCGGCGAGGAAATTTTCCACCATCTGCCAGGTGACTTCCTGCGAGGCGCTTGAAATGCCCAGACGGGTGGCGCCGTGGTCGCCGGCAAAGACGACAAAATGCGGTTGCTTAAGTTGCGGCGTCAGCGTGCGCTGGATCAGGCCGATCTGCATCGCCATCGTTTCGATCTGGCCGAGCGCGCCGAGCGGCTTGGTTTTGCGGTCGATCTTGCGTTGCAGTGCGGCGGTCAACGTGCGGTCGAGCGCAGGCACGTTGAACAGGGTTTCATTCATACTCATTCAATGCTCCTGGAGTTGAGGCGGCATGAGGCGGCGGCGGATCGGGTGAAGCCGGTTGGGTGAGCGCGGCTGTTTTGACTGCCCCTTGCCGGCATGCCATATAGGTTTAGGGGAAGCGTGTTGCTAGCGCGGGCGCCGCGTTGAACACGGACGCGGAGGGGCGTCGGGCAAAAAAGGGGAAATAGGCAAAATGCAGCCAGCCGGCCGCGGTGTCATGGTGACGCGCATGATCCGTTCCTCGAGATAAATGCCATCGAATTGCGCGGCTGCGGAAATGCCTGATAGTGCGTCGCCGGCGGATTCAATGCGTTGACAGCAACAGGGTTCGAGACGTCTTCTGGCTCCCGGATCGTCCGAACCGCCGCGCCTTCCCATCGGATGCCGACGGTGGCTCTCTTGCGATAGTGCGGCGTTCGTCCCCGGATACAGCGGCGGGCCCGCCACGGATTGGCACCGTGTTCCGTTTCATCGAACCGAACGAGGGGCCGATTATAGCTAGCCTGCGCGCGCGCCTGTCAATTGCGCCTTTCCGAAAGGGTGGCCGTAAACCCGCGTAAACAGGGCGTTTCCCGACACCTCCTCCGAAACCCGTGTGAATAGGGCATTTGCGGGCAGGCGCCTCTGGAACACTTATAAATAAAGGGCTTCAGGGCAGTGTGCCCGGAGATGCCTTGTTGACAAGGGCTCTAGAGCACCCACCTTGGAGATTCCCTAAATAGTCAGGCTGGCGGGCAGCGCGCCCTGGAAATGCCTTATCTACACGGTTCTACACGGTTGCTGAGAATTGGTCGGGCGCAATATTCCAGTTTATGTTTTTTGATGCCTTGAGGCCAGCGTATTTAGAGGGCTTCAGGGCATTTTATGTTTTCTGCCCTGTTTTTATGGATTTCAGAGAGAACTCCGCAAGCGCAAATAGCGGCTCGACTTTTCCAAAAGACAAGGTGGTAAAGCCGCTGACAGTACGAGTAGTACGGCAAGGCCAGGCCAACACAGCGGCACCGTGGTTTGCGTAGTTTGGCAAGGGAAGTCGTTATTGAAGCCGCTTGCGCGCTACTGCGCGATAAAGCCGGCGTAGCCGCCGCATTCTGTGCGCGCCAGCGGATACTCGAACAGCGCGGATAAACGTTCGGCCGTCAGCATTTCGGCAATGCTGCCGGTATCGACGCATCCGTCGCCGTACATCAGCAGCGCCCGGTCGCAAAAACGCGCCGCCAGCGCCGGTTCGTGCAGCACCATGACAACGGCCGCCTGGCGCTCGCGCGCTTCCCGCGCAAAAATTTCGAGCACGGCGATCTGGTGTTTCAGATCGAGGTAGGTCGAAGGTTCGTCAAGAAAAAACAGGCGCGGCGACTGCGCCAGCAGGGTGGCGACGGCCAGACGCTGCCGTTCGCCGCCGGAAAGCGTCTGCACGTCGCGCCGTTCCATGCCATCCAGCCCGACGGCGGTCAGCGCCGTGCGGGCAATGCGCACGTCGTCCTCCGACTCCCAGTTCCAGCGGTCAAGGTGCGGATGGCGGCCGATCAATGCCGTTTCCAATACCGTCGAAGCAAAGGCGTCGCGCTGCGCCTGCGGCAGCCAGCCGCGCAATTGCGCGGCCTGCCGCGCACTGAAGGCGGCATAGGGGCGTCCGGCCAGGTGCACTTCGCCGGACAGGGGCGCGCGCAGCCCGGTGAGTACGGAGAGCAACGTCGATTTGCCGGTCCCGTTGCGTCCGAGAATCGCCAGCCGCTCCCCCGGCCGCAAGGTCAGATCGAGGTCGCGGCAAAAACAGCGCTGACCGATGCCGACCGACAGCCGGCGCAGTTGCAGGATCGGCGCGTGCTTGTCGCCAGATAGGGGGGGAGATTCCATCGTTTTCATCGGCTTGCCCTTTGTGCCCATCGCTTCTTTCAGGAATGCGCGGAAGAAGCGTGCGGGTCGCGCGAGAGCAGAAACAGAAAAACGGGCACGCCGATCAGCGCGGTCAGCACGCCGACAGGCAGTTGCTGCGGCGCGATGAGCGTGCGCGCCAGCGTATCGGCAATCACCAGCAAGCTGCCGCCCGCCAGCGCCGAGGCCGGCAGCAGAATGCGCTGGTCGTTGCCGACGGCCAGGCGGGTGAGGTGCGGCACGATCAGGCCAATGAAGCCGACCGAGCCGACCTGTGTCACGGCGGTGGCGGTTGCCAGCGAAGCGATGACGTAAACGGCAAGCCGCAGACGGCCGATTTCGACGCCGAGCGTCTGCGCCAGATCAGCGTTGCGCGCCAGCAGATTGAGTTCGCGCGCAAAGGGCAGCGTTGCCAGAACGATCAGCGCCAGCGCCCCCAGCCCCGGCGCCGGATTGCCTGCCTGCGAAAGATCGCCCATCAGCCAGAACAGCATGCCATGCAGCTTGTAGTCCGGCGCGATCGACAGCATCAGCGCCACGGCAGCGCCGCAGCCGGAGGCGACGATGACGCCGGTGAGCAGCAGCCGCGTCTGTGTCCAGCCGCCGTTGCCGTGCGCCAGGCCGAAGACCATGAACATGGCGGCTAGCGCGCCGCAGAACGCCGCCGCACCGACGCCGATGCCGCCGGTCATGCCGAGAAGCATGACGAGCAGGGCGCCGACGCTGGCGCCACCGGAAATACCGAGCACATACGGATCGGCCAGCGGATTGCGCAGCAGCACCTGCAACAGCGCGCCGGAGACGGCCAGCAAGCCGCCGCAGGCCAG
>ERZ773043.420-NODE-420-length-24991-cov-3.579564_pt1 | contig 24991 bp, 25 predicted proteins | sample MGYA00580636_ERZ773043 | MGnify/ENA primary metagenome ERZ773043 (study PRJEB29015, sample SAMEA2737992) | human oral metagenome | biome: human oral; feature: human-associated habitat; material: dental | place: China | collected 2065 ...
AAGAAGAAACGTATCTTTGCATCATGATGTTAAACTTATCCATAGAAGAACTCGAAACCCTTCGCAGGCTTCAGCACAGTAAAGAGTTTGAACCCTACTGGCTCCAGATTACCTGCATACTGATGCTGGCGCATGGTCACGATGCGAAAACAATCGCCTACGACCTTGGAATAAGCCTGTCCTGCGCGTACAACTATGCCGGGACTTACAAATCGGGTGGCATTCCTAAACTGACCAACAACCACTATAAGGGGTACTGAGGACCCCTGGATGGTTTGCAAATCATCGCCCTAGGTGCTGAACTCCGTTGTAAGGTATATACCGATGCCAATAGTGTTGTACTATGGATAAAGCGTTCTTTCGGCTTGTCGTACACCCCGCAAGGGCCGGTAGACCTGCTAAACCGCATCGGTTTCACCTACAAGAAGACGGCGGAAGAGCCTTGTAAGGCTGGCGCACAGAAACAGGAAAAGTTGGTCGAGGAGTTGTTCAAGACACTTAGGAGCATCCCGAAACCACCGAGATATACATCATATCCTGCAATGCCAAGTGCTATCATAACAAGGAGTTTGCCCAATGGGTGAAGGGTTTGAGGATAAGGCAAGCGTTCCTACCTCCGTACTCACCAAACCTCAACCTCATCGAACACCTTTGGAAAAGGCTCCAAAAGAAAGCCATCAACACCGGATTTTACAGAGCGAAAGAAGAGTTCAGGCGAGCGGTGACGAATTTCTTCGAACGCATCACCGATGACAAAGAAGAGTTGGGGGCGTTTCTAACTCTCAATTTCCGATTGGTTAATTCCAAAACCATTTCGTTGTAACTATAAACGTTTTTACTTAATCTTCGGAGTATATTAGTATGAAAGTAACAATTTCAAGTGTCATTCTATTGTTTTGTAGTATTTCTTTAATGCACAGCAAGAAAAGATCAGCTTTGCCTACGACAGTTTCGGATATAAAACGGCTGCTCAAAGGCGGTTTGTGGAGCTATACTCACAAGACGCAGACAGCCTCCTCTCCGAACGGTCAACAAGCCTGATGCCAAACACATTTAAAACAGAGGATTTAGTTTTCATTTCTATACCCATTTTGGGGTGGAAAAACCTAACATACAGGTGTGGGGATAATATTGAACCTTTAATAGCATTTAAGCAGGATTTCTTATTTCAAGAGGTGATTGTTGTAAGGAGAGAAAAAGGTTTAAGAGTTAAAACCTTTGAGATTTTCGATTCTTTCAATGAAGAAAACCGAAAGAAAGACTGCATAAACAATGTTCAATTTTCTTTGGTAGGAAGACCTATAATGCCGGATAGGGATGGGATAGAAAAGCGAATACATAAATACTGTTTAGAGAATCCCAATGTATTTGTTTTTATGCTCAGAGGGTTGGATGGCTATTATGCCGTTATTAAGGGAGAGTTCGTAAAGTTGGTTTTGAGAGGAGGCAAAATCAAAGGCGTGCCAGGTAGCGAATTTATTTGTAAGCACTATGGGCAAGAGTTCGTTAACGATGCTATTACCGATGGCCTTAGGACTGGCTATATATACCTGGGCTGTAGCGATTGCAAAGTGCATAAGCCGATAATGATTGAAATTGTTAAGAAGGAATGTCAAAAGCAATAATTATGGAGTCGTCTTGACCTTGCCTTTCACCTTTTCAGCTGAATAAGTGCGAGAGACATTAACTATCGCACAGAAAACAAGCATAATGAGCACCACATATCATAACCCCTTATCGGTTCATTAAACTGCTTGTCAATTATTCTTGTCTGTTTCTATCGCCTCCTGTTTGTCTTTCGATTTGGACTTGAATGTCGACAACCCTCCCACACTCCCCCTTACTTAGTACCCTGCAACTAAAAACCAAAAATATTTACCTAACATTCGGTATTGCGAAAGTTGTAATTTATTAAGACCTTTGCAAGGATTTTTCAATACAGTGCAATTCAACTGCTGTTAACGCAAAAGGAATATCAACACAAGCACCTATCGCCGTTCGAAGAGGACAACGGTAACTTTCGTTCCACTGCAAATTCAGGGAAGGCAGTGAGAGCCTTTACGAACAGCACATGGTGCACACTCCTTAATATCAATAAGGTGGTTTTCAGAAAAAGGCAGTGCCTAGTACAAACCCACATACGGTTTTGGAGCGACATGTCAAAGCCACCTTGGCAACCGAACGACGAACATCATCAGCCATATAAGCGGGCAAAGGCACGCACGCGCCGCCTTGTTCTCGCTTTTGCAGGATAGCACCGCCACGTTCAAGAGTTGCCGTTTACAAGCCAAAACACATCTACTCATAAAAAAACGGGGTTGGCCTTAGACACCCCCATAACGAGGTTATACCACAATTAACAGGGAAACTGTAACATTCCCTATATCAGGAACTAAAATGAAGAAAAACGAGAAAGACGAAAGGTGCACAGACACTTCCGCAAGCATAGCCGGGCATGCCACGCTATGCCTGGCACTGCTGTTGTGCTTAGGAGGAAGGCCACAAGGGGCTTTTGGAAGTCCAAAGCCAGGTGCAGAGGTGCACGTCAACGCAGAAGAAACCACACAAACCGTGGTGGTGAAGAGCGAAAGTACAGGCGAACCCATTGCGGGAGCCGTGGTGAGATGCGACGCCGCCGCTGCACCTGCCGTAACAGACATTAACGGACAGTGCCGACTGCAACTGAAAGGCAAGACCGAAAAGGTCAAGATAGAGGTGTCGTCGGTGGGTTACAAACGCCTTACGCAAACCATTACGCCCACCCCTAAGCAAACGCTGACGCTGAAAATGGTCGACGATGCCAAGATGATTGGCAATGTGGAGGTGACGGCACAGAAACGACATACCACACAATTGCAACAAACGGCCACCATCGGCAGCGACGCTTTGGAGAAAGGTGGAGCCACATCGTTGGCCAAACTGCTGGAAACGGTGCCTGGCGTAAGCTCGATCAGCACCGGAAACACCATCGCCAAGCCCGTAATTCAGGGCATGCACAGCAGTAGGATATTGCTGATGAACAACGGCGTGAGGCTGGAAAGCCAGAGTTGGGGCGCCGACCACGCGCCCGAATTAGACTACACGGGGTCGAGCATGGTTGAAGTTGTGAAGGGTGCAGAATGCATACGCTATGGTTTCGGTGCCATGGGCGGCGTGGTATTGCTCAACGATGCGCCGCTGCCTTGGGGCAACAAGCGGGTGACAACCAAGGGAAACGTGAACATGGGGTACGACACCAATGCCAAAGGGGCAAGCGGAAGTGCAACCGTAGAGGCGGGTTACGGCCCGTGGGGAGCGCGTGTGCACGGCATGTACACCAAAGGCGGCGACTACCGCACGGCCGACTACCGCCTGAACAACACGGGATACAACACCATCAGCCTGTCGGGCATGGTGGGGTTTGAGGGAAAACACATTACGGCCACACTCTTCTCCAGCATTTATTATCAGCGTAGCGGCATCTACTATGCCAGTAAAGTGAGCGACCTGGACCAGCTGGTGAAACGATTTGAGTATGGCCGGCCCGACCCACAGACCATCCAACCCTTCTCGTACGAGATAAAACCGCCCTTCCAACAGTCGCAGCATGTCACCCTGAAAGGCGAAGTGAAATGGCGGCTCAACCCAAGCCATCAGATTGATTTCACCCTCTCGTTCCAAGAGAACCTCCGCCAAGAGTTTGAAAACCGCAAGAAAGCGCAGTGGAGCTGGATACCCGTGCAAGACCTCATCCTTAAAACCTACAAGGCAGACGTGCTCTGGCATGCCAAGTGGAAGCTGTGGAAGATGACCACCGACGCAGGCCTTTCCAACACTTACCAAACCAACTACAACTACCCAGGGACAAAACAGCCGGCCTTCGTGCCCAACTTCGCCGCCCTTTCGATGGGGGGCTACTTCCTGCACAAGGCCGAATGGGGACGGTTGCAAATGGCGCTGGGCATGCGTTACGACTTCCGCGTGATGTCGGTTAACGGCTACACCAGCCTGAGCAACTACACCTACTACGACGACTTTAAGCTTTACAGCAACTTCACGGCCAGCCTTGCAGGCCATTACCAGATAGACGACAACTGGGACGTAAGGGCAAACATCGGATGGTCGTGGCGTCCGCCAGACATCAATGAGCTTTATGCCATCGGCCTGCAAGAAGGCTCGTACTGGGTGGTGGGCAACAGGCACTTGGCCAGCGAGCGCGGTTACAAGTCGGTAGTGGGTGCACGATACCGCAACACATGGCTCAACGTAGAGCCCAGTTTCTTCTACCAACGCATCAACAGCTACATATACGACCACATCGGAACGGGCAAAAACCGCTTTCACAATCATCCCAGCGGCAAGTATCCCAAGTTTATTTACGACCAAGACGACGTGCGGCTCATGGGCGGCGACATAGAAGCCACGGCCAAACCCATCGAAGGCCTATCGCTCGTGGCAAAGGGCGAGTGGATGTTTGCACGCAACATCACCCGCGACGACTGGCTGCCCTTCATGCCCTCAGACCGCTACGGGCTCTCGGCCACCTACACGCACGCCATAGACAAAAGCGGGAAATGGCGCGGAACGGTGTCGCTCTCGGGCATATACGTAACCAAACAAACACGGTTCGACCCCGACAAGGACCTCGTAAGCGACTCGCCCGACCCCTACTTCCTGCTCAACGGCACGGCCGAAGTGGCCTTGCGCATGCCCCAACACCGCGAGCTGAAACTCATGCTCGTGGGCGACAACATCCTGAACAACCTTTATAAGGAGTACACCGACCGATTTAGGTACTACGCACACGAACGTGGAGCCAACTTCTCCATCAGGACACTCTTTAAATTTTAATTCCTAACGTTCTCCATATAACGCAACAAAAGCGACAACATCATGCAACGCATACACCTTAAAACAGCGGCAATGGCCATCGCCCTTTCGGCCCTTTCGGCAAGCTGCACCAACGAACAAGTGGACGATTTCTTCAAGAAAATCGTGCAAGCGCCCCCTTCGTCCATCGAACGCGACGTAAAGGGGCACGACCAAATATACAGCGTACACGCCATCCTGCGAATGGGATACAAGGGCGGACTTATCGGCGTGGGTCCCAACGGCGACGATTCCGTTAGGGTTTACAACACCTATCATGTGGCCGCCGACACCACCGTGATACCCATAACGCAAGAAATAGACATCGCCAAAGACGACAATGGCGAAATGACCGTCACCACGCAACGCCGCCAGTTCGACGTGGTGGCATCGCCAGACATCTATTATGGGCTGGAACTGAAATACTACGACCAAAACGGAATGCTCATCAACCACCAGTTTTCCACCTATCCCTTCACCAAAGACAAGGAGGGCGTAAGCGTTCCCGACGAGAACAGCTCCACCCTCATGATGCACCAACACTTCTTCGGCATAGGCAACACCACGCTAGGAGGTGAAACTAAAGAGACCGACAAGGCCGAAACGGCCGACCAACAGGGGCTGCAGCTGGCCTATCCGCGCTCGCTGGACGAACCCGCCACCTACATAGACCGCTACACTTTCAGGCAAAATGGCGGCCAACCTGTGCCGGCCACCAAGTTTTCGGCCACAAATGTCTTCGCGCCTAGCGGTTTCGAATACGGAAAGAACAACGTGCCATACAGCCCCGAGTTGGCTTGGAAAGCCATAGAACGCTCTGGAAAGCCCGAAGCCACACAGCCCTACACGGCATCCGACGGTAAAACCTATAACCTATATCGGGTGATAGACATGATGGAACTCAACAAAATAACGCCCGAAGTGTTCACCTACGAATATCGGGACACCGACCCCGTGGAGGAGGAACTGGGAAAACTCTTCGTAGACTCGTACAACGACGACTTCATCGACCCCGACACCGATGCGCCAAGGCAACGCTATGGCGAAACCGTGGGGTTGCTCAGGCAGGCACGGAGCCTAGATGCAGGCGCGCCACTCGATAGGCTGGGCTTCAAGGGCGTGCTGCAATTCAAGCAAGCCCACATCTGTTTTTCGCTCCAAGTGAAAATCTGCAACATCCTCAACAAAGGTCAGCAGCATGTGGGCGAGCCCGAAAAACCGGCCAAATACGTGAATACGGCCAACAGCGAAAATGGTTACCTGTGGGACTTCAACCAAATACAATCGGGCTGGGACAGTTTCGACATCGACTATCCCCTACCCGTGCGCGTCATCGCCGACGTGAAAGACGGTCAAGCCAAATGCGTTCAAGATGCCAAACGCTTCTATCCCTCGGCAGATGCGGCGCAACTATGGCTCCTCTTCACACAACCCGCCACCTTCTTCTACAAACACCGCAGAAGCGTGGTGGCGATGTAACGGGTGCACACACACTGCACAAACCTATCCAATGGGGCACACCCAGCAATTCAGAAAAGAAACAAAGACATGGATAAAACAAACCAACCAAGCAACGCCAATAAGGCAAATTCGCAAAGAAACGGTGCCACATGGCGCGCGCGAACCATCGTCACAATGCTCGCAGTTGCCACAACGCTCGTCTTCACCTCCTGCGACGATTTCATCTTCGGCAACGTAAACATCAACTACAACGACAATCCGTTGGAGGCAAAACCCATACCGCACAGCGGAGCCGACAAGTATGTAGACAGCCTGAAGAAGATACGCACCACCCAACCTATGGCCAACCCCGACCCCAATGGGGCATTCGCCAACTGGGCTACGTGCCTGGCCATGTTCAAAGAAGGGCACTCGCACGGCGACGGCATGATGCACGGCAACTTTGTTTACCACAACGCACCGTGGCGACAAGAGCAGTTTGCCATCATACACAACGGCACCGACAAATGGCCTAGCGTACAAGTGCAACGCCAAAGCACCGTTACCTACCTCGAACAATATGCGGGAAAACAAGGTCCCGACTATATCCGCATCATCGGCGGAAAGCTAAAACGTTGGGGGTTGTGCCTCTATTTCTTCGACAAGGAAGGCAAACTCATGAACGACGACATACTGAACCACTCGGACGAATACCAGATTTTCTTCACCGTAAGCGATGTAGACGACAAGGGAAACCCCTACGAAGTGACCGACTGCCGAGGCACTTGGCATCCCAACAAAAACAAGTTCGGCGAATGGAAAAAAGGCGGAACGGTAGACAGCACGCCCGTTCCGTCGCCTTTCTTCGCCGACAAAACCACGTGGAAACAACGCGCCGACGCAACACCCAAAATATTCGAATACACCTATCGAGACACCTGGATACACGATGCAATGGGCGACGGCGCGCGAGAGCTATTCAACCAAAGGCTGTTACCACCACTTACGCGCAAAGATGCCGACTGGGCAGTGGCCCCATACGACCAAGACCGCGTGGGACTTAAAGGCCATTTCAACTTCGACCTCGACGCCGACGAAAACGACAAGCTGCACAGCGAATGGCCGTTCGAGATAACCAAACGTACCGACCCCGCCACAGGAGAGGCCGGCAAATACACTCGCCCATCCTACTTGCTGCCCAAGTTCTACCTCTCGGTAAGGGTTATGAAATGCCCCAAGGGGAAGAAAGCGCTCATACCACGCGACGAATACCTCAAACGCCATTCCACTTACGAGTTCATCAGCAAGCTTATCTGCGCCGACTGGTTCAATCCCGACGAGCCTAAGGAATACGGTGCCGACTCGCAGTGGCAAGAGGTGATACGCTTCAACATCCCCATCAAGGTTTATTGCAGTAGTTTCGACACCGACCCAACGGCCATCGACCCCAACGACCCCTTTTATTATTACCTGGGATTGGAAATAGGACTGTCGCCCGCCGATGCGCTGGAAGCATCGCAAAACCTGCAAACCCACGGTGTGGGAGGCGGTTCGGGATTTGGCAACTGGTTCCTCTAAACCAAGCATGCAAGCAGCCAACGCCGAACATCAACACAACTTTAAAAGACAACACAAAATGAAACAACTTGCAACACTCGTTTTGCTGGCCCTACTCGCGGGCTGCGTACGAAACGAATTGCCCACCAAGCAATCCAACGCCAAAAGCAAGGTAGACCACCTTATCATCAAGGAGGTGTTCTACATTGGGCACTATTGGGTGCGCGACGTGAGCAAATGGGGATTCAAAAACACCAACAACAACTACAACGACGACCAATACATCGAGATATATAACCCCACTGAACAGGTGCAATACCTCGACAACATGGCCCTTTGCGCCCATGCCATCGACCCCACGAAGGTTATCACCTTCGCCCCGAAAGACGATTTCGTGAACCGATACTACGGCGTGAATGCCATCTCGTACTTCCCCGGCAGCGGACACGACCTGCCCATACAGCCCAAACAATCGATAATCGTGGCGAAATACGCCACAGACCATAAGGCGATGTTTGAGAAAGAACTCGAAGGCGAAGACCTCTCTCTGTACAAGGGGCTAGACGCTTTCTTAGACCTACGCAAAGCCAACTTCGAATGGACAAACGCCAATTACGACCACTCGGGAAAGAACAACCCCGGCGTACCCGACTTGCAAGCCATTATGACACGCAAAGACAAAAGCGGCAACACCATACCTTCGTACGAGATGCAAGAAATATCCGAACACGGAGGATTGGCATTGGTGAGGCTGCCGTGGACGCCCGAAGACTTTGCGAAAAATTACAAAGACACCAAAGACAAGCGAGGATACCTGCACTACATCACCGTCACCAGTAGTGCCTTCGCCGACTTCGAGGTAATAGAAATTCCTTTCGAATACGTTGTAGACTGCATCACGATTTGCCCTAGAAGCCAATTCCAGATGCGCCCCAGCAAACTGGACAAGGGTTACAACGCCGTAACCGACGTACCTTTCGTCAGTCTCAAGAACAGCGACTACCCCACTTACTCGGGATTGGCCCTAACCCGACGATGGGATGGGAGGAAATTCGTTGACGACGACAACACCAAATCCGACTTTAAGGTGCAAGTGGCATCGCTCTCTAGAAAAGACGACAAGGGAAATCCCATCAAATAACTTTATCCGTTGGCGGTGCATCCGGATTTGTTCCGAATGCACCGCCAACCGTTTTTCGCATCAGGGCGGAACATTCTCCCCCGCATACACCTAAACAAAAGCAAAAGGTTAATTGCTTGAAACCGCTGCATCCCCTCCTCAAGGAATATTTAGAACAAGAACTTATTGATAACTCATGCCAGTTATTTTGAGTATATAGGGCTTCCCAGAAATCTCCGCTTGTTTATTTTCAATGTCTCTGATGGCAAAATGGGAGTAAGCGTATCTATCATTCAGGCTTTAACAAATTAGTGGAGTTTATTCTAGTGCTCCTAATTATTCTAACCCTTCGAGGGGAGCTAGTCACCCTAGCCTTTCTAACCATCCTGGTCTTTCCACTTATCCTAGCCTCAACCATCACACGCAACCATCTTGTTATCTTTGTGATACCAACACAAGGTAAACTCTCCGCACGTACACGATGTGCAGAACAAATCAACTAACGGGCTTTTAAACGCACGAAAGCCCAACAATTCCCTAATACATCAACTTACAAACAGAAAAACTCACAAACTTACAAAGAGGAAAACTCACAAAGAGGAAAACTCAAGAAATCATCAACTCAGAAACTCACAAACACAAAAACTCATCAACTCATAAACTTGACAACTCACAAACATATAACCTTAAAAAACCACTTATCAACTCGCCAACCCACCCCTATTGTCAACTTTTCAGCACAAGTTTTAACATTATGAGTACCCTTCCCATTCACCAACCGCCAACCTTGCCCCAAAAAATCGATTCTCGCGAAGGTTTGTTTTGATGCAAAAAGGGGGTAGCTGTACATGCAGGCAAAATGAATTTTTATTTAAACTGACCGCCCCTAACACCCACTTTGGGGCCATTTGCAGCAAAACGTAGCGCGTTTTGGTGCTAAACGCAGTGTAATATGCCGCTAAATGCAGTGCGTTTTGGTGCTAAATGCAGTGCGTTTTGGTGCTAAATGCAGCGCGTTTTGGTGCTAAATGCAGTGCGTTTTGGTGCTAAATGCAAGCCAAAATGCTGCTAAATGCAAGACGAAAAGCATAAAAATACACAGCAATGGTATAAACAAAACTTTTTAGAACCATTAAAAACATGGCTGAAAAGGGCAAAATGACCATTAAAAAGTGGGGTTTTAGAGGCTAAATGCTGGTAATTGGGGTTGAAAAAATTACGAGTTGGCAAGCAACTAGAAAGGCAAAATGGTGCAAAATGCAGGTTCTATGCTTAAAAATAGACAATGAAAAAGGTATGAAAGGTTAGAAATAGTTCAAATATACCTCCTTTTAAACCAATATTTTCGCTAGAACGAATCGAAATTTTGAGTGGTTTTGTAAAATAAAAAATAGGAATTTAAGTTTGTGAGTTTGTAAGTTTGTGAGTTGATGTTTTCTGAGTTTTTGAGTTTGTAAGTTGATGAGTTTGTTAGTTTGTGGACTTGTATGTTGATGAGTTGATGAGTTTGTGAGTTGATGTTTGTTCGAGTTTTTGAGTTTGTAGGTTGATGAGTTGGTAAGTTTGTGAGTTTTTGAGTTGAGGAGTTTGTAAGTTGATGTTTGTTTGAGCTTTTGAGTTTTTTGGTTGATGAATTGGTAAGTTTGTGGTCTTGTAAGTTGATGAGTTTGTGATTTTTTGAGTTGATGAGTTTGTAAGTTGATGATTTTGTAAGTTGTTGAGCGTGTAAGTTGTGCTGTTTGTTATAAAGTTGTTGCCCTATTGGAGTAGTTAAGCAGATGAGTTTCATCATACTCCTAAATATTTTGAACTTATTTTTTGTAGTGCTTGTTCTTAACAGAGAGCATAGAGAGACTAGATAAACCCAACACTCCAAATACAAGATTGAACAAAAAACCGCCAACAACATTGCCGACGGTTTATAGCTGTTATTATTTGCTTGTGCCTTAGTAAGGCTAGCACATTGCATGCGGTTTAATTAGCCGATTGGAACTCTTGCAAGAAACGCACGTCGTTCTCGGAGAACATACGCAAGTCGGCCACGTGATATTTCAAGTTGGTGATGCGTTCGATGCCCAAACCAAAGGCGTAACCCGAATAAACGGTGCTGTCTATGCCGCAGGCTTCAAGCACATTGGGGTCTACCATGCCACAACCAAGGATTTCAACCCAACCCGTGTGCTTGCAAAAACCACAGCCCTCGCCGCCGCAGATGTGGCAAGAGATGTCCATTTCGGCACTTGGTTCGGTGAAGGGGAAATAGCTTGGACGCAGGCGGATGTCGGTGTCGGGACCGAAAAGTTCGCGTGCAAAGGTGAGCAACACCTGTTTTAGGTCGGTAAACGACACGTTCTTGTCGATGTACAGGCCTTCTAGTTGGTGGAAGAAACAGTGCGCACGTGCCGAGATAGCCTCGTTGCGGAACACGCGTCCGGGGCAAATCACGCGGATGGGTGGCTGTTGGCGTTCCATCACACGGCTTTGATCGTTAGACGTATGCGAACGCAAGATAACGTTTTTCGTTACCTCGTTGGGGTTTGTCTCGATAAAAAAGGTGTCCTGCATGTCGCGTGCGGGATGGTCGGGCGCGAAGTTCAGCTTGGTAAACACGTGTAGGTCGTCGTCGATTTCTGGTCCTTCGGCAAGCGTAAAGCCCATTCGTTGGAAGATATCGATGATTTGGTTGCGCACGATAGTTAGCGGATGGCGTGTTCCAAGCTTGATGGGGTAGGGCGTACGGGTAAGGTCGGGTGCATCTTCGGCCACCTTTTGCGTACCCACACACGCTTTCAGTTCGTTCAGCTTGTCTTGTGCAAGCTGTTTCAACTCGTTGATTTTCATGCCCACCGCTTTCTTTTGGTCGGCAGCCACATTGCGGAAGTCGGCCATAAGGGCGGTAATCTCACCTTTTTTGCTGAGATATTTCAGGCGCAGTTGTTCAATTTCTTCGGCGTTTTGTGCCGAGAGATTGTTCACTTCGTTCAACAGTTGGTCTATTTTATCGAGTATCATCTTTTATTGTGTTATTACAATTTGGATGCAAAGTTAATATTTTTATATTGAAATAAACATGGTGTGGAAATAAAGTTGTACTTTTGCATCAACTAGGACACATTTTGGCCGTGCATAAAAGCGCATGCCGAATTGTCCACTTTACGTAAGAATAATTTGAGAGAATAACAAAAGAGTATAGGAAACGAAAAGAAAGAGGATGAAAAAGCTTATTTTCTTTGCTATAATGGTTGTGCTACTGATAGTGATGGGGCGCACAACCACTGGTTGTACGGACAAGAAACCGACAAGCAACGACACTTTGCGCACTGATACAATTGTGGGCGACACCGCAACGCGCGATACGCTTGAAAGCATTATCGAAGAACAACCCATGCCCAAAGCGGCAGACGAGTTGTTCGACGACTTTGTGTTCAACTTCGCAGCAAACCGTAAGTTGCAGTTTGCGCGAATAAAGTTCCCACTGGACGTTTACCAAAACGAGAAGGTGGTTAAACGTATTGAAAAGAAAGATTGGCGCATGGAACACTTCTTTATGAAGCAGGGTTATTATACGCTAATCTTCGATAATGCCAAACAAATGAACTTGGTGAAAGACACAACGATAGGCCATGTGGTTATCGAGAAGATTGCGTTTAACAACAAATCGGTTAAGCAATTCCTCTTCAACCGCGTAAACGGACAGTGGATGCTTACGTCGATGAACTTAAAAGCCATGTACGAAACCACTAATGCCTCGTTCTTGCAGTTTTATCAACGCTTTGCATCAGACAGTGCGTTTCAGGTTCAAAGCCTGAACGACTTGGTTGAGTTCACTGCTCCCGACCCCGACGACGATTTCGGTTCTATCACTGGTTCTATTTCGCCCGAACAATGGCCGTCGTTCAAACCAGGACTTATTCCGAAGGGCGAGATTTACAACATCATCTATGGACAGAAGTACACGGAGAGCAACCGCAAGCTGTTTGTTATCCGAGGCGTGGCCAATGGTATGGAGACGGAAATGAACTTCAAGAAGGTGAAAGGCAAATGGAAACTCGTGAAGTTTAACAGCTAGGCTTTTATTTTGTGCATGACAGAGCATTACGATTACGATCTTACACAGCATAACACCTTTGGAATAAAGGCGAGATGTAAGCGATATATGGCCTTCGACACCGTGGCTGAGGCGCAAAAAGCTTTGCCAAAGCTGGCGAGTGACAACGAACGACTGCTGATTTTGGGTGGTGGTAGCAACCTGTTGCTGACGGGCGACTTCGACGGAACGGTAGTACATTCGCACATTATGGGCATGGAACGGCACGAAGATGGCGAAGAACACGTACTGTTGCGGTGTGGTTCGGGTCTGGTTTGGGATGAAGTTGTGGCTCAATGTGTGGCCGATGGTTTGTATGGTGCCGAAAACTTGTCGCTTATTCCTGGCGAAGTGGGGGCAAGTGCTGTACAAAACATTGGCGCATACGGTGCGGAGGTGAAAGATTTGATAACCACTGTGGAGGCCGTAGAGGTGGAAACAGGGCGCATTGTACACTTTACCAATGCCCAATGCGAGTATGCTTATCGCCAAAGTCGTTTTAAACGCGATTGGAAAAATCGCTTTTTCATCACCCATGTTACCTATCGGCTCTGTCGAACGTTTGTTCCACATCTTGATTATGGCAATATTAAGGCCGCATTGGCCGAGAAAGGTATCACCATGCCCACGCCCATTGAGTTGCGACAAGCCATCATTGACATTCGAAATGCGAAGTTGCCCGACCCCAAAGTGGAGGGTAACGCAGGCAGCTTTTTTATGAATCCCATCGTGCAACGAAGTAAATTCGAGGCTTTACAGGCTCTTTATCCCGACATGCCACATTATATTATAGACGCCGAACGGGTGAAAATACCCGCAGGTTGGATGATAGAGCAATGCGGATGGAAAGGAAAAACGTTGGGTAGGGCAGGCGTTCATCACAAGCAGGCATTGGTTTTGGTGAATAAGGGCGGTGCCGAGGGGCGCGACGTGCTGGCTCTTTGCCATCGAATACAAGGTGATGTGAAAGCAAAGTTTTGCATAGACATCTATCCGGAGGTTAACATACAATGAAAATCACGTTATTAGGAACGGGCACTTCTAATGGTGTACCCGTGTTAGGTTGTGGTTGTGAGGTTTGCCGAAGCGACAATCCCAAAGACAAACGCATGCGATGTGCACTGCTTGTTGAAAGCAATGAGCACCGCGTACTAGTGGATTGCGGTCCCGACATTCGCATGCAGCTGATGCCGCAAGTCTTTCGGCCCATCGATGCCGTGCTACTTACCCACATACATTACGACCATGTGGGGGGTGTTGACGACCTTCGACCCTATTGTCGCTTTGGCGACATCCACCTTTATGGCAACATCGACACCGTAAAGGGATTGAAACACAACATGCCTTATTGCTTTTCGGATGACCTTTACCCAGGCGTTCCGCTGCTGAAACTGCACGCCATCGAACCCCATCGGCCCTTAATGTTCGGCGACATCAACGTGATGCCCTTTGAAGTGCTGCACGGACAGATGCCCATCATGGCCTACCGATTTGGCAAATTGGCCTATATCACGGACATGAAAGCCATTGGCAACGACGAGTTGCAATACCTTAAAGATGTAGAAGTGCTGATAATAAATGCCTTACGATTTGAAAAAGAGCACCATTCTCACCAATTGGTGAGCGAGGCTGTCGACTTTTCACGGCAGTTAGGCGTAAGGCGAACAATACTAACGCACCTTACTCATCAGATAGGTTTGCACGAAACGGCCAACAAAAGGCTGCCCCGCGGCGTGGAATTTGGGTATGATGGAATGCAGGTCGAGCTTTAAAAACCCGACCCGCACTTACCATTTTAGTCTGAAAAGCGGCTTTCCGCTGAACTTTCGATATAGTTTCCACCCTAATATAAGGGCGTCTAATACGCCTGCTCCTGTGTTTACCATGTCGGTAAAACGTTTAGCAGGCGAAGTTTCAGCTTGTTCATTGGGGTGGAACAATTTGTCCCACAGCACCTTGATTTTAGCGTCCTCTTCCTCTATTTGTTTTCTCAAAGCCTCTTTTCGCGCCCTAATCTGCGTTAGCGACTTATACGACGGTGTTTGTATCGTTTCGTTTTCCATATGCTAATCCATTAAGATGCTTGCAAGAATTCTAACCACAGGTTTCTCTATCCATTGCTTGCGGAAAGCGAAGATGAGCAGAAAGAGAGCCAAGTAGAAGGCGGCCACAATGCAGAAACTGGCAGCCATGCCCAGTTTTGGAGCCATTGCGTAGGCCGCAGCGAACGAACCGAAGATGGCAATCATCAGTATCGAGGCCGTGAGGATGCCCAACAAGGTGGCAACGGTGATGAGGCGCACCACCTTTTCGGTTACATCGAGCTTCACAAATTCCTTTTGAAGCCCGATGTAATCTTTGAGCACCTCCACGAGTTGCCCAATGGTTTCCACGTTGTTGTCTGTAGAGAACATGGCCATGTTATTCAACAATCGACTCGGGAACGGCGTCCTTGATGTCGTCAACAAGGTCGTCAACCTGCTTGCGGCTCAGCTTGAGGTTGTGTTTCTTGCAGAAATCGTCAACGGCATCTGAGATTTTACAGCGTGTATCTTCGCCCTTTTCAGGAGCAACAAGCAGCCCTAGGGCTGCACCAGCGATGGCGCCACCTAGAAATGCGCCAATGTAACCTAATGCTTTCATACCTTATTACTTTTAATTGTTTATGTATGTGTATTAATATAAGTATTGATCGCTCTTGTAAAGGCCTGCGGGCCTCATGGCATTCAATGTAAAAGCAAATGTAGTAAAAGTATAACAAAGCTCAAAATCTTTATGTCATTATTTATGTTAAAAAGCGTGTAGAGTGCTCAATTAACAAACTTTATGCGAGCATATCTCGTGTTTTAGTTATATATTTTGTAATTTCGCCCATCATAAAGTGATTGTAAGTTTAATTCTAAATAGGATAGAAGATGAAGAAAAGTATGATTTTATGCGCCAGCTTGTGTGCTGCATTTATGTTGTCGAGCTGTGGATCGAGCAAGGAAAGTGCCTACAAGAGGGCTTACGAAAAGGCAAAGTCGCAAGAACAGACCGCTGATGATAGCGCTGCGCCCATCGTGACACCCGTAGAGGAGTCACCCGCAACACAAGTTACAGTGGAAGAGAGTGTTGAAAACGCCAGCGTAAGGCAAGAGAATGTCACCGTAGTGAGTGGCTCAGGACTGAACGATTACAGCGTTGTCGTTGGCTCGTTCTCGTTAAAAACAAATGCCGAAGGGCTTTATAATAAGTTGAAGAGCGAAGGCCACGATGCACGTTTGGCATACAATGCCGACCGAAACATGTATCGCGTTGTGGCTGCCTCGTTCACATCGAAAGCCGATGCTGTGAGCTCAAGAAATGAATTCCGTGCTACTTATCCCGACGCTTGGTTGCTATATAGAAAGTAAACCAACGTGGCCAGGATATTATCCGTAGATTACGGAAAGAAAAGAACAGGTATCGCTGTTACCGACCCGCTGCAAATTATCTGCAACGGGTTGGTAACAGTTTCTTCGTCTACATTGGTCAACTTCCTGCTCGACTACACGAAACGTGAGGAAGTGGAACTTATCGTTGTGGGCGAACCAAAACAAACTAATGGGCAACCTAGCGAAAACCTCGAACGCGTGAGGCAGTTCGTGGCGCGATGGAAAAAAACATGCCCCACAATACCCGTCGTGTATTACGACGAAAGATTTACGTCGGTGCTGGCTCATCGGGCTATGATTGACGGAGGCTTAAAGAAAAAAGCCAGACAAGATAAGGCGTTGGTCGACGAGATTAGCGCAACAATCATTCTGCAAAGTTATTTAGAATCAAAAAGAAAATGATATTACCAATATATACATATGGACAACAGGTGCTGCGAAAAGTGGCACAAGACATTCCGTTGGACTATCCCAACTTGAAAGAACTAATCCAAAACATGTTTGAAACGATGGAGGCAAGCGACGGCATTGGCCTAGCTGCACCGCAAATTGGTCTTGACATTCGGCTGTTGGTGGTAGACCTCGACGTGCTTGCCGAGACTTATCCAGAATATAAGGGTTATAGAAAGGCCTTCATCAATCCTCATATCGTTGAGATTGACGAGCAATCGGCAACCGAAAGCTTAGAAGAAGGCTGCCTATCGCTGCCTGGCATACACGAGAAGGTAACGAGGCACACGCGCATCCGCATGCAATATGTTGACGAAGACTTAAAGCCGCACGACGAATGGTTTGAAGGTTATCTCACCCGCGTGCTGCAACACGAGGTAGACCACCTTGACGGAATTCTCTTTACCGACCATCTTTCGCCTTTCCGCAAGCAACTTATCAAAAATAAGTTGAAAGCTCTGTTGCAAGGTAAGTTCCGCTGTGGCTATCGCACAAAACAAGCAGCGCGCTGAGCATTCGTTAGTTAAGCCAAGCGTGCAAAAACAATTTGGCTTGGCCATTGCTACGCTGAAAAGTTGCGCTTGCAGGGCAACGAGAGAAGGCGAAACGGCCTTTGCGCCCTAAAAGCGCCAACAGTATTACATCAGAATTTATCGCTATTGTTGCATGAGAAGAAAGGTTGCACTTATTTTTTTCGCACTAGTCGCGCTCATTGCCCGTGCGCAGTTCAACGTAGACAGGCTGATGACTAGTGGACAGATAGCCCTCCATTACGAGGACTACGTGCTTTCCATGCAATATTTCAACCAGATAATCTCACTTCGGCCTTACCTTTACCAGCCGTGGCAATACCGCGCCATCGCCAAATTCTATCTGGACGACTACGTGGGAGCCGAAGAGGATGCCGGCGAGGCCATCAGTCTGAACCCCTACATCGAGGACATTTACGACCTTCGAGCCATCTCGCGCATCAGGCAAAGCAAGTATCAAGAGGCAATAACCGATTACAACCGTGCCATTAAGCTCAATCCGAGCAACCGAAACTATTGGTACAACCGTGCAGCCTGCCGCATGAACGGAAAGGATTATGCTGGTGCGCACCACGATATTGATACGATTGTGAAGCGTTGGGCCGACTATGCCAATGCCTATACCCTAAACGCGGAGGTGTATTTGCACGAAAAAGACACGCTGAAAGCGGCCGAATGGCTGGACAAAGGCTTGAAGCTAGACCCATACGACGCCAATGTGTGGACCATGAGAGCCTACATAAGCCTGTCGCGAAAGCAATGGCGCGAGGCTGATGAGTTCTTGGGAAAGGCCATTCACCTGAAATCCAAGAACGTGGACAACTATCTTAACCGTGCCATCGCTCGCGTAAACCTCAATAACTTACGTGGAGCAATGGCCGATTACGACTTTGCACTGGAACTAGACCCCAACAATTTTCTAGGGCATTACAACCGCGGACTACTTCGTTTGCAGCTGGGCGACGATAATAGGGCCATTGCCGACTTCGATTTCATCATCAAGATGGAGCCAAACAACTTCATGGCCGTGTTCAATCGCGGTATACTTCACGAGAAAACGGGTAACATACGCGCCGCCATCGACGACTATTCTGCGGTTATTAAACAGTTCCCCAACTTTTGGGTGGGGCTTTCTTATCGCGCTCGTTGCTATCGCCGACTGGGCATGGTGGCCAAAGCCGAACTCGACGAGTTTAAGATTTTCAAAGCGCAGATGGACAAACGCTTGGGCGTTCAGGCGCGTTGGACGCGTGCCAAACTGAAAGAAGTGCGCAAGCGTAGCGAGATAAACATGGACAAGTACAACCAAATGGTGGTGAGCGACGAGAATGAAGTGGCCCACGAATACGAAAGTCGTTACCGCGGACGCGTGCAAGACAACGCCACCAACACGTCGCTCATGCCCATGTTCCACCTTTCGCTCGTGCCATACGCCAACGGAATACGCTCGTATCAGGCTTTCGACCGCGATGTTGAACACTTCAATCGTGTGGCAAAGCTTGGCCGTCCCTTATACGTTGCTTGTGGAAACGAACAGTTAGACGAACGTCGCTCGAAGGACTTCTTTGTTCTTGCCGAGTCGTTGACGCAGAGAATAGGTGCCAATACCAGCAATGCAGAGTTGCGTGCCTTGCTCTTACAGCGTGCTGTGACCTATGGCACATTGCAAAATTTCGATGGTGCGATAGCCGACCTCACAACGTTGCTCTCGCTCGACAGCACCTCGGCCTTGGCCTATTGGCATCGGGCAGTGTGCCAAATGGCCATGAGTGGTTTCAAAGCATCCAATGGAGCAGATGCGAAACTGCTGGAAGCAGGGGCATTGTCCGACTTAAATCGAGCTATAACCCTACAACCTCAAAGTGCTTACCTCTATTATTGTAGGGCGAACTTGTACTACAACCAAGGCAACAACGATAAAGCCATTGCCGATTATACGGCGGCCATTAAACTAGACAGTCGGTTTGCCGAGGCCTATTTCAATCGCGGTCTGGCCTATGTTGCCCGTGGCGAACGCTCGCAGGGCATTAAAGACCTTAGCAAGGCAGGCGAACTAGGCCTTTATTCGGCATACAACATCATTAAGAAAAACAGTTCTACGGCTGCAAAGAAGAAATAAAGGTAAGCGCGTAGAACAGCATCTTGTCACAGCAATGTTGGCCAACCATATACTACAAAGCCTTTTGTACGGCGACTACAAGTGTTTTGTACGGGCACTACAAGCGGCTTGTAGCCCCACTACAAGCCGCTTGTAGTCGCAGTACAAAAGGCTTTGTATTGTTGTTATACAATGTTAAAGGCTCCTTAACCGTAGGTTATTTCACTCCGTTTGTTCAAGCACGTCGGCAAATGTCTTGGGTAGAACGATGTTTGTTAGTGCGATTGCGTTTTGAAATAATGGGGCAATTTCCCCATCAGTAAAGCCTGCAATGCCACAACCAATCCTTGTAACTAAGAATGTGTACTCGGGGTGCTTGCTTGCAAAGCTAATGAACTTGTCTACAAATGGGCGTATAGTTTCTACTCCGCCTTCCATTGTCGGGATGGCGTAGCTTTGACCTTGCAGTCCGTCTCCTTTTCCCCATACCGCACCAAACTTGTTGAGTGCCATACGTGCGGCACCTCCGCCATGATAGCCTTGAATGTTGCTGCCAAACACAAATATCTCGTTTGGGGCGAGTGTTGTTATTTGCTCTTCCGTGTATCGTTTCATCTTGTTTCCCTTTCTTTTAGGTTTCACGTCTATGATATGCTTTAAGTCCTTTATTCTTACTGGCAAAGTTACGCCTATTTCGCTTACGATGCAATAGCTTGATGGCTTTTTCCCACGACATGTAACTAACTATCTTTTAAGAAACTATTGCAAAAACGGATGGTGGATAGATGTGTGTGAAATGTGTTTGTAGCGATGTGCTTTCACCATTCATCGTCGTCTTGCACATGATAATATTATAAGAAGGAATGTTTGTTGGTGAAGAAAGCTCCATTTTAAACGGCGCATACCCCTTGAATAACCGCTTGAACGCGTGCAATGAGGTAGGCACTATTTTAAGAATTTGGCGTTTACAAATCGCGTGGTAAGTCATTATTCTTAGCGTAAAATTTGTTTTTCTCCGCATATAGCGTTAACTTTGCAAAGTCGTTAGGAAGAAAACCCCAGCAGATTTTGCCAGTTTACTTGTACCTTGTGGACGACAAAGGCAGGGTAGGGCGGTACTTTCTTGCGACGCTCATTATTATTAAAAGATAAGGATATGAAGAAATTGGTATTGCTTTCAATGATGCTTTTCGCATTCGTTGGATTTGCTGTGGCACAGCAACAGGCAGAAATTAAATTTGATAAGATTACCCATAACTTTGGTTCTTTCAGTGAAAAGAACCCTGTTCAGGAATGCACCTTCACCTTTACCAATGTGGGTAAGACCCCCCTTGTCATCAACGAGGCCACGGCTAGCTGTGGTTGCACTGTCCCCTCCTATCCCAAAACGCCTATTAAGCCAGGCGAGAAGGGCGAAGTGAAAGTGGTGTATAACGGCAAGAACATGTTTCCTGGCCACTTTAAGAAAACCATTACCATCCGTACCAACGGCGTTACTGAAATGACACGCATCTATGTAGAGGGTGTTATGGAAGAGGCGAAGTAACTAAACGGCAGACGAACGTTTTCGTTAAGCCAAATGAACGATGTCGAGCTTGTTCGAACATCGTCATGGCGAGATAACGCATTTTTCAAGGAACTAGAAAAGAACGATATTGGCTGGCTATAAAACGCTACACGGACAAAGATTGTTCTGTAAGCGAATTTTATAGGATTATCCCTAAATTATAAGGTGTTTAAAGCGTGGCTTTAAGCACCTTTTTTTGTAACTTTGCACCATTATGCAACTCGAAATACTCTCACAGTCCGATTCTAATACCTTGAACGGATTGATACAAGCGGCAAACAACATCGTGATTTGCTGCCATAAGTCGCCCGATGGAGATGCTATCGGCTCTTCATTGGCGTGGGCCGAATACCTGCGGCAAGTGGGTAAGGAACCGCTCATCATCGTTCCTGACGCTTTTCCCGATTTCCTTAAATGGCTGCCAGGCGTAGAAAAGGTGATGCGTTACGACAAACACACCGCCGTTTGCAAGGAACGTATTGCCGAGGCAGACCTTATTTTCTGCCTAGACTTTAATGCAACGAACCGTGTTGACGACATGCAGCAGGCCTTGGAAACCACCACAGCCCAGCGAGTTGTGTTCGATCATCACCTCAACCCGCAGATGGATGCTCGTCTGATGGTGTCGTTGCCGCAGATGAGCAGCACCTGCGAAATCGTGTTCCGCATCGTTTGGCAACTTGGAGGTTTTGAGATGTTCAGTAGGCAGGCCGCCATTGCCGTGTATTGTGGTATGATGACCGACACGGGAGGCTTTACTTATAACTCCACTCGCCCCGAAATATATGTCATTATCGGGCATTTGCTGACCAAAGGATTTGATAAAGACAAGGTATATCGCAACGTTTACAACAATTATAGCTCGTGGGCCATCCGTTTCCGCGGCTACCTGATGAGCCAGAAACTCAATGTGCTGAACGAACTTAACGCCTCGTACTTTTGCATTACGCGCCAAGACATGAAGAATTTTCATTTCGTTAAGGGCGATGCCGAAGGGCTTGTTAACGAGCCTTTGCGTATAAAAGGGCAGAAATTGGTTATTTCGTTGCGCGAAGATACCGACAAAGACAACCTCATTTTGGTAAGCTTGCGTTCGGTAGACGACTTTCCTTGCAACGAGATGGCGGAGCGTTTCTTCAACGGAGGCGGCCATCTCAATGCCAGTGGAGGTAAGCTTTTCTGTTCGATGAGCGAGGCCGAGCGCGTTGTTCGCGATGCCATCATGGCCTATTCGGGGCGTTTGCGGGCTTGACCAACGTCCTTTTCGCGGTTTTGGTGTGGCATTAAGGTTGCTTCGCTGCACCCGCTTAGCCCCCCGACATGTGAGATTTGGACGGCCAACAGATGTGTAAAAATCCAAAAATACGAGGCCGTACATCCTGAAAACGTAATATTTTTATTATCTTTGCAGCATTGTGGACGAAGTGTAGCCCAATGTTCCTGACGGAGCGAATGGCAGTAACGGCAGTCTGCAACCTCATCATATAAAACTTAAACGACGAATGAAGAAATTGTTCTTTTCTCTTTTCCTCTTGACAGGTGCGCTCTCGTGGCAATCGTGTAGCAGGTACGAAACCTATGCCGACCAAGTGGAATCGGAACGAAACGCCATCAACAATTACATCACGAAGAAGCACATCAAAGTTATTAGCGAAAGCGAATTTGTGGCAAACGGTGAAACTACCGACACGGCTAAGAATGAGTATGTGCTCTTTGAGAGTTCGGGCGTGTACATGCAAATCGTACATAAGGGTGCCGGTAAGAAGATTGAGAAGGGCCAACGCATGAATGTGACGTGCAGGTTCAGCGAAAGAAACTTGCTTACCGACAGCCTTGAACTTTCTAGTTTCCATCCGCGTTTTAGCGCTTGGCTTGATAGGATGGACGTAACAAACACTTCTGGCACCTTCACTGCAAGCTTTAATAGTAAGAGTGGGCTGATGTACGTGGCGCGCCAGCGAACCAATGGAACGGCAGTTCCTTCGGGTTGGCTCACGCCTTTCACCTATATCTTGCTCGATAGGCTTTCTTCTTCCGAAGATGCAGGTGCTCGTGTTCGCTTAATCGTGCCTCACGACCGAGGTCATGGCGCCGCAGTGAATGGCGTGATACCCTATTTCTATGAGTTAGAACTGAGCAAGGCTCGATAAAAAACAAATATTGGTAATGACACTAATTAAATCTATTTCTGGCATCCGCGGTACAATTGGCGGAGGGGTTGGTGACACACTCAACCCGTTAGACATCGTTAAGTTTACTTCGGCATACGCCACTTTCATTCGTCAAAGCATGCCAAAGGGCAGCAACACCATCGTTGTTGGCCGCGATGCACGTATTTCTGGCGAGATGGTTAAGAACGTTGTGTGTGGTACGCTCATGGGAATGGGCTTTGATGTGCTGAATATCGGGCTGGCCACAACGCCTACTACCGAGTTGGCTGTTACTATGGCAGGAGCCGATGGGGGTATAATTATCACCGCAAGTCATAATCCGCGTCAATGGAACGCTTTGAAACTGCTCAACAATAAAGGTGAGTTTCTTACGGCCGAAGATGGCGCAGAACTTTTGAAAATAGCCGATAAGGGCGACTTTACCTATGCAGACGTAGACCACTTGGGCCATTATCGCGAGGACGATAGTTTCGACCAACGTCACATCGACAGCGTGTTGGCATTGAAGTTGGTTGATGCTGATGCCATTCGTAAGGCCGGATTTAAGGTCGTTGTCGATACGGTGAACAGCGTGGGAGGCGTTATCCTGCCCAAGCTGCTCGACCAATTGGGCGTGAAATACACCATGCTCAACGACCAACCAACGGGAGATTTTGCCCATAACCCTGAGCCTTTGGAGAAAAATCTCACAGAGATTATGACCGAGGTGAAGAATGGAAACTACGACATGGGTATTGTTGTTGACCCCGATGTAGACCGTTTGGTATTTATTTGTGAAGACGGAAAGATGTTCGGCGAAGAGTACACGCTGGTTAGTGTGGCCGACTATGTGCTGTCGAAAGTGCCAGGTAACACCGTGTCTAACCTCAGTTCAACTCGTGCCCTGCGCGATGTTACCCTCAAACATGGCGGTCAATACACGGCTGCAGCTGTTGGCGAGGTGAACGTAACCACGCAGATGAAGGCCGTTAATGCGGTTATCGGCGGCGAGGGTAATGGTGGAGTAATCTATCCAGAGAGCCACTATGGGCGCGATGCTTTGGTTGGTATCGCCCTTTTCCTTAGCAATTTGGCCCACAAGGGCTGCAAGGTTAGCGAGCTGCGTGCCACTTATCCCAACTATTTCATCGCCAAAAACCGCATCGACCTTACGCCGTCTACCGATGTAGATGCTATTTTGGAGCGAGTAAAAGAACTGTATAAAGACGAGCAAGTGAACGATATTGATGGCGTAAAGATAGACTTTGCCGACAAATGGGTGCACTTGCGCAAGAGCAATACAGAGCCTATCATCCGCGTTTACAGCGAGGCTGCAACGATGGAAGATGCCGATGCAATCGGTAAAAAGCTGATGCAGGTGGTTTACGACATGAGTAAATAACCCAAACAAGGTTTTGAGAACTTACGCATCGCAACGGGTTGCGCACATCTAATAGCCCGTCTGCGGTTCGGAAAGTAAGTTATATAAACGCCGCTTTCACTCTTCATGGCATGTTACCTGTTTTAGGTACGTGTTGCGGAAGGGCGAAAGCGGCGTTTTTCGTATATGTATTAGCCATGTGTTTCGTTGCACAAACGATGGCAATTGTGCGCAGCGAACTACATAAACCTCTCTCGATACGGCATGTTTTCTGCTCAATTTGCAACCTTTGTTTATGCCCCAACCATTGGTCGCCAGCCATAACTTATCATGTTTTGCACCCATTA
>ERZ773043.421-NODE-421-length-24986-cov-6.099635_pt1 | contig 24986 bp, 17 predicted proteins | sample MGYA00580636_ERZ773043 | MGnify/ENA primary metagenome ERZ773043 (study PRJEB29015, sample SAMEA2737992) | human oral metagenome | biome: human oral; feature: human-associated habitat; material: dental | place: China | collected 2065 ...
GGGGTCGAACTCGCAGACGAGCGCCACGCAGACGTCCGGGACGTCGGCGAAGCGCGCCCCCGGGGGCGTCCTGTCGGTCGTCACGAGCGAGGCGTAGTAGCGCACCCGCCTCTGGAGGTCGTCATCGTCGGCGCGCTGCACCTCCACGTTCACGAGCCTGCCGTCGGAGAGCTCGCAGAGGGCGTCGAGGACCGCCGAGCGGCCCCGCGTGTTCGTGACGTGGGACTGCGGGGTGCTCTTCACGACCGTGAGCCCCCTGTCCTGGAGCAGCACCCCCAGGAGCTCCCCGCAGAAGGCCTTGTCCCTCGCCATCACCCGAAACATCAGGTCGTCTATGGGCCTCAGCGCGCCCATGTCCCACCTCGCCTGCGCCATCCGGCCACCGCCTCTCTTCCAACTACCCTGTCCTACTAAATAGTATAGCACGGTGTAAGAACAAGTGTTCTTACAAGTTCATGGAGATACGCCCCTCGCCGACCCTCTCGCAGGCTATGCGCTCCGGGAGGCGCCGGATGGGTCACGCCCGGCGAGGCAGGGAGCCGCCCCAAGAGGTCCGAAAGGCCCTACGGCCGCCCAGTCCGCGCAGCGGTCCTCTGGCCTTTGATCACGGGGACGCCGGTGCAAGGCACCTTACAGCTATTCCTGAGTTAATGTAGCTACAGCTGCGTTCTATCTTCCAATTCATGTACTATCTGTACGTATCGATCTTTTAATGCGTACAGAGAGACGATGTTCTGAGAAGAAAGGTCACTGAGCGGTTGCTGCGTTGGAGATGGACTTCAACGAAGGCCCTTCTTGTGACAGGTGCCCGCCAGGCTGACAAGAGCTATGCCATCCGTGAGTTTGGTAAAGCGAACTATACCATCTATCATGAGACCAACTTACTGCTTGGCGTAGATGCGCGCGAGACTCTGACAGGGGCACGGAATGCGGGGGACTTCATCTTGCGTGTTATCGTGCTCTCGGAGCGCACCTTGGTCGAGGTCCACACGCTCATTTTTGTAGACGAGGTCCAAGAATATCCGGAGATCGTCACTCTCGTGAAAGGCCTTGTGGAGGACGGTCGTTTCTCGTTCGTCTTGTGAGTTCCGTGCTGGGGACCGGGTTCAAGGGCATCTCATCGTTTCCTGTGGGCTTCATCGAGCGAATCATCATGCGACCCATGGATTTCGAGGAGTATTGCTGGGTTATCGGCGTGTCGAGGTCAAGTTGGGGATGAAGGTACGTTCCCATGCCGCCTTCGACAACTTTTTGTCGGTAAGTGGAAGCGCGATCTTTGAGGCGTTCGTGCTCTCGCGCAAAAACGTCTCGAGGGACGGGAAGCTCACATACCTACCCCTATACATGTCGTTTTGCCTCGGTGAGCTGATCGAAAGAAAAAAGACGATGCGACCGATTTCAGGTTTGCTCCCGTTGCGCTCCACCTTGGCTCCACGTTCCGTGACGACGTTGCCTGCCTGTGACGACATCGCCCAAAAAATACGGTATTGTTATCGTAATTGCACACGTTCGAGACACGTTCAAGGGACGTTCGAGAGAAAAGAGTCCACGGAGAAAGAGGAGCTTATGAGGAACCACAAGTTCTTTGCATGCGCGTTCGCCGGCCTTGTGGCGCTGGCACTTACTATCTCGCTGTCTGGCTGCGATAGTAGCCGTTTGCCCAAATTTGGTCAATCTCAGACCACTGAGAGCCAGGACCAGAAGGGTGGTCAGGGCTCGAAGAAGGCGATGCTCGACGCCCCAACCAAAGCGGTTACCCTTGATGGGGACCTCTCTCGCGTCGTTGTCGGTGTCTGGGACATGGACAGCGCGAGTGGGTCAAAAACCATGACGCGCGGAGATTATCTTGATCTTACCGAAAACAAGACAGGCACCCTGACATGGACCTTCAAGGATGATGGCACGCTTGAGATTGATAACTTTGGGAAACAAACCAGTTTCAAGTGGAAAGCCAAGGACGAGAATACCATCTCGTTTGTCGGCGCGGACGGCAACGAGCATGAGTACAGCTATGACAGGGCTACCCACCTGCTGTCCCTCGCGGACGAGGTCACGACTCACATGAGGAAGGTCTCAGACGATCCGTCCGACCTCTCTAACCTGACCTACGTCAAGGGGAAGCTCAATAACGTTGGAGTCTGGCTTCCTGGCAGCTACGCCATTGTCAGTATCGACTACAGCGATCCAAGCCAGACTGACCTGGATGAGAAGAGCGTCGCTGCAGCGGGCGCTGATTCAGGCCTCAGCTATAACATGTCCATCCGCACCAATGGGGACTCCGCGCTCTTTGCGCTCGAGTACGTGTATGGCATGCAGGTTGCTGTCGAAAACCCCTCTGCAGATGGCAGAACCTACCCAGTCTATATTCAAGGAACCAACGGCAAGCTTTCCGACGAGGGGACCATCTCCATTGATCCTGAAAACGAGAGAATCGTTATCCTGAAGGTTCCTCAGTATACGATCAAGTTTGTTCATACGACGCACAACCCGGACAACTGGTCTTACACCAAGTACCCGCCAAAGGCCGAGAACCCCTGGGATAAGGTGTCAGACGGACAAAATGGCGGCTCAATCTCCCGTTCCTAATTTCAGGAGGGACGTGAGAAGAGAGAGGCGAGGAGCTGCTCAAGCCGGGCTGATGTGACCATGGGGGACTGCGTGGGAATCTTGGGACCGAGGCAGGACCAGGAGGACCAAGATCCCCACCGCAGCCCCCATGTGGTTACCCTGACTTCCTGGCACATCCTTAGTCCGCTGGACACAGGCTCGAGTCGTCGCCTGCTCTGAGGGTCCCTGTCCGGCGGCGGGGACCCATGGGTCGCTGCCTGCGCGCGGTGTCCGTCTCCGGTGATATGCGGCATGAGGCCCTCGTCTACGGACGCGGGGACGCGCGTGTCACTACTGCGAGACCATAGATCGCAATGCCCCCTCGTCCACGGGCGCGGGGACGCGCGTACGGTCTCGCAGAGGGATGCATCCCGGCCCGACGCCTCACGGAAAGGCGCAGCCTGCGACTCCCACGTCGCGCAGAATGCGCTTTTTCGTCACATCACCGCCCGGGAGACGCGGGACCAAACCCCCCGCCAGCCTGCGGGGCACTATGGGAAGTGCCCCAACTGGGCAAATGCGTCCGGGCAACCCCCCCGCCAGGCTGCGGGGGGGTTGCGCCGGGGCCCGCAGGCCTCGGCCTGGGGCCTGACCGCACGGAAAGACGCAGTTTGGGCAGAGGGCTTCGCTGATGGCACACCCTGGGCCAGGCCGGGACGCCATCAGGCTGCCAATGGTGGGCTAAGGAGGTGCTGGGAACTCAGGGTTGATTTCGCTTGCCGTTAACACCCAGGTTCCATTCCATCTCCCGGTCTACCGTGGGGTATCGAGCATCCCCCAACCTGACGCCCTTCGACAGGCGGTCGCCCTCAGAGGGAGTCACCCCCTGTGGGCACATCCTCAGCAGGGCACGCCCCCTGCCGGACCCATCGCTTACTGGTAGCGAAGCGACTCCACGGGGTTGAGCCTCGCCGCCCGGCGCGCGGGCCAGTAGCCAAACACGAGCCCGATCCCAATGCAGGTCCCCGAGGTCATCAGCACGACCGACGGGGTGATGATGGGCGTGACCGACGTCTCCATGTGCAGGAAGGCCGAGGCCGAGCCTGCCAGGCCCCACGCGGCGGCATACCCGAGGGCGACCCCGATGACGCCACCCGTGACGCACAGCAGTATCGACTCGAACAGGAACTGCCTCGTGATGTCAGCGGCCCGTGCGCCCAGGGCCTTGCGAAGGCCGATCTCCCGGATGCGCTCCGTCACGTTGGTGAGCATCATGTTCATGATGCCGATGCCGCCGACCAGAAGCGAGATGCCGGCGATGGCCGTCACAAGCACCTGGAACGACGCCATGGTGGCATCGAGCCGCTCGATGATGGAGGAGAGTGTCATGACGTTGATCCGGCCTTCCGCCTCGCTCTCGGGGATCGAGAACCAGTCGATGAGCCAGGCCTTCGTCCGCTCGGCAAGGGTTTTCATGTCGGCGCCCTCGCGCGCGTACCCATAGATCTCGCTGATGGCCTTGCTGCCCGAGACGCGCGTCGTGAATGTCGAATAGGGCATGTAGCACGACAGGAGGGACCTCTCGCCCCCACTCGCCCCCTGGCCGCTGTCACAGGTGCCGACCACGGTATAGTCGCCGTTGTTGATGCGCACCGTCTTGCCCACGGCGTCCCCCTCGCTCCCGAAGACCTTCTCGGCGGCCACGCGGTCGAGCACGACATTCCTCGTCTCGCCGCTCACGTCGGATTGCGAGAGGAGCGATCCCGTTGAGGCCGCAAACCCCATGACGGTAAAGTACTCAGGCCTGCACCCGATGATGCGCGCGTCAAACTGCTTCTCAGCCGAGCCGAGGCGCTCCGAGGCCGAGTCGATGCCGGTGACGAACTCGTAGTCGGGGATGCCCATCGCCAGCTGCTCTAGGTCCTGCTCGGTCACCCCGCGATCGGGCGCCGCATATATGGTGACCATGCGGGACTGGTTGAGGCCCAGGGAACCCAGCAGGGAGTACTTGATCCCGTCGATGAGGGAGGTCATGGCGATGACGGCGCTGATGCCGATGACGATGCCCAGTATCGTCAGGAGGCTGCGGCCGCGGTTGGCGTTAAACGCCGAGAGGGTCTCCAGAAACAGGTCGCGAAGCCTCATGCGCCCCCACCCCCCGCGGCCTCCTGCGCGCCATGCTGCAGGACAAACGCGCGCTCCTGCTCATCCGTGAGCAGACGGCCGTCACGTATGTGCACGGTGCGGTCCGCCCACGCGGCGATCTCGGGGTCATGGGTGATGAGCACGATGGTCTTGCCGCGATCCTGCATGGCGCGAAACGTCCTGAGCACCATCTCGCCCGTCGCGGAGTCGAGGTTGCCCGTCGGCTCGTCGGCCAGGATCACGGCCGGGTCGTTGACCAGCGCCCGCGCTATGGCCACGCGCTGGATCTGCCCGCCGGAGAGCTCGTTTGACCGGTGGTCGTAGTAGTCCTCGGGCAGGCCCACCGACCTCAGCGCCCTCCAGGCGCGCAGCTCGCGCTCGGAGACGGGGATGTCGGAGTAGACGAGCGGCAGCATGACGTTGCGCAGCACCGTGGTGCGGGGCAGCAGGTTGAACGACTGGAAGACGAAGCCGAGGCGCGTGGCGCGGATCTCGGCGAGGTCGTCGTCAAAGAGGTCGGCAACCTCGAGCCCCTCGAGCCTGTAGGAGCCCGTGGTGGGCGTGTCCAGGCAGCCCAGTATGTTCATGAGGGTGGACTTCCCCGAGCCCGAGGGCCCCATGATGCAGAGGAACTCGCCCTTCCCGACGCTCAGGGAGACGCCGCGCAGGGCATGCGTGAGGCCCGCCGCCGTCTCGTATATGCGATGCAGCCCATGCGCCTCGATCACGTTGGGCATCTCACGCACCGCCCCCGCCATACGCCGTCGCCCCGTCGCCAGAGCCGTCGCCGTTACCCGAGCCTCCCGTCCCGCCGGCAAGGAGCACCTCGGTGCCCTCCTCGATGCCGTCGCCCTCGATGGCCGCGGTGGTGGAGCTCCTTGCCCTGACCGTGACGGGCACCCGGCTGGTCTGGGGGTCGCCGCTCTCGTCACGCGCGGTGACGACGCTCACGTATGCCTGCGCGCCGTCCTCCGTGAGCGCGGAGAGGGGCACGTTGAGCGCGTTGCCTATCTGCTGGATCATGATATCCGCGTTGGCGGTCATGCCGGGCTTGATGGAGGCGTCGGGGCTGTCGATGAGGAGCTCGACGGCGTAGGTGACGATGGCGCGCCCCCCGCCGTCATAGCCCGCTCCCGGGCCGCCGTTGCCCGCGCCCGAGCCTCCCGCCTCCGAGGAGGAGACCGTGGAGACGTGCGTGACCTGCGCCTCGCAGACGAGCTGGCGGAGGGCGGAAAACGTCACCCTCGCCCTCTGGCCGACGGCGATCCGAGAGACGTCCACCTCGTTTATCTGCACGGTCACCTTCATCCTCGAGAGGTCGGCGATGGTCATCAGCGCCCCGGCCGAGCCCACGCCTGCACTCGATCCTGAGCCCGCGCCCGCGCCACCGGGCGAGCCGACCGACGCGCCGTTCACGGCGTTCATGACGATGATTGTGCCGTCGCACGGGGCGGTGACGATGCGCTTGTCCGCTTGGGCGACCGCGTCGTCATAGGCCGAGCGGGCCTCCTCGAGGGAGATCTTGGCGCCCTCGAGGTCCGTCTTCGCCATCTCGACCGACGAGGCGTCGCCCCTCTGGCCGCCCTCGGTGACGGCCGCGGCACCTCTGCGGGCGGTCTCCAGGGCGGCCTGGGCCTTGCCGACCTCGTTCTTCGCCACCTTCACCTGTTGGGCTGCCTTGCGGACGGCCTTGTCAAGCTCATCGTTCTTGACGCTGAAGAGCCTGTCGCCCCTGTCGACGGCGGAGCCCTCCGCGACCCGCACGTCCTGGATGATGCCGTCGACCTCGGGCGTCACCACCGTCGAGGAGACGGGCTTGATGGAGCCCGAGGCGGACACGGAGTCGCTGAACTCCCCGCGCGTGACGAACGCGGTGCTTATGGCGGGGCCCTCGGATTGCGCGCCGCCCTGGATGACTTGGGCGATGGTGACGCCGACGATCGCCACGACGCCGAGGATGACGCCCACCTTTATGCGCTTCTTCCTTCTGCGGACCTTGCGGTGGCGCATGAGGCTCTCATAGGCCTCGCGGGCCTCGGCGTCCTCGTCGGCATCGGCCGGGCCTATGACCCCTATGCGCGACTCGAAGACCTCCGTCTTGTCGGGGGTCGCAGGAGTCCCGGGGACAGGGGCCATGTGCCGTCCGTTGCGCGCCGACTCATTGTCATCGGGCGACGTGCCGGCGTCATTCTGATGGGGCTTGCGGCCAAAGGGAAGCATGACACCTCCGAACGTGCGCGTCTACATATTATCTGCCTTGCACACGCTTATCTTACACGAGAGACAAGGGCCCTTTGTCAGAAGTCCTGGAATATGTGAAATCTGCCGCGAACGGTTGGGCTTCAGGGCAGATGCCAACTGCGACTATGAGGTACATTGGGGGACAAACGACCAATGCCGCATCTGCTTCGTGTGGAGCGATGCGGGTCCGAAAGACGTAGAGATCGTGGATTACCACTAAACGGGAGGTGAGGGAGAATGGACGAGGCGATCGATCCCGTGGCGCCCGGTGAACTGCTCGAGGAGGAGTTCCTTGAGCCGATGGGCATAACGAAGTACCGTCTGGCGAAGGAAATCGGCGTACCGGCGACGCGCATCGGCGAGATCGTGTCGGGCAAGCGCTCCGTGACTGCTGACACGGACCTCAGACTCTGCAGGTTCTTCGGACTCAGCGATGGCTACTGGCTACGTGTCCAGGTTGCGTATGACACCGACCTCGCGCGTATGAGGATGAGCGACGAGCTTGACAAGATAAGGCCTTGGAGCCAGATGGCAACCGCATAGGGCGAGCGTCATAGGTAGAGAGGCACCTGCCGGTCGATTGACGCACCCCGATGTTATGGCCCATGTCGATGTGCGAGGCAACAACATGTGAGGCTTCCGACCCCAGGCGCGACGGATCATCGCAAGATGCTGTGCCAGAGGCTGGGCTATATCACAGGAAGGCGAAAACCCAGGACGGAGGGTGAGGTTCCGAGGTGCTCGACGGTAAGGCGCCAATACGACTGGCGAACCGAGTCCGTGGTATCTACTCGCCCAGCTCAACGCGCTGCATACCGTCTAGCACATTGAGCTGATCCCTCGCGTGAGCCCTGTCCTTGCGTTGGCGTCGGTATGCACCTTGTGGCCGGGGTGTCAGACAGTGTCCCTCCTCGCCTGATGAGCCTTTGGGTTGTACGAGCGGCTGCGGCTCTTCGTGAGGCGTTGCGACCTGACGAGAGTGGGTGGCACTGGCGGCTGGACCGCTGTACATCAACATACACGGGCACACTCGGTGGGGATGGGAGCAGACCTCGCTCTTTGTCGCGACCGCTCGGGCTCGTTGCGCTGCGCCTCGGCGCTACGTCCTGTGACAGTAGGGCATAACGAGGCCTCGTTATGAACGCTGGCGACGTTCATAGCCCCAGCAGCTCGCTGTGGCTTCCCGTGCGTGTGGCAATAAGGATGAGCCCCTCCTCGTCGATACGATAAATGAGGAGCCAATCGGGTTCGATATGGCATTCGCGATGTCCTCGATACGCTCCGCCCAGGGAATGGTCGCGCGCCGCCTCGGGAAGGCCTTCCCTTCGTTGGAGCGTCTCGAGGATCATCTCGAGTTTTGCGAGATTTTTACCTTGACTTTTGACTCGCCTGTAGTCTCTCTTGAACGTAGCGGTGAATCTTAGATTCAGCATGACCTACTCCTTGTCAAGGGCGGCCATGGCCTCCTTGACCGTGTTGTAGGGGCCAGAGAGGTTTCTGCCTGTCGCTGCGTCATCCATCGCGGCAAGCGTCTCGGCGCTGAACCCGTATGGGTTCGATGGGTCAAACGGGAAACCGCCGCGACGGTTGAACGCGGACACGAACATACGGATGGCGTTGCTCGGGGATGTCCCGATCTCGTCGCAGATGGCGGAGAAGCGATCCTTCTCATCCTTGCGGAGCTTCGCGGAGATCGACTCGGTTGCAGCGGTGATGGCCATCATGACTCCTGATTACTTTGTCTGATACTGTGATACATTGTACTCCACCTAGAGTCTAAGCGAGTCGTACGAGACTTCCCGACGTTCTTATCATGGGATGACGCTTTCTCATATGCTTCAACGTCGTAGGTGACGTGCATTCCTCCATGTCTGCCACAGCGCCGAGAGGGATAGGTGACGGGGCAGGGGAGCACGGTGGGCAGCGTGAGGTGCAGGTGGGCGAGAAGCAGATGGAAAGGACGGTTGTCCCCGCACCCTCCGGCCGGGCATCCGGGCGATGGAGCCGAGAGGGACGGCCGGACATGGCAGTCTGTCCCGTCAGGGGTGGGGCCCTGTTCTCTGTACGCCAAGACCAATAGGGTAGCGGGGAGTCGCCTCACAATTCCATACTTTCCTGGCCTGTCCCATGGAGAAGGTTCTCCAAGATGTCTCTTGCGGCCCCTCGTGATAGTTTTTCATGCTCATACTGATTGAGATAGTTACAAAGACAACCGTAGCAGCAGGAGCTCTCATCGCAGTCGCATACGCTGACCCCCTTATAGGCTCGTGTGAGCAGCAAGTCGATGTTGTCGTTCAGTTGCAACGCTCTTCCGGCTCCTCCTGGTACGTCATCGTATATGAGCACCGACTCGTCGCCGGTATCGAAGTTGGTATAGTTTGTAGCCCCTATCTCTCGCTCAGGGATATTCATGACCGACACGGCAGCCTGCACGAGAGCCCACATCAGCGATCTCCACGCGAAGTGATCCCGGGCTATATAATCTTCGAGTGCGAAGGTCAGCTCGAGGACGTCGGTGGTAAAGTCTGTACCCAGTCCTGTATATTTTTGGGTCTCCTTTGCCATGCACCAGACCTCATGGTTAATCTTCTCTCCGGTCGGTGCGGCTGCCCCGCAGTATCCACACACAGAGAAACCCTTCGCGCTAGGTCCATAGTTAATCGCATAGAGGTGCCCGTTGTTGGCATGCCGTATGCCGAGGCGGCCGCCAGGCATGTCGCGCCACTCTATCTTGCATTCGCTGCCCCAGTCTTGGGCAAACTTGATGTGGACGAAGTTAAGATTTCTTGGTCTTCTGAGGTATGCGACCGACTTAGCCTTCTCCCTTCCTCTGAATCCGCTGGAAGGAATAAGGAACCTGTGGGTCAGACTTATCCTTTTGTGGCAGAGTGGGCATTCGGTCTCGTTCTCTCCGGTATCGATCGGCGCGACAAAGGACCGACAATTCTTGTTTGGACAGATGCCAAAGCGTCTCGTTTCGTAAGGACGTTGGCGCGGCTTTGTGATGCCGACCGATTCCCATACCTTCTTGCCGGCGATGATCTCTGCACTTGGAGCATATTCATATATCGCCTGTCTTAGCCCCCGAGAGAGGTCAAGCCTGTCCTCGGGAAGGGAGTTCTCCTGTTCGACAAGTGAGAGCTGAACGAGATCGGTCGGAAATCCGTACTTGGGGATCACCCCCGACTCGGCGAGTATGCTGATGGTCTTCTTCTTGAGAAGCATACCTTGCTGTCTCGTATTGATGCTAGCTCGATCGTATTTTCCCTCGGCCCTTGCGACACATGCGGAATGCTCGAGGCGATCCCAGTCTTCATGTATAAGCGAGTGTGTCTTTAGGAGACGGCCGCCCTTGCCGACGAGTCCTTCGATCCAGCTACCTTTGGAAATCGCAATATCCTGCGACTCAGCGACGTCTTTTGGAAGGATGTCATTAAATAGTCTTTCTAGCGTACTTTGATTACCTTCAATAAACTTCTTAAGCTCATTTAATGTTGACGGGTTCTCCTCGGAGATTTTCATGAAGTTGTTATAGTCGTTCGAGTAATCCTCCCGATCCGAATTACTTCTGAAGTATTCGGAGAGGACGACCGCATAGATATGCCTGATTGCAATGAAAGGATTTGACAAGTAACAGGAGGGTGCCCGGATCTTACCTGCGATGATCCTTCCCGGAGACCGGTAATGCTCGATGTCGTGTGGTCTCAGGCGGGCAAACGTGACTGCGAACCCCGGTTTGCCTGCGCGTCGGCCGACGCGGCCGGCGCGCTGTGCGTAGTTGGCGGGTGAGGGTGGGACGTTCCTCATGAACGTGGCCCTCAGGTCTCCTACGTCCACGCCAAGTTCAAACGTGGTCGTGCAGGATAGAACATTGACCTTTCCATCAATGAAGTCCTGCTGCACTGCTGCCGCGCGTTTTGTAGAGAGCTGCGCGGTGTGCTCCTCTACCCTGATGGGAAGGGGGTCCTCCCGGTAGGTCTGCTTGTAGTAACGATCCTTCCCGAGGGCCTTGGCGGCTAAGACTCTGCGGGGATGTCCTTTGCAGCTCCTTGTCAGGCACACTCCCCCCGTGTCGTGCTGGAGCATACAGCCGCAGGTGTCGCAGAGGTAGAGTTCGAGATCATCTCCTGCCGATTGTAGTGTCCAGAGGTCAGCCGATAGAAAGAAACCTTCGGTCTTTGTGTCATTGTGCACGAACGTGGAGTGCTCTTGCTTTTCGACTTGTCCTAGGATCTTCTTGAGGTCCTCGTAGAGGTTGACAAGGAAGCTGTCGGCTACATCTCTGGAGATGTCGATTCCATGGATCTTTCGTGCTAGATTCATCACAAACCTACTCCGCTTATTCCCGTTGCTATTGGGCATGGGGACGAAGCGGATGGTACCCTGCGGGGAGCCAAGGCTGCCTCCTAGGACGACCGGACTTTGTTTGGAGCGAATCCTCATGTACTCCTGGGCTCCGTCTTGCCTCTTGAGCGCACCTTGCTCCCTTAGGGTTTCCAGACAGACGCGAAGGATGGTTATATAGTCATCTGCTGTCATCCATGAGGGCCCGGACCTGCGGGCCAGCGTGTCGAATGCCTTCCCGTTTTCTTTCGCGAGCCTTATGAGGGGCTCAGGCGATACTTTGATGATTCCGAGTCCCTCCAGACTGTTGCGGCTGTCCTCAGCCATGAGCTCATCGTATACCCAAGCATTTGCCTCATCTCTCCGTGCGATGTCTGTGTCTGGACCACCATCGAGCCTATAGACCGTCTTGAGCTTTTTGGCTATCCACCTTGCCACATCACTCGGCTTGCACCCATCCTCTTCGCCGCTCAGCTCATCGACTGCCTTCCTTATCATCTGTCTCTGGGTGATGTTGTTATACGTCCTAAGCATTGCCGGTGCGAAGAAGGCAGCGTCTTGCCTGCGGTCAGAGAAGCAGACAACGCTTCCGCCTCGTACGGATTCGTCTTCCTCGAGCTTGAAGAGGCTGTCGAAGTCACTCATCTCCTCCCGTTTGGCGAATGGAGGTATGTCTCGCACCAAGTCATAGCAAAAGATGGTCCCAGCCGCCTCAGGGGAGACTCTCATTGGCTGAATTGCGTATCGGTGCTGGTATCCGCAGTGCCCGCACGTGGCCACGTCCTCGTTGGCTATTCCCTGCGCTATGGGCACCCTGTCCTTGCTCTCATGCAAGTGACGGTGCGGCCCTCCATTGGGATCGGAGTGAAGCGTCCCGCACTTGGTGCAGAGCCACATTAGGGTTTCAGCGTCGTCTAAATCGTCCTTGCTACGAAGGATCCTGAAATAGTTTCTTGCCGCATAGTCATCCGAGTCGATGTTCGTCCTCTTAGGGTCGAGCAATGCGCACTCTTTCGTAAAGATGATTGACCCGAGGAAGTATGCTTCCCCACAGTGCCTGCAGACTGAGACTTCGTAGACTGGGACACTCGACCCATCGGCGGATTTTCGCTCTGTAGTTTTCTCGGTGGAGAGCGTCATATCGTCTGGGCAGATGAACAGTCCTTCAGGCGCCCTGAAGAAAGTATGATAGCGACTTGCCAAGATGGGAACTCCGCTCGAAAATTCAGCAAAAGAGAGGACCTCAACCAATGCCGAAAGCTCTGCAGCTCCTTGCGTGTCACATGGCAGCCCGTCAATCTCGAGCTCTGTAAGCCTCGAGAGATCAGTCAGATCGAGGGGGTCGGAGGTCGAAGAGGATACTCGGTGCACAACCTTCTTGGAGTTGCGGTCACCGAGTAGCAGCTCCGAGAGCCATGCTCGGGGATCCTTGCCTTCAAGGCAGCCAATCTTTGAGTCGGGGATTGCCCCTGTAAGTGCTGCCTTGAGGCCTGACCTAGTGGGGTTTTCATCGGCGATCGCGTTTCGTAGAGCTTCCCATCTCTCGGGGGGGAGTGAACCCCACGGATCATCGCAAAAATAGGCCATCGGATCTTCTTTGAGACTATCAATGACGGCGGGATTCTCATCGTGGTCGAAGGGTTCGCCAAATAAGTCCTCAGCGAACTTTGCAATCTGGGGTCGGTCCTTGTCGGATCCCATGGTTGCGCTCGTGGCGTAACAGCGCAGGCTCATATCCCTACCGGTAGCCTGCTTAACACGCGCCTTGAGTCGCCTCAACAGGTAAGCTATCTCGGTCCCAAGTGTTCCCGAATAGACATGGGCCTCATCGATGGCGATGTGACGCCAGCCCGACCCGAACACGGAGGAGAAGAATGCAGCATCCTTAGGTCTGAGTAGAAGGTACTCGAGCATCGAATAATTCGTGAGGAGGATGTTGGGTGGCGTGGCCCGCATCTCCTCGCGAGAAAGCAGCTCGTTGGACAGCGGGTCCTCGCCGGGGTGGTCGACAGACCAAGCATTTTGTGCATCGGGTCTTTTCTCCGGCGTATCTCCAACATACCGTCCGAAAGTGATCTTAGTTCCTCTCAGTAGGTGTCGGAGCCTCTTAAGCTGATCGTTTGCGAGTGCATTCATGGGGTAGAGGATCATCGCTCTCACGCCTGCAGAGGGTCCGCTTCGAGCTTGCTCGCGTAGGATGTCATCGAGGATGGGAAGAATGAAGCACTCGGTCTTTCCCGATCCCGTTCCAGTTGTGACAATGTAGTTCTTGCCCATATGGGCCATCTTGATAGCTTTCACTTGATGTTCGTAGAGGACGAGGTCCGGGTCAAAGAGCTCCCTGTTGCCCGCCCCAAGGGATAGCATGCCCTCACAGAGCGTCTCTTGCTCCACGAGCTGCCGGATACTAAGCCCCTTGGTATAGGGGGGAGTCGCCTCAAGGAACGGACCTTTGGATAGGAATCCCGATCGCGAAAGTATCTCCTCAAGCTGCTTCTGAAGACTCGGGTCTCCAAATCTGATTGTCGTAGCAAGGTATTCGCTGTATGAATTCGCGAGGTGTCGCGATACTGCGATCGGATCAAACCTGTTGTCATCCATGGCAACCCTATCCTTTGATTTTAATGCGTTGGCCGCTGTTGAAGTCGGTGTTTCCGAAGAGGTCCTCGTCTGCGAAGGTCACGTACAGCTGACTGAACTTTGCGAGTGCGTGCAGCACCGTCCAAGGCAGCGGTATTTCCTTTGACCCGGAGGGTACCAGTACATCGCCACAGATGATACGATCCCGGGTGTGTCTCCATACCGAGAAACGCGCATGAAGGTCATAAGTGAGCGGGTTCGAGAGGAAGAGACTACTGCCCTTGGTCCCATATCGAAGCTCGCATCTCCCGAATCCGTAGCCGAGGAGGAGCGACCCCAGATTGAGGTCGCAGCTTGGTATGCCGTCTTCCTCCCTCCTATAGCCGCAGTCGTAGCTAAGCCTCAACGTTAGGCTGGTCTTCTGCTCGCCGTCGTTCTCACCGGCATTGGGTATCGGATGAAGAAAGCTGATAAGGTACTTTGACTCAACTGATAGCAACTTATAGAAGGCGGGGACCTGACCCAGAGATAATAGGACACCTCGGTGTGAGCGCCTCCCCCTGGACTCTATCGAGACCGTTGCATCCTTGCGCGCCATCTTTGCAAGATCGTGCCTATCGTGAATTTTGGCATTCGTCACAGAGATCGCCCTTGGTGCGCTGACATTGATACCAGCGAGGAAGACGTATGCCGTGACTTCAGGTCCATCGCCATCGTCGAGTGGTGCGATGCCGAGGGAGAGGTACTCATCAGAGAGGGGCACGTCCAAGTGCTCTGGTATCGCTCGAGAGGCTGTGATTGACGAGTCATTCCACCGTAGTCGACAAGCTTTGTTTACCAAAAGGGCGTACGTTGACACCATCGCATCACCGTCGACCCTTGCAGACTCAAGTGAGACTCTCCTGATCGGTGCAATCGAGAACCTGTAGTTCAATATCTGACTCCCCGTATCTGGGTGGGTGACCCTCAGCCTCCCCTCGTTCACGAATGCGGGGAACACGCTCTGGTCGAGCCTTAGCACCGTTACGCTCGTACCACCAGCGCTTGCGTCTGGGGATGCGCTTCTCTTTACAGAGACTCGATTTCCGTCGCACAGACAGTCAATGTTGAGCTGAGCAGACTCGAAGGCTGCCGAAAGGCTTTCGATGGTGATCGCAGGCAGAGCAGCATTGTAGTCCACTGTCTCGGCTCCTCCGATCACAGGGTAGAGGTCAGCACCTCCCTTGCCTTCGCCAACCAGCTGACTTTTGTCTATGGTGATTTTGAATCCCTCGCACCACGCGGATACCTGATTTCCGGAGGGATCGTAGGCTTCTCCGCACCCCATCACACTCATATCGAAGGTTTGAATCGAGTATCCCCTCGTGAGTGTCTCACTGTTGATAAGCGTCATGCCGCTTCGAGGAATGATCTTGAATCCCGGGGCTATCAGACACAGGACGTCTCGCTTTTTTCGAAGGGGACGGACCTTTTGCCTCAGTATACCGTCGGGCATCCTTATGAACTCGTAGATACCTGGCCTGTTTTCTTTGAAGGACTGGGAGGAGAAGAGTTTCCCTCCTGCAGATTCCCCAGGTTTTGATAGCTCGATCTCAACATCATATGTACGGAATGGTTCTAGCTCTATGAGCCTCTCTGTGAGTACTGCCGAGTTCACACCCGTCATGATTTCTGCGGTACAGTAGATGGTACCGTTGATCCTATAGGTAATGGTCTTTCCCGCGTACTTCTTCGGAAATCTGGTGAGGTCCCAGTGGAGTTGCATTGGCATCTCTTGGTTGGATGGGTTAAGTCTCAGTTCGGCGGGGGGAAAGTAAACGAGCGGTGATAAACTTCGTTTACCCGGCTTGCCCTCCTTTTTACCAAGGACCTTATTCAGCGCTTTCATTGACAGGGAGGGGAGTACTCCCCTTGACATCATTATGGTGTTTTTGTTGCCCGTTGAATTTTTCACAAGCGTCTCTGCAATGGTGAGTGCCCCTGATAGCAGTGGGCCGACGATGCCAGGCGCCTTTGCGATGAGGTTTTGAGCAGACTTGTTCTCTAAGTAGTAGCCGCTGTGTTTGTCGTTGGCGAGCTTGATGAGCCCTCTTGAGGATGGGTAAGTACCGTCGGGTAGCCTGCCCCTCTCGATGTCCCTTGCGAGGGGAATCATGAGGCGATCCCAAATTGACTCCCAATCGGACATGGCGAGGCCGGCATGGAGGAGTATCGTGTAGTAGTACTTGAGTTCAGTCTCATCGTCGTCGTAAGTCTTGAAGCCCCACCGCTGGATGCGTGCATAGAGCAGTCGCTTTATCCCCTGTTCACTTGCTTGGTCAGTGACGCCAAGCTCGGCAAGCGCTGGCTTCCATGCGGCGCTACCCTTGAAGTGCCTCTGGACCGAATCGAGCATGTAGAGGAGGAACGAGTTAGGAGCTTCGGTTCCAAGACCCATTACTGCAGCTTTGGACGAGTTGGTATTCGACAATTTTTGGCAGTGCGAGAACAACTTCTTCACGTTGGCTCGTAGCGAGGGGATATCCGTCGAGATCATTCCTAACGCCTCCGCTATGAATGTGTCCTCGGCGTGGTCAGCTACGATCAAGAGGGTCGAGTACGCTTTCTTTTCGAACTCCCTTAAGGCCCTTGCCTCATCGCAGTTAGGAAGATGGCCAGAGTATCTGGCCCGAGAGTCTTGCGGATGTGTGTAGGCCCTGCGCTCAGACTGTTTTTGCGGTCTTAGAGGTCTCGTAACCTGCGTCAAGATGCTAGTTCGACTTCCGTTCGATGGAGTCGTCTTTTTGGTTACCCGTTCGATGAAGGCATCGGGATTTCGCTTGAAGGACTTCGCAAGGTTAAGGATGTTATCCGTTGCATCAGGACCAATCCGTGAGTCAAGCTCACGGTCGCTGAGGTCGAATGCCTCCCCAAGTGAGCTGAATCCAGCATTGATGAGCATGCGACGTAAGCGGACATCGATATTCAGTTCGATTAGCGGAAGCTGCCATAATAGTCTCGGATCAAATTGGTTATCACCGGATGTCATCGCCCCTCCTTTTACCTCATATATTCTAAGTTGTAGCATACAGGATATGGGTAGAAAAATGATGATATGTAGAGATTTCTGAACTAATGGTATGAATGTGACAGACGCTAACAAGGGCAGCAGAGAAGGGGCAACTTGAGGGATTTCAACCATATGAGGGTCATTCACTACGACAGATACGATTGGGCAGCAGGGGCTTTTGGGGATCGGATTGAAGAGATCCTACCGATGCTTGCGACCGAACCTATCAAATCCATCAACGACGCCATAGAGGCACATCAGTCCAAACTCACAGTAGAGGATATTCCCGAGCTTTTTGACAAGCGCGACCTTCCCATGCTACGTGACGCGAGTTTCAAGGCATTCAAGAACGCATGCAGGCATGTAAGAACATCCTTGCAGGAAAACGGGATACAAAGCTTGTATGAGGATCTTGAGCAGCAGTATATCGAGCAATTCTGGGAGTTGCTTAGCTCCTGTGGAGCAGAAAATATAACTCGCGGGGAGGATCTCGAGGCTTTGCTCTCAGACCATTCCTCCTGTTTGAAATACGTACTGGAAATACCTGCCTTCGTGAAGCGCTACGATGACAATCTTAGGAGCATCATGATGGGAGAGTTCGAGATTGCTGCCGAACTCGTGATAAGCAGGCTAGCGACAGTCTCGACAGGATCATTTGCCCAGCGTCCAATCACCCTTCCCAGGTCTCTCTCCAACGATGACCTCGATGAAATCATGCTTGCCTACCTTAACGGGGGGCATTCGAACTCGAACTACGTCGAGGTGTTGACCCGATGGCCGGACAGACTTGTCAGCCCCAAATATCGACCATCTCCCGATGTCCGTGTCAAGGCGAAGAGGGTATATGCTGAAAGCATGCACGAACTGTTTACTGATGGCAACAGCATGCGTTCCATAACGGAAGTTATCATAGATATGGAGCAACAGGCATGCAGAAGCGTAAACGTTGATGGCCTTAATCTCACCTGGATATTCAGCGGACAGTGGCTTGAGGCCTACATGGATTCTGCGACGGTGATGAACAATTGCCGATGGATCTTTGACTTCATGGACGCAAGGGGACTGATGCAGATGCCTGCCCACGCATATGAGGAGAGTGGTGTCGTGGCGATGCTTGGCATCCGAGTCTGCGGAGAGTACCGCGAGAACCCCGCCTCCTGTCGGCGAGGGAATTCTGCTTTCCTAGAGACAGGGGCGTATGCTGAATTCCTCGAGAGACACGGTCATAGCTTGGAGGAGGCCCTTGAATGGGTCTATGCTTCCTACTTTCCCGATGAGTTTGGCATAAGCGGTTTTGGAATATCCCTTCCGAGGAGAGAGGGTAGCTGGCTCGACAGGTGCAAGGGCATCGGCTCGGAGATTGAACGAGCTATGAAAGAGTACCAGCTCTACGCGAAGCGCGGGAGCATCGAGGACGACTATTTCGACTACGAACAGTTCAAATCATTTGCGAGCGTTCCAGCGCTCTGCAAAAGGAAGTATGCCATCGCGGGAGAGGGGTTCGAAACCTGGGCATCCCCGCTCTTTTCCGACCAGTCACCACTCATTGTCTACGTAGTGGGGAAAAAGAGTAATGAGCCCTCGTTCTTCGACCTGATGTTGTCGGAAGGCGTTACAAGGGAGGATTATCAGGAGCCCCTCTGCAGATCCATAGACCATCTGATAGAGAAGGGGTTCATATGTGAGGATTCTGCAACGGGTCAGCTCAAGCCTACTCCGCAAGCATATTGCCTGCGCCTCATCTGGCGCTTCGGAGGCGTAGTCTTAAAACGCTACAGGAATGAGAGGAGGAAAGCAATCGATGGCCTCGTAGCCCAAGGCATTCTCAAGTACCATGACGGTCTGTTCACTCCTGATGAGGTCTCGTACCTGAACTACATGCTTAATGACTCCGAGCAGACTAACGCGCTTGGCTTACGGAATAAGTACAGCCATGCGTCTGGCCCCGTCAGGGACCCAAACACGGACGAAATGCGCTTTGACTACTACACGATGCTGGCGCTGCTCGTAACGATAACGCTGAAGATCAACGACGAGCTCATGGATAAGACCGGCAAGGGCGCTATAGATGACTTCGTTGACTGGCCACTCTACGATGAAAGCGTCTTTGAAGCGGTTAGGCTAACAGGTTGCGAAAAAAAGTGGCTCTTCGGGGATTTGTGTGGGTTGATGCCCCGATGAAGACGCCAACCTAGCGGCGGCGCCACTCGCGCAGAGCCTGTTTTCCCGACCAAGGGAGAAGCGACCACCGAGGGGGTGCCGCCGGCACGCCACGGCGGTCGAGGCGCTCGTGCCACCCGACGCGGCTCGCGTCGCAAAGCTCGCATCGCAACTCGCGTTGCAACAGTGTACACGAATGCCCCAAAACGGCTCCGAGAGGCCATTTTCGCCGATCTGTGTACACTCCTGCGGCCTCACGTCTGTCCACAACGGCGCAACAGTGTACACAAACACCCCGAAACGGCTCCGTGGGACCATTTTCGCCGATCTGCGTACACTCCTGCGTCCCCACGGCCGCTCGCGTGACCGGGCGGGGCCACGGGTTCCACGACGTCGACGACCCCATGGCTCCCGTGATGCCAGGACGCTCGGACCTGAGGTTCACCCTACCGGGGCAGTGAGGTCCACCCCACCGGGGCGTCGATGCAACCACCAACCCACGCGAGCTCACGAGGCCTCCGCAATTGAAGGCCTTTATCAAGAACAAGGCAGCAGAGAAGCATATCTCGGCGCAGCTCGTCATGAAGAACTATAGGCTCGAACGAAAAGCGACGCTGTGGCGGGCGCTGGAACGGACAACGCAGAAGCGTGACAGTGGCATGATCCTGACGGACTACCCGGGGATTATGAAAGAGATCCGTGAAAGCGATACGCTCCGCAAACTGTGGGAGAAGCACAGCCGCGAATTTGAGTACGCAAAGGACATCTCCTTTGATGATACCTGTAATACTATTCAGACGGTTATGGCACTCACGCGCCGTTACGCCGCCATCGTCACCATGAGACGTCGGGTCAGCTGAGGGGCTGCGGAACTACGGCGAGCCGACAGGTCGCTACGGCAGCCAGGTCACGATGGATATCTACACCTACGTCAACATGGACGCCAAGCGCGGGGCTGCGGGCGCCGTGCCCGAGATGCCCTGGGCGCACGGGCGGCGTCCCCTCGACAGCGCCGCCCGTCTGTAGTATACAGGAATCGGCGATCCGAAGAGGATGGCCTCCAAGTGCCGGGGCCTTTTTCCCCGGCTCTTTTCATACCTACAGGGGGTTTCGCTGAGAGGGCCGAGCCGTCCTGTCGACGAGTCGGGATCCGACAACCTGCGCGACAAGCACTATCTTTTGGCCCTCGTGCTGCATGAGCAGTCGGACTCCATCACCCACGAGATCGAAAGATACGAGCAGTTCCTGCGCGACAAGAGCCTGCCCGACATCCCGCTTCATTCGGGTCCCCTGCTCACGGGCCACGAGGGCTACGAGGACATGCCGCTAGCGGACCGCAAGCGCCTGCTCTCGTCCTTCCGTGTCCTCTTCCAAAACCTGCCCGCGCGCCACGTCTGCGCCGCGCTCAGGCTCTCGGAGTACGGAAACATGGGGCATGTGGAGGCGGCTATGCGCCGCGGCACGGCGAACCTCCTCCTCGACAGCCTTTCGGGATACCACACAAGGAAAGATCATCTGGATAGTGATTGTCTGCGCAGCTAGATAAGGCATTCCATGGCTCTTCAACTGCCAAAGATGGGATATGTCTCTATACGTATGTAACATTTCTTTACATTCATAAATCGTAGAATTCTGCCAGATGGTAGACTGTACAAGCCAGGCTGATTCTGAGGCTCTGTTGGGAGGATGCAATGAGGCTGTTGAGTCTGACTGTTGGGGGGTTCAGGAATCTCTCCGAGACGACGATAGAACTCGGTGGCATCACCGCATTCGTCTCGCCGAACAACTATGGCAAGTCCAACCTGCTCGACGCGATTGACTTTGGCGTCGATTTCATTAACGAAAGTCCCAGGGCGAGGACTTCCATGATGGGGTACGTCAACGGTATCCCCCTTGTCCCCGAGCTGGCTAACGACAACTATCACTTCGAGGTCGAGCTCGAGGATGAGGGTCTCGGCGAGTATCGATACGTCAGGTACGGGTTCTCGTTTGCGTGGCTACGCGACGATGGCACTGGCCAGACCATTACGGACGAGACCCTTCAGATCAACTCTCAGCGCAGCGGGCGTTGGACAAACTACCTCAAGCGAAACGAGTGCAAGTACAAGAAGGGTCACGGTACCAGGTCATTTAGAAGCATAGGGCTGGAAGGGAACCAGCTGGCGATCGACGTCCTCACTGCTATTGAGGACATCGAAATCAACCCAGCGATCAAGAGGATCAAGGGCTTGGGCTTCTCTCTCTGCACATCTCTGGACGCCTCGCCCAGGTTTCGTCCGATGCCGCTCGAGGCGGCTGGCGATGCCAGTGCGAACAATCTCCCCTTTTTCGATGACAGTGACATGCCACGTGCAATGTATGATCTTAAGGTAAACCACAGGGATCGCTATGACGAGCTGCTTTCGGCCCTCTTCACGCTCTTCCCGGAGTTCCAAGAAGTATCAGTCAATCCCTTCGAGCTTAAGAAGGAGGAGCATGATGCTCTCGAGAGGAGCCTGCATAGCGCTGAGGGGGAAGACAGGATTCCTTTCAGGATTCGTGATGAGCTCTATCGGGTGACCATCAGGAGCTCGGACCTCAACCAGCCGGTCAACGTCAACATGATGTCGACTGGCACGAAGAGAATCATCTGGCTGCTTACGAACGTGGTGATGGCGAATGCGCACAGCGCTCAGTGTCTTGGAGTAGAGGAGATAGAAACCAGCATCCACCCTAGGATGCTCCGGCAGTTACTCGAGATTTTGGACGAGAACATCGGTGACACAGCCTTGCTCGTAACGAGTCACTCCCCGCTTCTCATTCAATACCTCAAACTGAGGCAGATATACCTCGGCGTACCGAACGAGACCGGCGTCGCCAGGTTCAGGAGCATTCGAGATGATGCTCTTGACAGTATCCGCTCCTTTGCATATGACCGGGGGCTCGGGTTTGGCGAGTACCTGTTCGAGCTCATGTCCTCGGATGGCGAGGATGCCGAAGTGCTCGCCAATTCGCTCGAGGAGTAGGGATGGGCGAGGAGGGCAATTATGCGGGGGGTATCGCCCTGATCGTCGAGGGTGCCACCGAGAGGGTCTTTTATTCCGAGCTCATCAGATCACGAGCCTTGGTTCATGGGGCTACCGTCGAGAGGGCCTCCGATGGCGATGGGACAAACTTTTTGGTAACGAGGCAAGATGGGTCGTCGGAACTGGTGAAGATCAATAATGTCGGTACGGTGACCCAGATGACGAACTCGGCTGAGTGGTTCCTCAGGGCATGCGTCGCAAGGCACAGGAGCATCCCTTGGCATGTGTTCTTGGGATACGACACGGACGACTATTTTGCACGCATCACGAAGTTCCATCAAGGAGACTGGAAGAGGCTGAGGGACGATATCACTTCAGAAGCCGCCTCGGTTACTGACCTAGCTGCCAGCGCGGACATAGAGGACATCATGCTCTGCGACTACGATGGGGTACTCGCCTTCCTGGGCCTTCGGGAGGACACGCAGCTGCCAAAGGGCCGAAAGGGAAAGGTGCGGATGAGGCAGCTCCACCGGATGGTGGCCATCAACCGACCATATCACGAGGGCGAAAGGGCGAGGCCTCTGGTGCAGGCACTAGACATGGGAAAGATTGTCAAGAGTGCGCCCATACCGCTCGGTACGCTCGAGGCCACTCTCTTTGGCTAGATGCAGAGACGAGTGTAAAAATCGAGGGATCGAAAGTGACATTCGTTTACACACATAGATAGTCCTCCCAGCATGCAAGGGCCTTCTCTGAGAACGAATGTAACTTTACTGACGTATGCGGGGTTAGCCTTGCGTGTGTGCCCACGAGCTTCCAGTACATCTGGAAGCCGGTTACCGCAATGTGTCGGAATCTGGATTCGCAAGGGATGGCGCTTCCCCTATTCCGTGGGTAGAGGGTGACGGGAACGGGACGCTACGTCTGCTTGCCCACTGTCGAAGCTCAGTCACGCCCAGAACAGCACGCCCTGCAGAGGCAGCGGAAGAACGAGAGTACAAGCCTTGGTTAGCGCCGGGCGATTATAGCCCAGCTGATGCGATTTGTGTCACCGCTGACACTCGTTCGACCAGGGACGTCCCCGAGGCGGGGAGAGGGCCGCCATCCTGCGGCTATGAGGTATACTGAAAGCACGTAGGAAGAGCCGTTGCAAAGCCCATCCGCCGAGCCCCATGGCCTGAAGCACCCGATAAAGCAATCTGACGTTTCACTCACGGCATCGTGATATTGGGGTGCCTCACGCTCCGTTACGCCGCCATCGTCACCATGAGACGTCGGGTCAGCTAAGGAGCTGCGGAACTACGGCGAGCTGGCAGGTCACTACGACAGCCAGGTCACGATGGATGTCTACACCTACATCAACAAGGACGCCAAGCGCGGGGCCGCGGGCGCCGTGCTCAAGATGCCCTGGGCATGCGGACGCGGGGTCGGTGCGCTCTGCGAGAGGCTCGACATAGACCCTAAGGATCTATCTTTGCTCGGGAGACAGACCGGTATGCTAGCCTAACATCTGAGCGCTACAGCTTAGTCAGCAATCTGCGGTTAATTTAGCCCCCACTAGCACTAACAGTATCGTGGAACGGCAAGGATGAGGTATGTGTCACTTGAGATTATGAAACATGTGGAGGAGTATTTTGAAAGATAATGATGCTTTTGATCGAGTAAAAAGATTAACAAAAGATACTGCATCAACTTGGAAGCAAGCGCCAGGAGCAGCACCATATGAAGTGTCTGAGGTAATGGGTCGCGCAATGATTTGGATGGTTGATCTAACTAATGCACTGCATACTTGAATTGAGAAGGGTGAGAATATGACGGAGGGTGAGCTAATTCTTGCCCGAATCAACATCGGCATACTTGTAGAATGCTGGCTTAGATTCTTCTACAGTATTTATAAAACCGATTATCTGAAAGATACACGAAAGCTACCAAGAAAAAGTCCAGATAAAAATGCCACATTTCAAGAGCTTCAAGAGTTTTCTACCGGTATCCTGTGGGATAATAATGAAGACTCTATGTATAAGTAGATTAACAGAGTCAGAAAATCTAGGAATGCAGTACACGCTTTTCTTTATCATGATATAGGATCGAATAATCAGTTTTTGGATGACATTGAGGAATTATATAAATTTGTAGATAATATTGTGATGACGCTTCCGCCCCTTGAAGATGTCCTTGCCGAGAAGTGGGAATCCGAGCACTACCATTAGAACGTTCCAATATCAATGGCTCTTCGGGGTTTGTGTGGGTTGACGTCCCGATGAAAACGCCACCCCAACGGCGGCGTCACTACTCATGTAGGCTTTTTTCAACCAAGAGGAAAACGGCCACCGAGAAGGCACCACTGCCATGTCAAACAGTGTACTCAAGGAGACCCTGGGGTCGGACCGCTCTATGATCGAGGGAGGCTCCACAATCGTCTCGGCGAGTTCCCGGAGGCGCGCGCCGAGATGTCCCGTTTGCAGCAGGTGCTACGGCGGCTACGACCGACCTCGACGCCTCCCGGTGCTACCTCGAGTACGCGCCCCTGCGCGTGGGGTGCCCCGAGTATGGCGTGAGGGCCGAGACGGTGCCTTGGGCGCACTCGGCGACAAGCAGGTTCGCTTCTGCCTTCGAGGACTAGGTTGCGTGGCTGTTTTGGTTCAATAAGAACTGCGTAGTCCCTTTTGTTCAAAACAACTTGACAGAACACACGCAAGGCGGGGCGCAGGCGGGAGGACATCCCGGGATCGATCGAGCTCGGGGTCCCAGACGCCCGCGTCGAGGCGGCGAGTGACAAGATCAAGGTCGCGACCGAGCAGGGCCACGGGTTTCACGACATCGACAACCCCATGGCCCTCGTGATGCCCGGGTGCTCGGACCTGAGGCCCACGCTGCCGGGAAGGACGGTGGTGACGTGATCTCCTACCCACACG
>ERZ773043.433-NODE-433-length-24703-cov-4.370091_pt1 | contig 24703 bp, 18 predicted proteins | sample MGYA00580636_ERZ773043 | MGnify/ENA primary metagenome ERZ773043 (study PRJEB29015, sample SAMEA2737992) | human oral metagenome | biome: human oral; feature: human-associated habitat; material: dental | place: China | collected 2065 ...
GGGGGAGGCTGTCGACAATATGACTGCACAGTTTCTAAGCTAAAGATCGGGTTGGCGCCCAGGCGTTTAGGGTGCTGAGGGTGGGTGTGGTTGCTGTTTTCCGGAGGGCGGCAGCATATTCGATAAGCTTGGATTTCGACCAACAGCACTTCACACTGGCCTGCTGTACAAAGGTTTTCGGGCAGAATATGGGGTGTGGCTCCGCGGGTGCTGCACAAACCTGGCAAATTGTGCTGCACAGTTTCTAAGCTTGGATTCCCCTTGCGGGTGGGGGAGCATCTGGGGTTTTGGGGCGTTCATGGTGTTCTGAGAATGGAAACCATGCTTAGGAAATGTGCTGTGTTGTGTTGAGGGGTTAGTGAGTTGGTGAGATTGTGAGTTGATTAGGTTGTGAGTTTGTGAGATTGTGAGGTTGTGAGGTTGTGAGTTTGTGAGCTGATGAGGTTGTGAGGTTGTGAGTTGAAGTGGTAATGAGTTGAGGTGGTTGTGAGTTGATTAGCTTGTGAGGTTGTAAGTTGGTGAGGTTGTGAGTTGGTCAGGTTGGTGAGTTCGTAAGGTTGTGGGCTGATAAGATGGTAAGTGGATGAGCTAATGAGTGTGGGAGTTCGTGGGTTATTAAGTTCGTTATCTGGCAAATTGATGCACGCGCTTAATCATTAAAAATGATTTAGGGGACGTAAGCCCTACCGCCTACGTCCCCTAAAAACAGCCTTACGGCTGTTCTAAAGACATGTTCTAATTCTTAGATGTAGCCTTTGGTTTCTTCAATTCCAACTTAGGAATTTTTATCTTTTGGCCTTCTTTCAGTTCCTTCACATTTCCGTTAACGGCCTCAATGTAGCACTCCATACCAGGACCTAACATGCTTTTGCTTAGCGAATAGAGCGTTTGACCTTTTGTAACCGTTACCACATGGGCAATGCCCACAATCTTATAAGCACCCGTTCTCACGCGGGCATCTTTCTCGTATTGCTTATAGTTTTGGCTTTCGTCTGTGTTGGCCTTAGCCTTTTCTTGCTTTGGTGCAGGCTTATCCGCCGTTTTTTCGGCAGGTTTCTTATTCTCGGAGGCTGTTGCAGCAGGTTTCTTATCGTCTGCTTTCTCTGCCTTTTTCTCAGCATTTTGTGCTATCTTCGCCTCGCTAGCTGCCAAATCGGCTTTGGTTTGGGCATCTATTAGCCTGTTTATCGAGTCTTCGCGTGCCGAATCGGCAGGCGAAAGTGCTTGTTCGGATGCCTTTGAATCAGAAGGCTTAGAGGTGTTCAGGAGCGTTTCGAGGTGCGAAATGCGGTTGTCCTTCAGCTGCATTTGGTTCCATAGATACCAAGCCACACCACCAGCAACAACAATAAGGCCAACAACACAGGCCACAATAAGCCTTCTGCGCTTTCTTCTGCGTTCCTCCTCTTCCCATTCGTCCTCTTCATATTCATACGAACTTTCATCCGTGTCGCCGTCTTCGTCAGAATCCTCTTCGTCAGTTTGAAGTTCGGTTTCCACATCCGAGCGGTCAGTGTTGTTGTTTTCCGTGTCTGCTGATGTCGGCTCCTCTTCTGTTTCAGCATTCTCATCAACAAGTGTTTGGCTTTCGACAGCAGACACCGCACAAGCCGCTTGTACAGGTTCGCACTCGCTATCGTCGTGGGTTTCGGTAGCTACAACATCATTGTCGGCATCAAACCTATCTTCTTCTTTCGCGTGTTCGTCTTCCACGTCATCGGTTGTTTCCACCACATCGCTTACCTCTGCGCTGTCTACAACATCCATCTCAGGGGCATCAGGCATTTCGTCTGCCTGCTCAGAAAGCACCTCAACCGATTGGGTTTGTGGCAGTGTTTCTTCCGTTTCCGCATCAGAAAGGAAGTCGGGCGCGTCTGTTTCGGTTTCAATGGCAGTCTCCTCCACCGCTAATTCAGTATGCTGAACAACACTTTGTTCTGGTTCGTCCTGGTTTTCGCCACCGTTAAGCAAGCGCAACTGGTCGGCAGTGAGGGTAAGTTGGCTTATTGAATTCACTGCGTTTTCTGTCGTAGCGGTTGGCAGTTGGTCGCCATTAAGTGCCGAAAGCTGTTGCATGGTGAGCACATGGCTCTTTTCGGGAGACTTCTTAACCGGCACTTCCGTTTCGTTAATCACTTCCGTGGGTGTGCTAGCCAATGCGTCGGCAGCTTGATTCACTGCTGTTTCAATCTTAGAAGGCGGCAAAGTAGAGGTGGGTGTCGCCTCCGCACCGTCCGAACTATCGTTCAAGGGCGCGAGTTCTGCGTCTGATGTCGTCTCCGTCCAGTCCATTCGTTCCAACTCTTTCAAGTCAACACCATCGTTGATAACCACCGTATCGAATTGTGCAAAGGGCTTGTTCACCAAATCTTTCATGGTGCTGTCGGGCGTAAATGATATTTTGTCGCGCCCATCAATGATTATCGGCTCGCCCGTGTTAACGTCAACGCTCTTACGCGCGCTAACGCTCATCACCTTAAACGTGCCAAGCCCTTTTAGCTTAACTTGCTTATCATCGTTCAATCCCACGTTAAGCGTATCGAACATTGTTGCCACAAAGTTCTCGGCCTCTTTCAAAGAAAGCTTGTTTTTGTTGACAAGAGCCATTGCCAACTCGCGGATACCAACTCTGTTATTCATCTTCACCTCCATTTTTGAGACGTTCCTTAATGGAAGCCGTGGGCCTAAAATTCAACACGAGTTTAGGTGGAACTAGCATGCGCTGCTGGGTGGCCGGGTTGACTACCACGCGTTCGAGTCGTTTTTTCACTTCGAATGTGCCGAATCCAGGTATCGAAACGACGTCGCCCTCGTCGAAACGTACAGCCATTTCGTCGATGACGTTGCGCACTAAGGTTTGGGTTACGGTCTGTGTATAACCCGTTTGTTGCGCTAGTTCGGTTATAAACTCTTTGTTGTTCATTCTATTTCACCATATAAGTCAAATTCTTCACTGTCGGTGATGCGCACGTTATAGAAACTTCCAACGCGCAATTTCACCGTTGCTGGGATAAGCACTTCGGGGTCTACCTCTGGCGAAGACCACTCCGTTCTCCCTATATAGTAGTCGCCTTCCTTTCTGTCGATAATCACTCGGAGCGTTTTGCCCACTTTTTGGGCCTCTACCTCCGCACTGATATCCTGTTGCAGGGCCATCAGTTGGTCCAGTCGGCGTTGTTTCACTTCGTCTGGTATGTCGTCCTCGTAATGTTTTGCGCTATAAGTACCTTCTTCTTCGGAGTAGGCAAAGGCCCCCATGCGTTCGAAACGCGCCCATTTCACAAAGTCGAGCAACTCGTTAAAGTCGTCTTCCGTTTCTCCCGGAAATCCAACCATCAAGGTTGTGCGTAGGTGAATGCCGGGTATTTCTTCGCGAATGCGCTTAATCAGTTCCATCGTTTGCGCCTTGGTTACATGCCGGTGCATGCGTGTGAGCATGTTGTCGGATATGTGTTGCAGGGCGATGTCGATGTATTTGCACACGTTTGGCTTGTTCTTGATGACTTGGAGCAGGCTGTGGGGGAACTGATTGGGGTAGGCATAGTGCAACCTTATCCACTCCACGCCCTTGATGTCGGCCATTTCGCTAATCAAATCGGTTATCTGGCGTTGCCCATCGAGGTCTACACCGTAATAGGTAAGCTCTTGGGCAATGATTTGAAACTCTTTTACGCCCTGCGAAACCAAGCTGCGCACCTCTTCAAGAATTTCTTCCTTGGGGCGACTTACGTGCTTGCCCGTGATAAGCGGTATGGCGCAATAGGCGCAACTGCGGTCGCAACCTTCGCTAATTTTGAGGTAGGCATAATGGCGGGGCGTGGTAATGCTGCGCGTTCCGTTGCACGATGCGATGACACCTTTCCCTAAATCTTTAAGCAAGTTTTTGTAATTGAACTTGCCGTAGAACTTATCCACCTGCGGTATTTCCTGTTCCAACTCCTTTTGGTAGCGTTGCGACAGGCAACCCATCACGTAAAGCTGCTTTAAACGCCCTTCTTCCTTGGCTTGTGCAAACTCTAAGATGGTGTTGATGCTCTCTTCTTTTGCACTTTCTATGAAACCGCATGTGTTGATAACAACGATTTCTCCATTCGGTTTTTTGCTGTCGTGCACGCAGTGGTATCCGTTCGCTTCAAATTGCTTCATCAGCAATTCACTATCAACGAGGTTCTTTGAACACCCCATTGTGATGATGTCAACCTGATTTTTTTTCATTCTAATGTTTGAGTACTTATTGAGATGTAGCCTTGTCCGCACGAACAACGTGGGGAACGAAGAGGCACAGCACGAATGCAGTGGTGCTCTGGCAAGGCTAATGGGGGATGTTAGCCCCGTTTATTCATTGTAAGTTCATGAGTTTGCAAGTTCGCGAGCTAATATGGCTTCTGATATTTCTCTCGTTTAAAAGCTTACGAACTTGTTACCGAGAAGGACAAGGACTTGGAGATTGAAGCGCTCACAAGTTCGCCCAATTACGAACCCAGGAACCTTAGTTATTCATTGAAAAGCGAATCAACGAAATGCTGGCGGTTGAAGAGTTGTAGGTCTTCCATGCCCTCGCCTAGGCCAATGTACTTAACGGGAACTTTTAATTGGTCGCTGATGCCAATCACCACGCCTCCCTTGGCCGTGCCGTCGAGTTTGGTAATGGCCAATGCGGTGATGTTGGTAACGGCCGAAAACTGCTTGGCTTGCTCGAAAGCGTTCTGCCCTGTTGAGCCATCTAGCACCAATAACACTTCGTTGGGAGCCTCGGGCAGCACCTTTTTCATCACTTCCTTTATCTTTTTCAACTCGTTCATCAGTCCCACCTTATTGTGTAGTCGGCCTGCGGTGTCGATGATAACCACGTCGGCACCGTTGGCTTTGGCCGAACTGAGCGTATCGAATGCAACCGATGCGGGGTCGGAACCCATCTGCTGTTTCACAACGGGCACACCAACGCGCTCGCCCCAAATGCAAATCTGCTCTACGGCAGCAGCCCTGAAAGTGTCGGCGGCTCCAAGATAAACCTTCTTTCCTGCCTGCTTAAACTGGTGGGCAAGCTTACCTATGGTGGTTGTTTTGCCCACTCCGTTCACGCCCACCACGAGTATCACGTATGGATTGCCCGTTTCGGAGAGTTCCCAACTATCGTTGTCTTGCGTGTTGTTCTCGGAAAGCAGTGCAGTAATCTCTTCTTTCAGGATGTTGTTCAGTTCGCTTGTTGAGACGTACTTGTCGCGAGCCACGCGTGTTTCAATTCTCTCAATGATTTTCAACGTAGTGTCTACGCCCACGTCGGATGTGATTAGGATTTCCTCCAAGTCGTCGAGAACCTCGTCGTCAACCTTCGACTTTCCGGCTATCGCACGCGTTAACTTGCTGAAAACGCTTTGCTTGGTCTTTTCCAAGCCTTTGTCTAGCGTTTCTTTCTTGCTTTTGTTGAAAAACCCGAATATGCCCATTTCGTTTCTTTTTGCTGCAAAGATACTTATTTTTATTTAGAAAACCTACACAAGTACGCGTTTAGTGGGCTATTGTTTGTGCGTTGGCATCAACCGAAAGCGGGGTTGCACTGGCACAAGTAGTTGGAAAGTGCATTCTGATACAACTATAATGGGGATGTGATTAAATTTTTGTCGCAAAAGTTTGTAGATTTAATGAAAGTATATAATTTTGCAGCAATACAACACACAAAAGGTTGAAAACCGACTATCGGGGTGTCTTTGTGCAGACGGCACATTTATGCGAACCCCCTTTCAATAAGCAATCATCGCGAGAAAGATAATTAATCATATATGAAACAAGAAAAAAAAGCTTTGACTCTTAAAACACTTAGCAAAAGCAACGTGTGGAGCATACAAGAAAATGACGTGTTCAGAATGTGGGAAGCTGCTGAAAAAGACGCTGACCTAAAAGATAACGCACGCCATTATATGGACGTTGTGAAAAGCGCGTTTGAAGCAGAAGAGATAAAGATAGACCGACCTGAAATCATAAAGAAGTATGAGGACCGCGGATTTAAGGTGGGAGCGATAAGGCTGGAAGAAGGACAAAAGACAAAACTGGCCATTAAGAAACGCCCCATCATGCGTGTAACCGACCTTACTTACGAAAACATACGCCACATTTCGGCGGCAAAACTTATCGAAGTGCTCGACAGAAACTTTGGCGGAGGCTGGGACTCGCTGTCACAAAGCGTGAAAGACATCATCGAAAGCGGCTTTGAGGTGAGCACGACCGTATTACCAAAGGACCGTCTGCACAAGAAAGGCGGCATGTTCGACAAGAAGACCGAAGACGGATTTGAAGCCCTTGAAATAGAGAAAGGCACGTGGGTTGAGGCCATTTTCGTTAAGGAAAAGCCCGAATTGGAAAAGGTTTCATCCCGACTTGACGACGACTTTGCGGGCGGAAAGAGCCTTAGCGACAGTGATGAAGACAACGAGGACGACGAGGACGAAGTTAACGATTCCGAAAGACAATATAAGGACGATGATGACGACGACTCGTTCGACGAGGACATCCTCACCGAAGAAAGCTACCGAACAACGTTCGAAGAAGACAACGACGAACTGAACATGGAGGCCGAAAACATCGGTGAAGACGAGGACAATTACTAATTTCACAATAACATGGCATAGGATTTAAGGGGCGAAACCTTATGGTCTTGCCTTTTATTTCCTACTGTAAAGATGATAGATATTGTTATACCTATATATAAGGAGCGTGCCGACACAGACGATTGCATTGCCTTGAAGCAGGCTTTTAATGTGTTGAAGAACCACCCTATTACCTTCGTCCACCCCAAAAGCCTTGACATTACTGCCTACAAAAGTTTTGGAGATGCAAACTTTAAGGCGTTCGACGATCGTTTCTTTAAAGACATTCGCGGGTATAACAATCTTATGTTGAGCGTAGATTTCTACAAGGCCTTCAACAAAACATACATTCTTATCTACCAAACGGACGCGTTTATCTTTAAAGACGACCTCGCGTTGTGGTGTAATAAGAACTATGATTATGTGGGCGCACCCTGGATACGCAGCAGTGAACGGATGCCATTACCTAAGCGGATATGGGACAATCTGGTGTGTTACGGGCTACGGGTGGTAAATTATCATGGTAACAGAAGAACTCAAAAAAACAAAACGCTGCTATATAACGAGGTGGGGAATGGCGGCTTTTCGCTTCGCAAGAGAGAGAAAATGATTGCTGTTCTCGAACAACTACCCTTGCAAGTACAAGCTTACCTAAATCCGAAGAACAACAACCCATTCTTTGCCGAGGATGTTTTTTTCAGCGTAGAGCCTCAAAGAAATGGTCTGAAGCTGAGCAAGCCCAACTACAAGGAGGCGTGCCGTTTCGCAATAGAGAACAAACCCGAATTGGCATTAAGCCTTAATGGCGGCGAACTGCCGATGGGTTGCCATCGTTGGAACAAAGAAAGCAGACCCTTTTGGAGCCGTTTTATAGATTATGGAACATAAAGAATTTGAAGGAAAATCAATCATCATGGCAGTTCCCAACCACTTTGGACTGCCTGAAAGGTTTAAGGAGAACTTGGAATTTCTAGGTTTCAAGGTGTTCTTGCTTAAAAACGACGAACACGTTTCCATACCGTTGAAAGACAAAATAATACATGCGTACAACAAATGGGTACACAAAGACAAAAGCTACAAGCGACTGTTGAAGAACAAAATGAGCAAAGAAAAGCAGTTGGCACTGCTTTCTACCTTCGATAAAGCCGACTATGCACTCTTTATTCGCCCAGACTTGTTCGACTACGACGTGGTGAACGCAACGAAAGAAAAAGTCGATAAGATTGTGGCATACCAATGGGACGGAATCAAACGCTATCCGTTGGTGAAGAACTATATTGCCTTGTTCGATAAGTTCTATGCCTTCGACAAGAACGATGTGAAGGAGAACCCGAACCTACATAGCGCCACCAACTTTTATTTCGACGACATAAAGCCTACCAAAGAGGTTGAGAAAGGAACGGTGTTTTTCTTAGGTACCTACATGAGGCACAGGCTCACGTTGCTTCAACACTTAGGAGCGGAGCTAATAAGCCGTAAGCTTATCCCCCATTTCTTTTTGCTTTCCAAGAGAAGACGTAGGTCGCTTTGCGAAGTAAAGATTATCTCTAAGGGATTTTCCTTTAAGCAAAGCATTGAATTGATGCAAAAATCAGAGTTCTTACTCGACCTGCACAATTCGATTCACAATGGTCTTTCGTTTCGTACTTTTGAGAGCATCGGTTACAATAAAAAACTAATTACCGACAATAAACTAGTGCGCGACTACGACTTTTATAATCCCAACAACATCTTTGTATTCGAAGACAACAACTTCAAAGGTCTTGAAACCTTCATCAAAGCCCCGTATCAACAAGTAGATACAGCCATTAAGCAGAAATATAGCTTTACAGGCTGGCTACAAAAAATACTGGAATAACGGAAATAAGAAGTCGGTTTGTTGTTCACTATTTCATGGCCTCAACAGGCTGACATAGAAAGACGTTCAGTTCCGATAGCCTTGCAACATATTGTATCTAGGCCAATGTAGACCGGAGGAAAGAGTATGACATTAAGAGTTAGATTAAGAAACATCGTCACATTATGAAGCCCAAAATCTATTTTATTTGCCCAAACAACAAGCTAATCAGTGGCGGAGTAAAACAAATTTACCGCCAAGTGGAAGTATTAAACAACCATGGAATAGACGCTTATGTTCTATTAGACAAAGAGCCAAAGCAGTGGTGGTTTAAATCGCAAGCCGCGATTGCTTACAGTCCTTATATATATTATATGCTCCAACATATCTTGCTAAACAGGATGCTTACCCTAAGAAGAAAACTTAAACGGTGGCGGTTAAGCAAGAAAAGCGTTAGCATTGCGCCGAACGACATACTTGTCATTCCCGAAATATATGGTGCAGAGTTTAATAAGATATTGCCAACAAACAGAAAGATTATCTTTAATCAGAATTGTTATTATACATTTAACATCTACGGCATAACCTCCAATCATACCGAGATAAACTATAACACCAAAGATATACTTGCTGCAATCGTCGTTTCAGACGACTCGTTAGCTTATCTGAACTACGCCTTCCCCACGGCTAATGTATATAGGATACATATAGGAATACAGGATACCATCTTTAATTATAGTGAGATAAAGAAGAAACAAATATGCTTTATGCCCCGAAAGCTAAGCCAAGACGTAACCCAAATTGTGGAAATCCTTAAAAAGCGAGAGGCATTAAAAAACTGGGACTTCGTTTCCATCGACAATAAAACAGAGCAAGAGGTTGCCCAAATCATGAAGGAAAGTGTTTTCTTCTTGAGCTTCAACCACAGAGAGGGCTTTGGACTCCCACCCGTAGAGGCTATGGCTTGTGGATGTTATGTCATTGGCTATCATGGTGAGGCAGGCAGAGAATATCTTAACCCTGAGTTCTCCACAACAATAGAATATGGAAACATCATTGCTTATGCCCAAAAGGTAGAAGAGATGGTAGTGGCATTCGAGCAGGCTCCCCAGTCTGTTTTAGACAAAGGACGAAAGGCATCAGAGTTCACACTAAACGAGTATTCGATGGAGAGACAAGAACAGGACATTATCCACACTTGGAAACAAATTCTGAAAGAAACGGATGCGACTGATAAAAGCGAAAAGGTGAAAAGGTAAAAAAGCGGAAAGAAGGCTGCACCTATCGAGTTGCAGAGTACCGAATAAGTTGACACTTTACCTCAAACAAAAGAAAATAAAAACATGGTAAAGTACAATTAAAACAGAGATAATTCTGTTACTGAAGTCGTCTTGACTTTTAGTATTTCTACAAATTGAGAGGAGATTACGCCTTTGTGTTGCTAAACCTAAACACCCCGCTAGTGTACAACGTGCCGGACAGAAATACAATGAAATCTGAAGTTCTGCCCCATTTGTATGTGGTAAAACGTGGCTACGTCTAAAAAAGTGTTCGGGCCGATGTTTTTCAATGCGGTCTCAACAAGCAGAAAACCGCTTGTCAATGGCCGATTACTTCTGCGTTTCCATGAAGCTGTTGCCGTTGTCCGTGTGCAGCATGCCCTGCAACCGCTCGCGCTGGTCGTCGCAAGCCTTCATGTTTTCTGTGCAGCTGACCACTTGCAAATGTTTACTGCAAACTCGTTTTGTCTAGTTTTCAGCGATAAATTTAACATTATGAGTGCCTTCGTTGTTCACCAATCGCCCACCTTGCCGCAAAAAATCGATTCTCGCGAAGGTTTGTTTTGATGCTAAATAGGATTAGCATGTGTATGCGGCAAAATGTATTTTTATTTGAAGAGATCGCCATTTGCACCTTTTTTGGGGCCATTTGGTACAAAACAGAGTGCGTTTTGCCGCTAAATGGAGTGCGTTTTGGTGCTAAATGGAGTGCGTTTTGGTGCTAAACGCAAGGCATTTTGGTGCTAAACGCAAGGCAAAATGCCGCAAAATACGAGACGAAAAGCATAAATATCCGCTGCAAATGGTATAAACAAAACCCTTTCTAGCCATGAAACACATGGCTAGAAAGGGCAAAATAGCCGTTAAAAGTGGGGTTTTAGGGGCTAAAAGTGCGTAATTGGAGTTGAAAAAATACGAGCCGGCAACCAAACTAGAAAGGCTAAATGGTGCAAAATGCACGCTCTTTTCTTGAAAACAGACAAAACAAAAGATGTAAAAGGCTAGAAATAGTGGCTTTTTACCTACTTTTTAGCCTATATTTTCGCTAGAACGGAGCGAAAATTAAAACAATATTGTAAAATAAAAGATAAAAATTTAAACTTTTGAGTTGATGAGTTTTTGGGTTGATGACTTGATGAGATGGTGAGCTTCTGAGTTAGTGAGGTGCCGAGCTGATGCCTTCGGTAGATGTTGAGCTTTGGTGATTTTATAAGCCAGTGAGTTCACTTGTGCTGCACTCCTCTCAATTTGTAGAAAGACTAAAAGTCAAGACTACTTCATTAAGTACACATTATCTCGGTTAAAGCATCGGTACTAGCCGCTTGTACTGATACTACAAAGCGCTTGTAATGTGGCTACGATTGGGATTGTAGTGCGGCAACATGTTGTGTACTGAGATTAGTTGAAAGCAAAGTGAGGTAGACAAACAAAGTGCAGAGCCTATTCTTTTGCCTATAACTTATCCACTTGTTAGCACGTTAACTAGTCAACCGAAAAGGCGAAAACGACTTGTTCTACTCCTTTCCTTGTTCATTTCTACGCCTTTGGCGTTCCTCATAGTGTTTTATCACGTCCTCAATGGGGCCCATGTGATACTTCCCCGTTTCCCTGTCGTAACGCATTTCGAACTCGGCGCGGGTTCTTTTCCAGCGGTTGTGGCTCCAAAGATACATCGCAGGGTCTTTTCGTATCGACTGTTCCAGGCGTTGGAAGTACATGTCTGTTATGCGATAGTCTTCAAACTCCTTGGCTTTGTCGGTCAGCAACTGGAAATCGCATTGGTAATATCCTCGCCCTTTACGCGAGAGCGATGCGTAAAACACCACCTGATTCATACGCTTCATAATACGTTCCGAACCTGTAAACACAGGCGTATCGTGGTTAAGGAAATCTAGCCAATGATGAATGTTAAACCAATTAGGCACTTGGTCGGCTATATATCCCATCACGATGGGCTGGCCTTCCTGCTGATATTTGATGGTCTTTCTTAACGACTCTTGCATAGACACGCACACGGCGCCGTTCTTTTCGCGAGTTACCTTGAACAACTTATCGAAGACAGGGTTTTCCAATGGGTGGTAAATTTGTGTGCACAGCCCGTTAGACCGTAACCAAAGCGGTAGAGAGGTTATCCACTCCCATTGTCCGTAATGCCCTAGATACACGCCACACGAACGCCCTTCGGCCACATACTTGTCGATAAGGTCGGTCCCTGTGAACACCATTCTGCGCATCAGCTGCTCCTTACTCATAGCCGAGAACTTCACCGTCTCTGCGATATAGTCGCAAAACCAATGGTAGAAATCGTTAACGAGCCTAGCCAACTCTTCTTCCGATTTTTCTGGAAACGAGCTTTCCAAGTTGGCCCTTACTATTTTAAGCCTATACTTTATCACGTAACGAACCAGTATATAGAGGCAATCGGACATGAAATAATGAAACCAAAAGGGAAAGCATGCCAGAACATTCCAGCAAGTTCGCAAAAGGCGATACAGCAATTTATCTATCTTTCTCATTGTGTTCAAAACAAAATAACCTATGGCAACAGCTTATCGTTAACCATCCTATACATGTATTGTTGTATGATGGCCTTCACCTCAAGCTCCATTTTCGCCTGTTCCTTAACTTTTCCTTTGAGGTTATTCTTCATCAAGAGGTCGTCAAGCGCATACACACCCTTAGTCTGCTTGCCATCAAACTGCAACACATAGCCATACTTCACATATTGGTAAGTGCCGTTAAGATAGTTCACGGCGTAGGTTTCTTCCATCGGCGTAGACATCAAGTCGCAACCGAAAGAAAGGAAGGGCTTGTCGTAACCCAATATGTTGAGCACCGTTGGCAAGATATCTATCTGCTGGGCAATGTCGTCGTGCATGCCTGGTTCTATTTCGCCGCTGGGATCATAGATAATGATAGGCGAGCAAAATCCACCTATATCCGTTTGATATTGAGCATGGTCGCTCAGGTTGGTGTGGTCGCTTGTCAGTACAAAAATAGTGTTCTTGAACCAAGGCTGTTTGCGTGCGCTCTCGAAGAACTTACCTATGGCCATGTCGGTATACCTGATGCACTTATGTATTGGCAAGCCCTCTTCGGGATAAGTTTTCTTATACTTGTTGGGGATAACGTATGGCGTATGCGAGGATACGGTGAAAACGGCCGTCATGAAGGGCTGTTTCATCTCGCCCATCTTCGTGCAATAGTATTGCAAGAAAGGCTCGTCCCAAATGCCCCAATGCCCATCGAAGTCGGCATCGCCGCCAAAACGCGGGTCGGCAGCATAGTCTTCTCGCCCATAATACTCCTTAAATCCTGTTTTCTTAGCAAAGGCCAAGAACCCCATGCTACCCCTAATGGCCCCATGAAAGAAGGCGGTGTTGTAGCCCTCGTTAGACAATATCCCAGCCAAGCCCGTGAAATTGTTCACCGATTGGGGCGTAAGCACAAACGGCTCGATAAACATAGGGATGCCACAAAGCACCGAGGGCATGCCGTCGATGCTTTTGCGCCCATTGCAATAAGAGTATTTGTAGGTGGTGCTTTGTTCAATCAGCTTGTCTACATAGGGCGTATAGCCTTTGTAATTACCGCCTTCCAAGTCTTTGTTTAGTGCGCCAATATATTCTCTGCCGAAACTTTCCACAATCAGCACCACCACATTCTTCTTCTCTGTTCCAAACGGGTATGTGAATTGGTGGATGGGTGTGAACACCTTTTCCGCCTCTTCTTGCGTCTTGAAATAATCGGGAACAACAAACACGCTCTTGCCAATGGTGCGTATTAATGCAAAGGGTGTGTTCAGAACCAAGGCGCATTCGGTTGGTCTATCCACGTATTCGTTGGCGTTACTGATGGTAATGGGCCTTATGTCTCCGCTTAGTCCGCCGCGACATGCACCGATAACAATTGGCGTAAAGGCGACCAACAGCAACAATTGCACGCCGCTATAAGCCACGCGTTGCTTTACCGAAACGTATTGTTGCGCCCTAACCTTGGGCGTTACGTATAGCTTGCACATGAGAAATATCAGCAATGCAGCCAGCAACACCAAGTACCAATGTTCTAAAAGCTCGCCCCAGAACACATCGCCTAGGTTGTTTTCGTTCTTAAACTCGCTGAAAACGGTGGTCGTGGTGCGCCGAAGGGTGTAAGGGAAGTAAACGGAATCGCCCAAGTTGATTATCAGCGTGAGCGAGTTAACCACAACAAACAGCCACTTACAGACCTTATGATACAACGGTGTTTCTTTCAACCACAGCGGAAAAAGCATCATCACCACATAGAGGGCGTTGGTGTAGAATATCGCCGAGCGGTCGAACATGTAGCCGCCACAGAACAATCGCCACAAACGCGCTGGCGACAGAACGGCACAGAAGTAGTTGTAGTTCTCAAACAAGAACTCTATTCGGGCCACGATATACAAGCCAAAGGCCAAAAGCAGGTTGGCAAGCAACGCTACGAATGGGGCCAACGGACTTTGCATAATGCCCAGATGATGTCTTCTCATATTATATACCTTATTATAAATAGGTGTGGTTTCAGAGCGACTGCATATCGTTCAGCTTACGATAATAGCCATCGATGGCCAGCAGTTCTTCATGTGTTCCACGTTCAACGATGCGCCCTTCGTGCAGCACGCATATCTCGTCGGCATTCTTAATGGTCGACAGGCGGTGGGCAATGGCCACCGTGGTGCGTGTTTTCATCAGCCTCTCAAGGGCGTCTTGCACTAGCCGTTCGCTCTCTGTGTCTAAGGCACTAGTGGCCTCGTCCAATATAAGTATGGGGGGATTTTTAAGTACGGCGCGAGCAATACTTACACGTTGGCGTTGTCCGCCCGAAAGTCTGCCGCCCCTATCGCCAATGTTTGTGTCAAAACCATGTTCCGTCTCCATGATGAAATCGTACGCATTGGCTATGCGTGCTGCCTCCTCCACATCGTGCATAGAGGCATTGTCTACGCCGAAAGTAATGTTGTTATAGAACGAGTCGTTAAACAAGATGGCCTCTTGGTTCACGTTGCCAATAAGCTGGCGCAAGTCGTGCACGCCCAAGTCTTTCACATTGATGCCGTCGATAAGCACTTCGCCCTCTTGTACATCGTAGTAACGCGGAATCAAATCTACCAAAGTAGACTTGCCCGAACCGCTCTGCCCCACCAAAGCCACACTCTGTCCCTTGCGTATAGTTAGATTAATGTGGCGCAACACCCATTGTTCGCCGTACCTAAACGATACGTCCCTAAACTCTATTTGATGTTCAAAGCTGCTTATGTGCACAGGATTTTCCTTCTCCCTGATGTCTATCTCGGCTTTCAATATCTTGTCTATACGCTCCATCGAGGCCAACCCCTTGGGGATGTTATAGCCTGCGCGCGAGAAATCTTTCAGCGGATTGATGATAGAATAAAGAATAACGAGGTAGTAAATAAATGTTGGGCCCTGCATCACCTGATTATTCAAAACCAGTATTCCGCCAAACCACAGCACGATAACTATCATCACCGTACCCAAAAACTCGCTCATGGGATGCGCCAATTGCTGGCGAATGTTCACCTTCATGATGTCGTTTCGGTAGGCACTGTTCACCTTATCGAATCGCGCATTCATCTTATCTTCGGCACAGAAGGCCTTGATTATGCGCAGTCCGCCCAGCGTTTCCTCCACCTGACTCATGGTGTCGCTCCACAACGACTGGGCCTTAATGGAGTTTTGTTTAAGCCGTCGGCCCACATAACCCATGAACCAGCCGAACAAAGGCACGAAAATCAGGGTAAAAAGCGTTAGTTGCCACGAAACAACGACAAGCGTAATGAAATAGGCGATGATAAGAACGGGATTCTTAAACAGCATGTCGAGCGACGACATGATGGAGCCTTCAACCTCTTGCACGTCGCCACTCATTCGCGCAATGAGGTCACCCTTACGTTCTTCCGAAAAGAAACCCAGCGAAAGCGATGTTATCTTGCGATACATTTGGTTGCGGATGTCGCGCACTACACCTGTTCGGATGGGTATGATGGCTGCCGACGACAGGAAGTAGGAAAGGGTTTTGAGCATAGTCATAAAGGCCAACAGCAAGCCTACTACGAGCAGGGTGGTTGTTGCTCCCCACTCCACTATCATTCGCTGAATGTAATAATTCAGGTTGTTTACGATAATGTCTACTAGCTGTCCGATGCTCTCCGCACTTCCCCAAGCCATATACGGCACAGGCTTTGCGGCCTCGCTGGTCTTAAATAGTATGTTCAATATGGGTATGAGCGTTGCGAAAGAGAAGATGTTCAATATCGCAGACAAGACATTAAACACTACGGATAGAGCCAAATATTTCTTATACGGCGGCACAAAGCGACGCAATACTCGTAAAAATTCTTTCATATATAGGATGTTACACACCTGCAAGGGATGCTGTATAATGACATAATATGGTGCAAAGGTAATGCAAATTACGCGCTTTCGCAACTTCTTTACCCTTGTTTTTCATCATCCAGGCCATCTGTTCTGCACCAGGTGGGGTTTCTTAACAATTTTAAGTTCATCTGCTGGGGCGTACATCAGTTTAGTAGACAAGTTGACGAGTTGAGAAGTTGACAAGTTAACAAGCTGATTGGCGCAGCCATCTTTTCACCCTTTCACCTTTTCACCCTTTCATCTTTTAATCGAGCATTAACAGTTGGCATATTATCCATATTTATTAACACAAAAGCCCTAATCGAGTATTGAAACAAGAAAAATTTCATGTTTTTTAGCAATAAGTTTGGTTTATAAATAAAAAAATAGTAAATTCGCATCGAGAAATCAACAAAAGGTAACGACGTGAAGATACTGTCATTTATACTCATGTTATACTCTTTCATGTTTGTTGGCTGCGAAATAAAGATGTGGCACAGCATGAATGGCGATCATGGCGACTGCATTAAGGTGCAACGCTACGACCGCTTAGAGAGTCGTTACCTTACCACTGGCGATTACTCTGCACTACAACAAATGAATACCGATTACCCAACAGAAACACGCACACTAATAGAAAAGGTGTTGCAATTGGGAACAATCGAAGACTCCGAAATACATCATCGCTTTTTGCACTATTATCAAGACACCACCCTGCAAAGACTAATTACCGATGTAGAAGCAGAGTTTAACAACATCAACGATGTTAACGAACAATTCACCCATGCGTTTAGCAAGCTTAGCAAATGGTTCCCTAACTTGCCACAACCAAAGATTTACTCACAGATTAGTTCGTTCGACCAAAGCATCATTGTGGGAAACGGCACCATAGGTGTATCGCTTGATAAGTACATGGGCGAAGACTACACGCTCTACAAGCGCTTTTACAGTCCCGAACAAACCAAAACCATGTACCGCGGTTACATCGTTCCCGACGCCCTGAGTTTCTATCTCCTTGCCCAATATTCGCTAGATAGAAACGACACACGCCCGCAAATTGACCGCGACTTGCACATGGCTAAGATATGGTGGGTGGTTAATAAAGCCACGTCTAAGCAAAGCTACCGCAACAAGTTTGTCGACCAGGTGGACAAATACATGCGTGCCCACCCCAACATCACTTACGAAGAACTTATATCCACCGAAAATTATAAGGCCATGCTGCCTTGAACAATTTGCTCGTTTGCCATTTTGCGAACGAGCAAATTGGTAAACTCATAGTTCTTCAATCCCCACTTTGGCGCGATAAGCAAGCCTTCGGGCGATTGACTAACGAACCTTTCCAACACAAGGTCCTTACGTAGCCGTTTCACATACTCGCAAATCACATCCAAATACTCTTCTACCGTGTACAAGTGGAACGGCTGTTTCATGTACTCCTTGGCCAACAACGTTCCGCGTATTATCTGCATCTGATGTATTTTCAAGATGTCGATGGGCAAGGCAGACATGATTGCGGCCTGCCTAATGCTTTCTTTGGCATCTTCGCCAGGTAGGCCAAGGATAACGTGCGCCCCCGTCTTTATTCCACATTCGTGCGTTCGCTCGATGGTTTCTCGGCTACATTCGAATGTGTGCCCACGCTTAACGCGTTCCAAAGTTTCGTTGTTGGCACTTTCAACGCCATACTCCACAATCAGAAACGTATGCTTGTTAAGCTCTTCCAAATAGCGAAGTAGGGCATCGGGCATGCAGTCGGGGCGCGTGCCAATAACCAAGCCCACCACATCTTCCACCATCAACGCCTCTTCGTACATGGCTTTAAGGCGGTCGATGGTGTCGTAAGTACTGGTGTAAGCTTGAAAATAAGCCAAGTATTTCATACTGGGATACTTGCGAGCGAAGAACTTTTTGCCAGCCTCCAACTGCTCGCCAACCCCTTGTTCAGGTTCACAATAGGCAGGATTAAAGCTGCGATTGTTGCAATAGGTGCAGCCCCCGAACCCCGTATGCCCATCTCTCGTGGGACAAGTAAAGCCCGCATTAACCGATAGTTTCTGCACTTTGAAGGGGAATTGCGTCCTCATCCAGTTCCCAAAATCATTATATGGTAGTTGCATTGTTCGTCTTTTTGTAGTGGTAGGCAACAACAATTGCTCGCCTTTGGTTTGCAAAAGTACGGATTTTTAATTATCTTTGTCCGCAATTACGACTAAAAACATTCAATCATGAAAAAAGTAATCATATCGTGCATGACCTTTCTCTTGTCGTTGTCTAGCGTTTCGGCGGCTGGCACGCTCGACTTGAAAAAGATTACCGATGGTACGTTCGCGCCAGAGTACATCAGCGGCATCAAGCCCATTGCGGGCACCGACCTCTACGCGCAGATAAGCGACGACGGGCAACGCATCGTACGCTATTCGTTTAAGACTGGCAAACAGGTAGACGTTCTGTTCGACGTGAACGACACGCAAGGGCAAAAGGTGAAGTCGTTCGACAGCTACATCCTTTCGCCCGACGGCACGCGCATACTGATTTGCACCAACTCGCAAAAGATTTATAGGCGCACCTTTAAGGCCACCTATTATATATATACTGTGGCATCGCGCCGACTAGACAAGCTATCCGACGGCGGACCACAGCAAAACCCAACGTGGTCGCCCGACAGTAGACAGGTGGCTTTCGTGCGCGACAACAACATTTTCTTGGTGAAACTGCTCTACGACAATGCCGAAAGCCAAGTTACCAAAGACGGAAAGCTAAACGAAGTGATTAACGGCGTGCCCGATTGGGTGAACGAAGAGGAGTTCGGCGTTAGCAGTTCGTTGGTGTTCAACGCCGACGGAACCATGATTTGCTGGGTGCGTTACGACGAGAAAGACGTGAAAACCTTCGCCTTGCAGATGTATCAAGGGCAATACCCTTCACACAAGGAGAACCTAAATTACCCTTCTTCCTTCGAATACAAGTACCCGAAGGCAGGCGAAGACAACGCCAAAGTGTCGGTATGGAGTTTCGACATCAAGTCGCGACAAACCAGAAAGCTCGACGTGCCATTGGATACCGACGGCTACATACCACGTATCAAGACCACCAACAATGCCGACATGATACTTGTTTACACCATGAACCGCCACCAAGACGTGCTGAACGTATATACGGTGAACCCTCGCAGCACCGTTGCACAGCTGTTGGTAAGAGAAAAAGGAGACAAGTATGTGAAAGAAGAGGCCATCGCCAACATCTCGGTTTACAACAATAGCTTTCTACTTCCTAGCGACCGAGACGGCTACATGCACCTCTACCTATACGACATGGGCGGGAAACAGATACGTAAGATAGGCGATGGAAACTACGACATCACCCAAGTTTACGGCTACGACGAGCAAACGGGCGACGTATTTTACCAAGCTGCCGTGCCCACCGCGCACGACAGACAGGTGTTTGTGAACCACAAAAACGGAAAAACAGAATGCCTAACAAAGCAAGAAGGCTGGAACAACGCCATCTTCTCAGGCGACCTGAAATACTTTATCAACACGTGGAGCAATGCCACCACGCCTTACACCTTCACGCTATGCGATGCCCGCGGCAAAGTTATATCCACATTGCTGGATAACAAACAGCTTGTTGCCAAATACAAGCAAGAAGGACTTTCCGAACCCGAATTCTTCTCGTTTACAACAGGCGATGGCGTAAAACTAGATGGTTGGATGGTTAAGCCTGCCAACTTCTCCTCATCAAAGAAATATCCTGTCATCATGTTCCAATACAGCGGACCGGGCAGTCAGCAAGTAGTAAACTCGTGGGGCATTGGCTCGATGGGGCAAGGTGCACTCTTCGACAGGTACTTGGCCCAAGAAGGCTTTATCGTTGTATGCGTGGATGGGCGCGGAACAGGCGGCAGAGGTTCGGCTTTCGAGAAGTCCATCTACCTGCAATTGGGCAAATTAGAGTCGCAAGACCAAGTGGCAACGGCCCGCTATCTCGCCTCACTACCCTACGTTGATGCCAACAACATCGGCATTTGGGGTTGGAGTTTCGGTGGTTTCAACACACTTATGAGCATGAGTTCGGGCGACAACGTCTTCAAGGCAGGCGTTTCGGTGGCTCCCCCCACTTCATTCCGCTACTACGACACCATCTACACCGAGCGATACATGCGTACGCCCAAAGAGAATGCCAAGGGATACGACGACAACGCCATGTCGCGCGCCCACAATTTGCATGGAGCTTTGCTCATTTGCCACGGCTTGGCAGACGACAATGTGCATCCGCAAAACACCTTCGAGTATGCAGAATCGCTTGTTCAGGCCGACAAAGACTTCAAAGAATTGTATTACACCAACCGCAACCATAGCATCTATGGCGGCAACACACGCAACCACTTGTTGCGCCAGATAACCAATTTCTTTAAGGAACAACTGAAATAACCTCGGTTCATCCACCCCAAAAAGCCCCAAACCCTTCTGCTAAGGAAAGGTTTGGGGCTTTTCCGTATAAAACCAGTCACGCCATTGCATAACATCATCCACGCCATTGCATAACACCAGCCATGCCGTTACCTTGCATTAACCACGCCAATGCGCAACATTGGCCACACCATTAGCACCTGGCTAGCACGCCGCATTTTGCTTTACCACCGCAGGCTAGCAAACGTTTCTCGCCTTGCCCTGTTGCGGATTAAGGCTTGGTTTTTACCCAACCTTGTTCACCTTCTTGCACTTGCCAGAAAACTCTTGCACCTCAATCTTGATGATTTCTGTACGATGAAACGATGCCTGCGTGTACTTCTCGCCCAGCTGTTTATGTTCGGGCGATAGCTTGTTGATAAGCAGGTGCAAGGCTTTCATGCGCTCGTCTTCGTCCAATCCCGTTCGGGCTAGGCCATAAATCACCACACTTTCGTATTCGGTGGTGAAATTAGCGGGCAACAAGTTAACGTCGCCCACAATGCAAAGGCACACATGCGGGTTCTTGGCTATGGCCCTTAACTTCTTACCTTCGGGTGCGCAATGCACATATAACGCGCTTTCGCCATCCCAAACATGGTTTACGGGGATGGCATACGGCATGCCTTCCTCGTCTGTCATCGAAAGAACGCCATATTCGGCACCCTCTATCAGCTCTATGGCGCGTTGCTCGGTCAACAGTCGGTCGCGCCTTCTTACATGGTCGTTATTGTATTTCATAACTTCTTCTTTAATGGCAAAATTAAGTATTTTTTGCCACAATAGCCCATAACATTTCATGGTTTATGCGGTTAAAGTGGGTTAATTGCCTTAACTTTGCAGCTAGTTAAACTGCGTATGGGTGGGCCGAACCCCCTCGTTCTCTCCCCCATCCATGCACAAATCACAGCTGCACAATGACAGAAATACACCCCATAGCCCATTTTCGTTCGCCTTTCAGCTCGAAGTTTGGCATACCCAAACAAAGCGGATTGGTGCAAGACGTGCGCGGACAAATTGTTTTCGAACCCGCTTATCGCTCGAAAGATGCCCTGCGCGGGCTGGACGAGTTCGACTATCTTTGGCTTATTTGGCACTTTTCGGCCAACAAACACGCACCCAACAGCCTTGTCGTTCGTCCGCCATTGCTAGGCGGCAACACCAAGATGGGCGTGTTTGCCACACGTTCGCCCTTTCGCCCTAACGGCTTGGGGCTATCTTCTGTGCGGCTAGAACGCATCGAATGGGAAACGTCCCAAGGTCCCGTTATACATGTTTTGGGTGCCGACTTGATGGACGGGACACCCATTTTCGACATTAAACCCTACATCGCATACGCCGATTGCCACGTGGGTGCCCGCAGTGGGTTTGTAGACAGAACGGCCATTGCCCGACTAGATGTGTGCATACCCGAACGTTTCCGCGCCATTTTCTCTCCCCACGACCTTAAAACGCTTTGCGAAGTGCTGGCACTCGACCCTCGCCCACATTATCAAGACAACCCCCAAAAGGTGTATGGCATGCCGTTTATGGACAAGGATGTGCGTTTCACGGTGTCGGCCGAGGGGCAACTGCTGGTGGTAGACGTGGTATAAGCCGATTTCATCCTGTGCGATGCCCCCTGCACAGTCCTTCTCCCTCCCCCATCGTTTCTTGGCAAACATCATGGTCTAAACCTTGCTAAAAAACACATTTACATCCTTACTAACCTTCCTTTTTTACCTTTTCTACACTGCTTTGATAAAAAAATATGTAAAAGTTTGTCTATTTAAGAAAAGATTTATAACTTTGCGAACAATACTAAAAACTCTTAATCGTGCCATTACAACATGGGGGACGCACCAATAAAACTACTTATCAGCTAAACCAAACGCGGCTGTCTTAATCAGAAATGCAAATCCCACATGTATGCAAAGGCATTAGAAACAGAACTAACGATAAAAACAATTATAAAACAAAACAAATGATGAGAATTTCTACTTTATTACTGGGAGCGGCCTTGTCGCTTTCCACTTTTCCTGCTATGATGGCGCAAACCTATTGCCAACCCACCAAGAACAGTGGAGGAAAAAATTGGGCGCATGCCAATTCGCAGTCGTTTTACAGCTTGAAAGTTTCTTCGGATGGTAACGAAGTATATCAGTTTACCGACGAAAATTGCAACAACCAGTATAACTGGATACAAGACGAGCAAGGCTTTACCACCTCAACAGGTAAGAAATTGGTGCTAGACGTGCGTTCGGGTATTTGGACGTGGGACATCCAAGTGGGATTTGACTGGGATGGCGATGGCGACTTTGAAGACATTCAACGCGCTTTCTCTACGGTAGGAAAGAAACCAACGGAGAAAGAAACCTCTTGGAACCCCAAATACAGCGACACTTACGCCAATGCCGATTGGAGAAAAGCCGAGCAAAACCGCTTAGGACATCGCGGCGTGCTTTACCATCAGTTTACCTTCACGGTGCCCAACAATGCCATTAATGGTAAAACCCGCATGCGTATTTTGTGCGACGGCGATGGCGGGTCGGCCGATTTCGACATGTGTTCGCCTGTTGGCTATGCCGGTTCGATGCACGATTTCGGCGTAACAATCGTTTCAAAGAACACCGCAGCTAAGCCCGTTTTCAGTGTGGCAGACGGAATTTATAAGATGGACCAAATGGTGACCATTACCACGAACACGCCCGATGCTAAGATTTACTACACCTTAGACGGCAGCACCCCCACCGCTGCCAACGGCATACTGTACGAAAGCCCCGTTAAAGTGAGCGGACTAGAAGGAAACACCACCGAGGTAACCTTAAAGGCCATTGCCGTTAAAGACGGAATGGAAGCCAGCAACGTGGCTACGGCCAAATACACCATACAAAAAGCTTGGAGCATTGTGAAAGGTACGGTTCATCCCACCGAAGACCGCTACATCACCTCGGCCACAACCGAGGATGCCAAGCAAAACCTAAACTTCACGCAAAGCACCAAGCCCTCGGTTGTTTACATCAATACAGGCAGCGCATTCACGGTAGAAAGCGGCAGCACCTTCAAGTTGCACGTACAGTGCAGCCCTTCTATGAAGTGGGACCATGCCATTGTGTTTGTTGACTGGAACCATAATTACAGCTTTGACGATGCGGGAGAACAGCTATTTAAGGTTGGCGAAGAGGTGAAGGGCAACGAAGAGGTTTGCGACTTTACCCGCAGCATAGCCGTTCCTGCCGATGCCGCTGTGGGTGCAACGCGTATGCGCATACAATTTACCGATGCTTGGCACAAGAAAAACGAGCCAGGACACACGCATAGCGCAGAAGATGTGATAGACAAAGGCGGCGCTTACGACTTTGTTGTGAACATCGAAAAGCCCGTAGTAAACGGCATTGATAACGTTTCGACAGACAAAACTGCCACCGAAGTGTACACACTTGAAGGCATAAAGCTTAACAAGCAAGTAAACGAATTGCCTAAGGGCATCTATATCGTTAACGGCAAGAAGGTGGTAGTGAAATAACATACGAAAGAATATATTCAAGGCACACCTTAATAATATGTTATCAGATATTAGAGATGTAAATTTGTGAATATGCCGTGATGGCATCAACACAATGATTTCCAGCATCCCTCGCACGTCATTGTGCTGGGGATGCTTTTGTTTTTATTATAATCGAAAACAATTTGTTTTAGGTATTAATTGCCTTATGGGCGAGTTTGCACATATCGAGTTTGCCTTTATTTTAACCCCAATCGGCATATACGGCGCAATCATTTTGTCCGCTTTTCAGCAAGTATTTTAACATTCTGAGTGCCCTTTCCGACAACCAACCGCCCATCTTGCCGCAAAAAATCGATTCTCGCGAAGGTTTCTTTTGATGCAAAAAGGGGTTAGCATGTGCATGCGGCAAAATGTATATTCATTCCCAAAAGCCGCCATTAGCACCCATTTTGGGGCTATTTGCTGCTAAATGCAGTGCAATATGCTGCTAAACGCAGTGCGTTTTGGTGCTAAATGCAGTGCGTTTTGCCGCTAAATGCAGTGCGTTTTGGTGCTAAACGCAAGGCAAAATGCTGCTAAATGCAGTGAGATTTGCCGCTAAATGCGAGACGAAAAGCATAAACATCCACGGCAATTGTATAAACAAAACCTTTTAAAGCCATGAAAAAC